>ERZ779632.447-NODE-447-length-24293-cov-12.364882_pt1 | contig 24293 bp, 16 predicted proteins | sample MGYA00514194_ERZ779632 | MGnify/ENA primary metagenome ERZ779632 (study PRJEB29562, sample SAMEA4376704) | mouse gut metagenome | isolation source: Cecum | study: EMG produced TPA metagenomics assembly of the A DSS colitis mouse model was used to assess the...
CCAAGACCTTTCAATTAAAGACTATCATATGCTACAGCACAGAATAGAAAAGTTAGAAAACATCATTGCCATTCTGAAAACTGTCAACTGCACCCTCCACGCCCCTCTGAAAGAAAAGCTGTTTGAGCTGGAACTGCTCTATGGCCAATATGACGTCCATACACTGTGTGAAGCACTTGAAGTTTCAAGAGGCACATTTTATAACCACATCTTCCGTAATAAGCGGGGCGACGCTTGGTTTGAGAAACGCCGGGAGGAGTATCGAGTTCTGATACGAGATGTGTTCAATGAATATCGTCAGGTACTTGGCCGCACAATCCTCACACAGAGGGGACATAAGGTCAGCACAAGGTTTGTTATGCGCGAAATGGGGTTGACCTGTGTTCGCAGCACCGCAAAACAGGAATACCTCAGGCTACGGGAGCCAGAGAAGAAAAGGAATATCCTCCAACAGCGATTTACGGCCAATAAGCCCAATGAAATCTGGGTCAGCGATGTCACCTGCTTCAAGCTGAATGACCGCTATTACTACATCTGCGTGATTCTGGATTTGTTTTCTCGAAAAATCATTTCTTATAAAATTTCAAAAAAGAACAGTACACAGCTTATTACATCTACTTTCAAAAGAGCGTGGGAACTGCGCAGCCCTAAAGCCGGTCTCCTGTTCCACAGTGATCGGGGAGCCCAGTATACCTCCCATCGGTTTCAGCAAATGCTTCATGATCATGCGGCTGTGCAATCTTTTTCTAATTCAGGCAGGCCCCATGACAATGCAGTTGCTGAATCATTTTTCGCATCACTCAAAAAGGAGGAGCTTTATCGAAGAAATTATACCTCTGAACCGGAATTCAAGAGAGGCATCGAGTCCTACATTGAGTTCTACAATACAAGACGGCCTCATCGCACATTGAAAAACCGGACGCCATGCCAAATGGAGGATGACTCTCAAGGGTGATGGTATTATTCTCATGAGTTCGTAACACATAGGGGTTCAGATTCCAGAAATTTTCCGTTTTGCAATTCAATTTCAAGCGTTTTGCTTTTTTATGTCTCATTCTCACCACAGACAAGGAAATGGCTGAAACCCCTGTCTTTTCGAGGCTTTCAGCCGTAAAACGACCCCACCCAATCTGTCAGTCTCATGCAGACTGTTCAGATTGGGTGGGGTCGTTCAAGGTAAAAACGCCGTAAAAACGTCTATGCAAAACGCTTTCTTTTCAAGGGTTATAAACAAAGAACAGCCTTACTTCTCCTCTTCCCTATCAAGTCGAATGATCAGTCTGACCTCTCGGCTGCCTCTGCCGGTTTGTCCGGCTCAAGCTTTTGGATGCTGAACAGGATATAGACCTCCTCCACGAATTTTTTCTCAAACCTGCGCCAGCGGTATACAAACAGCCCAATTACCCCGACATATGCCAAGACCTGAACGATTGCCTGCCATGAACACAGGACACCGCGGTGGTGATACATCGCCATTGGGAGAATGCAGATTAGCGTGACCGCCGCCGTCCGGCTCATGGTATAAAAGCTGTTGAACAGGATGATGCGCTCTGGCCGGCTGTTCCGCTGCAAATAACAGAGGATGCGCACCCACGCCTCCTGGGGGCGAGTTGGGATGTCCGCATAGAAACAGCGGCGGTACGCATCCCGTATTTCAGACCTCCCGTGATAATCCTCGTGCCCCAGCTTCGCCCTACAAAAGCGTTCTAGAAAGGCTCCAAGTTGATGCAGGGCGCTACCCACCAGGTAGCTCAGTGCCAAAAAATACAGCGCCAGCATGACTGCGTTTTTGCCGAAAAAGCTGTCGAAAGGGGTGGTCAGGTCGGGCCCATAGAAGTTCAGCGCCAACGTCATCACTGCGCCCGGCACAAAAATACCTATGAAGTCAATGAGGGTAAACCGTTTCAGCACTTCCTCCATATTGAAACCTCCTCCCGATGTGCCTATATCAAATTATCGTGAATTCCTGAAGCCGGTAGCTGCGGTTTAGCTTTCCGCAGAAATAGCTACTGTAACCCGCCTGCTGGCAGCCGGACAAATCGTCCAGGGAGATCTCCGCCCGCTGGACAAACCTGGGGTCTTTCAAATTGCCCACGGTCCGCTCCACCGCGATATGGTATCGCTGGACTAGATGCTCAGGCAATAGCTCCAGCACGGTGCGGAAATGCTCGATTACCGAGTGGTGCCACATCTCCTCATCCTGCCGGGGATAGTCGGCAGGGCTGGAAAAATAGAAATGTAGCTCTGCCGCCGCACCGTTCTCTCCTAGCATCAGTAGCTTCCTGCCGTCCCGGAACATCAAGAGAAACATAGACTGCCTAAAATAGCAATCATTTCGGTTTGTGTCAGAAATTTCCCCAACACCCTGAAAGACCTTGATCATCAATTGGGTCAGCATCATGCGGGAGAGTAGCGGACAGCGGACCACATAGTGTACCGCGTATGGATCGAAGCAGATCTGTTCCACAGCTTGTGATATCTTGCATTCCACCTCAGTTTTTTTGTCCCTGTCCAACATAAAGCTGGGAAACAGGTATTCGTTGCTGTCCTCCGGCCGGCAGATACACAGCTCGTGGGTGGCGCAGAAATCCAGCAGGATTTTCGCCTGAGCGCGGGAATAGCTGTGCTGGGCCGAATCCACCAGCGTTTCCCAGACCTTCTTCACTGTCGTGGTACACTCTCCCGTCTCATAGAGCTGCCGGGTGAGCAGGTACAACCCCTCGCTGAGCCAGTCCGTGTGGTAAAGTATCCTCCCCGCTCCCCGCTGGTCCCCCGACACATGGGCCAGTTGTCCGGCAGTCCCAGCCTCGAAAGCGAGCAGATAACGTTTCAGATCCTCCCGGCTGGCATCCTCCCCTTTTGGGGGAATATAATTGTCCACCAGATGGTCAAACATATCCTGGGACAGCAACATCCTAGTTTCCAACAGTTGGTCTAGGTGGGAGAGGAGCCGAATCCAAGCGTCCGGCAGACGCAGTGTATCCAACATCAATCCGTGCAGTCCGCGCACGATCATCCGGTCCAGCTCCGCCTGCCATTCCAAATCTTCATCGGCCCGATTTAAGTAGATTACCTCCGGACTCTCATCCATCCACACGCTGAGGCGGAGCAAGGAGACATCCAGCCGGTGGTGGACCACTCCGTTGTACCAGACCGCCAAAATAATATGGCCGTTGGGAGCATAAGCCTCTACCAGTCTGGACCAGTACAGCGCCCGTTTCTGGATATCCTCTCCGTCCCGCAACACGATAACATAGAGGGAGTGATTGGTCAGAAAGAAGGGGTGAATGAACTGCGCCGCATCATAGCCGCTCATCTCCATCACCCGTACCTTGGCCATCTGGGAAGGCAACTCCTTCCGGGAGATACCGCTTTGTAGGAACATGTTCTCATAGGCCAGGGAATCATCCAGGATTTTCATACCGCCGAACTGCTTCCAATCGGACAGGCTCACTTCTGTCACTTGCTCAGCCAACCTGCTCTTTCCCACATCCGGGTCACCCAAAAAAATCAGGTTGCCCCGGCAGATGGGCCGCTTATCCTCCGCCTCCACATACCGGCGCAAAAGTGCCTGGTCATTCATGAGCAGAAGCTGAGGGTCAATTGTATTCTGCCGTAGACCGCCAATCAAAATCCGGCACAGGTCCTCTTCCGGTTCACCCTTCCACACCTGGCTGTCCACCCCGTCATAGACTTTGCACTCTCTGCGTAGCAGAAGTCGGCTTGGAAATTCCTTCAGGCGCAGATGCCCCAGGTTCAGTTCCTTCAGCCCCACGCAGTCCGACAACCATTCCGGAAGCTGACGCAGTTCGGTCAGCCCCCGCAGATTCAGTTTCTCCAGGCTGTCCGCACTCTCTTTCTCTTCGGGTAGCTCGCTCAGCCGCGTGAAAGAGACATCCAGTTCTCTCAGGGCTTTCAGCTGGCTGAACCGGCCCTTGTCCAGGGACTCCAGCGCGGAGCCCGACAGGTCCAGTACCTCCAGCATCGGTGTGTAATAACACTTGGGGAGCTTTTTTACATTTACGTTTTTGGCTACCAGTGTCTTAAGGGCCATCTGATCCGGAAACAGAGGCAGCGTCACCAGTCCACTGTTGGAAACGTCCAGATGGCGTAGCTTTAAAAAGATGTCTTCCACCGCCTTTGGCGTTTTCCGCTGGATTTCATCCGCACGCAACGGCACCTCCGTCAAATGTCCCAGCGGCGTATTGGTGATTTTCAGGCTCTCCAGATTTTTCAGCTCAGAAAAACCGGCGGGGAGATACTCCAGATCCACATCACCGATTTCTAACCAGGTCAGATTTTTCAGTTCGGAGACGTTCAGCGCAGACAAAGCCGACGAATTTCTGCAAAATGCGGAGAGGGATAGCCTTTTTAGGTTCTTCATCTGAGGCAGATAGGACTCAAAAAAATTTTCCGGCAGTTCCACCTCACGAATGAACAGGCTGGTCAAATCCGGCCGCCCGTCACACAGCTTCCGCCAAAACTGGTCGCTCACCGTCCGGATGCCGGTCAGTTCTAACTCCGTGGCCCCAAGATACTGCATGAGATCCACAAAAGACGGCTCCAGAAGGTCGGTATAGGCCAGGCTGAGATTGGGAATCGGGCGGGTGTTCTCCGGCGGTGGATTAAAGTTCTGCGGAGACGAAAACTTCTCCAGCCGGAGTCTTTTCAACCGCTGGAAATCCTGGAGATATTTGTAGTATGCCGTCGATGTGGGCGTGTTCAGAATCAGATCCGTGGCGTCTTTGTAGTCCGGCTCCGTGGCCAGCTTCCTCAGCAGTTGTATCGTTCTCAAGTCGGTCACCCGCACAAAAAGCCGATCTTTATCTTCCTCAGGTTGCCACTTCCGAACCGTATCCTTCCATGTCTCGTTAGCCGAAGATGTCATCACGGGCACTCAACTCCTTTTTCCCTGCTTGGCGGAAACTTTGCTCTATCCCCATCTGCCGCACCTGATCCAGCCAGCGGTATACCTGCTCAGGGCCGTACCGGTGCTTCCCATCCGGCCCTTTTGTGTTCTCTAGCGCACAAGCTATCAGCGCAAACTCGTTTTCCAAGTCCGTGTCAAAAATTCCCTGATCGTCCGTGTTGATTGACACGAACAGGGACGCGCCCTCCGGCGGCGTGTTCAAATGGATGTCGTTAAAGACCACGATAGGGTGCCGGTCATACCGCTCCAGACCGCCGATTAGGAGGTTGGAAGAGGGATTCGTTTCGATTCCCAGCCCCCGGCGGGCAACCCATCGCTGCAAATCCTGCTGAACCCTCTGCACCGCCTGCGCATATTCATCCGGTGGGCGGTAGGAAACCAGCTCCGCGCCCCGGCGGCGGACGTCCGAGTCGAAGTGATAGCGGCGGTACAACTCCCAGGTGTCCGTCCCCCGCTCCCGTAGCACCTGGTGCTTTTGGTTCGAGGACCTTTGCCAGGGATGGGGCAAGGCTGGCTCCAGATTACCGTCCCGGTACAGGACAGGGTCGTCACCTCGCAGCCGCCAGGCCTGATGGTATCGGATTGGCTGAAATGTCTCACCGTATATCCGGGCGCAGTAGCTGTCGAACTGCGCTCGCAGCCACTCCTCCAGCCGCCGATCCGGGATGCTGGGCAGCCGTTGGAGGGCGTGAAGCAACCACGCTGTGTTGTCCAGTACGTCCTGGGCTGGCAGGACCATGTTAAAGTCCCGCTTCCCATACCAGACTGCAGGATTCAGCCCCAGGGCCAAGGCGTGGCCTAGCCTGTCCCCCCGCCTCAACTCTAAAAAGCGGATGGCCTCGTCAATAGCCCGCAGCCCGTCCACCATGTCCAGGAAGTCCTCGCCCACATGGTATGTAAAGCGCAACGTGGGCAATTCATGGCCGGAGAGGGCCGACCGGCCCGCAGGGACTGCCATCGTCCGTGCATAGCGGAATGCCGGCGCAAATACCTCCGGCCGACAGGCGATTTCCTGACCGCAGGCGTCCAGGCCACGAATCCATGCCGCCATAGGACTGCCGGAACGAAACAAGGATACCAGCCCCTGCACCTGGGGCATCACATACTGTTCCCGATACGCTTGATGCCGGTAGTGTACGGTGAGGCTGTCCGTCCCTTCTACTGTCTCCGCCCGCTTGGGCAGATGAACCACAAAGAAAGCCCTGGGGTCCCGGGTGTAGGGCGGGTCCTCTAGCATGGGGATACTGTTGATATACTGCTCCAGCTTCCGGCATAGCTTCTCCTTATTTGGGTCCAGGATGATCCTGGCCTCTAGGCTGCACACTGCGGGATCACCCAAGGCGCTGAGAAAAGCCGACCGCAACAGCTCCTTTTGAAATGGCTCGGTCAGGAACAGTTCCTTTCGACTCTGATAGGCCTGAAAATTGTCGAAGCCGTACTCATCCCCGCACTGGATCAGATCCCGGCGGAAGCGGAAAAAGATCAGCAGATAGGCGTAGAAGAAGGGGCCGAAACGCTCGCTCCACGCCCGGTCCGTATACAGCTTCCGGAACATACAGTAGAGGAAACGATGCTCCCCGGACAGGGCATAAAAGGCCAAACGCTCCCCTGGATCCTCCGCCCCCATCTGGAGGTAATCCAGGTGTTCCCCCGCCAACATCCGCTCCAGGTCAATCTCCTTTTGGACCCGGTGAATCCATTCTGCCCACTCACACTGGTCCTTCTTGGCCCAAGGACAGCTGCCCCCGGGAAACCAGCCCCTCGGGTTCTCCTTCTCCATCCCGCACAACACACGCCACAGCATCACCCGCAGATAAGCTGCCGTGTTGGTGAGAGTACACAGATACTTCGCCCGGCTCACGGAAAAGCGGCCAGGACCAGGTGCGTCCTCTCCCTCGTCCCCCAGGGTACGGGCCAGCATCCTCTGAAACCTTTTGTGGCCGAATCCCTGATTCCCCGCTCCGTTTTGGATCTGGTTCATCAGGCAAATCCAGCTTAAAAACGCCGCAGGGCCCGAACCCCGGAGATGAAAATGGTTTTCCGCCATTCCTTTGTCCAGCATATGCCGTAGCCGCAGATGGTCGGTCCGGGCATAGGGGGCAAAGGTGAAATTCTGGCGAACGCGGCCAGTATCCAGGTCGCTGTATGCCAGAAACGCACATAGAAAAACGGACTGTCCCGTTTTCTGGGTGGCCTGCCTCCACTCCACTATCCTCTCGTGGCGGCAGCGCACCTCCGTACCGTCCATTCGCAAATAATCCTGAGCCGCCGACAGGATCAGAGAAAAAATGTCACTCGTACCGCTCCCGCGGGCGCGGAGCATTTGGAGGATGCTCCGCGCCTCTATACCGGACCGCTCAGGGTGTTCCTGCCGGAAGGCGGATATAAACTTGTCCTCGGGACAGTACAGCCGTTCACCGGTTTTGGAGGAGACCCAGCCCTCGTGAAGGCTCCTCTCCAGCACCCACCGGGGCGGCGTATGACAAAGCAGCGTGGATAGTCCGTCCAGCAACCCCTTGTCCATCATGATCCCCTCTTTCGTGCAGACGGCGCTCCTCTCTGCGCTACTTGCCCCTCATCCAATCATACCGCTGATAGCCGTCCTGCCGATCCTGTCCGTCCTGTTTGGGCTTCTCACCCGGCACGCTCAGGAATGCGTCCAATTTGTCCTGCCCCGCCCCAGGTTCCTTTAAACAGGAGCGCGCCATGACCGTTTTGATCCCCTCTTTCAGCCCCTGCTTAAAATCAAAAAAGCCGTTAAACGTGGCCAGCCCGTCTGACATGGTTTGACAAATCTCCTCCGTGTGGGCCATCATGTGGCAGATTAGCCTGTGCAGAAAGTCCGCGCTGTCCAGGTGCAGGCACTGAAACAGGATGGCAAAACGAATCTTCTTCAGCTTGTCTACCTCTGCCCGAAACGCCTCCGCCGCCCCCTTTGACCGAGAGCTAATCTGCCACAAAAGCCGGTCGGCGGTGTACTGCGGGAGCAGCAGGTTGTGGGCAAAGGCCATCCAGTTGGAGGAAAGAAAGGCCAGTTCTCCATTCTGGTCAACGTCCGCGTCCGCCCCCCGCTGTCGGCTGGGAAGCAGAATCCCCGTCAGGATCGGAGATTCCAGGGAATGGATGTCTCGGTGCCGGACGCGGCCGAAACCCACGATGAACATACTACTCCACACCGCTCCCTCGGGGGACATGGCTTTCGTGTTGGAGTCGTCATGCCCCAGTGTCGCCCCGCTGTGCAGGCTGTGCAACTCTTGTGTGATCTTCGTTTGCCCGTCTTCGCATTCGCTGATCGAGACAAGCACCCTGCCGCACAACGCGTCTCCGTTGTACATCCGTTCAAACCCATCGTAGGTGAGCCGCTGGACGGGATCGTAAATCAATCCGTTCAGCACCCGCCACACCCTTTGATAGCCTACATCGGGCATATCCGAAAGCGCCTCGTCCACCGTCAGATCCTCCGTATCCAGGTCCAGGGATTGAATCATCCCGCGCCGGAGCCGGATGGAATACAGCATTCTGACCGCTGCGCCGAACAGCGCCAAGCTGGATTCCACATCTGTTTCCTCCAGCACCTGTAGCAGGTGCAGCACATCGCCCACACTGATATTGTCGTTCCGGACACTCCGGTCCATCAGGGCCCTTGCCTCCGGCACCGCGTCCTCCCGGAGGGCCCAGCCCAGTGCGCGCCATAAAAACGCATTCACTCCCTGGTCCTGATGGGTGGCAAATTCCCGCAGGATGCTATTCAGGTTCGCCGGGATCTGGTTGGAGGCAATATGTCCCAACAGCCATTTCTCCGCCCGCTCCAGCTGATTGAAATACTGTTGCCGTCCTTCCAGCCCCCGCAGTTTTGCGGTGTCTGTCATCTCCTGAAACAGGCTCAGCATCTGGTGGAGTGCTCTCAAATTGTGCGGGATCAGCGGATGGCTCTCCCACTCGTCCGGGATCAGCAGAAGCCCGGTCTTACGGTAGACCAGCTCCAGCATATAGCCGACCAGCGGTCGGTTACCCTCCTCCGTTCGAAGGATGCAGGAACTCTGTTCTGTCAGGCTCAGGCTGGGCATATGGATCTGACGCTGCTCTGGGATAAGCTTTTGGATGTATTTCGCCGCCATCGCGACGGGCTGTGTGTCAAAGAAAAGACCTGCGGTGTAGAGATCTTTAAACTCGTTGATGAAGCACTGTTCCAGCGCATCGGACAGCTGCTCCACCTTCAGCGCCATTACCACGATCACGTTTGCCAGCATAAAATATCTGCGCAGCTCCTCCGCCAAGCGATAGGCGGTGTGGATGCTGGTGTCTATGTCGTCAATGGGAACGATCAAATAGTTGAGGTTGCTGTTTTCCTTGGCTCTGACCCCGTTCGAGCTTTTGCTGTTGCACACGGCGCACATGGCCAAATAGCTGTCAATCAGCTTTCCCAGTCGTTCCCGCAGGCGCTTTGTCTGCGCCAGCAACCGCAGATGAGAGAGCTCGTCACTGTTCTGCTCCAACAGCGCCTGGGACGACATGCCCCGGACACGGATGGCCTCCCGGACGTCGGTGCACTGGTTGACGATAGTTTGAATCAGCGAACGATCCAGCTTATGGTGGTACTCCTCCAGCTCGCTGTAAATCTGGGACACCACACACCCCACGATGCTCTCCCCATCCGAAAAGCCGGAAGGCTCGATGACAGGCAGGGTATAAAAGGAACACCTACGCTCCTCTCCACCATATACACTCCCAGGCTCGTACATAATGACGGAGCCATCCACGCAAGCGTTCACGAACGAAATCATTGCCGACGTTTTCCCTGTACCTCTGTCCCCGACGAAAGCCATTACGCGGTTTTGGCTATCGGGGCTCTGAAGCTGAAATAACTCCGTTTCCTGTGCCCCGCCCTTCGCCCGGACCATATCCCGCAGGCACCGCTCTGCGCTTTGATAGGTCGCTTGGAAAGTGGAGCCCTTCCACTGCCGATAACATTCCAAACCGATCTCGTTCGGCCTGACTGCGCTGAAATCAATGGTGACCATACTGCGCCCGTCCCTTCTATGTTTCTTCGCCTCACAGATTCCTGCGTTTCTATAGACAGCAAAACGGCAGAAATATCCGCACTTGACTGGGGTTTCCTGCCGTTTCACGGGGGTTTCTGTCATCCTCTGCGCGAGATCAGCGGCCTCCGCCGCCGCCTCCGCCTCCGCCTCCGCCTCCGCCTCCGCCGCCCCCGCCGCCTCCGCAGGCTAGCATCTTGACTTCGCGTCCGCCCTCCGTATTCCGGGGCACGGACGCCGTTCGGGTCGGCTGCTGCGCTTCATTGGAGCAGATACACAACACTTCCGACGTGTCATGGAAATAGATGCCCCGGTCGACGATCCAAGCTTTCATCATTGTCACTGCCTCACTTTATCGGCCTGTTTTTTGTTGTGGGTACGGGCTCCAGAAAACCTGTATCCATCACCTCGTGCAAGAGTTCCTCTATGGAATCCTCGGTGACCCAGTTCAGGGTAAGTAGCCAACGCTCCAGCTCCGGCACCGTGTGCGGCGTGGCGGCAAACACAAAAAAGGCGGCCAGGTCACGGGTCACAGTTAAACTCCTGTGGGTTCGCCAGGAGTAGTATCGGAACACGCCTTCCCGGTCCACAGTGTCTGTCAGGCAGAGGACATCCCCGCTGAGCCGATATGCTGTGCCCTCGGGCGGAGATCTGTCGGGCAACGGCTGAAGCAGGGTGTTTCTGGTCGTCTCCAGCAGACGGTAGAGAATGTGGGGAGATATCAGGGTTTCAGACGGCATCCATGGGTAGAGCATTTCTCTCATGAACCGGTCCCGCTCTATACGGAGGTTCTCTTCGTCGAAGGGTTCCTCTGCACACTCCCAGTCCAGCAGGTTCCCAAGAAAATACTGAGGGGCACAGGGAAACGATACGCCGGACACCCCAGATGTGTACCAGTTCGCAAACAAGGAACTACTCACATCCATCGCAAAAACGTTGATGTTGAAGCTGAAGTTGTCATAGTGCCCCCGCAAATAGGCCAAAAAAGAATAGGTCTTTTGCCGGTCGTCCGCCGTCTCCGTCGGAAACCCCACAATCATGGGAAAGTGAACTTTGACCCCCACCTTCCAAAAAGCGGCCACAATATCCTCCACCAGGCGCAGGGAGAAGTCGGCTTCAAATTTGTTCATCTGGCTCAGTACCCTCAGAGACGCCGATTCCAGCCCCAGCCGCAGCTCCCGCAGTCCGCCCTGTGCCAGCGTCTGGGCGACGCCTGGCTCCAGAAATTTGGCGGATATCCGGGATCTGGCCTGCCAGATCAGCGCGGAGCCCCGACCGGACAGGCCTTGCGCCAGTGCGGTGAGCGTCTCCACCGGAATGGCCTCGTCAATGGACCAGAAGTATCGGATACCCTGCCGCTCCAGTTCCTCCAAGCAGGTCAGTGCCTCCGCTGTCGGCCATAGCCCGTCGGCGGGAGTGGTGCACAGCGGTTTGGGATACTTTCCGTTGATACCGCAAAAGGTGCACCTGCGCCAGAAGCAGGTCTTATCTGGGAACAGGTGCACATTGGCCAGTTCTCTTGGAGAAACTCGCCAGGGTCCCGGCCCATCCTGGGTGCGCAAAATCACCTCCGGTGCGTTGCCCGGACCATAGCGCGCGTAAAGCGTCTGATTGATCTGTAATGCCCCACCGGCGGTGCGTTGGGCGTACATGAGGTTGTTCACTTCGGCCCAGGAATCCCCATGTTCCATACAGGCGGTCAAGCGATCCCTGGTGTTCTCATAATCGAACAGCACAATGGCGTCTATTACCTCGAACAGGGGTGTGTTGTGCTGTAAGTAGTCTGTGATTTTGTTGGTGGCATAATACTCGCTGCCCTCTCCGGCCCAGACAATCTTTGCCTGGGGGAAACGGCGGCGCACAAATCTGGCCACAGCCATATTGGCTAGTGTGAGCCGCCCATTCAGCCACACCAGATCCGGTTGAAATTCCAGCAGTGCGGGCCAGGCGTATTCCTCCAGGAAGGGAAGATATGGGTTCCGGCGTTCCACCAGACAATCCTGGATCATTTGAACGGAGGAGAACCCGTCGAGATTATAGCCCTCTTGAATAGTCAATGTGAAGCCCCCGCCGTGGAGATAAGAGTGGATATCGCAGACAATAGCCAGCGTCTCCAAATGTCCATACAGAGACTGAGCAGACTGCTCCTGCTCGAAAATTCCCAGCTCCGCCTCCCGCACTCGTGCCAGAAAACGGTCCGGCTCCTGTACCGCCGCCCGGAAGGAGTTTGATATCTTTGCATAGGGGTCCAGCGCGGAGGTCAGCTCCTCCACAAGGCGAGTAACGTGCTCCTGTCCCAGGAGCCGCATCCAAAACACCCCGTTTAGATCCAGGAAAGCAGTTTGACCTTCGGACTTTTGGAGTATACCCGGTACGATCCGCCGCGCGGGGCTCAGGTCGTATAACTCGTAATGCAGACCACCTAAACTTCCCACATTCAGTGCCTTCAACTGTACTCCTCCTCGCTCCCAGTGGCCTAAATAGATACTATGTTTATGAGCAGCCCGTAGAAAAGAGAACTTCTTTTCCCAACTACCTGTCAGCACAATGGCGGACACATGATGCCAGGTGCACCGGATTCCAGCCATTTGCGGGGTATTATATCAAATTGTACGGCATATTACAACTAGAAAACGGGCGAGCCTCCCGCCTCATTCTCGCCTGCGCTGCGGCAAGCGCCCAGCTTCAAATGCACTCCAGCACGCTGGGACGAGCAATTTGCAAATATATTGTGAGCTTCCAAGAAGCCCTATACTACATATAGAGGGCTACAGGGAAAATCCAACAATTTGGACATGACAATTTTTTGAAAATTATATCATCATGCCCAAGGAAGTACAAGATAAATATCTAATTTACCAATAAAATTATCTTTCAAAGGTGAATTTACACATTGAGTTTTACAATTGTCGGAGACTGCACCGTACATTAAGAAATCAAATACCATGTCAGCCAGAAGAAAAAGCCTAGCTTGGCCTTCTAACCACTCACCGACCAATCGCTCGATACCGGCTCCGTTTACGTCTTTCCTTCTGAACAGAATCAAAGAGTTCATGGGGATAATTGCCGGCTTCATGTGTACTTGACTTCTTGCATCGGATGACTTTATTTGAACGCCATCAACAACCTGTGTCTTTCCTAAGACAACATCTCCCACATACTTCTCGTTTGCCAAGAGTTTCGAAATTGTTTCCCAGCTCCAAGTAACCTTGCCAGTAGGAGAAACAATCTTCATATCGGCCAATGTGGCAAAAATCTTCCCAAGGCTGTCGCTAGCTTCAAAGCGTTCAAAGATATAGAACACGATGACAGCTTCCGTAGGGTATACAATCAATTCGCCAGATGAGGTAAGCCGATAGCCGTAACAGACGGTTGATGCTTTGGTCGATGAGCCACTTTGAAAGCTCTTTTGGAGTCCAGTTCGAATTTGTTTACTTTTTTTTCATTTCCATGGTAGCATATTCCTTTCCAAATTTCAATTCCAAATAACAAAAGACACAGCCCAAAAACTGTGCCAAGTCCATGAGATTATTATTAATGATCAGGGTTCGAGTCCCTCCGCATACTATGCTAATATCTCAATAACGCTGATAAGCATAAGAAAAGTTGACAAATTCCTGAATCTGGTCACTTTTCGACCTTGGAATTTGTCAACTTCTCCTGTCTCTCGTTGACAAAAAAGATGCAGCTCTGTATCCGTTGCGCCGCAACGGCTTCAAACGATATTCTCCCGCAGGCGGCAGCTTTAGAGGAAAAGAATCCGGCAGGGCGGGAGCCTGATGGGCTCCCGCCCTGCCGGATTCTTTTCACAGGTTCAATCTGATGATCTGTTCGTACAGCAGGACATATTTTTCCCGTATGATCCGGTTGGTATGGTAGTGTCCAAAAAAGTGGTATTTGAACCGGCACCGCTGGGCCACCTCCTCCAGAAAATCTGTCAGGGCATCGGCTTGGTAAAACCCGCCGCTCAGTTCGTCCTGCACTGAGGTAGGACAGCAATGGCTGATGATGTAGTCCACCGCCCAGCCCGCTCTGTCCAGGTTAGCCCTGGCGGTTCGATACGCCTCCTCGCTGGGCAGCTCCTCCTTCCACCAGGAGCGGTGGTTCACCCGATACATCGCCCCGCTGGCGTCCAGCCTTCGGCATTTCTTCTTGAACAGCGGGTCGTCCGGCTCCAGGATGCCGTCCTGGATATCGTGGCTGCTGGCCCCGCCCATGGCAAAGAAGGTCCTGCCCTGGATGTCGTAGATCTGACCCCGCATCAGGTGGATCACCGAGGGGCGGATGCGCTGCACTTTGCCGCCATTCCAGTCCTCAATCGGGAACTCGGCCAGCATATCGAAGTTCTCATGGTTGCCGGAGACGAACAGGGTGGTAAAGGGCTTTGCCTCCAGCCAGTCCAGCCAGTGCCGCTCCTCTTTGCCGCCGTCCCAGATGCCGCCGAAGTCGCCGGCGATCATGACGCAGTCATCCTTGGTCAGCTTCGCTTGTTCGTAGAAGATACTTTTCTTGAAACGGGTAAAATCTCCGTGGGTGTCGCCAGTTATGAAAATTGCCATGCTGTGTCCCTCCAGTCCCTATTTTAACAGATCTTCTTCTCGATCACAACCTCCGTGTCCCTGATCTTGACCTGGATGGTCTCGGCGTCCACCACGGTAATCTGCTCTACGAACCTGCGGGTGAGGGTGTCATCGTACTCCGTGAAGCACATGGGCTGCTGGTCCAGCCATTCCTCCATCTCCTGCCGTCTGGAGGCTTGGGCGGCCTGCTGCTTCTCATCCTGCTGGTAGGCTGCAATCTGGTCCAGGACGCTCTGCTTCTCCGCCGTCACCGTTTCGAGCTGGGAGTTCAGCTCCTTACTGTCTGCATTTTCCAGAATTTTGTCCAGCACAACCGCCTGTTCCGCAGTCAGGGCATCCAGTCTCTGCCGCAGTTCAAGAAGGCTCATGCCGCCGTCCTCACCGCCGCTCATGGTCAGTTCCGTCAGTTCCAGAACATCGGCCCTGACCTCGGCCCGGATAGCGCCGTACTCGTTCAGCGCGGCCACGATGGCCCGGTGGAGCCTGTCCTCGTCCAGCGTGGGGGAGTTGTGGCAGTATTTCGTGCCGAACTCCAGCCGGGAGACGCACCGCCAGACGATCCGCTTCTTCCCATTCCTGGCCCAGGTACAGCGTTTGTAGGGCGTACCGCACTCCCCGCACACCAACAGCTCGGACAGGGCGTATCTGGCGGAGTATTTGCCCTGCTCGGTCTTGGCGCTTTTCTGCATCACCTTCCGCTTGCTGGCCCTGCGGGCCATCTCCTCCTTCACCCGGTAGAAGACATCCCTGGGGATGATGGCGGGGTGATTGTCCCTGGTGTAGTACATGGGCAGTTCGCCGTTGTTCCTCACCGTCTTTTTATCACCAATGGGGCCGGTGGTGTAGGTTTTTTGCCGCAGTCCGTCCCCGATGTACTTTTCGCTGGTCAGGATATTCTGGATCACCTGCCGTGACCAGCCCTGGATACCCTTCGCCGTGGGGATATCCCTCTCGGTCAGCTCCCGCTGGATGTCGCCCAGGCTGCGGCCCTCCAGATAGCGGGCGTAGATCAGCCGCACCGTTTCGGCCTCCTCCGGGTCGATCTCCGGCCTGCCGTCCGGCCCCCTGCGGTAGCCCAGCGTCCTGCTGTACTTGAAGGGGATCTTGCCCTCCTTCATGCTCTGCCGCATCCCCATGACAATGTTCGCTCCCATGGACTCGCTCTCCGCTTGGGAGAAGCTGCTGAATAGGGTGATCAGGAACTCGCTGGACTCGGTCAGGGTGTTGATATTTTCCTTTTCAAAGATCACAGCGATGCCCCTGGCTTTCAGGGTACGGATCACCTTGAGGCAGTCCACCGTGTTCCGGGCGAACCTGGATGCGGACTTGGTGAGGATCATGTCGATGCGGCCACGCTTGCAGGCGGCGATCATGCGGTTGAACTCCGCCCGCTTTTTCATGCTGGTGCCGCTCAGACCCTCGTCCGCCAATGTCAAGCACGGAACAAAGGAAAAATGTAAATAAATTGTGAACCGTGTCGAAAGCAGAGCCTAAACCCCTAATGTTCCCTATCCAACGAAATGCCGCTTGCTTTCATCAACTCATGCAGTATTTCGGTGGCCGTCTGCGGAATGGAGCCGTCAGCACAGACCACCTCAACAAATTGATCTCCCAGCCAGCGCAGATAAGCGTCCACCTTTCCCGCATCCCGCCCCAGGCGGGAGAGGTTCGCCACCAGCAGGAGGTCGATTTTCCCATCGGCCACCGCACCGGAAACCTCGGCCAGCCCACGGCGGGAGAAGTCTAGCCCACTGGCCTGTTCAGCAGTCGTGCCTACAACCGCAAAGCCACTTGCTTCCGCATAAGCCTCCAAACTGGCCTGTTGGACCGCCAGCGCGTGTGCGTCAGGGTACGCAACCCTGCAATAAATCCAAGTCCTTTTATTCTCCATCCTGATGATCTCCTTGTAAATCAAGTATCAGCTTTTCCAGCTCATCCCGGTAATTCCAGACGATTTCAAACCGATTGCCAGGGAAAACCCGGACCTCCTTCAAAACTTCCGCTGTGATTTCGCTGGTGATTTCCTCAACCTCCAGATACTTCCCAAAGGCGGAAACAAAACCATTTTGCAAGCTGCCGTCCGTCCCCATGTTCTCCAATGCGGCCTCCAATTCGCTGATCCGGGCGGCGGCATCGTCTCTCTGCTTAACGGCGGCGGCTTTTGCGGCAAGATATTCAGCTTTATCAATCTCGCCCAGCGCGAACGATTCATAGAGGCCGGTGATCTGCTGGGAGAGCCGCTGATGTTTCTCACGCAGTCCGGCGAGGTTTTTCTTGGCGGAGGAAATATCCTTTTTCCTTCCCCGGTTCTGTTCCGCCCATAACCGGCTCAACTCTACCGCCATCATTGCCTGTGTGTGAAGCCCTTCGGAGATAACTTCCAGAATATCAGCTCCCCGTGCTTGTTCTTCACAGTGAAAAACATCATTGTAACGGGGCGTAAAGCAATAGAAATAAATTTGCCTGCCCATTTTGTAATTCATTGCGTGACCGCAGATGCCGCACCGAACCTTGCCCCGCAGGGGCCACTCATGCTTTTTCATTTCGCCGCGCTCCAGGTATGCCCGCATCGCCGCCTGTGCGCCGTCAAATTCCTCCCGTGTCACAATGCCCTCATGGGTATCCTCCACGGTAATCCAGTCCTCACGGCTGACCTTGACGGTATGCGTATGGCCTACCATATCCCGAATCCGCTTGCCGAAAATATTTTTTCCGGTGTAGCGTTCATCCCGGAGGACCTTTGCCACAGCAGAGGCGGTCCAGAAATTATTTTCCTCAATGCTGGGCCAGCGTGTCCGGGAACAGCCAGCCGCCCGCTTATAAAGCATAGGGGTCGGCGTGGCCTCCCGGTTCAGCACCATGGCGATCTGGTCCGTACCCTGGCCGTCCGCCGCCATGCGAAAGATACGCCGCACCGTCTCCGCCGCCTCCGGGTCTATCACAAGGCGGCTTTTGTCAGCCGGGTCCTTGACGTAACCATAGGGGGCGAAGGGGGCGAGGAAGTCCCCCCGCTGGGCACGGAACTTCTTCGCGCTCCGTACCTTCCGGGACAGGTCCCGGCTGTAAAGATCGTACAGAAGGGTCTTAAAGGATGTTTCCAGGCTGTCAATATCGGTGGGCCGGATGCTGTCAAAGCCGTCATTGACGGCGATAAACCGCACTCCCAGGAAGGGGAACACGCTGGAAATGTAATTGCCGACAGTGAGATAATCACGGCCAAACCGGGACAAATCCTTAACCACGATACATTGGATTTTCCCTGCCCGCACCTGGGCGATCATCTCCTGGACGGCGGGACGCTCAAAGTTTTTGCCGCTCCACCCATCATCACAGAACTCAATCACATTGCTTTCCGCCAGCTCCGGGGTTCGGCTGATAAAGGCGTCCAATAGATTGCGCTGGTTCGTGACGCTGTTGGATTCCACCTTCCCGCCCTTCCCCAAATCATCATCCTCAGAGGACAGCCGGATATATTTAGCGGTCGTATTGCTCATGCGGGCACCGCCTCTCCCGCTGCCGCCAGCAGTTGAAGCAGGGCGCGGTATTCATCCTGATAGCGCAGAGTGATGGACACATGATCCTCTGCGTCAATCTCCACCCGCTCAATCAGCGCATGGGCCATGGCCTCCGTCAACGCCTGTTCTTCCTTGAACTGGCCGCACACGGCAAGCCAGGGATTTTCCGTAGTCTGCTGGCGTCTCTCCCTCTGCTGTTGTTCCAGCTCGTCCAAGCGGACCTGCGCCCGCTCCATACTGTACTCGGCGTTCTCCGCTACGTTCAGCGTCAGGGAGTTGGTAGTTGCCGCCGCCAGCGTGGGGGCGGGGCAGGTCTGCGCCGCCTTTTCGATCACATACTGCACCGTCACGCCGGAGAGCTGGGGGTAGCCCTGCTCCATGACAAAGGAGACGGCGGCGGTGTAGCTGCCAGCGTTCACCGGGGCGGCGGAACTGCTGTAAGCTGATGAAAGCAAATCGTGTCGAGCCTACAGAAAGTTCGTTTACAGAAAATGGAGGTTATTTCAATGGTTGATTTGACACAGGTAATCGTAGCACTTCTGACCCTTGCTATCTCCGCTGTCTCCGCTTTCCTGATTCCCTACATTAAGAGCAAGGTCAGCGCCGAACAGCTTTACGCAATCAAGTTCTGGGCCAACATTGCCGTGGAAGCGGCAGAGATGATTTACAATGGGACAGGCCGTGGGGAGGAGAAGAAGGCCTATGTGGTGAAGTTCCTGAACAGCAAGGGCTTTACCCTCAACCCCGAGGAGATTGATAACATCATTGAGGCCGCTGTGCTGGAACTCAAGCTGGAACAGAAAAAGGAAACCTAACCGAAGTTAGACTTCCTCCACAGTGAACCAAAGCATAGTAAAAGACACTCCACACCGATTACGGTGGGGAGTGTCTTTTTGTTTGAACGAATATCGTCCCCAAAAAGGTAATTGGTTCGGATATGCGCTCAATGGTGGACGATACAGGACTCGAACCTGTGACCTCCCGCACGTCAAGCGGATGCTCATACCAGCTGAGCTAATCGTCCGATTATAAAGCCCGCTCGGAGAAGCGGAACAAGCATATTATAATGGTACAGGGCCGGCTTGTCAAGGGCTTTTTCACGTGTTATACTGGTTACTGACATGTCGCTAACAAAATGGCGGGAATACGAAGGAGGATGGCCCATGAAATATGCGCTCATTACCGGCGGCTCCCGGGGGATTGGGGCCGCCGCCGCACGGCTGTTTGCCCGGCGGGGCTGGGGGGTGGCGGTGGGCTATAGCCGGAGCGGAGACCGGGCCCAGGCGCTGGTCCGGGAGCTCCGGGAACTGGGCGTTCCCGCCATGGCTGTCCGGGCCGATGTGGGCGACCCCCGGCAGGTGGGGGAAATGGTTGACAATGTGTTAGAAAAATTTTGTCAACTTGACATTTTGATTTGCTCCGCGGGCATCTCGCACGTGGGTCTTATCAGTCAAATTGACGGGGATCAATGGCGGCGGTTGTTCGCTGTCAATGTAGACGGCGTACATCACTGCTGCCGCGCCGTGCTGCCCCACATGCTCTTCCGGAAGTGCGGCTCCATTGTCACCGTCTCCTCCATGTGGGGGCAGGTGGGGGCCTCCTGCGAGGCGGCCTATTCCGCCACAAAAGGGGCGGTGATTGCCTACACCAAGGCCCTGGCCAAGGAGCTTGGCCCCTCTAATATCCGGGTAAACTGCGTGGCCCCCGGGGTGATTAACACGGAAATGAACGCCCGCCTCACCCAGGAAGACCTGGCCGCCCTGGCGGACGAGACCCCCCTGGGCCGCATCGGTACGGCGGAGGAGGCCGCCGCCGCCATCGCTTTCCTGGCCTCTGATGAGGCCTCCTTCCTCACCGGGCAGGTGGTGGCCCCCAACGGGGGATTGGTGATCTGAACAAAAATATCCGTCACAATATCCCATAACGGCTTTTCTTCTTTGACGCTCCTTGTCGCTTTTTACAGTTGACAACTCAAACCGACAAGTATATAATTGTCAACAATCTGGGGGGGCGCAATCGTGCCCCCTTCGATGTTAGAGGACCTGCGGCATATCTCATATATAGGAGGAAACCAGAATGAAAAAGAAGAATCTTGCGGCTCTTCTGATGGCTGGCGCTATGTGCTTGAGCCTGCTGGCCGGCTGCTCCAGCGGCGGCAGCGGCGAGAGCAATCCCCCCGCCTCCGACGCGGGCGCCCAGGAGAGCGCCCCCTCCGGGAACGGCAACCAGGGTGGGCAGCCCACAGGCGCCGGCGGCACCTTTAAGCTGGGCGGCATCGGCCCGCTGACCACCGACACCGCCATCTACGGCAAGGCCGCCATGAACGGCGCCCAGATCGCCGTGGACGAGATCAACGCCCTGGGCGGCCCCATCCAGTTTGAGCTCCAGGCCGAGGACGACCAGGCCGACCCCGAGCTGGGCGTCAACGCCTACCACAAGCTGCTGGACGACGGCGCGCAGATCATCGTGGGCAGCGTCACCTCCGGCTCCGGCATCGCCGTGTCCGCGGAGACCTACAAGGACCGGGTGTTCACCCTGACCCCCTCCGGCTCCTCCGTGGACGTGATCAGCGGCAAGGACAACGTGTTCCAGGTGTGCTTCAGCGACCCCAACCAGGGCACCGGCTCCGCCGACTACATCGCTGAGAACTTCTCCGGGGCCAAGGTGGCCGTCATCTACCGCAACGACGACGCCTACTCCCAGGGCATCCGGGACACCTTCGTGGCCGAGGCCGAGGCCAAGGGTATGAGCATTGTCTACCAGGGCACCTTTACCAAGGACACCCAGACCGACTTTTCCGTCCAGCTGGCGGGCGCCCAGAACGCCGGGGCGGACGTGCTGTTCCTGCCCATCTACTACCAGCCCGCCTCCGTGATCCTGGCCCAGGCCGCCGCCATGAGCTACGCCCCCACCTTCTTCGGGGTGGACGGGATGGACGGCATCCTGGCTATGGAAGGCTTTGATACCTCCCTGGCCGAGGGCGTGATGCTGCTCACCCCCTTCTCCGCCGACGCGGAGGACGAGCGCACCCGGAACTTCGTGAAGAAGTATAACGAGCTCCACGGCGAGACCCCCAACCAGTTCGCCGCCGACGGCTACGACGCGGTGTACGTCATCTACGAGGCCATCCAGGCCGCCGGTTGCACCAGCGACATGAGCGCCGCCGACATCTGCGAGGCGCTGGTGAAGGCCATGACCGCCATCTCCGTGGACGGGCTCACCGGCCAGGGCATGACATGGCAGCCCACCGGCGAGGTGTCCAAGGCCCCCATGGCCGTGGTCATCAAGGACGGCGTGTACGTCACCCCCTGACCTTACGGGCGCGTATTCAGGTTCATATCTTCTGTTCCAGGCTGTGACGGGGACGGGGGCACGGTGTTCCGCGCCCCCGTTTCTGCCATAGCGTCAAAGAGAAAAGAGAGGTGCGTCTATGGAATTCCTTTCCTATCTGATCAGCGGGATCAGCCTGGGGAGCGTGTACGCCATCATCGCCCTGGGGTACACCATGGTGTACGGCATCGCCAAAATGCTCAACTTCGCCCACGGCGACGTCATCATGGTGGGCGGTTACGTCTCCTTCTGCGCCGTGTCCTACCTGGGGCTGCCCGGCTGGCTGTCGGTGGTGCTGGCCATGGCTGCGTGCACCGTACTGGGCGTGGTCATCGAGGGGCTGGCCTACAAGCCCCTGCGGCAGGCCACCTCCCTGGCGGTGCTCATCACCGCCATCGGCGTGAGCTATTTCCTTCAAAACGCCGCCCAGCTCATCTGGGGGGCCTCCCCCAAGGGGTATACCCCCCTCATCCCCACCACCAACGCCCAGGGGGAGCCCAACGCCCTGCGGCTGTTCGGCGGGCAGCTGTCCATCTCCTACATCTCCCTGCTCACCATGGGGGCGTGCATTGTCATCATGGTTCTGCTCACCCTCTTCACCGGCCGGACCAAGCTGGGCAAGGCTATGCGGGCCTGCTCGGAGGACAAGGGGGCGGCCCAGCTCATGGGCATCAACGTCAACGCCACTATTTCGCTGACCTTCGCCATCGGCTCCGCCCTGGCGGCGGTGGCGGGGGGGCTGCTGTGCTCCTTTACCACCTCCCTCATGCCCACCACCGGCTCCATGCCCGGCATCAAGGCGTTTACAGCCGCGGTGTTCGGCGGCATCGGCTCCATCCCCGGGGCCTTCCTGGGGGGCGTGCTGCTGGGCATCATCGAGTCGCTGGCCAAGGCGTATATCTCCACCCAGCTGGCCAACGCCATCCTGTTCGCCGTACTCATCATCGTGCTGCTGGTAAAGCCGTCGGGCCTGCTAGGCAAGTACGTGCCCGAGAAAGTGTGAGGTGGCCGGGATGAAAAAGCTGACACAGAAAATCAAGGGCCTGAAAAAGACCACCAAGGTGGATTTCGCCACCTATCTGGGGGTCATCCTGGCCTTCGTCATCGTCAACCTCCTGCGGACGGGCGGCCTGCTCAACCGCTCCCTCACCGGGATGCTGGTGCCCATCTGCGCCTACATCGTCATGGCGGTGTCCCTCAACCTGACGGTGGGCATCCTGGGCGAGCTGTCCCTGGGCCACGCGGGCTTTATGAGCGTGGGGGCCTTTTCCGGCGTCATCGCCGCCCAGGGCCTCCAGGCGTCCATCCCCTCCGCGCCGGCGCGGCTGGTAATCGCCATCCTGGTGGGCGCGGTCTTTGCCGCGGCGGCGGGGTTCATCGTGGGCGTGCCCGTGCTGCGCCTGCGGGGGGACTACCTGGCCATTGTCACCCTGGCCTTCGGCGAGATTATCAAGGATCTCATCAACTGCCTGCTGGTGGGCTATGACAGCCGGGGGCTGCACATGGCCTTCAACATCAGCGGCAGCCTGACCATCAACGACCTGGGTCTGGAGCCGGGGGGGATGGCTATCATCAAGGGGGCCCAGGGGGCCACCGGAACCACCGCCATATCCACCTTTACTGCGGGATTTGTGCTCATTATGATTACCCTGGTTGTGGTGCTCAACCTGGTGCGCAGCCGGGCGGGGCGGGCCATCATGGCCCTTCGGGACAACCGTATCGCCGCCGAGAGCGTGGGCGTCAACGTGACCAAATACAAGCTGATGGCCTTTGTCACCTCCGCCTCCCTGGCGGGGGCCGCCGGGGCGCTGTATGGCCTGAACTACTCCAACCTGGCGGCCAGCAAGTTCAGCTTCGATACCTCCATCCTGGTGCTGGTCTACGTAGTGCTGGGGGGGTTGGGCAATATGTGGGGGTCCATCATCGCCGCCGCCGTGCTGTATATTCTGCCCGAGGCCCTGCGGGAGTTCGCCGACTACCGGATGCTGGTGTACGCGGTAGTGCTCATCCTGGTGATGCTGGCCACCAACAACGACCAGCTCAAGGCCCTGGCGGGCCGAATCCTCCCCAAGCGAAAGGGGGCTGCGGACAATGGCTGAGAAAAAGGTGTTTGAAAAGGGCAAAATGGTGCCCGTGCCCAGCGTGTCCATCATCCCGGAGCGGGACCTGGGCAAAACCCCCATCCTGGAGTGCAGCCACTTAGGCATCGACTTCGGCGGCCTCACCGCTGTCAACGAGTTCAATATCACCGTGGGCCGCACCGAGATCGCCGGCCTCATCGGCCCCAACGGCGCGGGCAAGACCACGGTGTTCAACCTGCTCACCAAGGTCTATCAGCCCACCCGGGGCACCATCCTGCTGGACGGCATCGACACCCACGGCAAAAACCCCGCCCAGATCAACCGCATGGGCATCGCCCGCACCTTCCAGAACATCCGGCTGTTCAACAACCTGTCCGTGGAGGACAATGTGAAGATCGGCCTGCACAACCAGGAGAAGTATTCCATGGTGTCCGGCATCCTCCGCCTGCCCAAGTACTGGCGGCAGGAGAAGGCCGCCCACCAGCGGGCGCTGGAGCTGCTGTCCATCTTCGACATGCAGCACATGGCCAACTACCAGGCCGGTTCCCTGCCCTACGGCGCCCAGCGGCGGCTGGAGATCGTCCGGGCGCTGGCCACCAACCCGTCCCTGCTGCTGCTGGACGAGCCGGCGGCGGGCATGAACCCGTCGGAGACAGCTGAGCTGATGGAGAATATCGTCAAGATCCGGGACACCTTCCAAATCGCCATCATGCTCATCGAGCATGACATGAGCCTGGTCATGGGCATCTGCGAGGGCATCTGTGTGCTCAACTTCGGCCAGATCATCGCCAAGGGCACCGCGGAGGAGATCCAGTCCA
>ERZ779632.448-NODE-448-length-24277-cov-13.059037_pt1 | contig 24277 bp, 22 predicted proteins | sample MGYA00514194_ERZ779632 | MGnify/ENA primary metagenome ERZ779632 (study PRJEB29562, sample SAMEA4376704) | mouse gut metagenome | isolation source: Cecum | study: EMG produced TPA metagenomics assembly of the A DSS colitis mouse model was used to assess the...
AAAACAACCACAATATATTGAATACAAATGCCGATAAAATCCGTCTTTCAAGTCCGCATAAAACTATCTGGATTTATAGTGGATACACATGGGAAGAAATATTGGATGAAGAATATAATTTTTTAGAAATGCATGATACTTTAAGACAAGCTATCATAGCACAATGCAATGTATTTGTGGATGGGCAATATAAAGAATCCCAACGCGATATAACGCTCCCATACAGGGGAAGTAAGAATCAAAGATTGATAGATGTTCAACAATCATTACAAGAAGGTAAGATAGTATTATGGCAAATATGATCATAACGAGTGAATGTGAACAATGCATTCACTCAATAATTAACGAAGAAGACAAGGCTAGAGTAAAGGTATATTGCAGTGTCAAAGATAAAACATATTTTTGGGGACAGTGTATTCCATGTGATTATAGAGAGTTTAAAAAGAATGCTGAGAAGGAGTAGTTGATTATGGCTAGAGTTAAATCCATACAAGACAATGATTATATAATATCTGTCAATAATACAAGACATTTATTAGATTTGGGATTTAAGCATGATGAGACAGAAGAAAAATATGTATATTATTTCCCTGCATTAAGACATGAAAAAATTACGGTTCTTCATGGCAGAATCATAGCATACATAGATACAAATAAAATACAGATTGATGTAATAGATAATAATGCTACGCCCTATGCACCGTTCTATAATATAGAGTGTGGAAATTATGATACTATAATGAATAAAATCAATAAAGCAATATTAAATGAATTTAGAAAGTTGAAAATTGTAAAAGGAAAGGATAGGACGAATGAGAATCAACATAAAGAGGTTAACTGATACAGCAAAAATACCAACAAGGCAGCATATGGGAGACGCAGGATATGATCTATATGCAGATGTTCAAGAACCAGTAATAATTGAACCACATACAACAGAGTTTATACATACTGGGATAGCAATTGAAGTACCAGACGGATATTTTGGAGCAGTATTTGCTAGAAGCGGACTTGCATCTAATGAAGGTTTACGTCCAGCAAACTGTGTGGGAGTGTGCGACTCGGGATATCGTGGAGAATATAAAGTTGCATTACATAATGATTCTGTTAGTACAAAAACTGTTCAGCCAGGAGACAAAATAGCCCAGCTTGTAGTAATGCCATATCTGAATATGGAGTTTAATGAGGTAGATGAGTTATCAGACACAGATAGGGGAGATGGAGGATTTGGAAGTACGGGAAGGTAAAATACCTCCCGTAATAATCTTTAACCAGGAAGGGGTTATAGTATAGAAACAAAAACAGATAAATTATTGAAATTTGCTATTGACAATGATATGATAGATATGTCATTTGTGCAAGAGCAAATTGAAATGAAAAAAAGAGAAGAAATTTTAAAAAAGCATCCATACAAAATATGGAAGGGGAAAGATGGTAATTGGTACACTTATCTTCCAAACAAAGAGAAGGGAAGGGTATTAAAGAAAAAAACAATCAAAAAAGATCTGGAAGATGACATAATTGAATATTGGGAAGACGAACTGGAAGATCCTACAATTACTGACGTATTTGAGGAATGGAATAATCGGAGACTTGAATTAAAGAAGATATCAGAAGCAACACACCTGAGAAACTGTCAAGTATTTAACAGACATTACGAAGAATTTGGCAAATATCGAATCAAATCAATAGATGAAAATCAAATTGTGGAGTTTTTGGAAGAACAGATTGCGTATCATAATCTTACTGCAAAAGCATTTTCGAATTTAAAAACAATTACCAGAGGATTCCTAAAAAGGGCTAAAAAAAGGAAGTTGGTTATGTTTAACGTTGAAGAGATATTTAATGATATTGACATTTCTGAAATTAAATTTAAAAAAGTTATTAAAGAAGATTATGAAGAGGTATTTAATGAAGAGGAAATGCCAATTATTATCGATTATCTTAAAAATAATCCCGATCTGACAAATCTGGGAATCATGCTTATGTTTGTGACTGGTATCAGAGTTGGGGAAGTTGTTGGGTTAAAACATGATGACTTTGAAGGCAACACATTTAAAATACGAAGGACAGAAACTAGATTCAAAAATGAAAATGGAGAATATGTTCGCTTGATAAAAGAGTTTCCCAAATCTCAGGCTGGTGTACGCACAGCAATTATTCCAAAAGACTACGAATGGCTTACAAAATCACTTAGGTTGCAGAATCCATTTGACGAATATATATTTGTCAAAGATGGTAGCAGGATTTCAACACAAGCTGTCAGGGCACGATTATGGCGGATATGTAAAAAACTTGGAATATATAATAAGTCTCCACATAAAATAAGAAAAACTTATGGATCAATATTACTTGACAATCATATAGATAACAGGTTGATTATAGAACAAATGGGACATACAGATATTTTATGCACAGAGGAACATTATCATCGGAACAGGAAGAGTATTGATGTAAAGGCACAGCTCATAAGCTCTATACCTGAGTTTCAGAATGTTGCCAAATAATCGAACAAATGTCTGATTACCTTTTTGATTACTTTTTGATATGCCGAGTCCGCAAAGCCTTATAAATACAAGCATAAAAAAGCAGGATACGGGAGTCGAACCCGCCTCCTCGGCTTGGGAAGCCGATGTACTACCGATGTACTAATCCTGCAAAGCAAAATTAGTATACCATGAAAGTCAGGAGGAATGCAAGTCTATTTTTGAAAAAATATAAAATTTTATATTGTATAAAGAGTTTGTTAAGAATATGGATGGATTATCACAAGATTGTTACAAAAAATAAATCAATAAGAAAGTATTTATTAGTAAATATGTCAACTGTACTTTTTTTCCATTTCGGTCTATACTATAATAGTATATCAGTATAAAGGATGTGACGGGAATGGCAGAGAAAAATCAGGGGCGGGAAGTCGCTTTTGCAGAAACTTATGATGAGACAGTGAAGAAGACGATTGAAAAAGCCTTTTTAAAAGAGGGAGTTTCGTATCTGATCAAAGTTGATAAAGTGAGGGAGATGAAAAAAGGGCATTTTGAGTGCAGAATGAAGTATTCCTTCTATATTAACAGATTTCAGACAGACGAAGCAAAGGCTGCCATGACGGCGCAGAATCTGGACGAGAAGAGTGTTAATTACCTGATATAGTACATAGGAGAGAAGTATCACCACCGCGTGGTGCTTTTTTACTGTATTTTCACAATTATTCATGAAGAATCAAAAGGAGATGGAGCGTATGATGGATTTTACAGCAATTATGAAATTTAAGGGTGCATGGGACACGTTCAACAAAAACCACCCCAAGTTCATGCCTTTTATGCAGGCAGTGGGGCAGGAAGCGATCGCAGACGGCACCATTATTGAGGTCAAGGTAACAAGCCCGGAGGGCAAAGAGTACAACACAAACATGAAGGTTACACAGAGTGACTTGGACTTGTTTGCACAGTTAAAAGGAATGATGTAAAAATCATGTAAAAGAAAATCTTGAATGCCATAATTTCTTGTGATATAATAAACCGATTATGAGAAAGAAAGCACAGGTGATAAGATGAAGGCGTTTTTAATTTTGGAGGACGGCACCGTATTTGAGGGGATTCAGATCGGTGCCGACAGGGAAGTAGTCAGTGAAATCGTTTTTAATACCTCTATGGCAGGATATCTTGAAGTGCTCACTGACCCGTCCTATGCAGGACAGGCAGTGTGCATGACCTATCCATTGATCGGAAACTATGGCATCTGCAAGGATGACATGGAGTCTAAGAAACCTTGGCCCGACGGATTCATTGTTCGGGAATTATCTAGGAATTTCAGCAATTTCAGAGCAGATTTTTCCATTCAGCAGTTTTTAGAAGAGAATAACGTACCGGGGATTGCGGGCATTGACACCAGAGCGCTCACAAAGATTTTGCGCAAAAAGGGCACGATGAACGGTATGATAACAACAGATGCACACTACAGACTCGAGGAGGTGCTTCCGAGATTAAAATCCTACACAACAGGCAAAGTTGTTGAGAAAGTTACCTGCAAAGAAAAGTATGAGCTAAAAGGTTCCCGGGATCTCTCCGAAAACGGCGCACTCTCTGGGAGCGCAAAGTTTGTGCAGGCTGCGTATGAGGCAGGAGAGCGGGAGAAAAAACCGTCGCTTGTCAAAACTTTGAATGGCATTGGCAAACGGGTGGCGCTCCTTGACCTTGGCACAAAGGATAATATCGCCTATTCCCTCAAAATAAGAGGGTGTGATGTGACGGTCTATCCAGCGACAACGCCGGCATCAGAGATCATCGCATCCAGTCCTGACGGCATCATGCTCTCGAACGGACCCGGAGACCCGAAAGAGTGTACCGCGATTATCGCGGAAATCAAGAAGCTGTATGATACAGACATTCCTATTTTTGCGATCTGCTTAGGGCATCAGCTCATGGCGCTGGCGACAGGGGCAGACACTTACAAAATGAAATATGGGCACAGAGGCGGCAATCATCCAGTAAAAGATCTTGCCACGGGAAGAGTGTATATTTCCTCGCAGAATCACGGGTATGTGGTGGACACCGACAAGCTGGACAAAAGTGTGGCAACCCCCGCATTTATCAATGTCAATGACGGGACCAATGAGGGGCTTGATTACACAGGAAAAAATATTTTTACTGTCCAGTTTCATCCAGAAGCGTGCTGTGGCCCGCAGGACTCCGGCTATCTGTTTGACCGTTTTATTGACAGAATGAATCATGCTCAAAATCTTGCAAAAAAGGAGGTGTCAAGATAATGCCTAAGAATCCAAATGTTAAAAAAGTAATGGTGATCGGTTCAGGCCCTATCGTCATTGGACAGGCTGCGGAGTTTGACTATGCCGGCACACAGGCGTGCCGTTCGCTCAAAGAGGAAGGCATCGAGGTGGTGCTTGTAAATTCAAACCCGGCGACGATCATGACAGACCGTGACATTGCTGACAAAGTTTATATCGAGCCGCTGACAGCAAGCGTCTTAGAGCAGATTATTGAGAAGGAAAAACCAGATTCGATACTGCCAACGCTGGGCGGTCAGGCAGGGCTCAATCTTGGCATGGAGCTGGAGGAGAGCGGATTTCTGGCTTCTCATAATGTAAAGCTCCTTGGCACAACCGCCGCCACAATCCGAAAAGCGGAGGACCGGCAGGAATTCAAGGACACGATGGAAAAGATTGGCGAGCCCTGCGCGGCGTCTCTTGTCGTTGAGAATGTCGAGGATGGCGTGGCGTTTACCAATACGATTGGCTATCCAGTGGTGCTGCGCCCGGCGTATACACTTGGCGGCAGCGGCGGCGGCATCGCGCACAACCAGCTTGAATTAGAAGAAATCCTTGAAAATGGACTCAGGCTCTCCCGCGTGGGACAGGTGCTGGTCGAGCGCTGTATTGCTGGCTGGAAGGAAATAGAGTACGAGGTGATGCGCGACAGCGCGGGGAACTGTATCACCGTATGTAATATGGAAAATATTGATCCGGTCGGCGTCCACACAGGAGACAGTATTGTCGTGGCGCCTTCGCAGACGCTGAGTGACAAAGAATATCAGATGCTTCGGACTTCGGCGCTCAATATTATTTCCGAGTTAAATATCACAGGCGGATGCAATGTGCAGTTTGCGCTGCACCCGACGAGTTTTGAGTACTGTGTAATCGAGGTGAATCCCCGCGTGAGCCGTTCCTCTGCGCTCGCATCCAAGGCGACAGGCTATCCGATCGCCAAGGTTGCCGCAAAGATCGCACTCGGCTACACGCTCGACGAGATCAAAAATGCCATCACAGGCAAGACCTACGCAAGCTTTGAGCCGGCGCTCGACTACTGTGTTGTCAAGATGCCAAGGCTTCCTTTTGACAAATTTATCACGGCGAAGCGGACACTGACGACACAGATGAAAGCGACAGGAGAGGTCATGAGCATCTGTACGAACTTTGAGGGGGCGCTCATGAAGGCGATCCGCTCGCTCGAACAGCATGTGGACTGCCTTCGAAGCTATGATTTTTCAGCGCTTGACAGGGAGGCGCTGCTTCGGCGGATGCAGAAGGTCGATGACCAGCGCATCTATGTCATTGCGGAGGCGCTCAGAAAAGGCATTGATTATGATACCATCTACGAGATTACGCGGATTGACCGATGGTTTATTGACAAGCTTGCGGTGCTTGTGGAGATGGAACACGTACTGGAGACACAGCCCCTTTCGCTGGAATTGTTAAAAGAGGCAAAGCGGCTGGAATTTCCTGACAGCGTGATCGCGCGGCTTGCCGGGATCGAGGAGTCCGCGGTGAAACAGATGCGCGATGCGAATCATGTGACGGCTTCGTTTAAGATGGTTGATACCTGTGCGGCAGAGTTTGAGGCAAGTACGCCATATTATTATTCCTGTTATGATGGCGTCAACGAGGCAGTGGAGACCAATCCGCCAAAAAAGGTGCTGGTGCTTGGCTCAGGCCCGATTCGCATCGGGCAGGGAATTGAGTTTGACTACTGTTCTGTCCATGCAACGTGGGCGTTTGCAAAGGCGGGATATGAGACGATCATCGTCAACAATAATCCTGAGACCGTCAGCACCGACTTTGATATTGCCGACAAGCTCTATTTTGAGCCGTTGACGCCGGAGGATGTGGAGAACATCGTCAACTTTGAGAAACCCGATGGGGCAGTGGTGCAGTTTGGCGGACAGACGGCGATCAAGCTCACAGAGAGTCTTATGAAGATGGGCGTGCCGATACTGGGAACGAAGGCAGAGGATGTTGACGCCGCGGAGGACAGAGAGCTTTTTGACAAGATTTTGGAGGAGACGAAGATTCCGCGCGCGGCGGGCGGTACAGTTTATACAGCCGAGGAGGCGAAGGAGGTTGCAAACCGCCTTGGGTATCCAGTGCTTGTCAGACCTTCGTATGTGCTTGGCGGGCAGGGCATGCAGATTGCGATTTCCGACGCGGAGATCGAGGAGTTTATGGAGATCATCAACCGCATTGCGCAGGACCATCCGATTCTCGTAGACAAGTACTTGCAGGGCAAGGAGCTTGAGGTGGATGCCGTGTGTGACGGTACAGAAATCTTGATTCCGGGGATTATGGAGCATATAGAGAGAACAGGAGTTCACTCCGGCGATTCGATTTCTGTCTACCCGGCGCACACGATCACCGATCAGGTAAAAGAGACGATTGCCGAATACACAAGGCGGCTGGCAAAAGCGCTGCATGTGAAGGGCTTGATCAATATTCAGTTTATCGCTGTCGGCGAGGAAGTGTTTGTGATTGAGGTTAATCCCCGCTCTTCGAGAACGGTTCCGTATATCAGTAAGGTGACAGGCATCCCGATTGTGGACCTTGCGACAGAAGTGATTATTGGAAAGACCATCCGGGAGCTTGGCTATGAGCCCGGTTTACAGAGAGAGGCGGACTATGTGGCAGTGAAGATGCCAGTGTTCTCCTTTGAGAAAATCAGAGGGGCAGAGATCAGCCTTGGACCGGAGATGAAGTCCACAGGCGAGTGTCTTGGCATTGCCAAAACCTTTAACGAGGCATTGTATAAGGCATTTCTGGGTGCAGGAATCGACCTGCCCAAGCATAAGCGGATGATTATTACAGTGAAGGATGCAGACAAGGGCGAGGCGATCGAGATCGGCAGGCGGTTTGCGAAGCTGGGATATACGATCTATGCGACGCGCAGCACAGCAAAAGCGCTGAATGACGCAGGCGTCAAAGCAAACAAAGTCAATAAAATCCAGCAGGAATCCCCGACGGTGATGGATTTGATACTGGGGCATAAAATTGACCTTGTGATTGACACGCCAACGCAGGGGCGCGATAAGTCAAGAGACGGATTTCTGATACGACGGACCTCGATCGAGACAGGCGTGAACTGCATCACGGCGCTGGATACCGCAAAGGCGCTTGCGACAAGCCTAGAAAACAAGAACGACAACCCGCTGACGCTGGTGAATATTGCGGAGCTGTGAGCATGAACACAAGAAATTACCAGCGCGAGCTGGATCAATTATTAGCGCAGCTCACCACTGTGCCGCGCCTGCTGTTGCATAGCTGCTGTGCGCCGTGCAGCAGTTCGGTGCTTGAATATCTGAGGCGGTATTTTGAGATTACCGTTTTTTATTACAATCCAAATATTTCGATGGAAGCCGAATATCAAAAACGTGTGGAGGAACAGAAGCGTCTGATCAACGCCTATAATCAACTGCCGGACAGCGGCTATCCCATTGCTGTTATAGAGGGAGATTATGAACCCGAAGTTTTTTATGTGGCAGCGAAGGGTTTAGAGCAGTGCCCGGAGGGCGGCGAGCGCTGTTTTGCCTGCTATGAGCTTCGGCTTGGCAAGACGGCAGCGCTTGCGAAAAAACAAGCGTATGACTATTTTGCGACGACCCTCACGATCAGCCCGTTAAAGAACGCTGCAAAATTGAATGAGATTGGCGAGCGATTGGCAGAACGATACCAGATTTCGTGGCTTCCGTCGGATTTCAAGAAGAAAAATGGGTATAAGCGCTCCATCGAGCTGTCTGCGGAGTATGGGCTGTACCGGCAGAATTATTGTGGGTGTGTGTATTCGAAAGGGAGGTAACAATGAAAAAACTATTAGATTTGATATCTGATGAAATGATGCAGGCATTTGAACAGGCGGGATATGACCGCGCGCTTGGAAAGGTGACGCTCTCAAACCGCCCGGACTTGTGCGAATATCAGTGTAATGGCGCGATGGCTGGCGCAAAACAGTACAAAAAGGCACCGATTATGATCGCGAAGGATGTCGCGGCAAAGCTTGCAGACAGTACCGTGTTTGCAAAAGCGGAGGCAGTGGCACCCGGCTTTTTGAATTTGACATTAGAGAGAGAATTTGTGGGAGATTATCTCAAAAAAATGCGCGCTGATGCCAAATTTGGCGTGGAAGAGTCCAAAAATCCCGCAAAAATCGTGATCGACTACGGTGGTCCCAATATCGCAAAAGCGCTGCATGTAGGACATTTGCGTTCTGCGATTATCGGGGAGAGCGTAAAACGCATCGCGCGTTATATGGGACACACGATTGTCGGCGATATTCATATGGGGGACTGGGGGCAGCCGATGGGACTGGTTATGAATGAGCTGAGGCTCAGGAAACCGGAGCTTGTGTATTTTGATGAAAACTATCATGGAGAATATCCGACAGAGCCGCCGCTTACGATTTCAGAGCTAGAGGAAATCTATCCTTTTGCGAGCAAGCGTTCCAAGGAGGATGAAGCGTACAAAGCGGATGCGATGGCTTGCACGTATAAACTGCAAAGCGGTGTGCCGGGCTACCGGGCTCTGTGGAAGCATATTATCGCCGTTTCTGTCACGGATTTAAAGAAAATTTATGAGAAATTAAATGTAACTTTTGACCTTTGGAACGGTGAGTCCGCTGTGCATGATATGATACCGGGAATGGTGGAGGCAATGAAAGAAGGCGGTTATGCACATCTAAGTGAAGGGGCGCTTGTGGTTGATGTGAAGGAGGAGACCGACACAAAGGAGATTCCGCCATGTATTATGCTAAAATCAGACGGAGCAGCGCTTTACAATACCACAGACCTTGCGACAATCAAGATGCGCATGGAGACAGAACAGCCAGACAGAATCCTCTATGTGGTAGACAAACGGCAGGAACTGTATTTTGAGCAGATCTTTCGCTGTGCGCGCAAGACAAAATTGGTGCAAGAGGATACAGAATTAAAGTTTCTTGGTTTCGGTACAATGAACGGTGCAGATGGAAAGCCCTTTAAGACGCGCGAGGGCGGTGTGATGCGGCTTGAAAATCTGATTCGGGAAATCAATGATGAAATGTTTCGCAAAATTAAGGAAAGCCGTGAGACCTCAGATGAGGAGGCAGCAGCGACAGCGCAGGTGGTAGGGCTTGCCGCGTTAAAATATGGCGATCTGTCCAATCAGGCAAGCAAAGATTACATTTTTGATATCGACCGCTTTACTTCATCAGAGGGCGATACAGGTCCCTATATTCTCTATACGATTGTGCGTATCAAATCAATTCTTGCCAAATATGCGGAGAACGGCGGGGATGTGCAGGCAGTAAGCGCTGATATCAAAGCACCTGTCAATGACAGTGAGAAACAGTTGATGATGGCGCTGGCAAAATATAATGCAAGCGTGGAGGCGGCATGTGACGAGTATGCGCCGCACAAGATTTGTGCGTATATTTATGACCTTGCAAATGCGTTTAATCATTTTTATCATGAGACGAAGATTCTTGCGGAGGAGGACGCATCAAAGAAGGCAGGATGGATCGCACTTTTGACACTCACAAGAGATGTGCTTGAGACAGCCATTGATCTGCTGGGATTCTCAGCGCCAGAGAGGATGTAATTACATTTTAAGATTAAAAAGAATCTGACCAGCGCAAGTCAGGTTCTTTTTTATGCACACGGGCACCCAAAGGTGGATTGTCAGCTAGCGCTGACGGGTGCCCGGCGCGCAGGGAAGATGGCTTTTTTCTGCTCGATTAGGAGAATTTTAAGAAAGTTTGACTAAAATATAGTACAATTACCTACATAAGATAGAAACATAGTAAAAAAAGTGCAAAAAAGTGCACTAAAAAAATAGAAGAAGAGCACTATATATGAGCAACAAGAACAATATTTGAACAATCCTTGTGTGTAATAGTTACAAAATAATCATAAAAGTGACTTAAAATTTTAAGAAATATGTACGAGAGACAAACTTTATGATAAAATAGATACAACGATCTAAAATGAATTATGAGAGGATGTGTACATTATGTACGGAAATCAGAAGGGGCTAATCTTTACAAATGAGAAATGTATTGGATGTAATAAGTGCATTTCTGTTTGTCCAGTCATCACTGCAAACAAAGCTGTCAAGACAGAGGAAGGACTACAGAGAATTGAAGTGGACGGTGATAAATGCATTGCGTGCGGAGCTTGTTTTGATGCATGTGAACACAATGCAAGAGAATTTGTGGATGATACAGAGGAATTTTTTGCAGCACTTTCAAAAGGAGAGAAACTATCAGTACTGTGGGCGCCAGCATTTGCGGCAAACTATCCAAATGAATATAAAAAGATTCTTGGAGGGCTGAAAAAATTAGGCGTAAACCGGATTATCAGCGTCAGCTTTGGCGCGGATATCACGACATGGGGATATATCAAGTACATCACAGAACATCATTTTCAGGGTGGGATTTCCCAGCCATGTCCGGCAATTGTCAATTACATTGAGCATTACATACCTGAGCTGATACCCAAACTTGTGCCAGTACAGAGTCCGCTAATGTGTGCGGCAATCTATGCGAAGAAATACTTGAAAATAACCGATAAGCTGGCCTTTATCAGTCCATGCATTGCCAAAAAAGACGAGATCAGCGATCCCAAAAACAAAGGGTATGTGAGTTATAATGTAACGTTTGACCATTTGGCAAACTATGCCAGAAGCCACAATATCAAGGCAGACCCGGCGCCGAATGAGATTGAGTACGGTCTGGGCTCGATCTATCCCATGCCCGGCGGTCTCAAGGAGAATGTATACTGGTTCTGCGGGGAGGAAGTGTTCATCCGCCAGATTGAGGGTGAGAAACATGCGTATCATTTTCTCGAGGATTACAAAGAGAGAGTGCTAGGCGGCAAGAAGCTGCCGTTTATGGTGGATGCGCTCAATTGTGCACAGGGATGCATCTATGGCACAGGCATAGAACAGTCCAAGGCAAAGACAGATGATATTCTCTATGAACTACAATCCATCAAGGAGGCAAGCAAGTCCAGCAGAAGAAGCAGCGCATGGGCGCGCAAGGCGTCGCCGGCGCAGCGGCTGCACAATCTCAACAGGCAGTTTGCACACCTTGACATTCGTGACTTTATGCGGGAGTATACAGATAAATCAAAGGGCAATGCAATCCAGAAGCCTTCCTTGTCAGAACTCAATGATATTTTTGCTGATATGAATAAGAAAAATACAGTACAGCAGCATATCAATTGCAGTGCGTGCGGATATAACACTTGTACAGATATGGCTACGGCAATCTATAATGGCTGCAATGACAAGAACAGCTGTGTTCATTATATCAAGAATCTGGCGGAGGAAGAGAAGGAGCGCGTACAGGAAATCTCCTTTGAAGTAGAACAGAAAAATGCGGAGATGGCACAGAAAAATGAGACAATCAGCGCTATGGTGACAGAGGCAAACGGCGAGTTCAACACCCTGAATGTCTCTATAGATGAGATGATCGACGGCAATAACAACAATGCCGAGGAGAGTACGAATATTAGTATGGCAATGGTGGAAGTCGTCGATTTCTGTGATGATATGAAAAAGTCATTTGGAGAGATCACAGAGCTCTTAGAGCAGCTTGGCGGCAATAATGAAAATATTACAAAGGTGGCGGCTAAGACAAATTTACTGTCGCTGAATGCCTCCATTGAGGCGGCGCGCGCAGGCGAGGTCGGCAAAGGATTTGCAGTTGTGGCGCAGGAGATCAAAACGCTCAGCGATGTCAGCAGGGGCGCTGCCGATGACAGCAGCAAGAACAAAGAGCAGATCGTGCAGGCGATGACGCGGCTCATGGAAAGCTCTGAGAATCTGATGAAGGTTGTGGATAATGTCAATGAGCGGATCACCAACCTCGCAGCAAGCACCGAGGAAATAGCGGCGTCAGCGACCATGATCGGACAGGTTGCATCCGAGCTGCATGACAAGTTTGACAGAATTAACGCCTTGTGATTTGATGGTTGAAGTTTTGCGAAAGAAAGCGTATAATCAAAGTGCTGCATTGAAATAAATCAAGGAAAGAGAGAAAAATATGAGCAAAACAATACCATACAAGATCTATCTGGAAGAAAGTGAGATGCCTAGACAGTGGTACAACGTGCGGGCAGACATGAAAAATAAGCCCGCGCCGATTCTCAATCCGGCAACCATGAAACCAATTACCGTGGAGGAACTCTCACCGATTTTCTGCGAGGAGCTTGCAAGACAGGAGCTGGATGATACCACTGCATATTTCGACATACCACAGGAGATACGTGATTTCTATAAAATGTACCGTCCGTCACCGCTCACGAGGGCGTATTGTCTGGAAAAGAAACTGGACACACCAGCACATATTTATTACAAATTTGAGGGAAACAACACATCGGGAAGCCATAAGCTCAACTCTGCCATCGCTCAGGCGTACTATGCAAAACAGCAAGGACTCAAAGGCGTTACGACAGAGACCGGGGCGGGGCAGTGGGGAACTGCGCTTTCCATGGCATGTTCTTATTTTGATTTGGACTGTCAGGTGTATATGGTCAAAGTATCCTATGAGCAAAAGCCATTCCGGCGCGAGGTGATGCGTACTTACGGGGCGAAGGTTACGCCGTCTCCGTCCATGCTCACCAATGTCGGCAGAAAGATCAACGAAGCGTTTCCGGGCACGACAGGCAGCCTTGGCTGTGCGATCTCAGAGGCTGTGGAGGCAGCCACAGCGCAGGAGGGCTACCGCTATGTGCTGGGGTCTGTGCTGTCTCAGGTGCTTTTGCACCAGACAATCATTGGGCTGGAGACCAAATCAGCGCTGGACAAATACGGCATCAAAGCGGATATGATTATTGGCTGTGCGGGCGGCGGGTCAAATCTTGGCGGATTGATTTCTCCTTTTGCGGGCGAAATGTTAAGAGGCGAGGCGGACTATGAGATCATAGCGGTAGAGCCGGCGTCCTGTCCGAGTCTGACAAGGGGCGTCTATGCCTATGATTACTGTGATACAGGAAAAATCTGTCCACTGGCAAAGATGTATACGCTTGGAAGCGGCTTTATCCCGTCGGCAAATCATGCGGGAGGACTGCGCTATCATGGAATGAGCTCGATCGTGTCACAATTATATGATGATGGTATCATAACTGCGCGGAGTGTAGAGCAGACAGAGGTATTTCAGGCTGCACAGACTTTTGCGAGAGTGGAGGGAATCCTTCCGGCACCAGAGAGCAGCCATGCAATCCGGGTGGCAATTGATGAGGCGCTCAAGTGCAAAGAGACCGGCGAGGAGAAGAATATTGTCTTTGGTCTGACCGGGACAGGATATTTTGATATGGTTGCTTATCAGCGGTTTAATGATGGGGAAATGCAGGACTATATACCGACAGATGAAGAGCTGGCAAAGAGTCTGGCAGATCTTCCTAAAGTGAACTAAATTGAGTAGAGAAGAGGACTGGCTTTGACCAGTCCTTTTTGACAATAAAAAATAGCGAAGGGGGGATTCGAACCCTCGACACCGCGGGTATGAACCGCGTGCTCTAGCCAACTGAGCTACTTCGCCATCACAGTAATAAATTTAAATGAAAAATGGGGCCTACAGGGCTCGAACCTGTGACCCTCTGCTTGTAAGGCAGATGCTCTCCCAGCTGAGCTAAGACCCCACGTAACTGACTTCTACAATATACTATTTATCTTAAAAAAAGTCAATACTTTTCTGAAAAAATTTTAAAATACTTTCAAAAAAGACTTTTTTAATTTGGCATTCTATGGTAGAATTGCGATAACTCTTGAATTTGGATGGAAAGGGAATAATTGCAATGAAAATGATTGTACACGACATGCAGGAGGAATCATGGCAGGAGCTTGGCGTAAGGCTTCAGGAAAAGGATATTGTCATCAGTGATGCAGCAGCGTGTACAGGCAGTGAGATTGAGGGTGCAATGGGACGCTGCTGTCAGCTGATTCTGATCAGCCGCTGCGTGTATGGCGGTTTCAGCCCGTTTATTCAGGGTGTGCTGGAGAAGTGCAGAAGGCATTTTGGGCCGTTTCTGGAAATGCGGCATGGCCAGACACATTATGAGGTCAACAGCGGGAATAAGAATACATTTGGCATGGTCTGCTGTTTCTACGGGGAGCATATTACGCCGCAGGAAGAGCAGTCTGCAAGGATTCAGTCTGTGTCGGACGGAATATCATTGCAGGCAAGAGGTGTCAAGATTGTCTTTTATGATACAATTGATAAAATAAGCCAGTTGAAAGGTATCATTTTATAGGATGCCGCGCGGTGTGGAAAGGAGGGGGAATCAGTGTAATGATACTGTTTTTGGACGGAGGGTATACACAGACTGCCGGCAATGAAGCGTGCGCAGAACTCATTCAGGAATGCACACAGAAGGAAGCACTGGTCTCGGTTAAGATCGAGGAGAATATGGATTGGAACCGTGTATTCAGAGATCTTGAAGATGCGGATGCCATTGTGCTTGCAGCAGATGTGTATCTGGACAGTGTGCCTTCTTTCGTGCTTCGGTTTCTTGAAAAGGTCGAGCAGGCGGTGATTGGCGGGGAGAGTATCGGCGGCAGATTTTATGCGGTTCTCTATACAGAGCTGTATGAGGGAGAGCAGACCAGTGTAGCGATGGAGGTACTCAAAAATTTCTGCGTACATGCCAATATAACATGGGGGAGAGGTCTTGGAATCGGCGGAAACAAGATAGAGACACTTCTGCGCAAGGACAGTTTCTGGGGCAGACTTCACAAAAGTACGTCAGATTTCAGGACAGCGTCCTTGCAGGAGCACGCGCTTTTTATCAGGGAAAAAATACAGGGAACAGATGTGTATATCAAGCCGGAAGAAGTGTCAAGAAAGGGGTATATTCGCAAAATTAATCAAAAAATGAAAAAAAGTAATCGCGTAAAATTCGCTCAAAACGAATGCAAACTGCAAAAAAATTGATAAAAATATCAGCTCTTTCAACAAGAAAAAACAGCTATTTTTAAGGGATTTGAGCGGAATATGTGGTATTTTGGCGGATGCTGTATAGAAAGCGCAAAAAGTGCGATAAGTAAGTGTTGCAAGATAAATTGACATTCTTATATAATGGACATTGCCAAATCCTGCTAGAATTTGTAAGTAAACGTAATTTGGGAGTAGCGTTTATAAATTCTTTGAGCCAAGATTATGATTGGGAGACGTGATTTGGGTGGCATTTGGCGGTCAATAATAAGAATGGAGGAGAAGCTTATGGAGCAGTTAAACGTAATGACACAGCAGGATAACGAGAAAATTTTTAGAATACTCAGCGATTTACTTACAAAAGACAAGGAATTTCAGATTATGATCACCGTTCCAGCGGGTACGAAGCTTACGAACAGTGAGAACAGCCTGATTAGCAAAAAGACTGACAGCAGACCAGAATCAAATTCCTTGGAAAATGCACATGACTTGGAGAAAGATGTGACGGATATGATACACGAGATCGGTGTGCCCGCCCATATCAAAGGGTACCAGTATCTGCGCGAAGCGATTATGATGTCGGTGGAGGATATAGAAATGCTCAACTCTATCACCAAGATTCTTTATCCGTCGATCGCAAAGAAATACCAGACAACACCGAGCCGTGTTGAGCGCGCCATACGGCACGCAATCGAAGTAGCATGGAGCAGAGGGAAAATGGAGACGCTTGATTCGCTTTTCGGATATACGATCAACCTCGGAAAGGGCAAGCCGACAAATTCTGAGTTCATTGCTCTGATAGCAGATAAAATAAGACTTCACTACAGAGCATAATACAAAGTATAATCCGACAAATTCCTTTACATTCCAGCTTCGATTGGTGTATAATAACTATAGTGTAACTTTATTCGCAGCACTGAGATGAGTGTGGAAAGGGATTTGATAGTATGAAAAACATTTTATTTGTGGCTTCAGAGGGTGTACCATTTATTAAGACGGGAGGACTTGCGGATGTGGTAGGTTCACTTCCCAAATACTATGATAAAAGATACTTTGATGCGAGGGTAGTCTTACCCAAGTACATGTGTATGTCTGATAATATGAAATCGCTGATGCAGTACAGGACGCATTTCTATCTGGATTTTATGGGGCAGAGCGAGTATGTGGGCGTACTTGAAGCACAGTATGATGGCATCACATATTATTTTATTGATAATGAGAAAATGTTTGGAGGGTTTAAGCCGTACAGCGATGATCATATAGGGGAGATCACGAAGTTTGTATTTTTTTCAAAGGCAGCATTGTCGATTTTGCCGGTAGTCGGGTTTAAACCGGATATTGTACATTGCCACGACTGGCAGGCAGCGATCATTCCTGTGTATTTGAAAGAGAGATTTGCCAAGGGCGAATTTTATCAGGGCATGAAGACGATAATGACCATCCATAACCTTAAATTTCAGGGAATTTATGACATCAAGACCGTTCAGCACATCACAGGTCTTGACGGTTCTTATTTTGCACCTGACAAACTGGGATACTTTAAAGATGGAAACCTTTTAAAGGGTGGACTTACTTATGCAGATGCGATTACGACAGTAAGTGCAACCTACGCAGAGGAGATTAAGACGGAATTTTACGGCGAGAAACTCAATGGACTCCTCACAGCGAGAACACACGATCTCAGAGGTATTGTAAACGGTATCGACTATGAGGAATACAATCCAGATACCGACCAGTACATTGTACATCATTACAATGCATCTAATTTCAGAAAAGAGAAAGTAAAGAATAAGAGAGACCTGCAAAAACAGCTTGGTCTGGAAGAGAGTGACAAGAAAATGATGGTAGGCATTGTGTCAAGACTTACCGATCAGAAAGGCATGGATCTTGTTGCGTACATTATGGATGAACTGTGCAGCAAGGATGATATCCAGCTGGTAGTGCTTGGAACAGGCGAGGAGCGCTATGAGAATATGTTCCGCCATTTTGACTGGAAATATCATGGCAAGGTTTCTGCAAATATTTTTTATTCAGAGGAGCTTTCTCACAGAATTTATGCGTCATGCGATGCATTTTTAATGCCGTCACTGTTTGAGCCATGCGGCCTCAGCCAATTGATGTCACTGCGCTATGGAACCGTTCCCATTGTAAGGGAGACAGGCGGACTCAAGGATACCGTAGAGCCATATAATGAATATGAAAATAAAGGTACTGGATTTAGCTTTGTAAACTACAATGCACATGAAATGCTCAATACTATCCGGTACGCAGAGCAGGTATACTATGACAGAAAGCGCGAGTGGAACAAGATCGTGGACAGGGCGATGGCGACAGACTTTTCGTGGGGAGTGTCTGCAATGAAGTATCAGGAAATGTATGATTGGATGATAGGATAAAAACATGGCATTTGACGGAGTGACAATCGCGGGGATTGTCAGTGAACTAAAAGATAAATTAATAGGAAATAGGATTTACAAGATAGCTCAGCCTGAAAAGGATGAGCTACTCTTGACTGTAAAGGGAAGCTGTGGGCAGGTCCGGCTACTAATGTCAGCAGATGCATCACTGCCGCTGCTGTATCTGACACAGCAAAATAAGACAAGTCCCATGACCGCACCGAATTTCTGCATGCTGTTGCGCAAACATCTGCAAAATGCGCGGATTGTGTCTGTGGCTCAGCCGGGATTGGAGAGGATTGTCCGCTTTGAACTGGAACATCTGAATGAACTGGGTGATCTGTGCAGGAAGTATCTGATTATAGAGCTGATGGGAAAGCACAGCAATATTATATTTTGCGACGACAAAGACATGATTATTGACAGCATTAAGCATATTTCGGGAATGGTCAGTTCTGTCAGGGAGGTTTTGCCGGGGCGGATCTATTTTATACCAAAGACACAGGACAAGGCGGAGCTGCTAGCGTGTACCAAAGACGAGATGGCGGCAGTGCTGCGGGCAAAAAATGTGCCGCTGTTTAAGGCAGTCTATACGGGATTTACAGGAATCTCGCCAAGTATTGCGCAGGAGCTGTGCTACAGGGCGGGCGTGGATGCCGACTTGCCCAGTGCAGGAGTGGAAGCAGAAGCGCTTGAGCGGATGGCCTCAGTGCTCACCAGTCTGGCGGAGGATATCAAGAATACAAATTTTGATTACAATGTCGTCTATGAAAATAATCAGCCTGTAGAGTACGCAGCAGTGCGGCTAAGTTCTTATAAAGAAGAACAGCGCAGGAGATTTGAGAGTGTCTCAGCACTTCTGGAATATTACTATGCCGAGAAAAATACGATCACCCGCATCCGCCAGCGCTCAGTGGATTTGCGCAAAATCGTTGCGACAGCGCTTGAGCGCAATGTCAAGAAATATGATTTGCAGATAAAACAGCTACAGGATACGGAGAAGAGAGAGACTTACAGAGTGTATGGTGAGCTGTTAAATGCCTATGGCTACGGCGTGGAGGCGGGGGCGAAGTCGATGGAAGCCCTGAATTATTATACCGATCAGATGATTACGATACCGCTTGACCCGATGCTTTCCGCAGGGGAGAATGCCAAGAAGTATTTCGACAAATATCAGAAATTAAAGCGTACCTATGAAGCATTGACAACGCTCACCAAAGAGACGAAGGAGGAGATTGATCATCTTTCGTCGATCAGTATCTCCCTCGATATTGCACTCAAGGAGGAGGATCTGGTTCAGATCAAAGAAGAGCTGATTGAGAGTGGCTACATCCGGCGCAAGGGCGGCACGAAGCGGGAGAAGATTACAAGCAAACCTTTTCATTATCTGAGCAGCGACGGCTATCATATCTATGTGGGCAAGAATAATTATCAGAATGAGGAGCTCACCTTTAAATTTGCCACCGGAAACGACTGGTGGTTTCACACAAAGGGAATCCCCGGCTCGCATGTCGTGGTGAAGTCCAACGGCGAGGAGCTTCCAGACCGGGTATTTGAGGAGGCTGGCAAACTGGCGGCGCACTATTCTCAGGCAAGAGGACAGGAAAAGGTAGAGATTGACTATACACAGAAGAAAAATGTCAAGAAGCCAAACGGTTCCAAGCCGGGATTTGTCGTGTACTATACGAATTATTCGCTTGTGATTGATTCTGATATTGCGGGGATTGTACAGATTGAGTAAAGAAAATAAAAGAAAAGAATTCATTAAAAAATCACTGGGAGAACCAGTGATTTTTTATCACCTACACCTTTTTATGATTCTTTGTTATACTTATCTTTTGTGAGAATACCCTCAATATAAGCTTCAACCCGAACCCGATCAAGGGAATCTAGCTGACTGTAAAGATTGATTATTTCTGAATCATCATCCCGTCCGATGTCTGAATGAACTTTCAGGTTTTGTCTGCAATAATCTGTAGGGTCGTTTGTTCGACAAAGTAGGTAATCGGCAGATACATGAAGTGCATCAGCCATTATCGCAACAGTTTCTCCCTTAGGCATTGTATTTTTTAACTTCCATGATGATATCGTAGCACGTGTTACTCCGAACATTTCTGCTGCTCTCTGTGAGCATGGTTCTAGCCCAATGTACGCTTATGTGGTTCCTCAAGCGCCTGCGATTATAAAAGTCTCTAATAATGGTGGCGGCAATGATATTATTACGTATCAACCTGTTGCATATGCAAAGACATATGAATTGTATCGTAAGCGTATAGGTATAGACAATGAATATCAGCTTTGTGAGGAATTTCTGGATAATAAAAGTCATAGTCTGACTATGGTGCATTCAGATAAAGACATTATATATTCCTATAAATTATGTGCAAAAGCAGCGGAAGCTATAGATGTATGCACGAATGAAAGATATTATCCGACGAGTGATTTTTCGAATGAAATGTCAGGTATTTATCATGAAGAAGAAAGCAGCTCAGATAAAGGTAGTTCAGAAGAAAGCAGCTCAGATAAAGGCAGTTCAGAAGAAGAAAGTTCCTCTATAGAAGAAAGTTCGGAAGAAGAAAATAGTTCAGAAGAAGAGAGCCGTCCAATAGACAGTGACATTAGAGATGGTCTTTCTATAGTAGGATTAAAAGATAAAATTTATACAGGAAGCGCCATAAAGCAGAGTATTAAATTATATTACAATAAAGTTCCCTTAACAGAAGGAATTGATTACACGCTAGCATATAAAAATAACATCAAAGCGGGAACAGCTCATTTGATTATTAAGGCAAAAGGCAATCTGACAGGTTCTGTGATCAAAAATTTTGAGATAAAACCAAGAGAAATAACTGATGAAAATGTCATTGTTGAGGATGCAGTTTATACCTTTAATAACAAAATGCACAAAAGGGTACCAACAGTGGCTTTTAATGGAAAAAAATTAAAAGAAGGCAAGGATTATATTGTCACTGATTTTGGACAAGGTGATTATATTGCAGTAGGTACTTATATTATTAAAATAAAAGGAATAGGAAACTTTAAAGGAAATATTGATAACATTAAAGTAATTATTACTGATCAAGCTAGAAATATTGCTAAAGCAACAGTTGCTAAAATTCCAGCACAACAATATATCAGTGGGAAAACAGTTGAATTGCCTGATCATTTGATCAAGGTAACATTGGCTAAATGCGAGTTGAGAAAAGATATTGATTATATCGTAAGTTATGCAAACAATAACAAACCTGGAAAAGCAACTTTGATTATAAAGGGAGTTGGAGCATATGCAGGTACCAAGAAATATACTTTTACTATAAAACAAACACCTGTTGCAATTACAGAGAGTATGGTAGAAAACAAAAATTCCATTGCCAAAACAGAAATAGTAAAAGGTGGCGCAACGCCTGAACCGATACTTATAGCAAATGGGTATACTTTACAAAAGGATACAGATTATACAGTGCGTTATAAGAATAATAACAAAGCAGGGGTTAATGCATTGATGATCATAAAAGGTAAGGGTACTTTCAAAGGAAGTATTACAGTTCCATTTATGGTTACAACAAAATCAATCAATAGCCCGGACTTGACTATAAGAGTGCCAGATGTACCATATACTGAGAACGTAAAAAAATATAAAAGCAAACCAGTTATTATGGATAAAGATGGAAAGTTACTGATATTGAATAAAGATTATACGATAGAAAGTTATCATGTAAATAGTGCGGTAAAGGATCAGCGGAGCATTTCAGATAACAATACGAAAATAACGATTTCAATACAGGGAAAGGGTAACTATACAGGCATAGCTACACAGACATATGAAGTGCGTGGAGCAAGATTTTCGTCAGCCAGTATAAAGGTCAGTGCGAAAACATACACGGGAAAAGCCGTCACGATAGGACCTAAGGACATCATTTCTGCGTCTATCAAGATAGGAAAAATAAAAAAAGAGCTGGTTTATGGCGTGGATTATGAAATATCTGGTTATGAAAATAATGTCAAAAAAGGAAGTGCAGTTGTAATATTTAAGGGAAAAGGGGACTATGCAGGTGAAAAGGCTGTAAAATTTAAGATAAAATCAAGTCGCATAACAGAATAATGTTTTTGACAAAATATTTATGATATTGTATTATGGTTGTATATGGAGGGAGGTCGCTTCGATGGATGTAGCAAGAAGAGTGGAGTCTTATACAATCAAGGATATCTATGCATTGCCTGATGGGGTACGGGCAGAGCTGATTGACGGTCAGATTTATTATATGGCAACGCCTACAAGAACGCATCAGAGAATCAGTATGGCTTTATCAAGAATGATAGGGAATTATATCGAGTCTCGGGGTGGAGATTGCGAAATTTATGCTGCCCCCTTTGGTGTATTCTTGAATAATGATGAGAAAAACTATTATGAGCCGGATATTTCAGTGATCTGTGATATTTCTAAATTGGATGAAAAAGGTTGTCATGGCGCACCGGATTGGATCATTGAAATCGTGTCACCAGGCAATAAAACGATGGATTATTTCAAAAAACTATTTCGATATCAAGCAGCAGGCGTGAGGGAATATTGGATCGTTGATCCGACAAGAGAACTGGTGATGGTATATAGATTTGAAAAAGAAATAATGGAGGAATATTCTTTTGAGGAAGATGTGCCTGTTGGAATTTATGAAGGCTTTTCTCTTAGGGTACAATAAAAAGGGGCTTTGACAGCCCCTTTTTATTGTACCCTAATTGATTCCTTGATCCATATGGCGCTCAGCGAGCCGCAGGATAGAGATAACAGGCATGATTAATATTCCACAAAAGAAGTTGCTCACACCGTGAATGCAGTCAAAGGGCAGTCCGGCAATAATCCATGCGATCATTTTCTGAAAGCTCAGTCCATACAGCAGCGCCTGCGCCGGGGCATACAGTGTTCCGTAGAGGAAGCCGTGTGTAGCACAGACGATCATGTAGATGACGGGACGGACTTTTCGAGGCATATTTGCCGGCAGCAGCATGACCGCGCCCCACAGAACAGTCCACAGGTACAGATAAGGGATCCACCATGTCGCAAAACCATGAAACATACCTGTCAGAAAGACATAGACATAGATTGGATACAATGCCTTTTTTCTGTAAACAACGGTGAAAGCAATCGTAAATACGCCAATTAAGTGAATGTTGGGAGCAAATTCCATGATGACTTTGGAGGCGTACATGACCGCACCAAGCATAGAAAAAATGACAAGTTCTCTCGTTGTAGGTTTCATGCTTACTCTACTTTAAAAGTGTAGCTGCTGCCATCTGTGATGGGGGTGGAATCAACGCCAGTCATAGCATATTCATCATCTATATAAAAAGCCCAGTATTTTCCGTCGGTGTCATAATCTACTGTGACGCCGTTGACAGTCTTTACATACAATCCATATTCACCGTCATCTCCGGCAATCAGTTCAAGCGCTAACAGTGCCTGTCCTACCGTCTCCTTGTCGGTGTGAATCTCAAACTGCGTCGTGTTTCCGTCTCCATCTACAACAGTCAATGGAAAGGAGACGCTGCCCTCGCCTAAAACAGTGACATCCGAAGAGACATCAGCCTCATTATAAGGTGCGGTGTCTGTAGTGGATGCATCTGTAGCTGTTTCAGGTGCCGCATCTGTTACAGGCGTTGTATCTGTCTCAGGTGCTGAAACGGGTTCCTGTTTCGAATTGCCAGCACAGCCGGTTGTCAGAAATGACATGGATAAAACCAGCGTCGCGCAGCATAATAAAAGTTGGGGTTTCTTGTTTGATAATTTTTTCATAATAAATACTCCTCGTGATTTTTGTTTTTTGGGATACACTCATTCCAATATCAGTATCTTTTGAACCTCTGAGGTTTTCCCTTTATGCGACTGTAGATATTATTTCAGCCTTAAATACAATAACACATTTAAAGGCTAAGCACAATATTTAACTGATGCTTTTTTCGACAGTTTCTTACTCAAAAAAAGAGACTGTGTGGGGTTAATGGGTGGAAAGATATCATAAAGCATTTGCTGATTGAAACATAACAAAAACTGTGATACTATGATTACAATCGATAAATTTCTTGGCTGACAAGAAACGGACAAGCAGGACTGGACAGACGGCATCGCAGAGCTGATGCACACCAATGACTTGAATGAATGGATTACATGGTTTTCAAATGTAATACGAAAACTGAACG
>ERZ779632.450-NODE-450-length-24232-cov-16.538694_pt1 | contig 24232 bp, 30 predicted proteins | sample MGYA00514194_ERZ779632 | MGnify/ENA primary metagenome ERZ779632 (study PRJEB29562, sample SAMEA4376704) | mouse gut metagenome | isolation source: Cecum | study: EMG produced TPA metagenomics assembly of the A DSS colitis mouse model was used to assess the...
CCGGTTCGGGGAGGATGGGGTGTTGCTTGATAATCCTGCAACAGACGATAAAAAGAGTCTAGGGCATATAAAAACAAACTAAATTGACTATAAATCTACCAGCAGAAGAAATTCTGCTGGTTTTCTATTTTGTCAACTTTTTCTACATAGCCGGTTGCTGGAGAGAAATCTCCAAAACAAGCGACCGGCTTTTTTATTTTCTAGAAGAAGGTGCATTAAATGATTAAAGTGAAAATCACTGGCAAGACGGGGACATTTCTCGAAAGAGAACTGCCCACCGACATCCACCAGCTCTACCACGATATGCGGAAGGCAGGCATCAGCAAGCCTCCGAAAAACATCCTGCTCCACGATGACAAGGATGTGGATGTCCAGCTATCCTCTGACAGCGAGATTGGCAGCCGCCTTCTGCGAGTGTTCAGCAGGAACGACACCCTGGCAGACGCCAACACTGTGGCATTCGCCGTCAGCACCGCCAGAGAAGAGATTCTGCCGGAGTTGGAGCAGAACATCATCCACAACCAGTATCTCACTAAGGAAATGCTGTTCGATGATATCAAGGCAATGACCCAGGCGGCAGGGCCGGTCAAGCTGACGTTTTACTGTCCCCTGGTAGGCCAGCTGGATGACGGCGAGTGCGACGAGTATATCGACGCGGGCAACGGTTTCCTGACATCTTACCAAGATCAGATCGAACAAGGCATGAAGAGTTGGACAGTGGGATGTCCATGAAGTAAGTTATACTTTCTGAAAGATAGTGGTAGCCCCAATGGGTCTTACACACTTGTCTTTCAGAAAGTATGCAGAATCTTTAGGCCGGTATCAATCGTTCGGAAAGCGATCGATATAGTTAACGCAGTAATGCGTTAACTATTCGGCCTATTTTTCGTTTTCTGGACGATTTTGCGGCAAAAAGCGAGGTGAGTTATATAAAATCGCCGGTATCTTGGGTGGGAAATAAAACGCCTATCCTCCCCATCATTTATAGCCTGTTCCCCCTGGAATATGGCCGGTTTGTGGAGGTGTTCGGCGGCTCCGGCAGTGTGCTGTTGGGGACCCCCCTGACCCCTTCGAGGTGCACAACGACTTCGACCGGAATCTCACAAACCTGTTCCACTGCATAAAAGAGCGGACTATGGCCACTATCCGGGAGTTGGGATTTTGCAACCTGAACTCCCGTGATGACTTTAATGCTTTTAAGAAATTCTTCCAACACGAGCAGTTCGATGACAGGTACCTCACAGAAGAAATGGAACTGACGGAAATCCTGTTCCCGCCGCCAGCAGCGGAGGAATTGCAGGCTATCCGGCAGCGTATCACAAAAGATTACGACGTGCGCCGGGCGGCTATGTACCTGAAGCTGCTACGGTACAGTGACAGTTAAACGAATGTTTAACTGTTTTCTAGACGGGAAGAAATCCTTCGCCTCCCAGCCCTTTGACCTGCGAAGGCTGTTCAGTCTGATTCAGCAACTAGAAGGCAGGCTGGCCAACGTGGTCATTGAGAACCAGGACTTTGAAACCTTTATCCACCATTATGACCGGCCCGACACCTTTTTCTATCTCGACCCGCCATATTTCTCCACGGAGGATATGTACGCGGTGGAATTTGCCTGGGAAGATCATGTGCGACTGCGGAACGTGACAAAGGAGATACAGGGCCGGTTTCTGCTCTCCTACAATGATTGTGCAGAAATCCGGGAGTTATACGATGGATTTCCTGTGTTCGATTTCACCAGAGTCCACTCCATGGCCCAGAGGTATGAAGCCGGGAAAGAGTTTAAAGAACTGCTCATCGGCAACTACGACCTGTCGGAACGAGAAAATGCCAAGCCAGCGCAAATGAAATTTGAAATATAGGAAGTAATTATTTTGTCAAGTGAACAATTTATTCTGGTGTCCGTGCCCCTGGAAATGTTCCTGGAGGCGGGAATCAACACCGAAAGCATCATCCAGATGAGCGCCCGTGAGGGGAAGATCATCATCGATACGCCTGACAGCACCGAAGATTATGTCTGCGACAGGGATTGCGAAAATTGCCCGCTAGATGCTGTCCCTTGTGAATTTGATTGCAAGAACTGTCCCTGTGAGGCCAACTGTGACGGAAGGGGGGACGAATGAATCGGAAACTGCTGCGTATTCTGGGCAAGCGGGGGCGTATCACCATCCCATATGAAATCAGGCAGCGGGTAGGGTTTTCGTACAATGACGTGCTGTCCTTTACCGAGTCCAGCGATGGCCTGGCGGTGATCATCCGCAGGGAGAAACTCTGCGATAACTGCCAGGGCAAGAGTTTGCAGGCTATGGCGGATGACAGGACTATGTTGCTAGAACTGCTGGACTCCCTGCCCACGGAGCTGCAAAAGGCGGCGTTCGTGCAGCTTTCGGAGAGCCTGGGCAGGCTGCCGCGCAGGGAAATTCAGAGAAGGAGAGGTGCTGCGCTTGCAGATTCGGATATTCCAAATTGACAGTGATTACGATGAGGACAGCCTGAAATTCCGTGGGCTGGAACAGACCATGGAGCTGCGCGGGGGCGTTGGAATAGACTCAAGCATTTATGAGGAAGTGTTTCGCGCTGATGTGAACTGTAAGGATTTGGAGGAAGTCTACTCCCTGTTCAATGTGAGCGGACATCCTCTGCACCGGGAGCACTCTCTGTCCATTTCGGATGTGGTGCTGACCAAAGATGGCGCATTCTTCTGCGACCATTTGGGCTTTAAGAAGGTGGATTTTGACCCGGAACTGGCTCATAAGCCGGATGACCTGCTACGGATCCTCTATGTGGAACCCGGCAGGCAGCCTTTCGTCAGCGAAGTGGGCCGTGACCTGCTGTCCATGCAGAAAGCCGTGCTAGGCCCGATAGAAACCATCTATAACCGAGACGGCACCGTTCTCCTCTGTAATAACGAAGGAAAACTCATCGGCATGGAGGGCAACCGCCATGTGGGGGATGACGTGATCGCCGGGCCGTTCCTTCTGGTCGGAGATAACGGCAAAAGCCTTCGCTCCCTCACGAACGCAGAGGTTGACCGGTATATGGAGCGTTTCGCCCAACCGGAGGAAATTAGCCAAAAGGAAGTAGAGGAAAACTCCGGGTTTACCTTTGTATCGATGTGATAGGAGGTGTTCTACCATAAAAACTATTCGTGCTCCGCCCAGATCGTAATGAATTTCCGGTTGAATCTTTGTTGCATATTTATTCGGAATTGGTCTGGACTTTCGGAAAAGTTGTGGTATGATGCTTTGTAGAAAAAACAAGTTTTTCTACGCTGAGTTTTATTTCCCGGTTTGAAAAACCGGGAAATAAAACGTTGCGTGATCAAAAAACTCCAAGAAAGGATGAGATCCATGAAGAAAATCTTGACTACAATCCTGGGATTTCTTGCTGTAATAGCCGTACAATTCCTCGGTGACAAGCCCGTCATCCTCGCTTTTCGGTGTGGCCATGGGAGACATAACCAGCCGGTTTTTCAAGGTAAGCCGTCCCACCTTGATGGGTGAATTCAATATGCTCACGTGATTCCCTCTTTTTTTACGCCATATCCAGTTTCCCGTCCCGCATAACTAAATCGATCATCCGAGGATCCAACTCCAGCTTCTCCAACACCTTCGCATCGGCATAGCAATCTTCTGCCGTGACCTCCATCTCCAGCAATGTACGTCCAATCACCGCCGCCGACAGGGACGCCCCCAGCACGGAGCTGTGTTCTCCGTCGGCAAAGTAAAGCTCCTCGTCCGGGTGGGCTTTCGCAGCCTGCCACCAAACGCGCCCCACCGGGCAGACATCTGCGCCGATTTTATTTGCCAGAGCTTCATATGCTTCGCTCATAACCGCTTGTCCCTCTGGGTTATTCTTCTCGCTCCAGGTCATATACAAATAGATTTTTGTGTCCTCTGGTGTGAGCGTGGCCATTTTCTCCCCGGCTTCCAGTAAGGAATCCTTGCCGGGGAACGGGTGGGCGTTGTGCTGCAAAACCACGGCGTCATATCCACCGCACATGAGGTTGAAATAGGTCTGGGACTGGCCCAGGTGCCAATCCAGCCCCATGCCGGGGTGGGTGAGCATCACCGGCTCAATGGGCTGGCCGTGGCTCTCGCAAAAGGCTTTAACTCTGGCGGGCACATAGTGGACAAAGGTATGGCTGTTGCCGATGAATAAGATTTTTATAAGTTGCTCCTTTATGGAAAATCTATATTCTTATTTCCTATAATAATACATGAAGTCCACTCTGTGTCAAGACTTTTTTAATATGCTTTCAGAGCATACTATCCTATAGAAACAAAGTATTTGATTCCAAGAATTTTCACTGTTATAATGAGGAAAACAGAGGAATGAAAGGACAGATACCATGACCAGGCCCTACACAACCTGCTATCTGAATATCAGTATGGAAGGCCACATAGACGGTGACTTTGGCCGTCTGCCGGAGGCTGCGCCAGCTTCAGCGTTTTTCCGCCAGCACTGGCTTGATATGCACCCGGACGCCACCATTTATGGCGCGGTGACAATGGCTATGTTTACCGCTGGACGGGTAAATGAATTGCCAAAAGCAAAGAACACTTACCCAAGGGAAGATTACGCCGCTCCCTGTGAAACTGGCCGCTATTATGTTGCCATCAGCCCGGACGGCGGCATTGCCTACGATTCTTCCACCATTGACGTAAGGAACCGTGGGGTGCAGGGCATCATTCATGTCCTAACGGAGAATATTTCCGATGACTACCTGGAATACCTGCGTGAGCACGGCATTTCCTACATTTTCTGCGGGAAAGAGAAATTTGACCCTGTTATGATGATGGAGAAACTGTGCAGTCAGTTTGGCATTAAAAAGGCCATCATTTCAGGCGGGGCTTACGCCGACTGGACTTTGCTCTCCCATGGCCTTATTGATGAAATCAAGGTTATGCTGGTGCCTGTGGTGGACGGCGATCCCAACTCCCACACCCTCTTTAAGCGCATGGAAGGTGAAGAATCCCACCCGGTGGCGTTATCCCTGGTCAGTGCTGAACAGGTAGAGGGTGACGGCTTAATGCTGACCTACAAGCCCAAAAACATAAGAGAAAATTAGCAAAGGAGATGTACGATTATGAAGATTTGAATCGTTCAAACAGCACCCAACAACTGCGCGGCTCTGGACAAGATTGCAAAGAAGTACCCCGGCCTGGAGATTGTCCACTATGTAGACGGCTGCGTGTGGGAACATTTCGAGGCGGCGGGAAATGTGGTAAATGACAAGGTAAATGAAATTCTGGCAGGCGACTTCAACAAACTGATCGAGGCAGGCTGCAAAAGCATCGGCCTTTTGTGCAATCAAATCAAAGGCGGCATGGAGAAGGTGCAGGAGAAAGTAGCTCTGCCCATTGCGGTCTATGATGATGTGCTGGCCCGGCGCGCTGTGGCAGTCACAGCAGACGGTGGGACAATCTGTGTAGCAGCCATGAACACTGCCGCCCTAGGCCCCACAAAGCTGGCGGTGGAAGCCGCCGCTCAGCAAGCGGGCAAGCACATAGAGGTGGAAATCGTCTGCGTAGAAGCCGCCAAAAACTGCCCGGCAGAAACCGGCAGCACAGACCTTGCCGACCAATATTTCGAGCGCTGGCTCCGGGCAAATCAGCAGAAATACAGCGCTTTCGTACTGCCGCAAGTTCCTCTGACCCGGCTTAAGCCCCGCCTGCGGGACATGGGCACGCCGGTATTTGACAGCATGGAGCCGTTTGTGGACGAATTGGCGAAAGTGTAAATCTTTTTTGGAGGGGTATCATGTTCTCGAAAATGTTCTCCCGGCGCTTGTGGAACCGGGATTTTATTTTGGTGCTGCTGGTCTGCTCCATTGCGTCCTACACCAACAGCATTTTCATTTCGCTGCTGCCGGTCTATGTGCTGGACCTGGGCGGCACCAACGCCCTTACCGGCATGATGATGACCGGCCTGACTGTGCTGGGCATGGCTACCCGTGTAGTGGTCGCGCCGCTTATTGACAAAATAGGCCGCAAAAAGCTGCTGGTCATCGGCAGCGGGCTTTACGCCCTGAACGCCCTGGCCTTCTGCTTCACCAAGGACTTGAACGTCCTCTTTGCCCTGCGGGTGCTGCACGGCTTCACCCAGGGTATCTTCTTCCCCGTGCCGCCGACCATGGTGGCCGACATCTCCCCGGAAGATTTGTTGGTGGACGCCATGGGATTCTTCGGCATCAGCAGCTCGTTGGTGTTCGCGGTGACGCCTACCATCGGCCTTGCCATCTATAATAATCTGGGGCCGGAAGCCATGTTCTGGTCGGCGGTGATAATGGGCGCTATTGCTTTCGCGCTATCCTTGCCCATCAAGGAGCATTACCAACGGCCCGCCCAGCCAGAGAAAGGCGAACACAAGCAAAAAACGGGCCTGCGTTTAGATAAAGTGTTTCTGACTCTGGTACTGCTGCCGTCCATGATCAGCCTGTTTATCTACGTGGGCAACGCCGCTGTCATGAGCTTCCTCACCCCCTGTGGTCTGGAACGGGGCATCCAGCAAATCAGCCTCTACTTTCTGGTGAATAACTTGGCGGTCATTGTCTCCCGCCTGACCGTTGGCCGGGTAATCACTTATGTGCCCAAGCGCACCTGTATTTTGTTCGGCATCCTTCTCTGCGGCATCGGCACCGGGCTGATTGCAGTGGCGTACAACCTTGCGCTAATGATGCTTTCCGCCGTGCTGGTGGGCGTGGGCATCACGGCGGTGACCCAGCTTTTGCAGGTGGAAGTCATGGTGGCCGTGCCCAGCCAACGGCGCGGGCTTGCCAGCACCGCCTTCATGCTCATGGGTGACATCGGCAACGGCGCGGGCGCGGCAATCTGGGGCGCGGTGTCCGCTGGGTCGGGCTATGTGCTGACCTATGTGCTGGCGGGGGTGTCCACTTTGATGGGATGTTTGTTCCATGGGGTCTATTGGAGGAAACGAAAATAGTGCAAAGAAGAAAGGCCGGTGAGAGTTACTTCCCACCGGCCCTTTTATGTTTTGATTACCTGTCAAAATGCGCCGAAACCTCTTTCAATTTCTCAATAATAGGCAAATGCTGGGGACACATCTCCTGGCACTGGCCGCACTCGATGCAGTCCTTTGCCGCGCCGAAGTTTTTGGTCAGGTTGGCATAGTTCGTAAAGTTCACCGTCCAGCCCTTCTCCTCCAGATGCTCCCGCATATCCTCGTTGTACAGGGAGAAGTACTGCGGAATAGCAATCTTCTGGGGGCAGCCCTCTGTGCAGTAGGAGCACCCGGTGCAGGGCACGGCAATCTGGCTGTTGATGATGTCGGCGGCCTTCATCACCATGGCCTTTTCCTCCTCAGTGAGGGGCTTGAAGTCCTCCATAAAGCTGAGATTGTCCGCCATCTGCTCAAGGGTACTCATGCCGGAAAGCACCATCTTCACCCCCGGCAGGCTGGCTGCAAAACGGATCGCCCAACTTGCGGGAGAAGCAGTTGCATCGTGGGCCTTGAACAGTCCCTCAACCTCTGCGGGCACTTTCGCCAGAGTACCCCCTTTGACCGGCTCCATGACCGTCACCCACTTGCCGTGCTTGACGGCAACCTCGTAGCACCTGCGGGACTGAATCCACTCACTTTCCCAGTCCAGATAGTTGATTTGAAGCTGGACGAACTCGATGAAAGGGTACTTGGTGAGGATTTCATCCAGCAGCTCGGCGGTGGCGTGGAAGGAGATGCCCGCCGTTTTCACCAGGCCCTTCTCCTTCTTATCCTTCAGCCAGTTAAAACAGTCAAACTGCTCATATTTCGGGTAGCTGCCGGACTCGATGCCGTGGAGCATATAGTAGTCGAAATAGTCCACGCCGGTCTTTTTTAGTTGCTCGTTAAAGACGGCATCCCGATCCTCTAAGCTGTTGAAAAAGCCGTTATGCAGCTTGCTTGCCAGGGTAAATTTGTCCCTGGGGTAGCGGCTGGTGAGGACTTCCTTGACGGTAGGCTCGCTCTGGAAGCCGCAATACATCCAGGCGGTGTCGAAGTAAGTAAAGCCTTTCTCGATGAACAAGTCCACCATCTTCTTGACCTGCTCCACGTCGATGGCCCCAGCGTTTGCCGGGTCGGTGGTGGGCAGGCGCATCAGGCCAAAACCAAAATTTTTCATACGCAGCATCCTTTCCTGTTTTCTTAAATTATATAAGTTTGAGTGTACTCCATGTCAAGCCCTATTTTCCAAAGTACCTGGCGATTTCCTCCATCTCGTCCCTAGGCTTTCCCTACAGGAAGCGTAGGCTCTGGCAGTTTTTGCGTGAAATGCGTGTTTACGATAAAACCATTTTACCATCTGGGAGAGAATAAATCAAATGCCTATGCGCTATAGCGTGGTATATCCAAAAAGCATATATTTGTTTTGCCTACAGAATGTTCTCTTTCACAAACTCCAGCGATAAATTGATAGCCCTATCTTCGTCCGCGCGGTCGAAGCCATGCCCCGCTCCCTCTATCTCCACCAGCTCCGCAGAGGGGAACACCTCCACCGCCCGACGGGAGTATTCAATAGGCACCAACTGGTCGGCGGTACCGTGGATGAGCAGCGCCGGGCCGGAGTAATTCTTGATCACATCGTAGATGTCGAAGGACGTGGCATCCTCGGCATAAATTTTGCCCAGCAGCAGGCCCATGATTTCTTCGGTCTCCGGCAGCTCACGGCCCTCCATGCGCTTTCGGGCGTCGTCCTGAAGGACGTAGGCCGGGAAGATCGCTACCAGCCCCCGCACCTTTTCCGGCTGGGTACCCGCAATGTAGGAGGCTACAAAGCCGCCCTGACTTTGTCCGGCTAAGAAGATATTATTGCTGTCGATTTTGGCAAGGGCGGCAAGGCCGTCCAGCACCACCTCCATGTCCGCCGCCTCGGTGAGCACGGACATCTCCGTGGTCGCGCCGTCGCTTTGGATATCGTTGCCGCCGCCGATAAAGTCGAAAATGTAGGCGGCGATGCCGTTTTGGGCAAAGGCCTCTGCGTAAGGCTGGTTTTGGGCACTCAGTCCGCCAAAGCCGTGGGCTATGATGACGGCAGGGAATGGCCCCTCGCCTGCTGGCAGGTACAGCTCACCGTAGATTTTCTTGCCGTCCCGCTCAAAGTTTAAGACTTCCATTGTACATTCTCCTTCCATATTATGGTTTTCTTGTGGTTTTGGGGTGGTTTCCGGTTGGTTTGCGCTTTGTGTAATCGTCTCTCTGGGAGAAGGGGTGGGCGCACTGGCGCTCTCACTAGCGGCGCAGGCGGCCAGCCCCAGCATAAGCGCCACGCATAAGAGCCAGCTAATCTTCATCTTCCAGCTCCCGCAATTTTATGAGAAACTTTTCCGCCGCCTTTGTAAAGACCTGATATTTCTTCCACAGCACAAACATGGGAATCTCATTTTGCAGAGAAAGGGGCCGGAAACAAAGATTACTGTCCGCACCGGTGTCCACTATTTTGTCAAAGGCCAGGGCATAGCCCATGCCCTCCTCTACCATCAGCGACCCGGAAAACAGCAGATTGTAGCTGCCCACAATGTTCAGCTTTTCCTGTTTGCGGCCCAAAAGCTCAGGCAAAGCTGCATCGCACTGGGCCTGCCTGGAAACGATTAGTGGTTTGTTCCACAGCTCCTTTGGGTCGATGCTCTCCCTCTCTGCCAGAGGGTCGTCTTTGCGCATGAGCACCCCGAAATGCTCCATACAAGACACCGGGATATACTCGTATTTGGTCTTGTCGAAATCCCCAAATACCACCCCGAAGTCAATGAGCCCGCCGTCCAACTGCTCGATGACGGAGCACTTGTCCCCGCTGACCACGTGGAAATGCACGCCTGGCCATTCTTCCCGCAGGGCCTGCACCGCACGAACCAGCACCCGCAGGCCGTCAGTTTCGCCGGCCCCTACGGTAATGCTGCCGGACACCGGTTCTTCCGCTAAGGCGATTTCGTCCTCGGCCTTCTTCACCAGCTCCATGATCTCCTCCGCCCGCTTGCGCAGAATCATGCCCTCCTCGGTGAGGGTGATAGAGCGGCTGCCACGGATGAAAAGCTGCTTGCCCAGCTCCGCTTCCATGTCCCGGATCTGCCGGGACAGGGTAGGCTGGGATAGGTTCAGGGACTCCGCCGCCCGCAGGATGTTCTGCTCCCGGGTGACGGCAAGAAAGTATTGTAAAACCCGCAATTCCATTGTGGTTTCCTCCTTTTGTGCAGTCTTGTACTTATAGCATAGCAGAAAGTGGTATAGCTGTCAAGCATACTGTAGTATAGCATCAAAGTATTTGTTTTTCTGATTTGGGCGAGTTATAATAGGCCCATCAAGCAAGGGGGTGCAAAAATGCGGGCACATCACACGAAAGAAGCCATTGAGCAGAACCTGCGGGATGCGGGCTGCGATGAAAAATGTATCTGCCAGTTTATGGAGGACATGGAGGAAAAGCGGGAGAAGGAGGGCCTCAAGCTCCTGCAAAACCACCGCCGCAAGCTGCTGGACGCCATGCACCGGGAGCAAAAGCGCATTGACTGTCTGGACTATCTGGTCTATGAAATGCAGAAAGCGAAAAAATAATTTGTGAAAGGAAGAACCTATCATGAGAGAAATTATCGAAAACAAGACCTTTGACGAGGAGCGTGCCCTTTATAATTCCGACAACCTGCTGCTGAAAAACTGCCGCTTCGACGGCCCCGCCGACGGAGAAAGCGCCCTGAAGGAGAGCCGCAATGTGGAGCTGGAGAACTGCTTTTTCAACCTGCGCTATCCCTTCTGGCATGACGATGGCGTGAAAATCACGGACGCAGAAATGACCGAGATGTGCCGGGCCGCGATATGGTATTCCCGGAACATGGAGATCGCCCACTCGAAGCTCTACGGTATCAAGGCTCTGCGGGAGTGCGCGAACATCAAAATGCGCGGGTGTGACGTGATTTCCCCGGAATTTGGCTGGTCTGTCCACGGCATGGAGATGCGGGATACCACCGTGCGGGGCGAGTATTTCATGATGCGCTCGGACGATTTACACTTTGACAACGTGACGCTCAAGGGGAAATACTCCTTCCAGTACATTGAAAATTCCGAGTTCGACAACTGCAATTTTGACACCAAAGACGCCTTCTGGCACGCCAAGAATATCACTGTCCGCAACAGCACCGTCAAGGGCGAATACCTAGCTTGGTACAGCGAGAATGTCACGTTTATTAGCTGCAAAATTATTGGCACCCAGCCGCTGTGCTACTGCAAGGGGCTGAAACTCATTGACTGCGAGATGATCGACACCGACTTGAGTTTTGAGAAGTCTGAGGTGGAGGCCACGCTGACCGTGCCCATCGTCAGCATCAAGAACCCCCTGTCCGGGCACATCTATGTGCCCCAGGTGGGCGAAATCATCCGGGACGATAAGGACTCCCATGGGGAAATTATCGTCCAGTGCCAGTGTCATTGCGCCTGATATGGGTCACCTGTTTCGCGGTATTTTGATTGGCCTGCTGTTCGGCGTACCGGCTGGCGCTGTGGGGGCTATGACCGCCCAGCGGGCGTACAGCTCCGGGCTGCGGGCGGGGCTGCTGACCGGGCTGGGCTCTTCGGTGGCAGACTGTCTGTATGCCTGCGTGGGGGCCTTCGGGTTGTCGCTTATGCTCATGCGTTTTGCGCAGCACACAGTGGGCAGCCAGCCTACCCCACCGGCAACTCCTACGCCTACACCAGCACCCACACCTGCGCCTACTCCTCAACCCACCCCAGCACCAGAGAAACACCGGCTGCAAGTCACCGTCAATGGCCAGAATTTCTATGGGGAGATTTACAACAACGAAACTGCCAGGGCCTTTGCGGCTATGCTGCCTATGTCGGTCAATATGCAGGAACTGAATGGCAATGAGAAATATCACTATTTTGATCGCGTTTTGCCGACAAATGCCTCCTGCCCAGAGGGTATTCATACTGGAGATTTAATGCTCTATGGCAATAACTGCCTGGTGCTGTTCTATAAAGATTTTGCCACTTCCTATAGCTATACGCCCATCGGGCGGCTGGATGATCCCACGGGACTGGAAAGGGCATTAGGCTCTGGCAGCGCACAAATCACTTTTTCAAGCGAAAGGTAATAACCCACATGAAACAAAAGTTCTCCGCTCTTGTGCTGTCCTGCCTGCTATTATCTGGCTGCACAGGGCCAGACAGAACAGAGAGCGGCACCCCACAGGAGGGCAGTTCCATGATTTCTGCCAGCGCTGCCGCACCGGAAGATACCGTTATGACAACCTTAAAGGTCACCCAGCTTGAGGACGGCCTCTCCACCATACGCTTTGAGGGCGACTCAGGCTTTGATACGTTCTTGGAGCAGGGCGGCGCGGCCTCTGACTGGGAGGTGGCCCAATACCTAACCGCGCTGGTCAAGGAGAATATCTCCCTGGGCGACCTGCTCTTTGGGTGCAATACCATTTCCGTTGCCAACAAAACCGGCGGATATCTCTTTGGCCGCAACTTTGACTGGGAGCCCTGTAACGCCATGATAATCCAATCTCTCCCGGAGAACGGCTACAAGTCCCTCTCCACCGTCAACACAGATTTCATCACTATGAGCGGCGTGGATTTATCTCAATTATCCGACAAGTATCAAGCACTCATCTGCTTGTATGCGCCCCTGGATGGCATGAATGAAAAAGGGCTGGTGGTGTCCGTCAACATGATCCAGGACAGCGCCACCATTGACCAGAACACCGGCAAGCCGGGCCTGACTACTACCACTGCCATCCGCCTGCTGCTGGACAAAGCCGCCACCGTGGACGAAGCCCTCGGCCTGCTGGAACAGTACGATATGCACGCTTCCATGGGCTATATGATGCACCTTGCGATTGCCGACAATACGGGCCGTAGCGTAGTGGTGGAATACATCAACAATGCGATGGTGGTCGTAGAAACCCCGGTTGTCACCAATTTCTACCTGGTAGAGGGAGTGAAAAACGGCATTGGTACAGCACAGTCCCACGAGAGATACGACATTCTGATGGATGCTCTCGCCGTCCGCGATACCATGACCACCGACGAAGTCCGGGATGCCCTGGATAGCGTGAGCAAGGATAATTTTAACGAGTTTGAGTCCACCGAGTGGAGCGTGGTCTTTGATTTGGGTAATTTGACCGCCCGGTACTATCATCGTGAAAATTATGCGAAAAACTATACCTTTCAGTTAGACTAGGAGGTTTTATATATTGAGTAGACTGAAATTGTTGATAGAGCTGGCAAGGCTCAAGGACCATGAGCGCATGACCCCGGCCCGGATGAAAAAATATCAGGCGAAAAGGCTTCGAAAAATGCTGGTCTACACTTTCCGACACTCAGGCTATCACCACCGCGCCTTTGTTAAGGCTGGGATCGATGAAAGCAACATCCGCACCGCAACCCTGTCGGCGTTCCCTGTCATGGACAAACAAATGCTGCTTCAAAATTTCGACCAGCTTATCATCGTCCCCGACCTGACCCAAGACGAGCTGCGCCGCTTTGATGCCGAAACCGCCGCCGACCGCCGCGCCTATAAAGGCAAATACCATGTGGTACACTCCTCCGGCAGCACCGGCAAGCCCGGCTACTTTGTGTATGACGAGGCCGCTTGGCGCACTATGCTCCTGGGTATCATCCGGGCGGCGCTGTGGGGGATGTCCATGAAAGACATCGTAAAGTTGCTGAAAAACGGCCTGCGCATTGCCTATATCGCCGCCACGGGCGGCCGCTACGGCGGGGCCATGGCCGTGGGCGACGGCATCGATGGCGTGGGGGCCAGCCAGATACACCTGGACATCAAACAGCCCCTGGAGCAGTGGGTCGAACAGCTGAAGAAGTTCCAGCCCAATATCATCATCGGGTACCCGTCGGCCATTAAGATCCTGGCCGAACTGGTAGAGCAGGGCCAGGTGAAATTGTCTGTATCACGCGTGATTTCCTGTGGCGAGCCGCTGGGCGCTGGCCTGCAAACATACTTAGAAACCATATTCGCCGCACCGGTCATCAACACCTACGGCGCCAGCGAGTCCCTGGCTCTGGGCGTGGACAGCGGGAGCGGGATGCTCCTCTTTGATGATTTGAACGTCATAGAAGTAGAAAACGGTGAGATGTACCTGACCTGCCTTTACAACTTCTCCCAGCCCCTTATCGCTATAAGCTGTCGGATTCTCTGACTTTAGCGGAGCCTGCGAAGGGCAGCCCCTTCACCCGTGCAGCCGGACTCCTGGGCCGTAGCGAGGATATGCTCTGGTTCGAAGACAGTCTGGGTCACCGGGATTTCCTGCACCCCCTTGCCATTGAGGGATTTTGTGTGGAGGGCCTGCGGGATTATCAGTTCCAGCAGACCGGCAAGGACAGCTTCGTCATGCTGGCAGAGATAGCTTGCGGCGGCTCAGGAAGCCTGATTGGGGCGGAGATCACGGCGCAGATGCGTGGTATTTTAGAAGAAAAGGGGCTGGAATATGTGCGCTTTTCGGTGGAGTTTGTTCGGGAGATTTTACCCGACCCGGTTACCGGAAAGAAGCGCCTGATCCTGCAAAACAGTGCGGAAAGGTGGGCGAAAGCTGGATGAGGGAAGTCATTTTGAGCGGCAAAAACCTGCGTAAATCTTTCGGCAAAACCGCCGTGATGGACGGCGTAAACATCGACATTTTCGCCGGGGATTTCACCGTCATCATGGGGCCGTCCGGGGCGGGCAAGTCCACCCTGTTGTACTGCTTGAGCGGCATGGACTCCCTTACCAGCGGGCAGGTGCTGTTCAAGGGGCAGGACATATCCCGCCTGCCGGAAAAAGGTATGGCAAAGCTGCGGGCCAGGGAGTTCGGTTTTGTGTTCCAGCAGACCCACCTGGTCAGCAACCTGACTTTATTCGAGAACGTGGCCGTGGCAGGCTACGCCGGGAAATCTGAAAAAGTTGACCGCCGAGCCAATGAATTGTTGGAGCAGATGAACGTGGGCGCAGCCAAAGACCGCCTGCCAAACCAGGTTTCAGGCGGTGAAGCCCAGCGTACCGCCATTGCCCGGGCTATGATAAACCGCCCCGCCCTGCTGTTTGCCGACGAACCTACCGGCGCGCTGAACAAGTCGAGCAGCCAGGAAGTTATGAATTTGCTAAGCCGGCTGAACGCCCAGGGGCAGAGCATCCTCATGGTCACACACGACACCCGGGCCGCGCTGCGTGGCAACCGGCTACTCTACTTGGAGGATGGCAAAATCGTGGATGAGTTGGAATTGTTCCCCTATTCCGGTGACGATCGGGCACGGGAGCAGAAAATTACCGGCTGGCTCTCCGAAATGAGGTGGTAAAGCGCAAGTATGCGCTCCAAGTTTTGTTTTCCGATTTGAAAAATCGGAATTTTGCAAAGCAAAACCACAAAACTTTTGTCGTACAGAGGAGAGAAAAATGACGTCTTTTATTTTGGTATGGGCCGGGCTCAAGCAGCACCGGGGCGTGCTGGCAAGCGTTTTCGCGCTGATTCTGTTGGTGACAGTGGCGCTTAGCACGGTGCTGACCTTGTGGGTAAACGCAGGAAATCATGTGGAAGATGGGCTGGAACAGGCAGGCTTTGGTGAGTTGACGGTCTGGGTTTCCGGCTCTGAAAACTGGGTGGGCCTGGAGGATGAAATCGCAGACCAGCCGGAGGTGGATAGAGTGGAAACACAGCAAGTGGTTTTCACTAACTACACCGCGCTGGGGCTGGAATCCGACAGCGAGGGACAGCTCATTTTATACGAACTGGGCCGGGAGTGCTACCAATTCTTCACCAAGGATTTAGACAGCTATCAGCCCGCGCCGGAAGAAATCCAACCTGGCGAGGTATATGTTTCACCTTCTCTGGTTTCCATGTTTGGGTTGAGCATCGGGGACGAAATCATCTTCCCCATTGCACGCTCCGGGCGCGACCTGACCCTGACCGTGGCAGGCTTTTTTGAAGACCCAGTGATGGGCAGCTCCATGATTGGCATGAAAGGCTTTCTGGTGGGCGAATCGGACTTCCAGAAAGCAGTGAACATTGCCAACGTCGCAGACATAGACGCGCTGGCGCGGGAAGGGGCCATGCTGCACATTTTCTCATCGGCTGGCCTGCCTGCTGCGGAGCTGAACGCCGCTCTGAACGAGCGCACCGGGCTTGCGCAGTTCACCGAATTCATCCACAGCCGGGAGGCCATCGTGGGCTTTATGCTCATTCTGCAAAACGCTTTCAGCGCTATGCTGCTGGCTTTCGTGGCCGTCCTGCTGGGGGCCGTGCTGGCTGTTCTGGGGCACAGCATTTCGTCCACTATCCGCGCGGATTATAAAAATATGGGCGTGCTGAAAACCGTGGGCCTTACCACCCGCGACCTGCGCCGTGTGCTGCTGGTCCAATATGGAGCGGCAATCCTGGCGGGGATGGCCATGGGGCTACTGTTGACATTCCCGGTCAGCCGCGCCGCCAGTGCTGTGACTTTGACTACAACGGGTATCTTAGTACCCACAGCTCTGCCGGTAGGATGGCTGGCGCTCTCTTTCGGGATGATTTTGATTTTACTGGGCGCTTTCATTTATTGGAGGGCTGGGATAATCGGCAAGATCAGCCCTATGAAAGCAATCCATGGGGAGACAGAAAGCAGCCCGGCCCGCCGTACCAATATGCGAATCAGCGGCAAAATGCTGCCTCTGCGCCTGGCTCTGCGGCAAGTCCTAAGCGGGATACGGCTCTATGCCGGGGCATTAGCGGTGGCGGTTCTCCTTTCATTTTTCGCCGCCATGATTGGCTATATGGACGCTTGGCTCGGCCCGGACGGCAAGGGAATGATGGATGCCTTTAACCCCGCCGACCACGACATCGGAGTGCAGATGTTTGGCGATTCCACCATGGAACAGGCGGAAGAAGTTGTACGGCGGTACAGTGAGATCACCGACACCTACCTGCTGGCTATGCCCAGCGTCAGTGTGAACGGCGTGGACTACACCGCTAACGCCGTCTCGGAGCCGGAGCGGTTCCACATTCTGGAGGGCCGCGCCTGTACCGGCGATAACGAGATCGTCCTAACTGAATTTGTTGCCAGCGACCTGGGCGTATCCATCGGCGATACCGTTACCGTGCGCGGGGACATGGCGGGCGACGAGTACACTGTCATCGGCATTTACTCCTGTGTCAATGACATGGGTGCCAACGTGGGGTTGAGCCAGGCGGGTTATCTGAAAATAGGCAGGGATGATCCCCGCATCTGGTGCTGGCATTACTTTCTCGGCGATCCCACTCAAAAAACAGCTATTACAGAGGCGCTGGAAAACCAGTTCGGCGGTGATGTACACGTCCACGAGAATACTTGGCCCGGCCTCTTTGGAATTATCACAGCCATGCAGGCGCTGGTGGTGTTGATGTACGTCATAATGGCGGTATTCATTCTGATTGTCACCAGCATGACCGGCAGCCGGGTTCTGGCCGCCGAGCAGCGGGATATAGCCATCTATAAGGCGCTGGGCTTTACGGACGGGCAGCAGCGGCTCTCCTTTTCCCTACGTTTTGGGGTGGCGGGAGCAACAGGAGCCGTCGTTGGCCTTCTACTCTCGATGTTCCTGACCGGCCCTGTTGTTTCCGCCGCCATGAAGCTGGCGGGTATCAGCAATTTTGCAGCGGTATCCTCTTGGGGGAACACGCTGCTGCCGTGGCTAATCGTCACGTTTTTCTTTACAATTTTCGCCTACTTTGCGGCTGGAAAAATCAAGCGCGTTGCGCCGACAAGTTTAATGAGTGAATAAGTTATAGAAAGGGAAATTGACATGAAAAAAGTAATTGCTTTTATTTGCCTGACCCTCTGCCTTTTAGTGGCGGCGGGCTGCTCTCAGACAGAAAACACCAGTTCCACAGCTACACCAGCGCCGACCATTTCTACGGCAGAAGCCCAGCCGGAAAGCAGTGCCGAAGAAAACTCCGTAGTCACTCCAACACCTGTGCCAGATACCTCCTCCACTTCGGCAACGGCGCTCACCGTAAACTTTGGCGACCAGGGCCAGCCTTTTACCCTGCACCTCTATGACAACGACACCGCTGCGGCCATCGCCCGGCACGTAGGTACAGCCAACTGGCGCCTGCCTATCTATCACTACGACGACTACGAAAATTGGGAGGTCATGCAGTATTATGACATCCCCAGCCGGTACGAGATCCCGTCAAATCCCGAGAGCGTCACCAACGAGAAAGCCGGGGAGGTCTACTACTCCGAGCCGAACCGCATCGTGCTGTTTTACGGCGGCGCAGAGGTGACCGGCGAGTACACCCCGGTGGGTTATTTTGACGCCACGGAGGAATTTGTCCGTGCGGTAGAGGACAACCCAGTGCTGGAGGGTTGGGGGAATAAAATCGTGCTCATTAGCCCCGGCGCGGAGGAACCGGATGTTTCCGAGACATCCGGTCTTATAGATACGCCTGTTGAAACAAATAACAACGAATTGGAGAAAACCAACATGATCAACTTGCAGATTGGGGAGCAGACTTTGACCGCCGAACTGGCCGACAACACTTCAGCCCAGGCTTTTGCCGAACTGCTGCGGGAGGGGCCGGTGACGGTGCAGATGCACGACTATGGCAATTTTGAGAAAGTCGGGCCTCTGCCCACGTCCCTGCCGGAGAATAATGAGCAGATCACCACCGAACCGGGGGACATCATTTTGTACCAGGGCAATTCCGTCACCGTGTACTACGATGTAAATACCTGGAATTTCACACGGCTGGGGAAGGTGCAGGGGGTTACCCAGCAAGAGTTCAAGGATATTTTGGGTGAGGGGAATGTGGAAATTACTTTTTCGGTGTAAATGTGGAACGGAACCAGAAACAAAAGCAATCAAAAAGGAGTGCGTTTCAATGAAGTCAATCACAAAAAACATCGTTCTATCCGCCATGTTCCTGGCCATCGGCCTGATTTTGCCCCTGTTCACCGCCCAAATTCCCCAAATCGGCCAAATGCTCCTGCCCATGCACATCCCCGTGTGCTGCTGTGCGGGTTCGTATGCGGCTGGCAGAGCGGGGCAGTTGTGGGGTTTGTGCTTCCGCTGCTGCGGTCGGCCATATTCGGTATGCCGGTGTTCTTCCCCACCGCAATCGGCATGGCTTTTGAGCTGATGACCTACGGGTTGGTGGCCGGGCTCTTCTTATACTCTCTCTCCAAGTGGAAGTGCCTGCTGGCGCTGTACCGCAGCTTGCTGATTGCCATGCTTGCCGGGCGCGTAGTCTGGGGCATCGTGCAGACCATCCAACTGGGAGTATTTGGCAGCGGTTCTTCGGTACAGATGTTCCTGGCTGGGGCATTCATCAACGCCGTCCCCGGCATTATTGCCCAGCTCATCCTGATTCTGGTAATCATGCTGGCCCTGGGGCGCACCGGGCTGGTGCCCTTTAAGGTAAGTCGGGGAGCACAAAATGAGAAAGCTGAAAACTGACGTATACACCGCCGCCGAAAAGCTGCAGAATTTCGTCCAGACTCTTCCAAACCCCGTACTCCTTGCCATAGACGGCAGGTGCGGCTCGGGAAAGACTACTCTGGCAAGGGCGCTTCAGGAAAAATCCGGCGCGGCAGTGGTACATATGGACGACTTCTTTCTACGCCCCGCGCAGAGGACGCCGGAACGCTTCGCCGAACCGGGCGGAAATGTTGACCGGGAGAGGGTGCTGGAGGACGTCCTGATACCGTTCAAGCAGGGCCGCCCGGTGGTGTACCGGCCCTATGACGCGCATAAGCCCGCTATGCTGGAGCCAGTGCATCTGGAGCCGTCGCCCATCGTCGCCCATCACCATTATTGAGGGCTCCTATAGCTGCCACCCGGCGCTGTGGGACTTTTACGACGTGCACGTTTTCCTGGACGTGGAGCCTGAGGAACAGCTCCGGCGCATTGAGGCCCGGAGCGGGCCTGAGAAATTAGCGGCTTTTAAGTCCAGGTGGATTCCTCTGGAAGAGACATATTTTGAGGCATTTTCGCCGGAAGAAAAGTGTGATTTCAGTTTTGTCTTACAAGAGAGAGCGGCCCAATGATGCCATGGGGGTGAGTACAGCTTGATTGAGATACTACAGAGAGAACTGGTCTACCTCTGGTACTATTTTGACCTTCAATTCCGGCAGATTTTTGGATATTGGGTGCTGGGCATGGTGCTGGGGTCGGCAATCTCCGTGTTCGCCAAAGAAAAGATCCATAACGCTGTGCGCGGCCTGACCAACAAAAAGATGGGGGCTTTCGGCGTGGTGCCCGCCAGCGTTTTGGGGATAGCCTCGCCGCTGTGTATGTACGGCACTATCCCCCTAGCCGCCAGCTTTTCCCGCTATGGCATCTCCGATGACTGGCTTGCCGCGTTCATGACGAGTTCAATCCTGCTCAATCCCCAGTTGATTATTTACAGCATGGCTCTAGGGCCAACAGCTTTGGTTGTCCGTATTGTGTCCTGCTTTTTATGTGGCATAGCGGCTGGGCTGCTGGTGCGGTTCTTCTACAGAGATAAAAACTTTTTTAACTTTACCGGCTTTGCCGAACCCAAAAGCAACGACACCGCCCCCAACCTGTTCATGCGTTTCCTCAAGAATCTGGGCCGCAACGTCAAGGCCACCGGGCTGTACTTCCTAGCCGGCATAGCCCTCTCCGCCGTGTTCCAGCGGTATGTGCCGGGCGAGGCCATGACTACCCTGTTCGGCGGAAACGAGGCGTTCGTGTGCTGATGGCGGCGACCATCGGCGTACCGCTCTATGCCTGCGGCGGCGGGACTATTCCCCTGCTGCAAGCATGGCTCTCGGACGGGATGTCTCTGGGCAGCGCGGCAGCTTTCATGCTCACCGGGCCGTCCACAAAAATCACAAACCTGGGCGCGGTGAAAATAGTGCTTGGCGTGAAAAGGTTTGTGTTCTATATAGCCTCTGTTATGGCGTTTTCGTTGGTAACTGGGCTGGTTGTTAACCTGGTTATATAGAGAAAAATCCAAGATTCACCAGAAAGGAGAACGAGAAAATGCAGCTAATCAAAAAGATTAGTGCCGGGCTGCTGTTGTGTGTGGCACTTGTCGGAACAATGGTGCCTACTCTGGCGGCAAGTCCCGCAGGCTTTACGGACGTGTTCGACGGCACATGGTACACCGAAGCAGTCAACTGGTGCAAGGAAAACGGTATCATGAGCGGCACCAGCGCCACTAAATTTGCCCCTGACACCACAATGAGCCGCGCTATGCTGGCGGCAGTGTTGTACCGTTCAGCAGGCAGCCCGGAGGTGGACGGCCTGGCGGATTTCTCCGATGTCCCCGCCAATGCCTATTACAACAACGCCGCAAAATGGGCCAGCGACCACAGCTACATAAGCGGCTACGGCAACCGGGTGTTTGGTTCCGATGACCCGGTAACGCGGGAGCAGATCGTGGCTATTCTTTGGCGCTATGAGGGCCGCCCGACAGCAGATGCGCCCGATTTTGCCGATGAATCCAGCATCAGTACATATGCGGGTACCGCCGTCGATTGGGCCAGGGCTAACAGCATTGTCAGCGGCGTGGGCAACAACCGCTTCGACCCCAAGGGCGGCGCGTCCCGCGCCCAGACCGCCATGCACTACCAGGTGGCGGAAGATCATGGTTTTACAGCGATTGCCGATTTCCAGATCTTGGACGAGGACGGCTCCATGAGCCTGCCGGTCACCGGCGGCATCCGGCTGACGGAAAACTATGTAGGGGCGGCTTTTGACGATTATGACAGTTATCTTGTGCTGTCTCATTTTAAGGGCTACGCTATGGCCGGATACGGCGGGGCAATTAAGAACATCTCCATCGGTCTGGGTTCTTCCCGCGGCAAATCTCATATCCACAGCGGCGGTACAGGCAGCGGCATGTGGGGCGGTGAACAGGACGCGTTCCTGGAGAGCATGGCAGAGGCCGGGAAGTCTGTCTCTGACTATCTGGGCAATGGTGAGCGCATTGTCTACATCAACGTAGTGAACCGCCTCTCTGTGGACTGCGACTGCGACGGCAACCCTGCAGAGCCGGATATGCACGACATCGGTATCTTGGCTTCAACCGACCCGGTGGCGCTGGATCAAGCCTGCATCGACTTTGTGTACGGTGCGGATGATGGTCAATCTCTTATCGAGCGCATTGAGAGCCGTAACGGGCTACATACTTTGGAGCACGCCGCTGAGATCGGGCTGGGCAGCCGGGAGTATCGGCTGGTGGAAATAGACGAATAGACAACAATTTCTCGGAGGTGATGGATGGTAAATGCAGTCATCTGATTGGATAATTTGCCCGAAATGTGGGAAGAAAACCCGCACAAAACTGCGGGCTGATACGGTGGTGGACCACTTCCCCCTATACTGCCCAAAGTGCAGGCATGAAAGTCTTATCAGTGCCAAAAGATTCAAAGTACGGACAATAAAAGAAGAAACAAGCGAGAGCCAGACGCAGTAGAGCATACCTCTATCTATGCGCAGAGCCAGTGCCTTGATTTTCGGATCAAGTTCACTGGCTCTGCTTATTTTTTGTCCTTTTCGTCCGCCATCATTGATTCAACATATCAGCATAGCGAAATGTACTTCTGAATCTCGCCCTCAGATTTCCCCACAAAAAAATCTGAAACGCTTTTAAGAAGGTATTCCCTCTGGGTATTTGGTGAAACAATGGCATCCAGGCTTATGTCCAAACCCTGTGCAATGATCGCAACTGTCTCAAGTCTGGAATTCGTCCGCGCCAGTTCAACTTCCATGAGCGTGCGCTCACTTAAGTTCAGCAATTCCGCAAGCTGCTTGCGCGTCAGCCTTCTACGCGCCCGCTCTACCCGCACGGCCTCTCCAAATAAATCAATAGAACTCTGCACTCTGTCTCACCTCAGTCTTATTTTAGTATATGCCAGCCTTCGTATAAATACCCTAATAGCTCACTTTGACTAAGTTATAACTCACTTAGAAAGGTGTGAAGCGTCAAATGCTTGTCCAAATCTGGAATTTGATTTTAGGAAAATGCCCGCCAAAAGAAAAAAGGCACTGTTTCTACAGCGCCTAAATAGGTAGATAGTCATGAGCCGCACCCACGCAAGTGAGCTGTGGCTCAGTTTATGTGTTCTAAAACTCAGTTTTGGCAGGAAACTGCACGATTTCTGTTCTTCTGCCCATATTGCAGAGGGTATCGTTCTGTCCTTTCAGATGGATACTTTCTGCAATGTGGGCCTGTTCGTTCCAATAGGCTGCCGCAGCCCATCCCAATCAATCGTTTTGCCAACCCAAAACAGATTGATTAGAGGAATCACGGTGGAATACACCCCAAAGAAAGTGTTCGTCTTGGAAGGGAAAACTTACCTGGAGCTCAGTTACGCTGAGTTTCGCGAGCAGAAAGATACATACCAGGGCAGGCGGTTCATACCCCTGCACGGTATGCTGATGGAAGTGTCCGAGGCCGCGTACAAAGCGTTCTACAAGGACAAGCGCCGCCAGAAATATCTGAACGCTCGTTCAGATAACAATGGCGATTTTTCCTATGATATGCTCACCACAGATGAGTTCAACGGCGAAAACATCCTCGTAGATGAGGTAGCTGATACGGCAGGAGAGGCAGAGAAGTATCTTCTGCTGGACAAGCTACGGGAAAGTTTGCGGCAATTATCCTCAAACGATCAGCAGCTTATACAGGTCCTCTATGTTCAGCAAATGACCGAGCGAGAATATGCGTCGGTTTGTGGTATCTATCACAATGCTATTCACAAGCAGAAGAAACGGATTCTTGCTAAGTTGAAAGAAAATTTGAATAATTAAATATTTCAGGGTGTGCAGCCCCCTCACTTTTCGGCATGGAAAGTGAGGGCTTTTTGGAGCTTAAGCGGAAATAACCCCCCGGTTCTACCGGGGGAATAAAAGGCTTCAGCAAATAACCTCCGGATGATACAATGGAAGCGGGTTTGGCAACCGCATTACCAGAGAACATCAGGAGGTTATTAACAAAATGAAGAATGAAATAAAAACAACGGCCCACTCGACGTACAGATGTCAGTACCACATAGTATTTGCACCCAAACACCGCAGGAAACTGATATATGGAAAACTAAAGAAGGACATAGGAGCGATATTGAGGAAACTATGCGATGAAAAGAAGGTAGAGATACTGGAAGCGGAGGCATGCCCAGACCATATCCACATGCTGGTAAGCATCCCGCCGTACTTAAGTGTAGCACAGTTCGTAGGATATCTCAAGGGTAAAAGTGCTCTTATGCACGCCTGTCTCATAAAAACATGGTATAATGAGACAGGGTGATGATATGGACGAAATTCGAG
>ERZ779632.451-NODE-451-length-24187-cov-18.222485_pt1 | contig 24187 bp, 23 predicted proteins | sample MGYA00514194_ERZ779632 | MGnify/ENA primary metagenome ERZ779632 (study PRJEB29562, sample SAMEA4376704) | mouse gut metagenome | isolation source: Cecum | study: EMG produced TPA metagenomics assembly of the A DSS colitis mouse model was used to assess the...
TGCCCGCCTCCGCCTATCCCCGGTGCCAGCTGTGCGCCGAGAACGAGGGCTACGCGGGCCGGGTGAACCACCCCGCCCGGCAGAACCATAGAATCATCCCCATTAAAATCAATGGCTCCCCCTGGTTCTTGCAGTACAGCCCCTATGTCTATTATAACGAACACTGCATCTGTCTGAACAGCATCCATACCCCCATGAGGATCGACCGGGCCTGCTTCTCCAAGCTGCTGGACTTCGTGGGCCAGTTTCCCCACTACTTCGTGGGCTCTAACGCCGATCTGCCCATCGTGGGCGGCTCCATCCTGGCCCACGACCACTTCCAGGGCGGGCGGTACGAGTTCGCCATGGCCAAGGCCCCGGTGGAGACCCCCTTCACCTTCCCCGGCTTCGAGGACGTGGAGGCGGGCATTGTGAAATGGCCCATGTCGGTGGTGCGCCTCGCCTCTGAAAACCCGGGGCGGCTGGTAGAGCTGGCGGATCGGATTTTGACCGTCTGGCGGGGGTACACCGACGAGGAGGCGTTTATCTTTGCCGAGACGGACGGAGAGCCCCACAATACCATCACCCCCATCGCCCGGAAGCGGAATGGAAAATTTGAGCTGGATCTGGTGCTGCGCAACAATATCACCACAGCGGAGCATCCCCTGGGCCTCTACCATCCCCATGCGGAGCTGCACCACATCAAAAAGGAGAACATCGGCCTCATCGAGGTGATGGGGCTGGCGGTGCTTCCGGCCCGCCTCAAGGAGGAGCTGGCTGCGGTGGCGGAGGGTCTGGCCAAGGGAGCCGACCTGCGCGCCGATGCGCTGACTGCAAAGCACGCGGACTGGGCGGAGAATTTCGCCAAGAGCTATGAGATCACCCCGGACAACGCCCTGGATATCGTAAAGGCGGAGACGGGCAAGGTGTTCGCCCTGGTGCTGGAGCACTGCGGAGTCTATGCCCGCTCCCCCAAGGGGCAGGGGCAGTTCCTGAAATTCCTGGCGTCCATTTGATTTTGGCGCAAAAAAGAGCGGGCCGGATTTTGGTAGCTACCCATAAAACAGGTATCACAAACCGAAACAGGGTAGCTGCTATACAGGGTAATAGGAGTATACGTGATTTTGAATTTTCATGTGCTACTTCTATTTTTATAGGACAAGACCGTGTTTTTTTGTTATAATTACTACAATACACAAAGAGGAGGGGCCTTAATGTTCAATCTTAGTTTAACTGCTTGCAGCTTTCACTTGCGAAAAACTAACTCAAAGGGAAATGCAAAAGTATTTGACTTAAATATCTTCCCTTAACAAGAGCATACAGAAACACAACAAATTAAATGGGCTGTCAACCTTACACAAAACACCGCTTCCGCTAAAAAACGGAGCGATGTTTTTGTATGGCTTCTGGTCACCGTGACCAGAAATACCCCCGCCTATTTTCCTCGTTCCGTCCACAGAGGCTCTGCTGGATTATCCCCCGTCGCTGTGCTACCTCCCAAGGCGCGACGGGGGATATATCCTCCAGAGCCGCCCCCTTTCCCTGGATACCTGGGCAGCTCGCAGTATTCTCTTGTGGGCCTCGCCCATCGGGTCACGCTGATTTTCAAGCGGCTGAACCAATCCGGGGAGGCGGCGCAGGCATGACCTATGCAGTTGAAACCCGCCACCTGTCCAAGACCATTGACGGCAGCCCCATACTGAACGATATAACCATGGGTGTGAAACAGGGCGAGATTTACGGCTTTTTAGGCGCAAACGGCGCGGGAAAAACCTCGCTGATGAAAACCCTCTATCACAGCTTCAACAGCTTCCGGCTCCCCAGTTACGGCCTGTTCAATGATTTCCACAGGCAAAAGCGGTGTGTGTTTTCTCATTGCCTTTCAATACCTCCATCTCTTTGCGCAACTGTTTCCGCGCAATATCTCTCCTGCGGTTTGTTGCACTTCTGGAACGCCCAATTAATTTCCTCTACCTCCAGATACTTCCCAAAGGCAGAAACAAAGCCGTTCCGCAAGCTGCCATCCGTCCCCATATTCTCCAGCGCGGCCTCCAACTCGCTGATCCGGGCGGCGGCTTTTGCAGCGAGATATTCTGTCTTGCTGATTTCGCCCAGCGCAAAGGATTCATATCCAGCTTGCGGAGCTCCGGCACAAGCTCTGTCAGCCGGATATACCGCTGTACCTGTTTGTAATTCATGCCGTTTCGCTCCCCCACGATCTCCGTGGAGCGTTTCCCCACGTCCCCGGCGGCCACGCCCTCCAGCTTTGCCCCCTGGTGGCTGATGGCCTCCACCTGCATTTTCAGCGACTGAGCCTTTTCCATCGGCAAAATCTTTTCCCGGTGGCGCAGGTTGTCGTCCGTCATCGCAAGGATGGCCTCGTCATCCGTCATGTTGCGGACGATACAGGGCATATTTACGAACCCGGCCAGCTCACTGGCCCGCTGGCGGCGGTGGCCCGCGATGATTTCATAGCCCCCGCCCTCGCGGGGACGCACCAGCGCGGGCTGGTGTACGCCGTTGTCCTTGACGGACTCCACAAGCCCTTTCATTTCCGCATCGTCCCGCATACCAAAAGGATGGTCTTTGAACGGGAACAGCTCCGAAAGGTTGATACAAACAATCTCTTCCTTTTCGGCGCGGGTTGCGTCACGGGGCTTGGGCGGCTGTTCCGGCGCAGGCGGGGGAGCGGCGGGGGCCTCTTCCTTGCCCTTTACCGTGGCGGCCTTGCCTCCCTTGCCTTGGGACATTTTGTCTCGAGGTGGGGACGGGGGCTTGTCCGGGGCCGCCTTACCAGCCTTGGACTGGCGGCCACGGCGGGCCCCCGTCCCTCCCGGTTCGCCGGGCCCCGCTTTTTCTTCCTTGGGCTTGCGGCCCCGCCTGCCCTTGGGCTTATCCGGCTCGGGCGTTTTTTCTTTGGCGGCCTTGTCCTTTTTGGCGGGCCCCTTTTCCCCGACGGCCTTTTCCTCCGGGGCCGGGGTGGGCGGCTGTTCCGGTTCGGGCGGCTCGTTCTTTTCCACCTCCGCACGTTCCGCCGCCCGCCGCTCCGCCATCAGCTTTTCAATCTGGTCAGCGGAGACATTCACCGCGCCGGGGGCCCCAGCCGGGGCATCCTGGGCGGGTGGTTCGCCGCCAGTCTGCTCGGGGGCGTTCTCCGGGGCCGGGGGCTCCGGCGCGGGAGCGTCCTGGGCAGGCGGTTCCCCGCCAGTCTGCTCGGGGGCGTTCTCTTGTGCCGGGGCTCCGGGGTGGGAGCACCCTCCGGGCCAGCATCGAACAGGCTGGGCTGGGAATTTTCTTCCTGGCCTGTGTTCAGTTTTTCGTCTGCCATGCGTTACCTCCTTTTTTAATTTCGTGAATGTTGCACAAATCTTGCGTTAAAAGTTTGTTACTATTTTTTCGCCTCCCTCCCGGCTATCCACGCAAAAAAGCCGCCCGTTTTTTCATGCCGGACGGCTTTTTGCGTAATGTGATAGCTCTAATTAAATTTTTTTGTGGGCGTAGGCTCCGAAAAGCCTTGATATTACAGTGTCCCTAATAGGAGCCATTCATATTGGACATGGTGGAGTGGGCGATTTTATTCCCCTTCAGGTTGCGGTAGCCCTTGTCCCAGAAGATGGTCTCGATCTGCTTCATGGAATGTTGATCGATGGCATACAGCTCAAACAACTCCCGCACCATGGCGGCCTGCACCTCATCCACCACCAACCGCTTGTTCTCCTTGCGGTAGCCGAAAATGCGGTCGTTGCCCAGCACCACGCTCTGCTTGATGGCCTGCTGGTGGCCGAACTTCACCCGGCTGGACAGCTTGCGCAGCTCGTCCTGGGCGATGGAGGACATGATGGACAGGCGAAGCTCGCTGCCCTCGTCGAAGGTGTTGATATTGTCGTTCTGGAAGAACACCCCAACGCCGCTGGGCAAGAGCTGTCGGGTAAACTGGATGGAATCCAAGGTGTTGCGGGCAAAGCGGGAGATCTCCTTGGTGATCACCAGGTCGAACTTGTCCGCCCCGGCGTCGTCGATCATGCGGTTAAAACTCTCCCGCTTTTTGGTGGAAATGCCGGACAGTCCCTCGTCAATGTAGCCGGGGATGAAGGTCCAAGCCTTGTTTTTGCGGATCAGGTCCTCATAGTAGGTGATCTGGTTGCCCAGAGAGTTGAGCTGCTCATCGCTCTCGGAGGACACCCGGGCGTAGTAGGTCACCCGCAGGGGGATGTCGTAGACGGCGTGGGTACGCAGCTCCTGGCGGATAGTATGTAAATCCATGGCTGGGCCTCCTGAAATTCGTTATATCATGTTCTATCTTGCATTAGATCACGGAGTATGAAAAAGTCAAGGACCGGGCCAGCAGCTGTCGTACAGAATTTTGTTATATTTAGTCGTTCAAAGTCGAAGAATTTTGTTACAAGCTATTTGACGAAACCTTTGAATTATGTTACAATCACGGAGAAGACACATCACGGCTATGGAAAGCGGGGCATGATTATGCTGCGGCGCAAGGCATACGAATATTTCTTGAAATGGAAAAATCAGAAGGAAAAGAAGGCCCTGTGTGTCACCGGCGCCCGCCAGATCGGCAAAACCACGCTGATCCGGGAGTTCGGTCGACGAAACTACGAGCACTTTGTGGAGCTCAACTTCGTCACGGAAAAGGATGCTGGGGCCATTTTCTCCGGCAGTCTGGACGCGAACACCATCATCACCAACCTCAGCGCCTACACCCGCAAGCCTATGGAACCGGGGCGGACGCTGGTACTGCTGGACGAGGTACAGGAGTGCCCCGAGGCCCGCACCGCCATCAAATTTTTGGTGGAGGACGGGCGGTTCGACTATATCGAGTCCGGCTCTCTTATGGGGGTGCGACACAAGGAGGTGGCCTCCTACCCGGTGGGGTTCGAGGAGCTGTACCGGATGTACCCCATGGACTTTGAGGAATTTCTGTGGGCCAACGGGGTGCAGCAGTCCACCATCGACTACCTGCGGGGGTGCTTTGACAAGCTGGCCCCGGTGTCCCAGGCCGTCCACGAGACCATGAAAAAGCTGTTCCTCAGCTACATCGTGGTGGGCGGTATGCCGGAGGCTGTCCAGCTCTACGTGGACACCCACGATATCGCCAAGGTGGCGGCCCTTCAGACCGACATCCTGGAGCTGTACCGATTGGACATCTCCAAATACGCCCAGGGAAACGACAAATTGAAGATCCGAGCCATTTTCGACAGCATCCCCTCCCAGCTCAACGCCAAAAACCGCCGATTCGTTCTCACCGATGTGGACGCCAAGGGCCGCCAGCTTCGGTACGCCAACAGCTTCCAGTGGCTGGCCCAGGCGGGGGTGTCCCTGCCCTGCTACAACGTGTCCGAGCCTAAGGCCCCGCTGGCGCTGAACGAAAAGCACAGTCTGTTCAAGCTGTTCATGGGGGACGTGGGGCTGCTGTGCGCCGCGTGCATGGAGAACGTCCAGTTTTCTATCTTACAGGGGGATCTGGAAATCAATATGGGCAGTATTTTGGAGAACGTGATCGCCCAGCAGATCAAGAGCGCCGGGTTGTCCCTCCACTTTTTTGACGCGAAAAAATACGGAGAGCTGGACTTCGTCATCCAGAACGGCCTGCGCATCCAGCTTGTGGAGGTCAAATCGGGGAAGGACTACAAAAAGCATGCATCACTGGATCGGGTGCGGCAGGTTAAGGAGTGGCAGGCGGAAAAGTCCTACGTGTTCTGCCAGGGCAATATTGAGGAGGCGGACGGCGTGACCTATCTGCCCTGGTATGAAATCATGTTCCTCCAGCCGGACCGTTTGCCGGAGACAATGAAGTTTGAGGTGGATATCAGCGCCCTACCATGAGCGTGAAACAGGGGACCGCGGGAATTCCGCGGTCCCCTGCGTTTACATGGACGGGCCTCTCCATCTATTGATCTTCAGCGCCATTTTGTTGCGCTCCCGCTCGGTGATGACGCCCCTCTCATACAGGATCTGGTTGTAGTAAGCCAGCCAGAGGCGGCCGCCCAGCTCCCGTTTCGTCTGCTCCTCAGGTGTGGCCGCTTGTTTCGTCATGGGCAGGCCGCCTCCCTTCAGGAGCAGGATGTCCAATTTTTACATTTTATATGCCTTGGTCATGGCGCGCTCCCCTCTCCCGGGTTGGTCCGGGACAAAAATGGCGCGGACCTCACAGGGTCCACGCCATGGTATCGTCCTCGTGGTCGTCGGGTCTGCGCCCGGCGGCAATTTCCTTTTCCACTCCCGAGAGCTTTGCCACCAATAGTAGCCAGGCGGTTTGGGTTTTGGCTGCCCATGGTTTCCTCCTCCAGCAAAATTTGTCATAAACAAATTTTCACTGATTTCAATAGGATGGGACGCCGTGGCGCCTGCGCGGACAGTCCGGTGTGCCGGAACCCCCTGTGGAACCCAGCGGATTAGCATTCCGTCTTAGGGAGCCAATCCAACTTCAATTCCAATGCGGCCAGCTCCGCGTCCGGTTTCACCCGTTCGCCGTGGAAATCGCTGCCTCCGGTGGCGTGGAGTTGATATTTTTCCAACAATCGGAGATAAAACGCCTGCTGTTCCGGTGTGTATTTGGGGTAATAACACTCAATGGCGTCCAATCCCCAGCCCTTGAGCTGTCCCACCAGCACGTCCAGTTCATCATCCAGCAAACCCATTTGATAGGGGTGGGCCAGCGAGACCTTCCCGCCCGCCGCCTTGATTGTCTCCACACAGGTTTTGGCATCCGCCTTGAACCGCTTCACCTTTTGCCGGAATTCCTCCGTGTCCAGATAGCGGTCAAAGGCCTCCCGATTGGTGGACACGTACCCGCGCCGCACCAGAGCCTGGGCAAAGTGGGGCCGGGCAATGACCTCGCCCCCCGCGATGTCCTCCACCTCCGCCAGGTCGATATCCACGCCCTTTTCCCGAAGAAAGCCCACGATCCTGTACTTTCGTTCGTCCCGGCCCGCCCGCAACATTTCGCACAGTCGGGCCAGTTCCGTCTCCCCGCCCCGGAAGCCATAGCCCAGAATGTGAAAATTGGGGTACTCCCTGGCGCTTAGCTCCACCCCCCGAATCACCCTCAGACCCAGAGCCGCCCCGGTCTCCATGGCCTCGCCCACCCCCGCAATGGTGTCGTGGTCGGTGACAGCCAGCACGGACAGGCCCCGCTCCTTTGCCAGCTTCACCAGTTGCCCGGGGGTGTACTGCCCGTCGGAGGCGGAGGTGTGGGTGTGGAGATCGCAAAAATTCCGCACCTGCCCCGCACCTGTCACAGCGCAATTTTCTCCGCCATAATCTCCTGATCCATCTGCTCCAGGAGGCGGACACACTGGGGGACGTAGCGGCCCACGGCGGTCTCCTCAGACATCTGCACGCCGTACACACCGGACTTCATGATCTCGTACAGGGCCTCAATCTCCCCGATGGTGGGGATAGGCTTGGTCTCCATGTTTTTCAGCACCTGGGTGGCCAGGAACACCTTCACGTCGAAGTACAGCGCCTTATCGATGATGTATTTCTGGAAGCGGGGGATCTTCTCAATGCCGATGTCGGTGGACAGGTCGCCCCGGTCCACCAGGATATACTTCACCAGGGGCAGGATCTCGTTGATGTGCTCCACCGCGTTGATAGTCTCGATCTTGGAGATTACCTGGGTGCCCTCGCCGATGAGGGCTTGGGCCTCCTTCACGTTGTCCGGCGTGCGCACAAAGGACAGCCCCACATAGTCCAGCTTGTACTGGTTGGCCAGCTCAATGAGCTGCCGGTCCTTCTCGAACAGGAAGGGGATGTCCTGGTGGATGCCCCGGACGTGGACGCCCTTGCCGTTGATCAGCACCCCGTCGGACTTGGACAGGAACACGATCTGCTTGCTGTCGGCGGACACCACCTGGAACTCAAACACGCTGTCGTTGGCCCAGGCGGTCATGCCGGGCCGGAGGTGGCGGTAGAAGTCCGGGTAGTTGAACTGGACGGCGCGCAGGGCGAAGGTCTTGCCCTTCTCCAGCGGGACGCCCGCCTCAAGGTTGGCGGTGCGCACCTTATTGCCGGGCAGATCCATGAGAATGGCCGCCCCGGGGATCTGGCTGCGGATATTTTTGATGCTCTCCTCAATGTCCGCAATGGTCCCGTGGGCGCCGTTGATACGGTAGATATTCTTGTCACTGTGAATTTGGGCCAGAGGCACTTCCCGGCCCAGGGCGGGCCCGGTGGTGAGAATATATTTCTGCATGACAATGCGCTCCTTTACGAGTGTTTGGTCAGCTCCACGAAGATGGTCTCGTCCTTCTTCTGCTGATACCGCAGCCAGTACCCCGCGATGAGGGAGGACAGCATGGTGGTAAGGATCAGCACCGTGAAGAACTCCACGCTGATGATCTCATAGGAATAGGCCACCGTGGCCAGCACGATCCCCGGGCCGCCCCGGGCGTTCATGGTGACGGCGAAATTGACGATCACCTGCTTTTTCAGGTTGGTGAACAGCAGCATAACCACCGTTCCCGCCGCCTCCAGCCCGAAGGCGACGGCGAAGAACAGCAGGAACCGCCCCAGGGAGAAGTTGTGGATCAGGTTGAGCTGGATACCCACCAGGGCGAAGTAGATGGGCACAAACAGGGAGAAGGAGAAGTTGGCCACCGCCTCCATCCGCCCCTCCGCCTCCGGGTCGTTCTGGGAGACAGCCTTGACGATGTACCCGGTGAGGAAGGCGGAGTACATGATGTTGATGCCCGCCCCGTACAGCGCCGCGGAGAACAGCAGCAGGGCGATAAAGCTCACCGTGTAGAAGTCGGTGGCCTTCACCCTGTTCCGATAGCCGCCGCGGAGGTGGTCCGCCGCCAGCTTGGCGATGACGAACATCCCCAGGGTAAAGGCGATGACCAGCAGCATATCCGGCAGGTTGACCTCCCCGGTGGTGGCCATCCGGGTGGCCGCGTTCAGCAGAATCCACAGGCACAGGTCCTGGAAGGTGGACACCGTCAGCACCGTGTTGGTAAAGGCGGTGTTCATCACGCCCATATCAAAGAAGATCTTGGAGATCACCGGGATGGAGGTGATGGCCACGCCGATGACAAACACCAGCAGGAAGGAAATATCGTTCCCCCGAACGCCGATGAACGCCTCCTGGAACAGCCCTGCGAAGGGGGCGGCCGCCAGCATGGGCAGCACCGTGGCCCCGGTGAACACGCAGCCGATGATCTTCATGTTCTTCCGGTCCACGTCGATGCGGGTGTTGAAGCCGGAGGAGAACATCAGGAACACCAGCCCCAGCTGGTAGAACAGATTCAGCACCTTACCCTCCTCTGGGTAGGCCAGAAAGATGGACTCCACCTGGGCGGGGAAGAAGTGGTACAAGAAGGTGCCGCCAAACAGCAGCCCGCCGGTGATCTCCCCCACCACCTTGGGGGCCTTGACGGCCTCCATCAGCTTTCCGCACAGGTACGCCCCCGCCAACAGCAGGGCCAGGGCCAGGAACGTGACAATGATCTCATGCTCCGAGAGTGTTTGCAGCGTCACTTCAACCGCCTCCTCACTGTCCAAATTTTACAGGGTTTTCGGACAAAAGCAAGGAGATTTGCCCACCTTTGGCTGCACTCCAAGAAGGTGAGAAACGGGCGGCCCTGTCATCTGGCCTGGATGATCTTATACACTCGGGAGATGCTCAGCTCATACTTACGGGCCAGGTCCGCCACCTCGTAGTCCCCGCTGTAAAAATCGTCCCGGAGTTGGAGATTGCGCTCCTCCAAATCGGTGAATTCCGTGTTGGCGGGGAAGTAGACCGTGGTTCCGGCCAGGGCGGACACAATGGAGGCGTAGGTCGTTTCATCCACCAGCTCCCGCAGCTTTTTCAGCGCGGCCCTGGAGTTCACGGGATAAACACCTGGCCGCAGCCCAGGATGGCGTCAAAAACCTCCTTGCGCAGCATGATCTCGTCGGGGATAGAACCGTCGCTGATGTACTTGCGGATGATGGTGCCGCTGATCTCCACCCGGTGGGTGCTGTAGTGAGCGCAATGCTTGTCCGTGACGATCTGTCCACACTTTTTGCAGAAATAGGGCTCCCGGGTGAGGAGGAGGTGGATGCCCAGCTCCGGCTCCAGCTCCCGGGCCAGGGCGTGGGCGTCGTAGGCGCCGTAGTAGCCGCCTACCCCGGCGTGGTCCCGGCCGATGATGAAATGGGTGCAGCCCAGGTTGCGGCGGATGATGGCGTGGAACACCGCCTCCCGGGGCCCGGCGTACCGCATCTGGGTTTTCAGCCCCGCGATATGCACCCGGCCCTTGGGATAAAACTCGTCAATCATCCGCCGGTAGGCGGCCATCACCGCCTCCTGGGTGAAATCCCCCGTCTTTTTCCAGCCCACGATGGGATTGATGAACAGCCCGTCGCACACCTCCAGACCGATGCGCTGGATGTGCTCGTGGGCCTTGTGAATGGGGTTGCGGGTCTGGAAGCCCACCACTGTTTTCCATCCCTTTTCCTTGAAAGCCCGCTTCGTGTCCTCCGGCTTCAGCGCGTCCGCCAGCAGGGAGCGGTTCGTGAGCCGCACGGGCCCGCCCACCCGGCAGGCGGAGCGTTCCCGCTCCTTGCGCACACCGGGGTGGGCGTCCTCCAAGGTGCGGAACACCTTCTCAAGATCCGCGTCCGTCATATGGAATTTGCTCTCCACGTCCAGCTCAGCCACCGGGGCACCCTTGTGCTCCAGGGTCAGGGTTTCGCCGGGCCGGATGGCTTCAAACTGGGGCCGCGGTACGTCCAGGGTGATGGGCAGGGGGAACACCTGCCCATCGGACAGATGCCATCTGTCCACCACCCGCCGAAAATCCGCCTCCCCCATAAAGCCGGTGAGGGGGGCCAGCAGCCCGGTCTCGATATTGATGATGTCCTGTAAGGTCTCCTCGTTGATGGTCACAGTCATAGCGCGCGCTCCTCTACTGGTACCGGGGGCCGTACTTGGCGGCGATATAGTCCAGCACCGCCTGATAGGTCTCCTCCTCGGTCTGCTTGTCCACCTCCAGCACCAGGTCTGGGTGCCTGGGTTGGTCAAAAGCAGCGTCAATGCCCACAATCTGGGTCTTGCCCGCGTTGGCCCGGTACATCCCCTTTACGTCGTTCTTCATGCTGATCTGCAAATCTTTTTTCAGATAGACCTCGTTATACCCGGCAATCTTCCGCCGAGCTAGGGCCCGCAGGCGCTCCAAGGGGGAGATATTGCAGACGATGCCCACGATATCATTCCGATCCAGCAGGTAGGCCCCCAGGATGATCCGTTTGATGTTGGCCTCCCGCTCGGCGTCGGAGTAGCCTAAGTCCCGGTCAAAGAGATCCCGCACCTCGTCGCCGTCCAGCAGGTAGTTTTTCACGCCAAGTTCGTTAAAATGGGCCTCCAGCCTTCGCCCTATGGTGGTTTTACCCGCGCCCGATATGCCCATCAGCCAGATAACCATGTTCACTCCCCCTTATAAAAATGGATAGAGATCATCAAACTCCGCCGCCTTCAGCGACCCGTCCGGCATCACCCGGGAGGCAATTTTGGGCGCGATCTCCCCGAACTCCTGCACCCGGAGCTGGCATACAAAGGGCCCGTCCTTCGCCAGGATTTCCTGGAACCGCTCCTCCAGATTGTCCTCGGCGGTGAGCTCACAGCTGTCCAGCCCGTACGCCGCCGCCACCTTGCAGAAGTCCGGTGTCTCCAAGCCACTGCCCGGGCCCACACCCAGGAAGCGGTCATTCATGTAGTTATGCTGGTTGTGCCGTATGAGCATGTAGCCGCCGTTCTGGAACACAAACAGCTTGACAGGCAGACGATTGTAACGCAGGGTGGCAAACTCCTGCACATTCATCTGCACGCTGCCGTCCCCGGACAGGGCGATCACCTGCCGCTCCTCCCGGGCCGCGCCGATGGCCCCCGCCCAGAAGCCCATGGAGGACAGGCCTCCGGAGATCAGATAGCGCTGGCCCTCCTTCAGCTCCCAGCTCTGGGAGACGATGTTGCAGACGCTGCCCGTGTCCACCACGATGTCGCAGCTGGCCGGGGTGCATTGGGAGAGCAGCCTGGAAACGTGGTAGCTGTTCAGGGGCCGCTCCTGGGCGTAGCCCGGCAGGACGTTGGGGTACTGCCGCCGCATTTCCCGGCAGTGGGCCAGCCATGCGCTATGATCCGGTTTCAATCCGGCGCAGCAGTCGAGAAGGCCCTCCAGGAACGCCTTGACGTCCATGGAAATCCTTTGATCCACCGGCACATCCGGCTTGTCCAGCTCCTTCCGGTCAATGTCCACCATCACCTTATAGGCGTTCTGCCCGAACCGCTGGGGATAGTAGCCCGTGGTGGAGATGGACAGGCGGCTGCCCAGAATCAGCAGGTAGTCGCACTGCTGGATGGCGAAATGGGAGGCGCGGTCGCCGTAGCTTCCGGGGCGGCCCACAAAATAGGGGGAATCGGAGGCAATCACGTCGATGCCGCCCCGGGAGGTGGCCGCGGGTATCTGGAGCGCGTGGCATAGGCGGTTCAGCAGCTCCACCGCCCCGGCGCCGCGCACCCCGCCCCCGGCCAGGATTAGCGGTTTTTCCGCCTGGGCCAGTCCCTGGGCGATGGCCCGCAAATCCACGCTGGCGGTCGACTTTTCAGAGGCCTGATACCCCTCCATTTGCTCCGGAACCTGCTTGTTCTGCACGTCCACCGGCACGTCGATCCACACCGGCCCCTTCCGGCCCTCCATGGCCTCGTGCCAGGCCCGCTCCATCACCCGGCGGATATCGGCGGGCTCCAGCACGCAGGCGAAGTATTTCACCAGGGGGGACACGATGGGCTCCAGGTTCAGGCTCTGGGTGCCGTGCTGGCGGATTCCGGTCTCCATCTCGTACCGGATCAGCCGGGAGTTGGCCTGCCCGGTGAGCACAAACATGGGGGAGGAGTCCACAAAGGCCCCCGCTACCCCGGTAATGGCGTTGGTGGCCCCCGGCCCAATGGTGGCAAGGCACACGCCGGGGACGCCCCGGGTGCGGCCGTAGCAGTCCGCCGCCATGGCCGCCGCCTGCTCGTGGTGGCAGCACACAGCCTTCAGGGCACGGCTGCGCTGAAGGGCATCGGTGAGCCACATGGCGGAGCTGCCGGATACCATGTAGACGGTGGTGGAGCCCCTCTTTTGGAGAAAGTCAAAAATGTACTCGGAGACGGTCATAAACACCCCTCAAATCAGCACAATGTCATGTGCAAATAATATTTTTCTGCATTGAACTGCACGCCTCGATGGGGTATCCACCTAATTTCCCCTTGGGCTTCCTCTTTCGTCAGCGGAATGAGCTCTCCTTTTTGGAACCCACACCGTTCGTAAAAAGAGATTGCGTGTGCATTGTCCCACAGGACATCCAGGCTGATGTGTTCCAGACCAAGTTCCCGCTTTCCCCAGCGTGCCAACGCCTGAACCGCATATTCCATCAGCCCCAATGCGACATTTTTCTCGCCCCGTACCACTAAGTCAACCTCCGCCGACTGTGTCATGCAATCAAACCCGGCGAACCCCATGTGCCCAATATAATTCTCCCTGAGATCCTGAACCATAAACAAAATGCGTTGGTCGTTACCAATAACCAGATTGTTGATCCACCGTTCGGTTCCCTCTAACGTTACACGAAATCGTGTGGGGGAAAGTGTCGGGTTTTCTGCCCTCCAGCGGCTCAGCAGTTCTACACACCTGTTTATGGTTTCTTTGAAGTCTGCCGTAATCGGACGTAAAAAGCCAACTGTATTTTTATTTGCGTCCAAGATTGGAATTAGGATTAAATTGTCACTGTTTTGCTTTCTTTTATATTGATCGAGTTTTTCTTTCAGCAATTTCTCATTCATTATGATCTGCTGTCCTCCTTTAGAATCCCTTCGATTACCCGCCTCATCTCATTGCAGACACGGACAATATCTTCCTCGGTCAGGGAATGGGCCGTCGGCAGGACAAGCCCCCGCCGGTCATAGCGGTCAGAGTTCGGAACCGAATGCGTTTGTTCATAGGGCGGCATTCTGTGCATGGATGGGTAGCCTGGGCGGAAATGGATGTTCATGTCCAGCATTTTTTTGACCAGTTCGTCTCGATCAATTTGAATACCATCCCGTAAATAGCCCAGCACATAGCCATAATTCGGTTCGCAATCCACCGGGGGCAGTAGCATTTCAAAATAGGGATCATCCCTGAGCTTTTCCCTGTAGCTTTCAAAAATGCGCTTTTTGTTGGCAACAAGCTCGTCGATCCGCTCAACCTGCGCCAAGATCAGAGCGGCGGTCACATTGGAAATCCGATAATTATAACCCACATCGTCGGACCACAGGTATTGAATCCCATCGTTCCGGCAAAAGGTTCCGTAGTGCTTGGCGCGCTGGTAAAGGGCCTCGTCATTGGTGACAAACATTCCGCCCTCACCGCCGACTGCGATCTTCGCACCCTGGAAACTGAATGTTCCAACATTTCCAATTGTTCCTGTGTGGGTGCCGTGGTAAAATGTTCCCACAGATTGGCAGGCATCTTCTATCACAGCCAGCTGATGCTTCCGGGCAATCTCCATGACGGCATCCATGTCGCAGGCGAATCCCCCAAAGTGAACCACCATGATCGCTTTTGTTTTGGGCGTGATGAGCAGCTCAATTTGGCTGGGATCAATGCACAGGGTATCCGGCAGCACGTCTGTGAAAACACACTTCGCACCCACGTAGGAAAGCGCATACGCCGTGGCGATATAGCTCTGATCCGCCACGATGACCCCATCGTCAGGCCCCAACTGTAACGCCAGCGCCGCCAGATGTAGCGCGTGGGTTCCGCAGTATGTGGCGATGGCGTATTTTGCGCCCACATATTCCGCAAATCTTTTTTCCAGTTTCCTGATGTGCATATCATAGGTTTCATACCAGCCGTTCACCACCGCATCGTGGACATAGTCGATCTCCTTCTGCGTGATAAACGGCCCGGCAAGTGGAATTTTTTTGTGTTGCTGCTCCATGAACCTACACTCCTAACTCCTTACATAGTCTATCTTGGGCGGCATCCACCGAGTCCTCATTCCGCATGGTATACGCATACGCCTTGCAGCCTTCGCAGACAGGAATACCACATTTTGCGTCAGCAAGCATTTTCTTCAGAAATCCATGGTACTGCTCGCCTTCCCAAACTTCTTGGATACTCATCTGGCACACATTTCCCAAAACAGCGGCATGATCATAGTAACAGCAAGTGGTGATACTGCCGTCTGTCATGACGTGCAGGCTATAAAACGGCAATGGGCATATCCTCATCTGCGCTACGGAACCGGTATTAATACCCTTTTGGAACTGATCAATATCTTCCTCGGACGCATTTGCCAAAACCGGCACCAGTGACTCAAACGCGATTTCATCGCAGCAGTCCTCAAACATTTTTAAAAACGCTGCCCGTTCCTCGTCGCTTTTTAATTGCTCATTCATGATCTTTATATATACCCGTTGGCCGGCTTTCTTGTGCGAATAATAATATTGGATGGATTGAACCAGCTTTTCTATGTTAACCTGCCGACCACTCTGCTCCAAATACTCCTTGGAGGTAATTCCTTGTATAGAAATACGCATCAAATCAAGTCCGGCATCAATCAATTTGTCCGACAGCTCCGAAGTCAGTGCAACAGCGTTGGTTACGATGACAGTTTCCTTGCACACTCGGCCCTTCTTTGTGTATGCGATAATATCGGCAATTTCCGGATTGAGTAGAGGCTCTCCATATCCCGCATATGTGATCCGGCACAATGGGGGAACTCCTTTTCCACAAAATGCCTTTAAGCCGTCTACCAGTTCCTTCGCTGTTTCCAGTTTGAAGAAATGTCCATTCCTCTGCACAGTTTCAAGCCATGGCGCGCCCAAACCGTGCACACAGTATGTACATTTAAGGTTACATAAGCTGGATGCCAGCACCGTGAGAGAGAGCGGGGCGGGGAGCGGGACAATTTCGGACAATATCTTTCGGCCATGTGAATGATCTTGGACAAGCTGCGCTTTCATGTTTTTACCTCCTGCGCAAAAAACAATATTGATTGGATTGCCGCATCAAAACATAGGGATATCAACCCCCGAGACGACCTTTGTACCTGTCAGATCCGCGATGCAGGTATATCGGACAAGCTCCAGCACCCTGCTTGTAATCAGAGTTCCGCAAGTTGAAATCAGCGCGGGGATTTCTTTGCGCTCCGTACATCGGACATAGAGACCGCAGTCGGCGGTTATCCCCTCCGCAAATTCATAGATCGCACGCGTCTTCGCTTCCTCTGTACCATCTTTTGGAACGGAGATGATTAAACAGTCTTTTTCGGAGTGAGCCTGGGCAAACGCCTCGATGATCCGAAACAAGATACTATGTGGACGATCCAAATCCGCAAAGGTCAGATACAGGTCGTTTCGCGCGGCGCCCTCAAGCTGTCTGTCGCAAAGTCCTTGAGCTGCGCACATAAATCTCCCTCCTTCGGACAGATCGAACCTTTTCGCAAACTCCTCCGGCGGGCGCTTAAACCACACTCCCCGTTCTTTTATGGTTTTCTCATCCCAGTACCACCACTGAATCCTTTGCAGACGCTCAATTGTCTTCGGATCGAACCGGTATTTGACTACACGTGCCGGACTTCCGGCAACAATGGCGTAGGGGGGCACATCTTTCGTCACCGTGGAATTCGCCGCGATTACCGCACCATTGTGGACTGTCACCCCGCCCATAATGGTGACCCCATATCCAATCCAGACATCATTTTGAATGATAATGGAGCCCTTCCGCCTTTTCCTACTGGAGGGCGGGATCACATCGGGAACCTGACCCGACATAGACACTGACGCATAATCATGGTCAACATCAACCAAGAACATGATCTGGTTGGAAATGGGGCAGAAGGCCCCAATATGCACGGAGTAGCAGCCGCTTTCCACGCCGACTTCCTCCCCGAGTTTTGACCAGACTGTCAAGCCGGTAATGCCGCTGTAACGATCCAAGACCAATGCCGGAAAGTCCTTTATTCCTAAATCATTTTGTTGCGAATAGGTAAATGTGGACAGCCCTTTTATATTAGCCGCCGCAATCCCATTTATGCTGATCAGCATACTCGTTCCTCTTTTCCCAAAAGACATGAGTGGTCACTCGAGTCCATAAAACACAAACGACAAATGGTGCATATAAGACCGCAGATAAACCTCGTACCCCGCTCCCAGCATCCGCTCCGGCACCTTCCAGAAGTCCCAGGTCTTGTGATACCCCGCGATCATTAGCTTGGGATGCCAGCGGCAGATCGTCTCCTCCGCCCCCTTCAGCGCGGCCAGCTCCGAGCCCTCAATATTCATTTTGATGGCCGTGGCCCGCCGCCCATCCAGCAGCCTGTCGATGGTGGTAGCCGCCGCCTGCGTCCCGCCGTAGGGCGCGGCGAAGCTCCCCGGTCCGTGGAGGGCGTACAGCGGGATTTCACCCTCCCCGCTCCACGCCGCCCGGGGGGACAGCTCTATCTTTTCCCGCAGCCCCTCCGGTAGCTGGGCGGCGAACGCCTCCAGCCGCCGGAAATTGGCCGGATCCGGCTCCAGAGCGTAGTACGCCCCGATCCGGTTGCTGGTCAGCGCCAGCAGATCCCGCAGGGTCTGCCCGTCGAAGGCGCCGCAGTCCACGAAGTGCTCCTCCCCGGACGGGACGAATAGCTCCGCCGGAAAATACTTCTCCTCCTGGGCCAGGGTGGGGATCTCCGGTCCCTCCCCAAACAGCCGGAAGTTGAGGATATTGGCGTAGATCTCTTGGGACTGCCTATCCGCCAGGCGCTCATACACCCGCCCAATCCGCTCCCGGTTTTCCCAGAGGCAGTCCACGTCCGGGCAGGAGGGCAGGTTTCCCGTATTGTCCCCACGGAACAGCGCGAAGCACCGGCGCAGGGCGATATAGTCCACCACATTGGCGCAGCCGCATTCGTGCAGCCGTCGCTGGACACCGCTGTGCCCCCCGTCCCGCAACGCCTCGTCAAAGCTGCGGCAGTAGGCTTGGCCGTCGGTGTTGATACAGACAAGCACCAGGATATTGGCGCCAAACCGCCCCGCCAGCTCCTGGGGCGGGAGCACCTCCAGCCCCATGCACGCTGTTCCCCATTTTTTCGGTGCGCCGTCGGCAAAGCACAGCGGCTCGACGCCCGCCCGGCGCAGGGCCAACAGCAGGGCGATCCCGCTGCTCCCCGCACCGTAAAGCACGATTCCGTCATACCGGCCCAGGGCCAGCTTCAGCTCGTCCACCGTCTGTTCCAGCCGGGGGCACTCCCGCTCAAAGCGGGCGAAAATCTCACCAATCACGCCGCTCATTGCCCCTCGCTCCACCGCCGCCACATATCCGCCGCCGCCTTCTGGGGGGACAGGCCGAAGTAGTCCAGCTGGTAGTCCCGGGAACCGGTGAGCATGGCGAAGGAGTCCGGCACCCCGTAGCGGTGGAACACCGCCGGATGCTGTCCCCGCTCCGCCAGCAGCTCCGCCACGGCGCTGCCCAGGCCGCCGGTAACCCCGTGCTCCTCCATGGCGAATACCGCCCGGTGCGTTGCGGCGCAGCTTAGCACCGCCGCCTCGTCCAGAGGCTGTACCCTCGGCACACTGTACAGCGTCACCGAGCACCCCCGCTCCTCCAGCAGCTTTTGCACCTGCACCGCCTCCCGCAGGATGGTGCCGCAGGCCAGGATCGCGATGTCCGTCCCCTGAGACAACGGGATGGCACGCTCCAGAGGCGCGTCCACCGGGCCGGGGTGGATGGGGGCGTCTACGCTGCGCCCAATGCGGATATAGGCCGGACGATGTCGCCGGTAGGCCGTCAGCATCGCCGCCTCCATCTCCGCCGGGTCGGCGGGGCAGTATACGTCCAGGTTAGGGAATGCGCGCATCATGGCGATATCCTGGAGGGCGTGGTGGGTGGGCCCCGCGGTGCCGTAGGCGAAGCCGCCGCCCACCCCCACCAGGATCACCGGATTCTCCTGGTAGCACACGTCCAGCATGATCTGCTCCGCCCCCCGCAGGGTCATGAAGGACACCACGTTATAGGCGAAGGGCTTCATTCCCGCCGCCGCCAGCCCCGCGGCGAAGGACACAAAGCTCTGCTCCGCAATGCCCACGTTCACAAAGCGGGGGCCGAACTCCGCCTCGAAGGGCTCCATGACGGAAAACCCGGTGTCCCCAATCACCAGCATCACCTTAGGATCCTCCCGGGCCAGCCGGGCCATGGTCTGTACGAATGTGCTTCTCATCGGCTCAACTCCTCCAGTGCCTGGGCCAGCTGCTCCTCGTTCGGGGACTTGAAGTGCCACTCCAGGCGGTCTTCCATGAAGGACACGCCCTTGCCCTTCACCGTGTGGGCGATCACCGCCGTGGGCCGTGGATCCCCGTCCAGCCCGGCCCGCGAGAACAATTCTTCCAGCGCGGCGTAGTCGTGGCCGTCCACATCCACGGCATTACAGCCGAAGGCCCGGAACTTGTCGGCCAGATCCCCCATATTCAGCACCTGCTGGTCGCTGCCATAGGATTGCAGGCGGTTCCGATCCACGATCAGGATCAGGTTGTCCAGGGAGAATCGGGCGGCAAACATAGCCGCCTCCCAAGCGCTGCCCTCATTGCACTCCCCGTCCCCCATCAGCACGAACACCCGGCCCTTTTGGCCCTGGAGTTTCTTGGCATAGGCGATCCCGGTGCCCAGATTGGCCCCGTGGCCCAGGGAGCCGGCGGACATCTCCACCCCGGGCACCACGAATTTCCGGGTGTGGCCCGCATAGTTTTCCCCGTCCACCACGTGCAGCTCCAGATCCCCCATGGGGATCAGCCCCGCGTAGGCCAGGGTGGTGTAAAAGGTGGCGGCGATGTGCCCCTTGCTCAGCAGGAACACGTTCCGGTTTGGGTCGTCCAGGTTGTCCGGCGTCAACCCCAGAATCCGGGTATACAGCACGGCCAGAATGTCCGCCGCCGAGTAGCCGCCCCCGATATGGGAGTCCCGGGTGCGCATGAGCGTTTTTGCCACGTGCATCCGCACCGCTCGGGCGAATTCTTTTGGATCGTGGATCATTGCGGGTTCCTCCCCTCCCGGCGGTGGATCTCATCCGCCGCGTCCAGCCCGCGGCCCACCGCCTCGTCCATGTTGTAATACCGAAATTCCGCCAGCCGCCCCGCCCCGTAGAGATGGGGAACCCGGTTCAGCAGATCCCGGTAGCTCTGATACAGCGCCTTAGATTTCTCCGTCAGCACCACGTAGTACGGCTCGTCTTGCGGCCCCTCCATGGGGCCGGGGCGCTCGCCCGCCAGCAGGGTCTTGTCCAGCCCCGGCGGGTTTCCCGGCAGATAGCGGTAGTCCGTCCGCCGGGTCCATGGGATATCCAGGCCGGGGTAGTACATGGCCAAGCAGGGCAGCCCTTCCCCAGCCTTGCGGTATTCCAGGTCAAACCGAAGCGTGCGGTAGGGAAGTACCCCCTCCCGGCAGGAAAACAGCTCGTCCAGCCGCCCGGTGTAGAGGACGGCGTCCCACATCCGCCTGGTTTTCCAGACGATATGCCCGTCTGCGACCTCCATCAGCGCGGAGGCATCCGTATTGGTCAGCACCTCGATGGCGGGGTGGGCCAGGATGGACTGAAACAGGGCAGAGAAGCCCTCCTCCGGCATAAACTGGAACCGCTCCGGGCGGAAGTCCCGGCGGTTTCCCAGGTAGACCGGGGCCCGGGCGGTGACCTCCGGCGACAGCTCCTCCGGGCGCAGCCCCCACTGCTTCCGGTTGTAAGGGGCGCAGTCGCAGTCATACAGCCGCCGCCCCGCCTGCCGCAGCAGAGGATCGGCGGCGTTCAGCAACTCCAGGACGGTGACCCGGTCCCGGTTGGGGAACGCCTGCCGCAGGGCGGACAGCACCGCGTCCCCTTCCTCCGGGATCAGCCGCCGCAGCGTCTCCGGCTGGAAGGGCATGGGGAGGCTATCCCCCTCGATCCAAACCCGCAGGCCACACCGGAAGGGCGTCCAATGGGCGAAGGGGAAGAGAAAGCTCCACACCCGCTCCTGGTCGGTGAAAAAGGCGTGGGGTCCGTACACATGGTACAGGATGCCGTGCGCCTCCCGCCGGTCGAAGGCGTTGCCGCCGATGTGCCCCCGGCGGTCGATCACCGTCACCTGCCAGCCGTACTCCGCCAGACGGCGGGCGGCGCTGGCCCCGCAACAGCCCGCGCCCACAATGAGCGCCCTCATTCCGCCATCTCCTGGGTTCTGTCAAGGTACTGCCGCACCTGCTCCCGGCACAGCTGGGCGGTGGGCGTATGGGCAAGGCCCGCCTGGAAGGCTGCGGCCTGGGCCAGCGTCTGCTCCAGCGTATACAGGGCCCGCCAGCCCAGCAGCTTCCATGCTTTGCCGCTGTCCAGCCGGAGCAGCTGCGTCTCGCCGGAGCTGCCGCCCGTCCCCAGCTCGTACTCCGCGCCGGGGAAATGGGCCGCCAGCAGCTCCGCCACCCGCCCTACGGTCTGAAACCCGTCGGGGGCGGGGCCGAAGTTGAAGGACGTATCGCCCGTTATTGTGCCCTCTGCCAGCGCCGATCCCAGGGTCAGATACCCCCACAGCACATCCAGCACATACTGCCAGGGCCGGACAAAGCCGGGATTGCGCAACATGGCGGGCTGTCCGGTGGAGAAGCAGTCCAGCAGGTGGGGGATGAGCCGGGTTTTGTTGAAGTCCCCCCCGCCGATGGTATTGCTGGCCCGGGCGGTGGCAATGGGCAGCTCCGGGAAGGAAAAACGGTAGCACTGGGCCGCCAGATCCTGGCACGCCTTGCTGGTGGAATAGGCCTCCGCCGCGCCGAAGGGGTCGCCTTCCCGGCAGGGCCGCCCACCCAGGCCCTGGGCATAGCATTTGTCGCTGGTGACCACCACCGTGGGAATCCGGCGGCCGCTTTGGCGGATCGACTCCAAAAGCCCCACCGTCCCCATGACGTTGACCTGGAAAATATCCGCCGGGTACTCATAGGAGCCATCCAGATAGGCGTGGGCCGCCAGATGGAAAATCAGATCGGGGCGGAACTGGTTCAGCGCCCGCTCTACCTCGACCCGATCCCGGATGTCCGCCAGCCGCTCGCCCGCTACGAGGGGCCGGGCTGTTTCATACAGACACCCGGGGCAGGGCGGCAGAGCATACCCGTACACCTCCGCCCCCAGAGCGGACAGCAGCCAGCACAGCCACGTGCCCTTGAACCCGGTGTGGCCCGTCACCAGCACCCGCCGGCCCTGATAAAAGCATTTGTGAGACAGCACCTGGTTTCCCCCGTTCTCTCAGGACTTTTTTCTCCACACGCTGAATTTGCCAAGGGTCGACAGCATGGCCTTTGCCTCGTCCCCCTGCCGGAGGCCCAGGGCCGAGGCAGCCTTTTCGGCGGCGGGGTCCCAGGCGTTGTTGGTCAGGGAGATGGACCGTTCCAGTACCAGCCCCTCCTTTTGGAGCGCGGCGGATAACGCGCCGTCGGTGATAATCCGCAGATTCAGCCCCTCCTCCGGGTCGTGGAGAAACACCCCGTCCGCGGGCAGTTTTCCCTGCAAGGCCAGTTCCAGGTTGGAAAGGCTGTAAAAATTCTCATATTGGACGATCAGCAGCCCGCCGGGCTTCAGCCGCCCCGCCGCCGTGTGAAGTACGCGGCGCGGATCGGCGCAGCGTCCCAGATTGCAGCCCACGATGGCAAGGTCATACTGCCCCTCCAGCACCTGGCCTTCCTCATCTAACAGGCCGCTGTGCCGGAACAGTCCCTCCAAGTCCTCCAGATACCGGCTGTCCTCGGTGAGGGCGTCCACCGTGATCTCGCCGCCCCCGCACGCCCTGAGGCGGTTGGCCAGCGTCAGGACGCTCTCGCCGAACAGGGGGTTCAGCGCCAGAATCCGCGTGGGGCCGGAGGCGGACATGGAAAAAGCCCCCAGGGCCGAGCAGAGATCCATACCCAGGGAGGCCCAGCCGTCCACGCCGTATTTCTGCCGGAACTGGGCCCGTCCCAGCTCCATCACTTGGAACTGCCCCTCCCCGATGGTGGCGGAGCCGTAGTGGTGGACAAAGACATCCTTGCAGAGCACTTGGCGGCAGCCCATGCGGCGCAATACCGCACTGTGGTCGTCATCGGCAAACATATCATAACAAAATAATGGATCAAAGGCTAAATACAGCTGCCACAGAACTTGCGGGCGATAGCAGGCCAGAATCTGAAACAGTCTTGATCGATCCTCCCATGTCCTGGGATTACAGTGGTTGTAACCCTCCGCAAAGGAGCGCATCCCTTCCAAATCATTCTTCCCATAAGGCACGGAAATGGCTTGCAAATTGCTGGCTGAATTGCAGACGGGAGCCGCCATCGCGATGCGGGGGTCGCTCTCCATGCACGCCCACAGAATCTCATCATAGAGCGGCGTGACAATCACGTCGTTGCTGACGTACAGGAGGTACTTGCCCTCCATGTAGGCGGGCGCCATGGTGAAGATCAGATTTCCGGCGGCGGAGGAGCCCATATTGTGGGGGTAGTAGATTTTCTTCTCGTGGGACAGGCCCTCGCACCAGGCGGTGGTTTCGGGGTCGCTGCCGTTGTCAAAGGTGATCAGCTCATAACTGTGCCCCTTGGTGTGGGCCTCAATAGCGTCCAGACATTCCTGGGTCATCTTCTGGTTGCCGTAAAACAGCACGACGATGGACAGGTCAAAACGGTACTCCCGGGGCTCGTCCCGCTTGGATGTCTCCCGGATCTGCCGGATGTGTTCCCGCTCCTGGGCGTACCAATCCTTCAGCGCCCCGTCGGAGGCCGCGTGGAGCAGGAAAAACTCCGCGTAACGCCGCCAGAACAGGAACAGCGGCACAAACGAACAGGTAAACTGCGCCAGGGCCCGGTCCTCCTGCCCTTCCTCCAGCAGCCCGCGAACCCGCCGGGCCGTCAGCGGCGCGTTCATCCCGATCTCCTTCAGTTTGTTTTTCAGCTTGATCTGGGGGGCGAGCTGTTCGACGGCGGACGCGATGGCGGCGCACAGCGTCTCCAGATCCCCCAGCAGGTACTGGTTTTCCGCCAGCCCGCAGTTTTTTAAGTAGGCAACGGCCTCCTCGCCGGTGTCAAACAGCTCGAAGATCTGTGTGACCAGCGTATCCCGCACGTTTTGCTCCATCTGTCCCGCACCCGCTCTCAAGGTTCTTTACTGTCCTGCCACTCCGGCGAAAACTGCTTCCCGATCTGCAAAAACGACTCCTTCTTGT
>ERZ779632.455-NODE-455-length-23870-cov-6.578333_pt1 | contig 23870 bp, 24 predicted proteins | sample MGYA00514194_ERZ779632 | MGnify/ENA primary metagenome ERZ779632 (study PRJEB29562, sample SAMEA4376704) | mouse gut metagenome | isolation source: Cecum | study: EMG produced TPA metagenomics assembly of the A DSS colitis mouse model was used to assess the...
CCGGGGCTTCAGGACTTTCTCGTCCACCTGCTGCTATCGGACAGCGAATCCCTTCTCACCGCCGACACCCCTCTGCTGGCGCTCCTCGTGGGCTTTGGGGGAGGCGGCTTTGATCTTCTGATGAGCCTGATGTCCGTCCCGCGAAGCTTGGAAACCGGCCCTGAACCCGCGCTTGCGCCGGATCCCCAAACAACTGATTCCCAGACGGCTGATCCCCAGGCGGCTGTGGTGCCGGGCGCGGCAGAGACCCCCGATCCGCAGACCTCTGTTGTCCAGTATGGAAACGTGCAGGTACTGGGCCGGGACCTCTCCGGCGTGTCCTATGATGAGGCGTCCGGGACGCTGACCGTGGGCGGGACGGCGGACGTGGTCATCCAGGGAACGGAGCGGGGCGCGCGGGGGAACCAAGTCATCCTGCTCACCGGCTCCGGGACGGCGACATTGCAAGATGTGACCGGCTCCGCGCTGGTTGTGGACTCCGCCGCGGCCCGCCTGCTCAGCGCCGGCCAGAATGAGCTGGCTGAGGTATCCCTGCGGCAGGACGCGTCCCTCACCTTCAGCGGCGGCGGGCTGCTGAAAATCGGCGTCCTCCACGCCAACGAATCCAACACCCTGCGTCTGGCCGGGGGCGCGGTATTGGTTGAGGAGGAGAGGAGCGGAGCCGCCTCAAGAGCCATTACCGCCTCTGTCCTTCTGGACGGCGCGGCCTCCCTGGCCGCGCGGGCCGCTCATGTGACCAGCTTTGACGGAAAACCTCTGGAGGCCTTTGACCTGGTCTGGAAAGCGCTGTTGCCAGGCTGGAGCGGCATCACCTCCCTGACGGTGGACGGCCAGCCGGCGAAGATGAATCTCAAAGGCGGCGACACCCCCGACCCGGCGCGCCTGTGGCTGGACAAGGGGGACCCCACTCACGGCTTTTCCCTCCACTCCCTGATTTTCCGGGGGAGGGACCGGGCGGGCCAGCTCCAGACCCGGTACGCCTACCTGCGCTGGAGCCAGAGCATGAAGCGGTTCCAGACCCTCTCCATGTACCCCAATCCCTTCACCATCACCGGCGGCGAGGAGGGGCAGGACTGGCACTATGAGGAGGAAACCCACACCCTGCGCATCCTCACCGCCCAGGTGACCGCCATTTCCGGCGGCAGAGGGCGGAACGCGGACCAGACGCCTTTCAGCGGCCGGGTCGCCCTGGCCGACCATATCGGCACAATGGCTCTGGCCCTGGCCGGCGTGGTCTGCCGGGTGTCCTCCGGTCCGGCCCTGGACCTGGGCCGGGCAAACGACGTGACCCTGATTCTTCAAAGCGGGAGCAGCAACCGCTTTGAGAGTGGAGCGGGCTGCGCGGGTATCTCGCTGGGAGACGGTACCACCCTGAGCGTTGACCGCGCCAAGGCCCAGGACGACCGCACCCCTGTCGGGGCCCTCACCGCCACCGGAACCGGCGGCGGCGCGGGCATCGGGCGGGACAAGGGCGCCGGCCGGGATGAGAGCAGCCATATTTTGATCCGCGGCGGAACGATCACCGCCACCGGCGCGGGCGGAGGAGCCGGCATTGGTGCGGGAAAACACAGCGGCATCGGCCCGATCATCATTACCGGTGGTTCCATCTCCGCCGAGGCTGGCTATCACGCCGCCGCCATCGGGGCGGGAGTGCACGGAAGCTGCGGCGACATTCTGATTTCCGGGACCGCCCGAATTGTAAAGGCCGCCGGAGGCGACCCCGGCGCGGACATCGGGGCCTGTCTCTTTGGAACCTGCGGAGAGGTCCAGATTGCCGGCGGCGCGGACATCGGCAGCGCCAGGCTCCGGCGGAAAACAGGGCTGTCTCTGCAAATGGGGGACGACACGGTGACGCTGCCCCAGTTCCGCCTCTCCTCCCGGACCTTGCGGCTGGACAATCTCCAGGTAACCACCCGGGAATACGCCCGGTCCGCCAAAATCACCATCGACGCGGACCAGCGCATGGTCGCCCAGGTTCAGGAGGCCTACAGCGCCCTGTATGGCCGGCTGGAGGAGAGCTTCAGCGGGCTGTATAGCTTCCGCCAGTACGTCCATGTTCCGGAGGAGCCGCTGCGGGACAACGCCGCGGCCAACGCGCTGCTTCAGGAGTCCATCCTGCTCCAACCCGCTCAGGCTGTACGCACCCACAGCAGACGGGGGTCTGAGGATGTACAACAGCTTCTGCGATAAAGGCCCGAGGGCCGCGGGGATATCCCGCGGCCCTCGGTTGTTTTGTTTATCTTCGGCTGATGTAGTCGCAGATCAGCTCCGCGGTCTTTTCCGCGCCGATGGAGCTGTCTACACTCAGCTCGTACTGGTGGATATCCCCCCACTCCTGGCCGGAAACGCTCTTATAGTACGCGCTCCGGGCGGAGTCGGAGCGGGCGACGCTCTTCCGGCCTTCGGTCTCCGTATCGCCGTACATCTCCATAACCTTCTTTACCCGAAAATCCTTGGGGGCGTGGATGAAGACGCGTACCAGGTCCTCCCGGCCGCGCAGGACGTAGTCCGCCGCACGGCCGATGATGACGCAGGACCCCTGATCCGCGATCATGTTGATGGCCTTCTCCTGCGCCGCCACCGCCTGCCGGACCGCGCTGGTGCTCAGATACAGCTCCCGCATAACGGCGTTTTCATCGGAGTTGAGGCCGGAGATAAACTCTCGGGACAGGCCGCTCTCCTGGGCGGCCAGGGCAGTCATTTCCTTGTAATAGCAGGGGAGGCTCAGCTTCTCCGCGACCAGCTGTCCAATGCGCTTGCCGGCCGTGCCGTGCTCCCGGGCGATGGTGATGATGACGCCGGGGCGGGACTGTTTCAGCACCGTTCCGGAGCCCTCCGCCGCCGCGTCCGGCTGGCTGAGGTGCTTCCACACCCGCGCGACCACCGCCGCTGTGATGACCATGGCGATGAGGTCGGCCACAGGCGCGGACCACAGGATACCCATGATCCCCATCCGCGTGGGCATGGCAATTGCCAGCACAATCAGCAGGATGTCGCGAAGAACGGACAGGGGTACGGCGGCCTTGGCGCGGCCGATGGACTGGAGGAACATGGCGCAGGCCTTTTGCAGGCAGGTGAAGATAACCAGCGACAGGTAGATCCGCAGACAGCCGGTGGCGAAGGCGGAATACAGCTCGCCGCCGTCGCTGCCGAACATGCGCACAAAGACCATGGGTACGCTCTCAAACAGGACGGTAGCAATCACGCAGACCGTCAGCGTGGACAACACCACCAGCTTGAAGGTCTCCCTGACCCGGCTGTACAGCTTGGCGCCGTAGTTGTAGCCCATGATGGGCAGAGCGCCGGCGGTGATGCCGCAGACGATGTTCAGGATGATCTGGAACAGCTTGATAATGACCACAAAGGCGGACAGAGGAATATCCGGGCCATACACGCTCTGAGCGCCGTAGGACTTGAGCAGGATATTGTTCACGATGGTGGTGGCCACAATGCACAGCTGGGTTAAAAAGCTTCCGCAGCCAAGAGGCAGGACGGGCTTGATGTGCTTCCAGCTGGGAATAAAATCGGAGGCCTTTACCCGGAACACCCGGCTCCGGCGCAGGTAGGCGATGCAGATCAGGAAGCTGACAAACTGGCCCAGGATGGTGGCAAGGGCCGCGCCCTTGATGCCCCAGCGCAGCACAAAGATGGCCACCGGGTCGCCGATCATGTTGATCACCGCGCCCACCATCATGGCGGCCATGGAATATTTGGGGCTGCCGTCGGCGCGGATGATGGAGGCCATCGTATTCTGGACCAGAGCCAGGGGCATCATAATAAAGATGATCCGGCCATAGTCCCGGGTCAGCTCAATGGTGGCCTCGGTAGCGCCCAGGGTGTACAGGATGCTGTCTCCCAGGGCGTAGCACACCGCGATAATAACTACGCCGGAGAAGAAGGAGCCCAGAATGCTGTTTGCCACAGACCGTCCGGCCCCGGCGGTGTTTCCCTGCCCCTGAGACAGGCTGAGAAAGGTAGCCATACCGTCGCCAAACAGCACGGACGCGCCCCAGCCCACCACCGTGATGGGGAAAATAATTCCGGTGGCGGCGTTGCCCAGATAGCCGATGCCGTTGCCCACGAAGATCTGGTCTACGATGTTGTAAAGACAGGAGATGATCAGCGCCAGGGTGCTGGGAATCGCGAATCGCAGCAGCAGCCGGCTTACCTTTTCCTGCCCAAGATAGTTGTTTTCTTCCATAAATATACCTCCTTCGATCAACGGAACACAGTCAAAAAGACACATGCCTCCGCATGCGTCTTTTTTCTGTAAAAACGACACACGCAAGCATTACCGTACCGTAATCAGATTTACGTGCAATGCACCACATGTGTCGTTGAATGACCGTATTCAATTTACAGGCTTTAGTATAACAAAACGGATGTTTGATTTCAAAGGTCAATTTTCACAAAATTTGAGGGGTCCGGAGGTGTGGGAAGAGGCGCCGGTCCCCAAAGTACGACAGGTGTAAACAATCACCGCGCCGCAGATCACAAAGGTCAGAATGTCGGAGGCGGGCATGGAATACAGCACGCCGTCCAGCCCGAAGAACCGGGGCAGCAGCAGAGCGAAGCCCACGCCGAACAGCACCTCGCGAACCATGGAAATGGCGGTGGAGGCAAAGGCTTTGCCCAGAGATTGCAGATAAATGAAGGTCCCCTTGTTCACGGTGGCCAGAATGGTCATACACAGATAGACCCGGAAGCACTTAACACCGTATTGGGTATAGTAGACGCTCTCGCTGGCCGCGCCGAAAATGCCGATGAGCTGTTGGGGGAACAGCTCCACAATGAGCAGAGCGACGCCGCCCACGATGGCCTCCGCCGCCAGCAGACGGACAAACAGAGCTTTGGCCCGGTCCTTCCGCCCCGCGCCGATGTTGTAGCCCACCACCGGGATACAGCCCGCGGCCAGACCCACCGCAGTGGAAATGACAATCTGGAAAAACTTCATCACAATGCCCAGCACCGCCATGGGAATCTGGGCGTACCGCGTCTGACCGAAGACAGGGTCCAGGGCGCTGTACTTCAGCGTCACATTCTGGATCGCGGCCATGGCCATAACCAGGGAAATCTGAGACAGAAAGCTGCAAATCCCCAGCGGAAGATAGCGCTTCGCCAACGCTCTGTGAACACGGAAGCTGCTCTTTTCCAGCTTGACCGCCTTCATATGGCGCAGGTACCAGACCGACAGGACGGCGGTGAAAATCTGGCCCATCACCGTGGCCACCGCCGCGCCCATCATGCCCCAGCGGAACACATAGATGAAAACCGGGTCCAGCACCATGTTGACAAACGCGCCCGCCAGCGTGGAGGCCATGGCAAACTTGGGACTGCCGTCCGAGCGGATAATAGGGTTGAGGGCCTACCCGAACATATAGAAGGGGACGCCCAGGGTGATCCAGAAGAAGTACTCCCTGGCCTGACGGAAGGTCTCCTCATTGACCCGGCCGCCAAACATGGTGAGAATGGGTTCCTGAAACACCAGGTAGACAGCGGTCAGCACCAGACCGGAAGCGACGCACAGCAGCACGGCGCTGCCGATGCTTCTGTGAGCGGCGTCCCTGTTGTTGGAGCCCAGGCTGATGCTGACGAAGGCGCAGCAGCCGTCCCCGATCATAACGGCGATGGCCAGGGCCACCACGGTCAGCGGAAAGACCACTGTGTTGGCGGCGTTGCCGTAGGAGCCAAGGTAGTCGGCGTTGGCAATGAAAATCTGGTCCACGATGTTATAGAGGGCCGCCACCAGCAGCGAAATGACGCAGGGAACGGCATACCTGAGCATCAGTTTGCCCACCGGCTCTGTTTCTAAAAACGCGTTGGATTTTTTGTCCATCTCTGTTATCTCCTGAACATGAGCATAAAAAACAACGGGCAGCGGTCAACCGGAATTACGCGGTGACGCTACACGTTGTATAAAACAGTATACCAGACAGGGTCTCAAAAAGTCAAGTCCCCATTTTTCGGGGAATCTGTCCCCGCGCAGTCAGCCGGTCCGCCGGACAGCATTTCCAGGCCGTGCCTCAGTGTGGGCAGTACGGCCTCCAGGTTCTCCCTGGCCGCCTTGGGGGAGCCAGGCAGATTGACAATCAGTGTCCCGCCCCGTATGCCCGCCTGGGCCCGGGAAAGCATGGCCCGGGGAGTAACGCGCGAAGAGGCGTACCGCATGGCCTCCGGGATGCCGGGGGCCATGCGCCGGCAGACGGCCAGGGTAGCCTCCGGCGTCACATCCCTGGGGGAAAACCCGGTTCCCCCGGTGGTGATCAGCAGCTGGACCTCTCCGGTGTCCGCCAGCTCCCGCAGGGCCGCCTCGATTTGGGGCTGGTCGTCCGGCACAATGGCAGTTTTGACAACCGGGTATCCGGCCTCCTCCAGACACGCACACACCAGCGGACCGCTGGCGTCCGGGCGTTCCCCCCGATAACCGCGGTCGCTGACGGTCAAAACAGCGGCTTGAAACATCAATCATCCCTCCATTCTTTTTCAAAAAGCAGAAGATCCCGGGGATCAATCCGGATGTAGAGCCGTTCTTGTTCCGGAATGGCCCGCCAGGCCATTTTCTCCAGCTCCATCCGCAAAAGCGGGCCCCCAGAGGGGGCGTCCTCTGGCCGGAGGAGGACAATCGTTGTAAACGCGTCCTCGATCACCCGGATCACCCCGCAGGGGAACGTGTTCTCCCCCGGCCCCTCCGCCGGACGGACGAAATGAGCCCGTATCCCCACCCGCTCCACACGGTCCGGGACCGGACGGCCGCAGGAAAGAGTCAGGTTCCATTCCGGCAGAAAAACGTTTTCCCCCTGTGGGACAGCGTCCGCGAAATTTTTACAGCCGGACAGCCGCGCGGCGGCCTCGGTGCTCGGGGTGTGAAACAGCTGGGAGAGCGCCTGCACTGGGCAGGAACGCCCCTGGTCCACCACACAGACCCGCCGGCAGTTGCGGAACACCTCGCCCCGGTCGTGAGAAACCCAGAGCACCGTACCCTGAAACCGGTCCAGGACATCCATCAGCTCCAGCTCCAGCTGATATTTCAGATAGCTGTCCAGGGCGGAGAAGGGCTCGTCCAGCAGCAGGGCTTTGGGCTCCGAAGCCAGAATCCGGGCCAGTGCCGTCCGCTGCTGCTGTCCGCCGGACAGCTGGCCCGGCCTCCGCCCGGCGGATTGTTCCAGCTGAAACTGCCGGATCAGCCGGTTTGTGGTCTCTTCCCGGGCGCTCCGGTCCCGGACGGCGGCGGAAATGTTCTGCCGGACGGTCATATTGGGAAACAGAGCGTACTGCTGAAAGAGGTAGCCCACATGGCGGCGCTGGGGCGGGAGATCGATCTTCGCCGCGCTGTCGAACAGGGTTACGCCGTCCAGGACAATTTTCCCCTCGTCCGGCCGCAGGATTCCGGCAACGCAGCGCAGGGTGACCGACTTTCCGCAGCCCGAGGCCCCCAGCAGGGCCAACCGCTCGTCCCTGGCCTCAAATTGAACCTGAAGGCGGAATTTGCCCAGGTTCTTCTGAATGTCAACAGACAGAGCCGTATCCCTCACCTCCCCGCTCTCTGCCGGGTCTCCAGCAGATTGATGGCCAGCAGGAAGACCGCGGAAATGGCGATGTTAATCAGAACCCACCGCAGGGCTCCCGCGTCGTCGTTGGTGCGCCAAAGCTGATAGACGGTGGTGGAGATGGTGGCGGTGCGGCCCGGGGTGTAGCCCGCCACCATGGAGGTGGCGCCGTACTCCCCCAGCCCCCGGGCGAAGGCCAGGACGGTTCCTGCCAGGATGCCCTGCCCGCAGCAGGGCATCTGAACCCGCCAGAATACCCAGGCTTCCGACCGGCCCAGGGTACGGCCCGCGTCGGCCAGATTTTTGTCAAAGCTCTCGAACGCCCCCCGGGCGGTGCGGTACATCAGGGGGAACGCCACCACCACGGTGGCAAAGACAGCCGACCACCAGGTCATCACCAGCCGCGTACCGAATACACTCTGGACCCAGGACCCCAGGGGCCGCCTGGGTCCCAGCAGCAGCAGCAGCAGCCAGCCCACCACCGTGGGGGGCAGAACCAGAGGCAGGGTAAGCGCTACATCCAGCGTACCCTTGAGCAGAGGGGGCAGCTTGGCAATCCATTGGGCCGCGCGGATGCCCAGGAAAAATACCACCACGGTAGAGACCGCCGCGACGCGCAGGGAGTTCATCAGAGGATACCAGTCCATAGACGCCCTTCTTTCCGACTGCTGTTATGAAAGGGGAGCGAAGCCGACCCCCTCAAAGACCTGAGAACAGGCGGTGGTCCGGAGGTAGTCCAAAAAGGCCTGGGCCTCGCTGGCATGGGCGCTGTCCGCCAAAACGGCGGCGGGGTAGATCACCTGGCCGCACATCTCGGCGGTGGCGGTGTCCACCACCGTCAGATTGGCGGAGGCCGTGTCCGTCCCGTAGATAATGCCGCAGTCCACGGTGGCCTCCGACACCTGAGTGGTGACCTCCTTCACGTTGGAGCCGTAGGTCAGGACCCCCGCGCCGGCCATAGCCGCCTCGTCCAGCCCGTAGTAGTCAAAGATTTTCTGGGTATACTGGCCCACCGGCACATCGCTGTTGCCCATGGCCAGCATCACATCTCCGGCTTTCAGCAGCTCCGCCAGCTGGTCGAAGCTCTCGATCCCCTTGGGGTTTCCATCCGGGACAGTCAGCGCCACCTTGTTCTCCAGCAGGTCCACGCGGCTGCCTTCCAGCAGCCCGCCGCTCTCATCCAGGGTGTTCATCTGGGTCTGGGCGGCGGAAATGAACAGGTCGCAGTCCGCCCCCTCCTGGATCTGGGTAAGCAGGGTGCCGGAGGAGTCATATGTGGGGATGATGGTCACATTGGGGGCCTCCGTCTTATAATTTTCGATGATCTCATCCATGGTCTCGGTCATGGAGGCGGCGGCGAAGACATAGAGCTCCACCGAATCGGTCTGAGGAGCGGCCTGGGGTTTGGAGGAGCATGAAGTCAGGCCCAGAATCAGGGCAAGCGCAAGCGTCAGCATTTTTTTCATAAATATACTTCCTTTCTTTTTTCCGTTGTTCTATTATTTTAAGCATCGCTGTTTAAAACCTATTTTCCAAAGGGGCAGACAGGGTACCGGCAGGGCTCGCAGCCCAGACACAGCCCCCCTTCGCCCATGGAAGCCAGATCGGCCTTTGTGACAGGCACGTCCGCAACAATACGGGGCAGGATCAGGTCAAAGATGGTGGCTCCGGCGTACATGACACAGCCGGGCAGGCCCAGCACGGGGGTTCCGTCCTCGAAATAGCCCAGCAGGAACATGGCTCCGGGCAGAACGGGCGCTCCGTAGGAAATAACATTGGCGCCGGCAGCCCTGATGCCGCCCGGGGTGCTGTCGTCCGGGTCCACACTCATACCACCGGTACAGAGAATGATGTCCGCCCCGGTCTTCCTGGCTTCCGCTATCCCGCCGGAAATCTGTTCTGTCCCGTCTCCGGGGCAGGTCACAGATGTTGTTTCCACACTGTAAGCGGCCAGCTTGTCCACCACTACGGGGGAAAAGGTATCCTGAATCCGTCCTGAGCTCACCTCGTTTCCGGTAACCACAATGGCGGCGGTTTTCTGCTTCCATGGCCTCAGAGACAGCAGGGGCGTCCTCCCGGCGGCCGCCTCAGCCCGCCTCAGAACCCGATCCGGAATGGTCAGCGGGATCACCCGGGTGCCCGCCAGCTTATCCCCCTTGCGGACCGCCGTATTCCCATGGCGGGTCGCGATCATCACATCCTCCACCGAGTTGACAGCGGTAAGCCGCTGAGAATCCACCTGAAACAGGCCGTCACAGCTGGCGGTGACCTCGATTTTTCCCTCCTTGGGCGCGGAGAGGACCATATTTTCCCCCCGGCACAGCGCCGCCAGCCGGGCGGCCCCCTCGTCCTCATGGAGCATACCGGGGGACAACTCCCAAACATATAAATGCTCCTTGCCCATAGACAGCAGGACCGGAATGTCCTCTTCCGTCACCACATGTCCCTTGCGGAACCGGGCATCCTTATATTGCCCTCTGATAATTTGGGTCATATCGTGGCACAGCACATGTCCCACGGCGTCCTCTGTTCTGATTTGTTTCATAGCAGCACCTCAATTTCATCCCCGGCCCGAACCGTCCCCTCCTTCACCACCACGGCGAAGATACCCTCTGTAGGCATGACGCACCTGCCAACCGCCTGTTTGATGGCGCAGTCGTTGTGGCACTCCTTGCCAATCTGGGTCACTTCCACTTCAGCCGGTCCGACGCGCAGGCGGGTCCCCACAGGCAGGCTCTTCAGATCGATGCCTTTTGTGTTGATGTTTTCCGCGAAAATCCCGCTGTCCAGCGGGATTGGACAGCCGGTGCGCATAGAGTCGATACTCTCCTCCGCCAGCAGACTGATCTGACGGTGCCAGTCCCCGGCGTGAGCGTCCCCTACAATGCCGTGGCGCGGCTTCAGACGGAGCTCCGGAACCGGATGCTTCCGCTCTCCCTTTTTTTCGCTGATGTTGACCGAAACAACAGCTGCCATAGCTCTCACTCCTTGATTCGATAGTCGCCGCTTTTTCCGCCGGACTTGGACAGCAGGCGGATGTGTTCAATACGCATGTCCTTCTGTACCGCTTTGCACATGTCATAAACAGTCAGGGCCGCGGCGGAGACCGCTGTCAGCGCCTCCATCTCCACCCCGGTGACCCCGGCGCAGGTGACCTGGGCGGTAATCTCTACCCGGCAGGGATCCTCCAGCAGGGCAAAGCGGATGTCGATTCCCGTCAGAGGCAGGGGATGGCACATGGGGATCAGCTCCCAGGTATGCTTGGCCGCCTGGACGCCCGCTACCTGGGCCACCGCCAGCACGTCCCCCTTTCGGATGGCGCCCTCGCTGATTTTTTCCAGGGTACCCCGGTTCATATGAACCTCACCGCGAGCCGCGGCGGTCCGGTAGGTGACGGCCTTCCCGGTCACATCCACCATACAAGCCCGCCCCTGGGTGTTAAAATGGGTCAGCTCCTCCATAGTTCATCCTCCAATCTGGTTCATGCTCCGACCGGCCTCACTGCGTCCGGTCTCGGTCATATGGTGCCGTTCCGGTTTGGCGGCGATGCCCTCCTGAATGGCCCACCGCAGGTCCTCTCCATGGAGGCCCCGAAGGGGCAGCTCCCTGTCCGAATGGAGGCAGGGCTTCAGCGTTCCATCCGCCGTCACCCGGATGCGGTCACAGCCGGCGCAGAAGCGGTGGCTTATGGGCTCGATGAGTCCCACCAGCCCCCGTCCGCCGGACGGACGGTAGCGTCGGGCGACACCGGAGCCCTCCGCGGGGCGCAGGTCCCGGCAGACCTCCAGCACCGTCTCTGCCGGGAGAAACGAGGCGTTTCCGCCCTCCCCAATGGGCATCAGCTCGATAAAACGAACCTCGATGGGATGCCGTCGGGCGATGTCAACAAAATCCGGGATCTCGTCGTCGTTGAAGCCTTTCATCAGGACCACGTTCAGCTTAGTGTGGAGAAAGCCCGCCCCGTTCGCGGCGGACAATCCCCGGCGGACATCCTCCAGCCGTCCCAGCCGGGTTATGGCGGCGAAGCGCTCGGGCCGCAGGGTGTCCAGGCTGATATTCAGCCGGTCCACCCCCGCCTCCCGCAGGGGACCGGCCAGCTCCGGCAGGAGGGAGGCGTTGGTGGTCAGGCACAGCTCCCTGATCTCCGGAATCGCGGAAATACCCCGGCAGATGTCCAGAATGCCCCGTCTCACCAGCGGCTCCCCGCCGGTGAGACGGACCTTGGTCACGCCGCATCGCGCCGCCGCCTGGGTAATCTCCACGCACTCCTCCACGGTGAGAATGTCCTGATGGCTCCGCTTGCGGACCCCCTCCGCCGGCATGCAGTACTGGCACCGGTAGTTGCACAGGTCGGTCACTGACAGGCGCAGATAATCCACTGTCCGGCCAAACCGGTCCACCATCAGGGCGCCTCCTTTACCAGACCGCCGGCCCGCTCCAGGATCATCTGGGCGGTAACGCTCACCGCGATCTCAGCGGGAGTCTCTGACCGGATCGGCAGGCCGATGGGAGCCCAGACCTTTCGGAAATCCTCGTCGGAAAACCCCATTTCCCGCAGCTTCGCTGTGACGGCGGCGGTCTTCCGCTGGGAGCCGATTACCCCGATATACCGGACCGGGAGCCCCATCACCTGGGACTGTACCAGCAGGTCCGCCTCGTGTCCCCTGGTCATAATGACCACCCAGTCCTCCTCGGTGAGGGTAACAAAGTCCGTTACACGGGCGTTATCAATCAGTAAAAGCTCCTCCGCGTCCGGAAACAGCTCCGGCTGGCAGAACTCCGCGCGGTCCTCCAGTACCACACACCGAAACTCCACCGCTGTCAAAGCGGGGACCAGAGCCCGGGCCACATGACCACCGCCGAAGATATAAACCCTTCCCGGCGGCAGCCTCCGCTTCTGTGCCTGCCTGACCCAGGCAGCATCGGAGCCGCTGCCGCCGGCCAGATAACGGAAGCTGACCTGTACCTCTCCCCCGCAGATCATCCCCAGATCGCGCGCCTGAGCGGGACGCAGCAAAAAGGTCTCTTCCCGGGACTGGCCGGATTGAAGCACCTCCAGCGCGATCCGCTCACCGCGGTGCTCCACCGCTCCGCCCCCGATGGTTCCGGCGACGCGGCCCTTCGCTGTCACCGCCATACAGGCCCCCGGCCCCCGGGGCGTGGAGCCGCTGCTGGATTCAATGGATACCAGCACCGCGTCCTCTCCCGCGGCCAGTGTCTGAAGCAACTGTTGAAATACTCTGTTCATATTGTCCTCCCAAACTAGATCAAACCGTTCCAGCCGCTTTGCTCCTCCCCTTTTGGCAGGAGGGTAAACCGGTTTTTCCAAAAGCGTATCAGCCCTTCCCGCTCCATCAGGCTCAGCTCATGGGACAAGGCGCTGCGATTGACGCAGAGGAAATCGGCCAGCTCCTCCCGGGAAAAGGATATCTGAAAGCTGTCCTCCTCCCTCCGGACGGCCTGAAGCATCAAATACGTGAGAATTCGGTTCCGGAGGCTCCGCTGGGAAAGCATGGACAGCCGGTTGTGCTTTCGCATATTTGCCTGAGAAAGCATGGTCAGCAGCCGCTGCCATACCAGCATCCGCTCCGTTTCCGTCAGCGGACCCGGCCGCGTCAAAACGCGGCTTGGAAACACCATCACCCGCGACGGGGCGGCGGCAACAGCCCAGTAAGGAGATTTCCGGCTCTTTGTAAAAATCAAGTCGGTTCCCACCGCGTAGGAGGGAAACAGGTTCTCCATCAGACTGCTGTCACCGTTGGAAAAAATCTGGACGATTTGAATCCGGCCCTCCAGAACGACCCCAAACCATTCCACCGGTTCCCGGATGCCGATCAGCTCCTCGTTCCTGGAAAACTGTCTTATCGTTCCCTGGGGAAGCAGCGCCTGTTGGATACGTTCCTCCCCCAAATCGCTGAAAAGTGGACAGGTCCTCAGGATCTCTGCGCAGTTGTCCATATGGCCCTCCTCAAAAAGTTGTTTGAACAACATATTTATACCACTACTCCAGCACGCTGTCAACCAGATTCCTTAAATTTTTGTTGTCGAGACAACATATTTTTCCCCGTCCATGTTCTATAATAAATTTCACCTTGGAGGTACGCTTATGAAGCTGTCACAGGCGCTTGAGATTCACCGGGGCGTCACCGCTGTCATCGGCGGAGGCGGAAAAACCTCTCTTTTACGCGCGTTGGGGGAGGAATTGGCTGGTGAAACGCGCACGGTCCTGCTGTGCACCACCACCAAAATCCGCCCGTTTCCAGGTCTGGTCAATCTCAGTTCCCCCTCAGAAGCGGAGCTGCGCCGGGCGCTTCGGGACAGCCGCCTGATCGCGGCGGGTACTCCTGTCCCCGGAACGGATAAGTGGGGCGCTCCAGAGCTGCCTATGAACTGTCTGGCCGCTTTGGCGGATTATGTGTTGGTGGAGGCCGACGGCTCCGCTGGGAGGCCGATGAAGGCCCACGCCCCCCATGAGCCAGTCATCCCCGCTCAGGCCAGCCAGACCGTTCTGGTGGTAGGCGCTTCCGGCTTTGGACGCCCTATCACTCAGGCGGCCCACCGGCCGGAGCTCTACGCAAAACTGGCCGGTGTCCCCCCGGACGCGCCTGTCAGCCCGGAGCTGGCGGCCGCGGTTCTGCGGGCGGAGGGCCTGCACGATAGAATCTATGTTAACCAGGCGGACACGGATGAACGGCTGTCCGCCGGAAAACATCTGAAAAATATGCTTTCCTGCCCAGTGACGGTGGGAGCGTTGTCAGGTAAAGGAGGTCCCGTATTATGTTGGTCGTAATCCGCGGAGCGGGCGATATCGCCACCGGAATTGCCCTTCGGCTTTGGCGGGCGCGTATTCAGGTCGTTATGACCGATCTGGAACGCCCCACCGCCATCCGGCGGACGGTGTGCTTCTCCCAGGCTATCCCCCTGGAGCGCGCGACGGTAGAGGATGTGACCGCCCAGCGGACAGAAACCGCGGCCCAGGCTCTGGAACGATTGGCGCGGGGTATTATTCCTGTGCTGGCCGACCCCCAGGGGAGCTGTATTCCGATTTTAAAACCGGACGGGGTAGTGGACGCGATTCTGGCGAAAAAAAATCTGGGCACCCGCATAACGGATGCTCCAGTCGTGATTGGCGTAGGCCCCGGTTTTACCGCGGGGCTGGATTGCCACGCCGTAGTGGAGACAATGCGCGGGCACTATCTGGGCCGCGTCATCTACCACGGTTCCGCCCAGCCCAATACAGGCATCCCGGGCCTGATCGGCGGCTTCGCCGGGGAGCGGGTGCTCCGCGCCCCGGCGGACGGGGTATTCCATCCCCTGCGGAACATCGGTGACTCGGTGCGGGAAGGGGATACCGCCGCCACGGTAGGGGGAATCCCCATGATCTGCACCCTGGATGGAATACTGCGGGGGATTCTCTCCGAGGGCACTCCAGTGTTCCAGGGAATGAAAGCCGGCGACATCGATCCCAGATGCGAGCTGGCACACTGCTCCTGTGCCAGCGATAAGGCTCTGGCGGTGGGCGGCGGCGTTCTGGAGGCGCTTCTGGCTCTGAGAGCCGGGGATCAGTCCAGATAGATCGCGGCCGCCTGCCGTTCGGTCACACGGCCGACCACAGCCGCCTGGGGAATAGTCTCCCGCAGCCGCGCCAGACAGTCCTCCGCCGCGCCCTCGGGCAGCGCCATGAGCAGTCCGCCGCTGGTCTGGGGGTCGTAGCAGATATCCTCCAGAGCCCGGGTGACAGCCGGTCCCACCTTCACTTCCGCTCCGGCGTACTCCCGGTTCCGGTAGGCCCCGGCGGGAATGAAGCCCATCTCCGCCAGCTCATAGGCCTCCGGGTGGTAAGGAATCTTCGCGGCCTCCAGATGAATGGAACAGCCGCTGCCCTGGGCCATCTCATAGCTGTGCCCCAGCAGGGCAAAGCCGGTGACATCGGTACAGCTGTGTACCGGGTACCGCACCATAATGTCCCGGGCCGTTTTATTCAGCGCGGCCATCTGAGCGTAAAGGCGCTCCAGCACCGGTTGCTCCACCAGGTCCGCTTTGGCGGCGGTGGTGAGAATCCCCACTCCCAACGGCTTGGTGAGAATCAGCGCGTCCCCCGGCCGCGCGGCGGCGTTGGTCAATACCCGGTCCGGGTGGACAAACCCGGTCACCGCCAGACCGTAAATCGGCTCCGCGCCCTGAATGGTGTGTCCCCCGGCAATGACAGCCCCCGCCTCGTAGGCCTTGGCATAGCCCCCCCGCAGAATCTCCTGGACGGTCTTCTGATCCATTTGATCGGTCAGACACAGAATATTCAGCGCCAGCCTGGGCTCTCCCCCCATTGCGTACACATCGCTGAGGGCGTTGGCGGCGGCAATCTGGCCGAACAGATAGGGGTCGTCTACAATCGGAGGGAAAAAATCGGTGGTCTGGACCAGCGCGGTATGTTCGTTGATCTGATAGACACAGGCGTCGTCGCTCCGGTCATAGCCCACAATGAGCCGGGGATCGCCGCGGGTCTGAAACCCCTCCAGCAAACGGACAAGGGTTCCCGCCCCCACCTTCGCCCCGCAGCCGGCGCAGCTGGCCAGCCTGGTCAGCCTTCCTTCTGTTTCCATTGGTTCACCTCAACTGTTCTCCGCCCGGTACAGCGGGCGGTAGCCCTCCCCTTCCAGAACGGCAATCTGCTCGACCTCCTCGGGAATCACCGCCGGACATTCTCCCTCGTAGCGCACACAGGTTCCGCAGCTGCTGCTCAGGTTCCGGGGCACAGGCATGAGCCGGGCCGGCCAGCCCATGCCTTCACAGGTTTTTTTGAAGCGGATCGCCCCGAAGTGGGAATAAAATGTAGCAATACAGGTCATTTGGTCATGGTCAGGGTATACTCTCCGTCCTTCTCTGCCACAGTCACGGTGTAACCCTCATGCTGCGCGTAGCGGGTGACATTTTCCTTGGAGGCGGTATTGTCCACGGTCATCTCATAGCCCGTCCCTCCAGACAGCATGGCTTTCCGGATCATAATCACCGGCTCGGGGCAGGACAGCCCCCTGGCGTCTAATTTTTCCATCGCTCCAGTTCCTCCTTACTGTTTTTTTCCAAAGGTGTTCGCGCAGGCGATCACGGATACCACCGCAATGCCGATGACAACCGCGACCCTGCCGGCGTCAGTGGGACCCGCGGCGCTGGAGGCCAAACCGAAATTGTGGGAGAAGGCCGCCCCCACCAGCAGGCCCAGCACAGCGGCGGCGCTGTCAGCGTTGCCCTCGCCGGACAGCACCAGCTGCCGCAGGGGACAGCCGCCCAGCAGCACACAGCCGTACCCGGCTAAAAACATCCCCAGGGCGTTCCACAGCCCATCCGTGTGGGCCACGGGCTGCTCCGCGAAGCCGGGCGCGAACTTGCCCAGGCACAGGTTCGCCACCAGCGCGGCGAGGAAAATGGCGGCGAAGCCCAGAATCAGCTTGGGCTCGCGGAACAGGACCAGGTCCCGGATGCCGCCCACCATGCACAGACGGGTCCGCTGGGCCAAAGCGCCCACCACCAGGCCGGCCGCGAGGCTGACCCAGACAGCGGCGCGCAGAGCGCCAGGACCGCCTCCCGCTTCCGTAAAGTGGAGAAGGCCGGGCACAAATACCAGCAGCGCCAGCAGCACCGCCATGATAGCCGGCAGGACTCCGCCCTCGGCGGCGGGCTGTTTATAGGTGCGCTTCAGGGAGTAGCCCTTATTGAGAAAGAACACGCCCGCCAAAATACCAACCGCAAAACCGGCAAACCCGAAGAGGGCGTTGCCATCGCCCCCCGCTAGACGCAGGATCATACGGAAGGGGCACCCCAGAAACATGAGACAGCCGATCATCACAAAGAACCCCAGCACAAACCGGCTGATCGGGGCGCTGCCTCCCCGGGGAGAGAATTCCTTTTTCACCAGCGCCATCGCCAGGCTCCCCAGGACCAGCCCGGGAATCTCAGGCCTTATGTACTGTACCGCCGCCGCCTGGTGCAGGCCCACCGCTCCGGAGATATCCCGCAGGAAACAGGCGATGCAAAAGCCCATATTGGCCGGATTGCCCAGCACCACCAGCCCGACCGCGATGACGCCAATGAGCAGGCCGCTGACCACAATGGCGGATCGTTCCTTCTTTACATTCATGATTTGCTCCACGCTCCTTTTTTAGTATGATCATATCATACCATCCCGGCATTGATACGTCCAATTCTGTTTATCTACAAATCCAGTATATTTATTTGTATTTTCGATAAATAGGCGGTATACTACCTTCAGTAACCCGTTTCAGGAGGATATACAATGGAAAAAATCTATTTGGATAACGCCGCTACCACATTTCCCAAGCCCCCCGCCGTGGCCCAGGCCGTATACCGCTATATGACGGGCAGCGGAGCCAACATCAACCGGGGCTGCTACGACGCGGCCTACGCGGTGGAGGAACAGGTACTGGAGACCCGGCAGCTGCTGTGTGAGCTGTTCCGCGGCCCTGACTGCCGGAACGTTATATTTACCAAAAATATCACCGAGAGTCTGAACGTGCTGCTGAAAGGATTTCTGCGGCCGGGGGACCATGTGCTCACCTCCTCTATGGAGCACAACGCGGTCATGCGCCCTCTGGTTCAGCTGGAACAGGAGGGGGTCACATTCACCCGAGTTCCCTGCGACGGCCAGGGCCGGCTGGAGGCGGACGCCCTGGAGCGCTGTCTGCGGCCTAATACCCGCCTAGTGGTGATGACTCACGCCAGCAACGTATGCGGAACCATACAGCCCATCGCCCAGGCAGGGGAATTCTGCCACACGCATGGCCTGCGTCTTTTTGTGGACAGCGCCCAGACCGCCGGAGTGCTGGACATCGACATGGCGGCGGCCCGCATCGACGCGCTGGCCTTCACCGGACACAAGGGACTGATGGGACCCCAGGGAACAGGCGGCTTTGTGCTGGCGGAGGGGATGTCGGCGGAGCTGGAGCCCCTGTTGTCCGGCGGGACGGGAAGCCTCAGCCACACCGAGGAAATCCCCGGCTTTCTTCCCGACCGCTTTGAGCCGGGGACCATGAACCTTCCCGGCATCCTGGGCCTGCGCCAGGGATTGCTGTTCCTGCGGGAGACAGGGCTTGATGCCATACGCCGTCATGAACACACTCTGGCCCGGCGCTTCCGGGAGGGCCTGCGTTCTCTGGAAGAGGCCGGATTACTCCGCGTTCTGGCTGGAAGGACGGATACGGAACAGGTGGGGGTCGTGTCCGTCCAGACGCTCCAAAAAGAGCTGTCCCAGGCTGCCTTTGAGCTGGATGACCACTTTGGAATCCAGACGCGGGTTGGACTGCACTGCGCTCCCGCCGCCCATAAAACCCTGGGCAGCTACCCCACCGGCTCAATCCGCTTTTCCTTTGGCTGGTACAACACACAGGAGCAGGTGGACCTGGCGTTATCCGCTTTGACGGAGGTGTGTCATGGAGCTTAAACAGCTGCGCTCGTTTGTCTGCGTTGTGCAATGCGGCAGCTTCACCAAGGCGTCGGAAAAGCTTTACCTCTCCCAGCCCACTGTCAGCGCCCACATCCAGGCGCTGGAGGAGGAGCTGGGCAAGCGCCTCCTGCTGCGCACAACCAAAAATCTGGAGGTCACCCCCATCGGCCAGGAGGTATACCGCCGGGCGGTCGATATCCTGGAGCTCCAAAACCAAATGGTGGATCTGTGTTCCTATAAAAAGCAGCGGGTTATCCGCCTGGGGGCCTCCACCGTCCCTTCCGCCTATCTGCTGCCCCATCTGCTGCCCGAGTTTGGAACGCTTTATCCCGAGATCTATTTTACTGTTCAGCAGACCAACAGCCAGGGGGTATTGGATGGACTGCTGGACGGCCTGTTCGACGTGGGCCTCCTTGGATTGAAGGGGGACGACCGGCTCACCTGTATCCCTTTTTGCGAAGACCGCATCGTTCTCATCGCTCCGGTCGCGGAACCCTATCTGTCCCTGCGCGGCCAGCAGCCGCCTCCCCTGACTGAGCTGCTGACACAGCCCATCATCCTGCGGGAAAAGTCCAGCGGCAGCCGAAAGACCGCCGACCTCTTTCTGGACAGCATGGGGATCCATGAGGATCAGCTCCATGTCATCGCCCGGATGAATGACCAGGAGGCGATCAAGAACCTGGTGGCGGGGGGACTGGGCGTCTCTCTCATCTCAGAGCGCGCGGCTCGGAATTTCGTGGAGGAAAAGCGGGTGCTGAAATTTGATCTCCCCAGCAATAGCGGCCGTACGTTCTACCTGGCCTACCGGCGGGAGCATATCCTTCGGCCCTGTACGAAAAATTTCCTAAGCTTCGCGCGGGAAAAATACGCGAACGAGTGACTGGCGCCCAACGACACCGCTCAACTATGCCAAAAGCGGGACAGGTATCTACCTGCCCCGCTTTTTCGCGCGCTTTTTCTCCTGGCGCAGAAGGTACTTCCGCTCCGTCTCCTCTTGCCGCGCCTGACGGCTTTGGGTTTGACGCAAAAGCCCCTCCTGCTCCCGCTGGCGGCTGAGGGCCTCCTGAGCCCGGGTGCTGACCCCCTGAAGCCGGGTGGCCGCGCGGGCCTCCCGCTGGGCCCGCTTGGGGTTTTTCCGCTCCTTGACCGGGCGCTCCCCCTCTACCGCCGGACTGAACCGCAGCCTGTGCCACTCCTTTTCGATCCACTCATAGAGCCGCGCGTCAGTTGGCTCGGCGCCAAAGACCACCCTGGCCGCCGAATAGCCCTCCTCTTCCCATCGCTCCGCGATCCCCACCCAGAAGGGCGGCTGGAACAGCACGGTAAAGCTGCCTGCATTCCGGTCCATATTCAATTTCCTCCCTGATATCACGTCAGAGAATGGACGACCCGGGAGGGAAGGCTACTGACGGGAGCGCGGCCCGCGGACGGACTACCAACCGCCCTGTGTTTTTATCTCCGCGTGAATATTGTAACAGAGCTCAGGGGAAAAAGTCAATCCGTTACGTCTCCATCACGGAAATCACTCCCTCGATGCTGGCGAACTCCCTGAGGATATCCTCCCGGCTGGCCCCCTGGCGGGAGCGGAGGGACAGGACAGCGCAGGAATTGCCCTCCTCGCCGCTCTTTTTCGTAATTTCCACATCCACAATCTTAGCCCCCAGAATATGGCACCGGGACACCATCTCCTCCAGACAGGAGGGTTTTGTGTACTCGGTAAACACGTTGACCTCCCGGTCCTGGCGTACCAGACGGTACTCCAGCTTGGCAAAAAACACCTCCGCCACCAGCACCAGGAAGGTGGCGTAAACCGCCCCCTCGTAAAAGCCGGCTCCGCAGCACAGCCCTACGATGGCTACCACCCACAGCCCGGCGGCGGTGGTCAGGCCCCGCACCCTCCGCCACTTGGTCATGATAATGGCTCCCGCTCCGATGAAGCTGACTCCCGCGATTACCTGAGCGCCCATACGGCTCATGCTGATGGGATAGCGCATCACGACATACATATACTGGCTGGTGGCGGTGGTCATGGCCGCCCCCAGGCAGATGAGGATATGGGTGCGAAAGCCGGCGGGACGGCGCTTGTTGGCCCGCTCGATGCCAATCAGCCCGCCGCACACCAGAGCCAACAGCACCCGGACCGTCATGCCCAAAAGATCGGGCTGGCGCAGAACATGCAGCCCATTCAGCATATTCCCATCTCCTTAAATTTCATCCACAGCCTTCACATCCGGGCTGTAGGCCAGTTGGGTCAGCAGCTTGGTGTGGGACTGGTACTTGGGCAGATGGAGATAAAAGACCACACTGATCCGGTCCCGCTCCTCTGAACTTTGCCGGCGCTCCAGTTCCATGTCGTAAATCTGAATCCCCATACCCTTCATCAGGGCGACAAAATCCCGTACCTGCTCCAGCCCGCCCAATTCCACATACAGGTTCATGTTCCGGGACCGGGCCAGGGCGAACTCCTCCAGATAGGGGAATACCTCAATGCACAGGAAGATGCCCAGAAAGCCCAGCAGCACCCCCTCGTAGAACCCAGCCCCAATGGCCAGTCCCACGCAGGCGGAGGCCCACAGCGCCGCCGCCGTGGTCAAACCCTTAACTTCCCGCTGTTCCGTCACCAGAATGGTGCCAGTGCCCAGAAAGCCGATGCCGTTAATCACCTGGGCCCCCAGACGGGTGACGTCGGTGATCATCCCCACGTCCCGCTGGGCCTCCTTCCACAGGGTGTTCAGAACAGCATACTGATACTGTCCCAGCACCATGGTCAGCGCCGCTCCCATGCTCACCATCATATAGGTGCGGAAGCCCGCCGGGCGGTGCTTGTGCTCCCGGTTGACCCCGATAACGCCGCCGAAAAACACCGCCAGCGTCAGGCGCAGCAGAACCGAAACCAGATTAAATTGGCGTAAATAGCTCAGCAGGGCCATGGTTTCCCCTCTCTCACATCATTTTACTACTACATTTTCCTGTCCCAGCCGCTCAGTCAGGTCCTGAATCAGAGCGGGATGGATCAGGCAGCGGGAGCCGATCCGCTTTTTACAGTCCTCAAAGTAGAGCACCACCTGGCTCTCCCCGGGGAAAAAGGACAGGGCCAGCCGCACCTTCCTCAGCCGGGGGTCTTCCCGGCTGGGCAGGCGCAGGTAGAGTGTCTTGCCCCCACCCTGGGGCTGGTCCAGATCGTCAAGGGGCCGGATGGAATCTACCATCAGCTGGGGCTCCTTATCGTCCCGGACGGATATCTTCCCGGTGACCAGGATAGCGCTGTTCTCCCGGATATAGCTGCCACTCTCGTTCAGCGCGCGGGAAAAGCACAGCAGCTCCATGGACGAGGTGTCGTCCTCCAGGTTTATATAAGCCATCAGGGTGTTGTTCCGGGTGGTCCGGGTGCGGTAGGTGGAGATCACCCCGGCAACAGACACCCGCTGGTCGTCCCGGTAGGTCTTGGGACCGTCCTCCCGGGCAAAATCGGCCATGATCGAGCTGATGGTCACCGCCCCAAACTGCCTGGCGGTCTCCCGGTACTGGTCCATAGGGTGGCCGGACAGGTAAAGCCCGGTGGTCTCCTTCTCCATGGACATCAATTCCCGCGGCGTATACTCGGGCAGGTCGGGGAGCACCAGAGCGGGCAGAGGGGCGCTCTCCGTCTCTCCGCCGCCGAAGCCGAACAGGTCCAGCTGCCCCTCCAGGTTCCGTTTCCGGGCGGCGGCGATGCCATCCAGAACCTGGCCGTAGACCCGCATCAGCTGGGAACGGCGGCAGCCCATGGTGTCAAAGGCTCCGCTTTTGATCAGACTCTCCATGACCCTCCGGTTCATGTCCTGGTCGAACAGCCGGTCGCAGAAGTCCATAAAATCGGCGAATGGGCCGTTTTTCTCCCGCTCATTCAGCAGATTGACAATAAAGGCCCGCCCCACCCCTTTCAGGGCTACCAGACCGAACCGAATGCCCTCCTCCACCACCGTGAAGTCCGCCCCGGACTGGTTCACGTCGGGGGGCAGGAGCTGGATGCCCATGTCCCGGCACTCGGCGATGTACTCGGCCACCTTCTCGGTGGAGTCCAGCACCGAGGTGAGCAGGGCGGCCATATACTCCTTGGGGTGGTGGCACTTGAACCAGGCGGTCTGGTAGCACACGATGGCGTAGACCAGGGAGTGGGACTTATTGAAGGCGTACTCGGCGAAGTCGTACATCTCGTTGTAGATGTCCTGGGCCGCCGCCTCGGGCACGCCGTTGGCCACACAGCCCGGGATGCCCCGCTTGGGGTCGCCGTGGAGGAATGCCTCCCGTTCCTTCTCAATCTCTTTTACCTTCTTCTTGCTCATGGCCCGGCGCACCATGTCCGCCTGCCCCAGGGAGTAGCCCGCCAGGTCCTGGAAGATGCGGATCACCTGCTCCTGGTAGACGATGCAGCCGTAGGTGCCGGACAGGATGGGCACCAGAGAGGGGTCCTTATAGGTGACCTTGGCCGGGTCCTGGGCGCAGGCCAGAAATTTGGGGATGGAGTCCATGGGGCCGGGGCGGTACAGGGCAATCACCGCGCAGATATCCTCGATATTTTTGGGTTTCAGCCCCACACACACGCTGGTCATGCCGGCGGACTCCAGCTGGAACACGCCGGATGTCCTGCCCTCGGCCAGCATGGCCATGGTGGCCGGGTCATTCTCCGGGATGGCGTCGATGGTAAAGTCCGGCTCCTTCCTCTGGACCATCCTGGCCGCGTCGTCCAGCACGGTGAGGTTGCGCAGGCCCAGAAAGTCCATTTTCAGCAGGCCCAGCTCCTCCAGGGTGGTCATGACGTACTGGGTGACGGGCTGGCCGTCGTTGGCGGCCAGAGGGACGTAGTCCACCACCGGCCGGCGGGTGAT
>ERZ779632.458-NODE-458-length-23695-cov-5.751565_pt1 | contig 23695 bp, 32 predicted proteins | sample MGYA00514194_ERZ779632 | MGnify/ENA primary metagenome ERZ779632 (study PRJEB29562, sample SAMEA4376704) | mouse gut metagenome | isolation source: Cecum | study: EMG produced TPA metagenomics assembly of the A DSS colitis mouse model was used to assess the...
CAAATACGTGTCCGTCCGCTTCGTCCAGCTCCCGCCGAACTTCTCCGCGGGGGACACCCCCGGGTCCATGAGCGCCCACTTCCCCACCGGCTCGCCCTCGTAGGCGGCCTCCTCGGAGCCGGACGGCGCGGGGCAGGCCGCCTCTATCTCCGCATCCGTCATCCCCTTTACCGCAGCCGTGATAGACGCGTTGGCCGAGCCGTCGAAGGTCGCCGAGCCCGTGACGTCGCCGGAGAGCGACAGCGTGCGCGCGGTCGCGAGCTTCGAGGCGGCCGCCGCGGTGCCTCCCGTGGCCAGCTTGCCGTCGAGGGCGGCCTTCACGGCCTTGTTCTGCACGGGGTTGGCAGACGTTGCCGACAGGGAGGCGTCCACCGTGGTCTTGTTCGCGCCATCGGCGATGCCCTGCAGCTTGGCCTTGTCGGCAGCGCTCATCGCGCCGGGCGAGCTCGTGGTCGCATCCGGTATGGTGACCTGCGAGAGGATGACCGGGGTGTCGGCCTTGTTCTCAAGCGTGATGGTCGTTCCGCTCACCTTGAGGCGCGCCCCGAACGTCGCCTTGGCCTTGGCCCAGAGAGCCGCAACGCCTATCTGGTCGAGAAAACTCATAGCACCTCCTTAGAGCGCTTCGATAAAGGCGAGCGGTATGGTGTCGGCCCGCACGCCGTCTATCGTCTGCATGGTCACGTCCGCGCTTATCACGCGGTCCTCGATGGTTATGCCCTCGCCCGCCTCGTAGGAGACGCCGGCCTGCGACAGCTCGTGCTCGAGGCGCGCCGCGTCCTTGGCGGCGAAGGCTACGCAGTTCGCGCCGTCGGCCACGTAGCACACCGTGTCGCCGACCTCGCAGTAGACGTAGGTCGAGGCGTATACGGTGCCTCCCGCCTTGGCGGCGATGACGAGGGTCGAGCCCTCGATCCCCACCACCTCGCCGAACCGCAGGCGGAAGGACGATCCCTCTTCCTTGCCCACCAACGGCAGTATGTCATCGAGCATCAGCTTCACAAATACCTCCTCGCCCTCACGTCCATGGCCAGGGTTCTAAGGTCGATCTCCATCGACTGCACCGTGTACACCCCGTCGGCAGAGCCCTTGCGCACGGCCACCGGGCCGAACAGGCGAAGCGGGGCGAAGGCGCAGCGCACCCTCACCGCCTCCAGGCGCGAGCGCTCCTCGGAGAGCAGGGCCGCGACCTTGGCTTGCAGCACGTCCTGCGACTCGATGTCGTTCAACCGCTCGACGCGGCACACCTCGCCCCGCGCCACGGTGGACGTGGGGTCGGCCGGGCTGTCGTTGACGGCGACCGCGCGCATCACCGTCTCGTCCGGGCCGTCCACCACGCCTATGACCACGTTGCAGATGCCGGCCCAGTCGCGCTCCACCGCGCTCTCGTCCTCGATGGTCGAGCGAGGCCCCGGTGCGAGCTCGACGGGCGCCCAGGAGGGCGTAGGGGCGGAGCGGCGCAGCACCACGCGCCCCAGCTCGTCGGTGTCCGCCGAGAGGTACCCCGCCCCGCTCAAAAGGTCGTTCGCGATATCGAGCTTCGAGAAGTCCTCGGGAAAGTACGTCTTGCTCGTCCGCACGGGGTGGGACTCGTCGGGCCGATAGGCAAGGGTGAGCCCGACGCTTCCCAGCACGTCGGCCACGGCGTCCAGCGCGTCGGTGCCGGCCCTCACGGAGTAGGGCTGCCAGTACCGCGCGTCGGCGGCGATCTTGGCAAGGCCGTAGGCCTCGACGTCGCAGCTCGACAGGCCGCCCCGCTCGCCCGTCTCGCCGTAGTAGCACTTGAGGGTCGCAAGCGGCACCTCCTCGCGCTCCCGCCCGTCATCGAACTCGCACGACAGGCGCACCACGTCGCCCGATGAGATGCCGCCCCCCTTATGCGTCCAGCTTGCCTGCGCCTTGACGGAGGCCGAGGCGGAGAGCGACAGCGTGCCGCCATCCGCCGTCCAGGGGATGTCGGCGACCGGGAAGAGGCCCGGGAACGACAGCCTGCGCAGCACGACGCGCTTTCGCGCCGATGCGTAGTCCATCCGATCACCCCCTCTGCACGCCTGGGTACAGGTTCGGTCCGGGGTAGACGTCCGGGCCGGCGTAGAGCATCCGATCCACGTACACCGGCGAGTCGTAGAGCAGCCCGTAGGGGCTGCCGTCCACCACCGTCATGGAAAGCTCGACCTCTCCGGCGAGCGCTTTGCCCCTCGCCCTCGCCCACCTGACGGAGTCCACGACCACCCGCCATATGCCGCCCTTGCCCGAGCGGTAGACAGCCTCAATCCCGCGCAGCTCGTCCTGCAGCTCGCCGAGGTCCAAGGGCTCCATGGCGACGGCCGAGGCCGATATCGCCACGTCCATCGCGACGAAGGCCCGCACGGGGTTCGCCCGCCCGGCGTAGCGCACCATCTCCGAGTCGCCGGCCATGGAGGCCGACTCCTCCGGGTTGTAGCGCAGCTCCAGGCGCTTGCGCTCCCCTCCCGCTATGTAGTCGAGGTAGGAGCAGGGGAAGCGGCCTATCTGCACCGGCACCTCGTCCGCCCTGCCGACGCGCCCGCTCCCGAGCGTCACGGCGCAGTAGCGCGACGCGGCGTCGGGCAGGTCGAACATGAGCGAGCCCGTCTTGGTCCAGGCCGCCCTCTCGCCTCCGCCCTTGCCGATGGCGAACAGCTCGAACGGTGCGCTCGACTCGACCAGCAGGCGCCCGTCGTCCACCGAGGCGGACACTTCCGGCGCCTCCACCGACCCGTCGATTGCCACGTCGAACGCAAGCTCCGCGGAAGCCCCGGAGGTGGACTCGACGCGCAGGGTGCAGGACAGCGCGTCCAGCGTCCCGCCGAAGTCGGCACCGAAGCCGACCTCCTCGCCCGTCAGCTCGATCATCGGCTCGGAGGAGTACCCTGCTACGGAAACCTCGCCCATCAGCCGCGAGCCCCTGATCGCAAGCTCGTAGCGGCATTGCCACCAGCCGGGGAAGTCCCCGTAGTCCCAGGCGATGATGTGCGGGAAGCCGGTTATGATCCCCGACCCCTCGACAAGCGACACCTCGGGAGGCCCGCAGGTGGCCGCGTCGTAGCGCGTCTCCGACCACTCCCCGGCCTCGCGCGTGGACGCGACGACGGTCAGCCTGTCGCCGACCTCCCAGCCCGGATCGAGCTGCTGGATGTCGGCGAGGCGGACGGTGCCGGAGAACCCCTCCCCGTCAACCTCGGCCGAGGCGGCGGCGCACGATGCGGATGCCGTGCGCACGCCCACCGTGCATGCCTCCATGGGGGCGCCGGTGCCCGAGTTGTACCGGGCCTTGATCTCCAGCGCCCCGCCGCGGAACACCGCCACGGGCACGGGCGCCAGGAGCGTAGGCTGCACTATGCCACCCCCTTCGCTCGCTTGAAGTACCTGAACACTGTCTCCATCGCGCGCTCAACCTCCGGCTCACCCGTCACGTTGACGCCATCGATGGTGTAGTAGTTATTGACAGCGCGGTCACCGATCCCCGCCATCTGCTCGGCGAGGGTCTTTGCGAACGGGAGCGAGTAGCGCTTGTTGGTGAGCGGCACGATGGCCTCGGCGCCGTCCTCGCCCACGATGTCGAGGGGCACGGCGCGCGTTGCGATGGCGCCCGCCCCGTGGAAGCGGTAGCCTCCCTGGGCGTTCAGGCGGATGCCGCCGGCGGCGTTCCGGGAGCCACCCGTGAAGAACTCGGTGATCGTCTTGGTTATGTTGATGACGCCCTCCCCGACCCAGCTTGCAAGGCCGTTGCGGTTCCACTCCGCCTTCTGGCCGTTGGCGTAGGCCATGTTCCCGTTGACCGTACCGCTCCCGGTCTGGTCCTCAAGGTCGGAGTAGTTCCATCTGTCGAGGTGCTGCTGCGCAGCCGGTACCCCGTCCTTGACGAACGCGTTGCCGTACTGGTCTACGAGGCTCGAACCGTTCCACAGGTAAAGGTTGCCCTGCGCATCCACAAGGCTCGTGCCGTCGATGGCGGCGGTTCCGTCCTTGTCGACCAGCTCGGAGCCGTTCCATGTGTACAGCTTGCCCTGCGCATCCACCAGGCTCGCGTGCTCGACGTCGACGTTGCCTTCCTTGTCGACCACCGGCGTGCTGTTGTAGAGGCGCACCATGCCTATGAGGGCGTTGATGTCCCCGCCGCAGCTCTCCGCCATGGCAGCGAAGTCCTCGCTGCTGATGCGCGCGAGGTCATCTGCCGTGACGCCCGCGTCGGAGAGGTCGGACGAGAGCGTGCGCAAATCAGACCCCATGCCCTCGACGGCGGCCCTCGCGCCGTCGCCCATGTCATCGAGCGCCGACTTCACGGCGTCGGCCGCAGCTGCGGTGGCCGCCGCGTTCTCGTCCATACCCACGCCGATCTCCTTGAGCGCCGACACGACGGACGACCTCGTCCCATCGTACGAGTCGGCGATGCGCAGCAGGTCGGCCTCCGATTTGTTGCCAAGATCATCGGTGCTCGCACCGAGATCCCGCAGGTCGTCCTTCAGCTCCGCCAAGGACGTGCCGCTCTCCTTAAGCGCCGACTGGAAGAGCGATGACGTGCTGTTCCCCCACTGGTCGAGGGCATCGGCCGCCTCGGACGTCGCCTTGGAGAGGTCGCCCATCTCGCTCTCGATCTCCTTAAGGCCGGCCTTCGCCTCGTCGTACATCCCCTGGGAGCTGACCATGTCCTTGTACGACTCCCACGTCCTCGAGTTGTCGTCGAGCCATGCCCTCGCGTCGGATTCGGACGTCCCGTGGTACTCCATCTCGTCTTTGAGCGCCTGGTCGTACTCGCTCTTGAATTTCTTCCGGGCTGCGGCGTACGTGTCGGCGGCGTCCTGGTAACCCGCCGACAGGGCGTCATAGCTTGAGGAGAGCTGGTTCATCTTGATTTCGTTCTTCTTCGCCTCGACAAGGTCGTTGATGGAGTCCTTGAGGTTCATGGTGGCGCCGTTGGCGTCCTCGTACGTACCTCGCGCAGCATCGGCTGCCGTGAGCGTGAGGCCGAACTGGTCGTTGACGAGCTTCAGCGCCCATTCCAGGCGCCCTTGAGCGTCAGCTGACAGGTCGGTCTTGCCCGTGTAGGCGTCGATGATGCCCTGCGCGGTGTTCAGCTGGGCGATCTGCGCCTCCGCCTGCTCGTTCTCCTCGTTGATCCTGTCGACGTTCTTGGCCATCGACTCGGCCAGCTCGTCGACGCTCATCGCGGTCGATCTCGCCTTCTCGCCGACGTTGGAAAGCCTCCCCGCGTAGTCGTCGAGCGACGTCGCCCTCGACACGGCGTCCGAGAGACCCGTCGTCGCCTTCGTCAGGTTGTCGCTCTTCCTCTTGGCGTCGAGGTAGGCCGACACGGCGACGCCCAGCACGGCGGACACGGCGGTCACGCCGAGCGACACCGGCGAAAACGACGTGCCCAGCAGCCTGTTCGCCCCATCGAGGAGCGACGACGCCTTGCGGGCCTCCTTCGCCTTCGACGCGAAGCCCGCGAGGCCGGTACCGGCGACCTTGAAGGCCGCGAACGACGCGGCCGCCGTCAGGACCTGCGGGGCTATGCCCTTGACGGACCCGTAGAACGACTCCACCGCGGGCATTGCCTTCGACACCCCGCTGTTCACCGCGCCGAAGAACTCGTTTATCCCGCCCTTGGCATCGTCGAACGCGCCCGATATGTTCTCGCGCCCTATTGCCTCGAGCGTGCCGGCGAGGCCCTTCGTGACGGCGTTGCCCATGTTCGCGGCCGCCGTCTGCACGCCCCCTGCGGCGGTCTCCGCCTGCTCGCGGAAGCTCGCGAAGCCCTCGCCGCCTTGCGTGTCGAGGCGGATGATGGCGTCGAGCAGGTCGTCCATGGAGATAGTCGGATCGTTGCCCTTGCCGCCGCCGAGCGCAGCATAGAGGTCGTTCGCGCTCGCGGTGGGGCCGAGCATGCTCTTCGCGAGCTGGTCCATCTGCCCCGGCGCCGCCGTCACGAGGCTGCGCCAGTCCTGCATCTCGGGCTTGCCCTTGGAGAGGATCTGACGGAACTGCTCCATGGCGGCGTTGACGAGCTGCTGGCTCGACCCGGACGCGATGAGCATGTCGTTGAGCGCGAGGCCCGCGTCGGTCGCCCTCGGCAGGTCGCGCGTGATGGCCACGAGGCCGGAGACCGTCCCCGTCATCGTGTCGAGCGTGGTTGGGAGGTTCTGCAGCCGGTCGCTCATCTTGGCGATCGACGCCTCGGAGTCCTTCGCGCTGTACCCGAGCGACTGCATCACCTTGGGGTAGTTGTTGAGCGTGTCGAAGCGGCTGACCGCCGCGCCGACATGGCTCGCGATGGCGTCCATGGCCTTGGCCGTGACGGCCGAGAAGGCGCCTATGACGGCGCCTGACTTCGCGAGCCCGCCACCCATGGCGCTCCCGTACTCGCTGCCGGCCTTCGCGCCGGGCGTCTTGGCGTCAACCTTGGAAAGCTCGCTTCTCACCGCGGCGGACAGCCCCGGGAACTTCGGCACGACGTTGAGCGTCGCGGTTCCTACGACGGCCAAGGGATCATCCTCCTATCTGCTCTACCGGCTCCCATTCGGTCGCCGCGATGGCCTCTTTGGCCGACCGCGCCCGCTCCGCAGCCCGCCTGCGCTCCGCGGCATCCGCTGGGCGCGGTGTGCGCGGGGACTCGGATTGCACGCCAGCCTGCGCGAAGGCTATGGCCCATAGGTCGTCCTGCAGGTCGGCCACGGCGTGCCTCCATTCGGGCCACGCGTGCTCCGGGTGCCTCGAGCGCACGTAGAGCGAGCCCGGCGGCAGGGTGAGCACGAGGTCGAGCGCCTCGTCTGCAGGCACCTCGTCGTAGGCGCAGCCGTACACGCGCCTGAAGTCGTGGCGTAGCTCGCGCAGCCGGCCATCCTCGAGCCGTGCGAGCCTTAGAAGTTTTTTAGTTCTTGCGAGGTGATGATCTTCGCGACGGCAAGCGCCATCGCGTCGATGTCGACCGTGCCGTCCTCGTCGGTGCACGCGCGCTCAAGCTCGGTCATCTGCTCGTCGCCGAGCATCAGGCGCATGGCCTCCTCGGTCTCCGCGTCGGTTCGGTTCGGCTTGGCCAGAAGGTCGCACACCCGCTTGTCGCGCGCCCTCTTCACAGGCACCTCGACGTCGAGGCCGAGCACGCGGATGCTCGCCGCGCGCTCGCGCCGGCTGCCGATGAGCCTCGCCTTCTCCTCGGCCGACTTGGCAGGGGATGTAGCTATGCCCGCGACCTCGCCGTACTCGTCGAGCTCTGCGGCGCTCATGCGCGCCATGAAGTCCTTGTTCACCGGCTCCCCCTTACTTTCCCGAGCTTGCGGGGGCGGGGGACGCCGGCTTGGCGCGGTAGATGTCGAACATGCCGCCGTCCACCTCGATTGCCGTGAACGTCATGCCGTAGACCATAAGGGCGCCCCTGTTGTGCGGAACGTCGTCGAAGCTGCTGATGGACGCCTTGCGCACGACGGTGCGGCGCAGGTAGCCGTTGGACTCCAACTCGTCGAACACGAGCGGCACCTGGTCGCCCGCCCCAACCTTGCCAGCGACATGGGACACGGAACCGTCGGCGGCCGTCTCCACGTTCTTCGATCCGTAGCGCAGCTTAGCTGCGGACGGACGGTTCACCTCAATAAACTCGGCCTTGTACGTGTTCTCCTCGTCGGTCACCGCGGCGAGCACGATCGATCCGTGCCATCCCTTGTGCTTGCCCTCGGTGACCGTCTTACCCTCGGTGAAGCCGTTCTCGGACAGCTCGCCGAGCGACTCCCAGCCCGTGAGGGTGCTCATCTTCGTGGCGGCATCGGTCGGGAGCGTCGGATTCTCGGCGAAGCACGTCCAGCAGCAGCCGCCCTCGGAGGGCTGTCCAACGGTGATGAGCGTGGTATCGATGTCCTTGTTTGCCATAATTATTCTCCTTGTTAGCTCGGTTTGAAAGTCGTGACCGTGTAGCTTAAGTACCAGCGCGGCGAGCGTGTGTCGGGGTCGGGGTCGCTGTACATGGCCTCCTGCTGGGCGTCTGCATATCCCGCCGAAAACGGCAGGGCCGCCATCTCGTCAGCCACGGCGTCGGCGAGCTCCCACGCCTCCTGCTCGGTCGGAGCCCAGCAGTAGATCCCGATGCCGGGGCCGTCCAAGAGCGCGTTTCTGCGCGAGCCGCCCTCGCGCGTCACCGTGACGAGCCTCTCCGGCCGCGAATCAGGCACCCTGACGCGCACCTCGGTCGGGGCGAGCGCCTCCGACAGGCGCCGTCGGAGGTCGCCCTGGACGTTGAGCGTCGGCATGGCCGCCTCCTTGCGATCAGTGGTTCTGCCTCGAAAGGCTCTTGAACTTCGCCTCGTCGAGGCGGCCCATCTCGGTGTTGGAATGGGCGGCTCCTACCGCGGTGCGGTCGAGGACGTCCACGTGGGCCGCATACGGCGGCTTCTTGTACCCGGTGATGTGCAGGGCCTTCTCGTGGCCTCGTGCGCCGGCGTTGGCGGCACCGGCGATCTTCGACGCCTCGGACAACAAGGCAGCCTGCATATCCGGCGATTTCGCGATCTCCACGATGCCTGCATTGTTCAGCTCGAACTCGACGTCAGCCATCTACCCTCCCGGCCTCGAAAACGATATCCCATCTTGTAGGGCAGGGAACCGTCCTGTCGGGCGCGCCGGAGACCCGGAGCGCCCCGGCCGCATCGCCGGCCTCCATGCCCCTGTCGACGAGGGCGATGCGGGCTCCGGCAAGCGGCGGGCCGTCGTAGGACTTCGGGAGCGCGATGCTGTAAAGCACCCGCACGCCGTCGGGGCGCAGGGCGCCCGCGACCTCCTCGCCGAACAGCGGCCGCACGAGCGCCCCGCCGACGAGGGTCTGGGACCATTCCCACACGGGCTCGCCCATGACATCCTCGCCCGCCATCGCGCGGTGAAGCACCGCCACGGCCTCGCCGATCATCGGAGGCCGCCGTAGGACGGCATGACCGAGCCGACGCGCTGCGACCGGCCGAGAGAGCGCAGGAAGGCCTTGAGCGTGTCGCGGTCGAAGTAGGCCGTGCCCGACGGGTTGGCGAGCGTGTAGCTGCCCTGGAACCCGTTTGCGGAGAAGCTCGCCTGCTTGGCGCCGGCAACGTCGCCCAGCCCGTCGAGGACGGCAGGCTTGAGGGCCTTCCCCACCGCGTCGGTCACGAGCATCCGCGCAAGCTGGAGCTGGTCTTCGGTGAGGGATCGGCTGCGCGGTATGCCCGCGCGAGACCGCAGCTTCGCTGACTGCTGGGACAGGGCGGACGCGACCCTATCGTCGGGGCTCGTCGCGTCGCCGGTGTCCAGTCGGTACTCCTCGACAGTCGCGTACGCTTCCATGGGCTAGCCCTTCTTCGCCGGCGCTCTGCGCCCGCGCGGCTTCGACTTGTCCGCCTCCGGTTCCGGCTCCGCCTCGGGCTCGGGTTCGGTCTCCGGTTCCGGCTTCTGCCCCGTCTCGGGCTCGGGTTCGATGACGGACACGAAACCTCGCACCGACAGCTCCTTTGCGCGCCCCTCGTCGAGCTCCACGACCTCGCCGGCGAGATGCGCCGTCATGTCGATCTTGTCGGTGTATGCCATGATGACGATCGCTTCCACGGGACCCTCCTTACGCGACGGGGGCGATGGTGCCCTTGACGATGTAGTCGGCGTTCTCCGGGAACAGGTACGTTCCGCACAGCACGTTCGTCTCGGTGGACACGCGGTCGTACGCGGGCTTGTGCGCCACGCCGATGAGGCCGCTCGAGTCCTGCGCGTAGGAGAGCCCGCCGGACGCGAGCGCGCCGAAGTCGACGCCGAAGATGTGGATGTTCTCCACGGGCGTGGCCCAGATCGTCCCCTTGGCTACCTTGTTGGTCATGAACACGTTCGTGAAGCCCAGGAACTGCTCCAGATACGTCAGGCCGAAAGCGGTCTGCGTGGTGATCGCCGCGTTGCCCAGGTAGTCGGCCGCGTCCTGGCGGCTGACGAAGTGGATGATGCGGTCGGTGGAGTCGTCGTTGCTCTCCAGCGTGTCGCCCAGCTCCGCGTCGACGTTCGCGGCGGCCGCCTGGAGCGTCTTGCCCGTGGCCTCGCCGGTGCCGTTGGCGAGGAACGAGAAGAACTTCGCGACGATGGCGTTGCGGATCTGGGAGAGCATCTTGCGGTCGGTCTTGAGGACGGCCGTCTCGTAGCCCGATTTGAGGATGGCCTGGGCCGTGGTCATCTTGCGGTAGGGCTGCACCTTCACGGTGTCGATGGCCGTCTTCTCCGTCTTGTACTTCGAGAGCGCCACCAGGTCGCCCTCGACGTAGGCGGTGCCGGAGGACGAGTCTGCGGCCTTGGCGTCGTTCAGCTCTCCGGTGATCTTGGTCTGGTTGAGCACCACCCCTGCGCTCATCGTCTCGGGCGAGAAGATGCCGAGGATGTCGGCCAGTCGGTCGTAGTCCTGGCGGAAGTTCGCGATGAACTCCTGGTCGAGCGCCACGTTCATCTCGGCGGTGGTGATCATGCTGTTAAGTGCGGGCATGTTGCCTCCTTGCTATCGGTATAGGTCTGCGTTCTCCGCCCGGGCGCGGATCCTCGCAATCGGGTCTTTGATTCCTTCGATGGACTCGCGGGTGACCGTCGGCGCGGTGGCGCTCCCACCTTTGTCGGAAGGGTAGGCGGGCGCGAGGGACGCCGCCCATTCGGCTGCGGCCTTCGCGGATGCCTCGAGCTCCTCCGCGCTTTCACCGTGGATGAGGCCTGCTGGAACGCCGGTCTCCTGGGCGATGCGCGTCACGAGCCTCGCCTTCTCAAGCTCGGCCTCCGTCTTGATGGCGCGCTCCTCGGCCTCGTCAGCCTTTGCCTTGTTGTCCTTGGCGCGGGCCTCCCACTTGCGAGCCTCGGCCTTCCAGTCGACGGCCGGCGCGCCCTGCGGCTCCTCCTGCCCAGTCTCGGACGCCTCCGGCTCGGCTTCGCCCTGCGGCTTCGCCTGGGCCTCCGGCTCCTGGTTCTCGACCTGCTCGTCGATGGTCGTCTCGCTCATTCCTTGCTCCCTTCATGCCCGTGCGGGCCTCTCGCCCCACCGTGCGGCGGGTTCCGAAATAAAAACGCCCCGTGCGGGGCGCTGGTGCCTAGCTTCTGCTCATCTCTGCGACGATCCTGTTTCTCAAGTACACGTCGTAGGCGCTTCTTCCCGGGCGCTTGTAGGAATCCCTCTCCTGCTGCCCCATCGCGCCCCATTCGCTCCGCACGCTGCCCAGGACGGTTTTCCGGGCGGCGCTGAATTCGTCATTGAGGGCGTCCGCATCGTATCCTTCGAGCGCCGGATCGGGGTCGAAGTCGACCACCGGCGTGCAGGAGCAGTGGGGGTGGCGCGCCCTGTCGACCTTCGCCTTCCCCGCGTACATGAAACCGTTCGCGCCGATCATCCTGCACCAGCCGCATGCGCCGATGTGCGGGACGAGCGCCCAACGGGGCTTCGCCGGATCCTCCCTGGCGTTTCCGAGGAGCGTCTCGTCGGCCCGCTCCATGACGCGCTGCCGAGAGGTGCCGCGAAGCGAGTTCGCGAGGGCGTCAGGTCCGCCAGTGGATGACAGCGCGCTCCTCACGTCGTAGCGGCACAGCCTCTCGTCATCCGGAGCGTACGGCACGGCCTCGTAGCTTCCGGCCACGCCGGAAGCGGCCCGCCGCGAACGGTAGAACTCCACCGCCGCCTGCGCCGCGAACGACCCGTAGGCCACGACGAGCGAGCGGTAGCCCTCCGACAAAGCCGTTTCGAAGGCCCTGCCCGAAAGCTCCGCGCAGCGCCGCACGAGCTCGTCCACGGCACGCTCCACCAGGGCCGCGTTCGTCGTCAAGGCGCGGTCGTAGGCATCGAAGGCGTCCCTGTCGATCATCGCGCCGCCCCCAGAGTGTCGGCTATGCGGTTGAGCGCGGACAGGGCGCCCGCCTCCTCCTTCTCCTTGAGCAGGCGGTCGATGGTCGCCTGGGAGAGCCCGATGCCCTCGTAGTAGACGCGCGTGCCAACGATGGAGGGGTCGGACGCCCCGAGCTTCGTCCACGCGTCGGCACGGGCCGCGATGGTGGGCATCGACGGATCCTTCCAGCATGCCTGCACGGCGCGCTGGCTATCGTCGAGCTTATTGATCGAGGTGCCGTTCGCCACCGCCATCATCATGCGCGCGACCTCCTCCATCGCCTCGCCGTTCTGGCGGTTCATCGACTCGACCGCGAGGATGAGCGGGTCGTTCGCGGCGCCGAGCGCGTCCGACGACGTGTAGGTGTTCGACATCACGCCGAGCTGCGCGAGCGGGACGTTCGTCGCACCGCTGAACCGCTGCGCGTCGTTCTCGAACACGCGCGTGAAGTTGTCGGCGGTCGAGGGCGCGAACTGGCCCACTTGGGGGATGTCGCCGTTCTCGTCGCGTGAAATCGCGAGGAGCGCTCCCATATAGGCTTTGAACTTCGCATGCTCGTCGGGGACGGGCGGTACGGGGTTGCCGTTCTCGTCAACCACGTTGCCGTCCTCGTCGACCGCCTGCCCCTCCTCCGGCGGGACGCTGAACAGGTCTTCGGCCACGCCGAGCGCGTAGCGCTGCGGGAACGTGAAGAACTCGGCGCCTACCTCCATGCGCAGCACGTCGCGCATGGCCTTATCCACGATCCCGAGGAGCTCGGGCGTGAGGAGCGAGTGCCCGAGCGGGCGGTCGATGTCGGGGTCGTGCACGAGAACCTCCATGAGAGGGCGGCCCATGGGGTTGGCCTCCGCGTCGCACGTCCACTCCTCCCGCTGGCCTTGGCGCCGCGTGAGCGTCAGCACCGCGTCGGGGAAGTGCGCGACGTAGCGGGACGCGCGGCCCATCCGGTCGACGCCCGAGAGCACGACGCCGCAGCCTATGCGCCCCTCGTCCTTGTCCCAGAGCGCGGCGAACTGGTTGGCGGAATGGACACGCACCTTCGCCGCCGGCTGCCCCTTTCGCCCCCGCATGACCGAGATGGCGGCAGGCCCGTGTATCAGGGAAGCCTTGCACGCCTGCATGTAGAGCGAGCGCATGCGGTTGCGGCGCACGAGGTCGCTTAGCTGCGCGTCCTCCTTGCCCTGGAACACGTAGCCGTCGAACACCGAGCGCACGGCGCGGGCGTCCACGGCCTTCGCGCACCACCCCACGACGCAGTTCACGCTGATGAGGTTCTCCGGTATCGATATGCCGAGGTCCTTGAGCGCGTTCTTCATGTTGTAGTAGCTCGACAGGAGCGCGTTTCGGGAGCGCACGGCATGCCAGGTGTCGAACAGGTCGCCGAGGCACTCGCGGTGCTCTTCCGGAACCCCCTCCATCGAGGGGCGGGGCAACGAGGTGTCGCCGTAGGTTTGATCCTGAATCACAGAAGCCTCTGCTTTCTCCTCGGGTTGCGCTTGGTCGTCCTCGCGCCCCACAGCGCGAGGGCGCAGGCCTCGACCGCGGTGGAATCGTGCCCGCCCGACGAGCCGAAGCCCCATCCGCCCCTCTTCCCTATCTGGCGCTTCGAGGCGTGCTTCGCCGAATCGTCCAACGCTTGCTGGGCGGTGTGGAACAGGGAGCCGTCGGCGAGCGAGTCGACGAACCCCGTGGCGGCGGCGATCACGTCCTGCGCCGTCGGCTTCGACGCGTAGCCGCGGGGGGCCTGCAGCTCGGCGAGGTTCTCGCAAAGCGCGTCGGCCCCGCTCATCCCGTCGATGACGACCACCGCGACCTTCGATCGCCGCTCGTGGAGCGCCGATGCGAGCGCCTTCGTCCCGCCGGCCGTGCTGCCCAGCTCGACGAGCTCGACAGCCGCCCGCCCCTTGCCGTCGAGCTTGCAGCCGGCGAGGGCGTACGAGGAGCCGTCGGGGCTGAACTTGACGGCCAGCGCGGTCTTTGCCCGGAACCTGTCGCCGATCCCGTCGATGGACGATGCGTCCCACGCCCTGTCCGGGATGGCCTTCTCGGCGCGTGCGACGGGGCTCCACCACCCCAGCCGCTCCCTGGCGAACGTGTCGGCGAGCGTGCCCAGCTCGCCCTCGATGGCGGTCTCGTCTATGAGGATGCCTTGCGATGGGTTGACCCGCCGCCAGCGCACCCGGTCGGTCACGTCGCCTATCTCGGTGACGGCCCACTCCATCCAGGGGATGGCCTGCGGCGCCTGCGCGTGGGCGTCGTCGTGCAGGCGGCGGAACACCTCGCCTGGGCAGCTCGGCTCCGGCGGCGTGCCGATGTAGATCGTCTGCGTGTTGTGCTTGCGCGACGCAGATATCGCGAACAGGGATGCCGCCTGCTGCTCGTCGGTCAGCTCCTGCGCCTCGTCGTAGATGATCACGTCGTAGCTGCGGCCTCGGGCGAGCGAGTTCGTTCGCGTGGTGAAGCGGATGTATCCGCCGTTCTTCAGGTAGATGGCCTGCTGCCCGTTGGTCTTTCTGACGGTCAGCAGGAGCTCGTGGAGCTCCTCGTTGTCCTCGTTTTCGAACGGCTCGCAGAGTCGGCGGAACATCTCGTCGGAGGTGTCCCCGTGCTGGCACGTGTACAGGATGCGCTCGCCGTCGGCCACGATGCCGTAGAAGCACCTGGCGAGCACGTCCCACGACTTCCCGTTCTGCCGGGGCACGGACAGCCCGAACGAGTGGTGGAGGTACTTGTCCTCGAGGTTTCGAGCGACCATGGCGTCGAGCACGAAACGCTGCCATTCGAGAGGATCGCCGAAGTAGAGGGCCGCGAGCTTCGCCGCCATCGGGCCGTCGGTCCTGTCGATCTCGCCGACGTTCGTCCACGTCGGCCGTTGGTTCGACGGCATAACGCCTCCCTCACGTCCCGGACGCCTTCCTCGCGCGATCGTTCACGACCATGGTCAGGATCGTCGCCTTCTTCGATTTCTCCTCTTTGCCCGACTTCGACTCGTCGCCGATCCCGAGCATCTTGTTGAGTGCGCGGATCTCCGCGCTCGCCTTCTGCATCGTCGACAGCTGCGGCAGGGCCTTCAAATCGCCGTGATCGTTCTGGTAGGCGACCATGCCGCCCGCCTCGTCCATGTCGTCGATGCAGCGCTGCACAACCGCGTGCCACTGGCATAGGAGCTCGAGTGCCGGCACGTCGTATTCGGAGTACGACCGCCCGGCCGTGAGCTCGTCCCACTTCGCGGACTTGTACCCGTCGCGCTCGATGGAGGCGGGTTTCCCGACCATTCCGGCAACCTCCCTTCAAGGCACGAAAAAAGCGCCCGAAGGCGCTCTCCATGATCACCAGCCGCGCTTCGCGGCGTCGTCCCCTATGTCGACTTCGCAGGCGATCCAAGCATGGCGCGGGGAACCGGGCCGACCGAACGTGCAGCCGTCGTCATCGTCTACCGTGCCGCTACGCTCGGTACAGTGAAGCTCGCTTTGGCCTTGCGCGAAGCCGAACGACGGCTTCCTCGCCGCATTTGCGCACTCGGCGCATCTGATGAATCGCTTCATATCCTTACCCAAAAAGAAAACCGCCCCGAAGGGCGGTCAACGCGAGTCTTTGCTGCCTATTCATTGCAATCGTCCAAGCTGACGGTTTCAGGATGCCTCCCGAATCCATATGATTCGAATATGCCTTCGTACATTATGACCTCGTCGCCGTTTCTATACAGGCCGTCGGCGAGCAGCCTCCCATCAGGCAGGTGCCACAGCTCGTTCTCGTCGGTGTAGCAGCCATCGGGCAGCGTCGGCACCTGGCTTCCCAATTCTTTTCCGTTCTTCTTCGCCATTCTTTCACCTATCTTTCAAGCGTGAATTTGAGACCGTATAGCGGAGCGTTCTTCTTAAGCCAGTCCTGCGCCTGGGAGACGGTTTTTCCGCTCCCGAGGTGCTTGCTGTACGCTGACGCCATTTTACCCCATTGAGGATTGTTCGACGCCTTCGCGAGGACAGCAGTGCCGTTCCCTTTCGTAGTCGCCCTGATTCCTACGCCTCCGAGGTTTCCCGTCGACTTAATGTCTGCGACGGAGAAAGCTGCCGCCCCACTCGGATGGTTGTGCGTGACTATGTTGCCTTTGACCTTTCCGGAATCGGATCCGAAGTTCACGCTGTTTTTTCCACCCTTGTAAGCTGCCAACACGAATCCCTGGCTGTCCACGATGATGCCGGTCTCGTACGTATGCTGTGCGATCAGCTTCTCGACATTCGAGAATGTCGCTCTTTTTGAAACGCGGTTCCCGTCTATCGTTTGAAACTGCGATGCCGGCAATTTCTCGGAAGGGGCTCCACCGCGTCCGCCCTTGCCGATGCGCTCGCCCTTCGCCGTCGCCGACCACGACCCCCTACCGCCCACGGTTCGCCATCCTCTCCGTAACGCTGTTCTTGTATCGCACGGTCTCGCAGGATCCGAAGTCGAACCCGACGTCTCCACCGTAGAGCAGCACGCGTTTTGGCCGGAGCCGAGCCACGGCCTCGTTCATGCCCGCCTGCCAAACGGCAAGAGCCGTCTCGTCGCCCTTGACGCCGACCGTGGACACCGCTACGGTGGAGCGCTTGGGAACGCCCTCGAAGCAGAACCCGTAGCTGTCAGGCCCCGCCCATGAGAGCGTCGGCACAACCTTGAGGCCGGCGCGCTGCCATATGAGGCCCACGGCCTGGCTGCGGTAGCGGTTCCATGCCTGCATGGGGGAGGGCATATCCATGTACAGCGAGAAGTCCGGCGTGAGGACGCAGTCGAATCCGCGCAGCACGTCGACGTAGCGCTCCGGGTTCGCCCACACGCGCTCGAACTGGTAGTCGTCGACGAAGAAGTGGCACGCCTGCCCGCGCTTCCCCTCCTCCTTCATGCTCTTTGCGTAGTTGAAACCGACCATGCCAGCCGGCTTGGCCATGCGGCCCTTCAGCGCGGGGAACCCGCGCTTATTGCAACTCGAACGCGACACCTTGTCTAGGTTGTAAGCATGATCGGTCTTGAGCCGCTCGGCGCCGTACGGAAGCTCCTTGCCCTTGAAGTCGAACTTGAAGCGGCTCATGTCGAGCTTGCCGCCCAACGACGCCACCTCGCTCTTGAGCAGCGCCTTGTTCCATGTAGCGACCTCGCCCGTCCTGTTGTCGGCGAGCCGGAAGGCCTTGATCTGGTCCTCGGTGAGGTCGTAGCAGAACTCGATCTTGCCGTCAGGTATCTCCGTCCACCCGAGCGACCTGCAGGCCTCAACGCGGGTGTGCCCGAACACGATAACGGGGTTGTCCGGGGACTCCAGGCCGATGGTCCCGCGCAGCCCGAACTCCTTGATGGACTCGGCCACGACGGGCACGGCCTTCTCGTTGCGCCTCGCGTTCCTCTCGTACGGGATTATGTCCGATATGAGCACTTCAGCAGCCTCCTCACGGGTCGATCACGGCCTCGTTGAGAAAAAATTCATCGCGGGGGGAAATCGGCCCTGGTGCGTCAGGGGGGCCTCCACCACCCCCTGAAAAGACCCCCCTGGACCGTCTGCATCACCACTCCGTGGTCGTCAGCGGCGGGGTCTTGCCGGTTCCGGCATCCGGGCAGCGCTCGACCGCTTTCGCCTTCGCCACGAAGTCGACCGGCGACGTCGATCCTCCGAAAGAGGAAGTAACGATCGCCTGAATATCGCGCACCCGCCCCACGGGCTTAGCGCGACGCCAGTTGTTGCAGCAACGGTGCGCCCGCGCGACATTTGAACGGTCGAGGGGCGAGCCGCCGAGCGACACCGGAACGAGCTCGTCGCACTCAAGCGACATCGGGTCGCCCGATGGCAAGCCCGTGTCTATGGGGTGGCCGCATATCCAGCAAGGCGTCCCCAGCTCACGCAACCATGCGAGGAGTTGCGTACGCCTATGTCCGTTTGATCTGCGGGCGTTCTGCTTGCTCACGCGCGCCCGTCCATCGGCGATCCGTGGTTCGCGAAGCATTCCGCCAGACCTACGTATGCGCCTACCTCCACTATGGAACCGAGGCGAGGGAACGCGCGCGGCACGGGCACGCCGCAGGCCCGCAGCATGGCACGGCTCATGACGGTGTCGCGGCGCAGGGCCGCACGGACCATGTACTCGACGGTGACCATGGCCGCCCCCTTCCGGGCATAGAGAAAGCCGCCCTCGCGGACGGCTCTCGCTGATAACTGCTGATTACACGATAACAGGATCCGGGGTGCCTTTGTGTGCCCGATTACAGGGCCGGGTGCCTCGGATACCTCCACTCGGTCGGCATCACGTCGTAGAACTCCGTCACCGCACGGCGCCGCAACTTCATCATGCCGTCCCACGTGTACCCCATGTCTACGCACACGCGCTCCCACGAGCGCCCGAGCAGGTAGCGGCCCGTGATCGCCTGCACGTGCTCGGGCCGCTCCATGAGGCGCACGCAGGCATGCGCGCGATCCTGCTCCGCGACGTAGCCAGCGAGCTCCGAGCAGTAGCCCTCGACGAGCTCCTGCAACCTCGCCACGGTGTCGGCCATCCGGTCTGCCCCCGCGCAGTCTCCGCCGCCCTCACCGTAGCGCATGGCCCGCACGCCGTCGGCGAGCTCGCGCTGCGCCTCGACCTCGGCGCGAAGGGCCTGCGCCCTGCACGACAGGGCGCGCACGTGCTCCAGGTAAGCGCGCGCCTGGTCGTATTTGTACCGTTCGAATTCCGTTTCAGCCAAGCTGCCTCCTCCGCCGTGGTATTATCTAGCTTAGGTGATGGGCCGGGGCAGCAGCTTCGGCCTTTTCTATTCGCGTCGTGCAAGCCAAAGCTCCACCCCTAGCACATGCAGGCGTTCGGCCAAGAGGCGAAGTTCTCCGGAGAGCATAAGGTGCGAGCCCGTTTCGATTGAGCGTCGTGCACTGTCATACAACTCGATCGTAACATTCTCTATGTCATGCATTCTGGCCAGCTCCTCCTCCAACCGCACGATCTCCGCCTCCCTCTCGCACTTGAGCCGCAACAGCGCGTCCCGCTCCGCCTCTGCCCTGCGCAGCATGTCGCAGCTGCACCAGCGGGCCGGCCTGCGGTATGCGCAGGCGCTCATGTCGGCATGCCCGCACGCCTCCTCGCAGGCGCAGCCGTCGCATACACTAGTCATCGGCTATCCCTCCCGCCCCGCATCTCGGCGTACTCAACCCTCTGGCCGTGACAGGGTCGGCCATCCCGGATGGCCGAGCTCAACGTGTCCGGCAAGCATCCGATCACTCTGGCGCACTCGCTGATCGAGTCGTATACCTCGCGTCCGTTCATGACCACGCGCTTGCGGCCCCCCGACCGTCGATTGGGGCGCGGTTCGGCCTCCCCGAAGACCGGTTGCGCGGCATCGTGGCGCCGCCCTTTGTACTGGCCGTAGGCAATCACTCGCGCCCTCCCTTGACGGAGACCTCCAGATGCCCCATGCCGGGAACCTCGTCGACGCTATCCGCATCAATCGATTCGCCCTTTCCAGCGCTTGGACTCGCGCTTACCTCCGCGCGCGCAGGCATCGAGGCCAGCTCCTTCATGAGCTCGTATACCTTCATCGGATAACCCCTCTGATCAGTGCCCAGTTTTCGAAGTCGGGAAGCCCCGTCAGATGGTCGGCGCCGTATACCACCTCGCCTACCGTCATGGGCGCGCAGGCGGGCAGCGCCGCGCTTTGGGATGCGGGACCAGCTGCAGGTGAGGAGCCCGTATAATCGGGCGTGCAGTGGTCGTTGTTCGGAGCCATGAGCCATGGCTGCTCTTCGTCCGCTAGGTCGCATGTCGGTCGCTTCGAGCATCGTTGGCAGTCGAATAGGTAGGCTGCTTCGCAGTTATGAATCGGGTCGTCACACGGCGCGAGGTTGCTGGCCACGCAGCCGCAACCGACCTCGTTGTACAGCCCGTCGTACCCGTTGTCCTCAAGCCACTCGGCTACGATATCCTTCACGTCCATCGACCATCTCTCCTTCTCTTTTTCATGTATTACTCTTTTATGGATAGAACCGTTGGGGCGGTTTCCCGTCTCCCCTAGTCGCCTTGCCTTTCCGAGGCAATACACGCCCCGCTTCCGTACCCTCCGTCGTTCGCCCGTCGTTCCATTGCTTCGCGCTCTGCGATGTAGCCGAGGACGGTGGTCTGGCAGTCCTCGAAGGCGAACCGTCGCTCGAGCTGCTCGACCGTGCAATCGATGCGGAAGTCGTTCCAGGCGCGCGCGTCCATGCCACGCAGTAGCTCCCAGAGATCAGGAAACGAGCGGCGCAGCTCGCGGAGGTCGGAGAGCCGCTGCAAGGGGCAGCACCAGCACGACACCCGGTCGAAGCGGTCGTAGAGCCCGCCCCAGTCGCAACCCCTCGCGCGGCAGTACGCGAGCGCCTCGGCCTCGGTCACGCCCCACTCGACGAGCGGATAGCGTTTGCCCTTCGCGCGGTGCGCCTCATCCGCCGCTATGCCGACGTACTGCACGACCCTGCGCCGCCCGGCCATCGCCTTGACGTGCCTGTCGATGGCGGACGTCTTGATCTTCGTGCACCAGCGGGATCCCATCCTCGCCCACCCGTAGCCGGCCTCTCCGGCGCGCGCCCCCTTCATCCTCACATGGTCGAACATCCAGTAGTTGAACGGCAGGTCGGGTCGGAGCCTCGTGACCGGCACTCCGGTTTCGGCCTCAACCTTTCCGATGTGCCCGACCATAGCCGGGAACTCCCACCCCGTGTCGAACCACACGACCTCGTCGACCGGCATGCCGCGCTCGAGCATCATGATGAGCATCGCGGTGGAGTCCTTCCCTCCCGAGAGCGACACCACGTGGTACGCGCTCACGAGGTCGGCCCCGGCCATCTCCTGGCGGCGCCGCGCAGCTCGCCGTAGGCCTCCGCCGCCGCCTCGTCGCGGCCGGGGAGCACGTGCCCGTAGATCTGCAGCGTGACGTTGACCGACGAGTGCCCGAGCCGCTCCTGCAGCACGCGGATCGACACTCCCTGGTCGAGCAGGTAGGTGGCATGCGTATGGCGCAAGGTGTGGAAGTGCGCCGCAGGATCGAGGCCGACCTCGCGCGCCATCGCCGAGAACCCCGCATAAACCATGCTCGGCAGGTACGGCGAGCCGTCCTCGCGAGCGAAGAGCGGCGTCGAAGCCGTGCGGCGGAACCCATCGGCGCGCAGGTCGGCGCGCGATCTCTCGTACCAGTCGGCCAGGCGGTCGTTGGTCTCGGCGTCGAGCGACACGCGCCTGATCCCCGCCTTGCTCTTCGGCGACTTGTACACCCATGGGCTTCCCGCACTCGCCGACTGCACGACCACCCGCTCGACACTCATGTCCGAGCGGCGGAACGACCAGTCGCGTTCCTGGAAGCCGGACACCTCGCCACGGCGGAACCCCGTGGCGAGGTCGAGCGCCGCGATCTCCTCGTCGATGCCACCCCCCGCGTCGGCGCGGGACTGGAGCGTTGAGAAGTCGGGCTCCGAGAGCGGGACGGCCTCGACACGCTCTTGCCTGGGCGGGGTCACACCCGCTATCGGGTTGAAGCCGATTACGTGCGTCTCGGCGAGCCGGCCGAACGACCCCGACAGGTGCGCGTGCACCTGGCGCACGGTGTTGGCCGCGAGAGGGTTGCCGTCCTTGCCGCCGTCCTCGCGCAGGGCCTTGTACAGGCTCGCGAACATGTAGGGCTGCGCGTCGTCGATCCTCACTCCGCCGACGAGCGGGTCCACGTAGCACCTCAGGTGCGAGGCGTAGGCGTCCACCGTCGTCGGCGAGTAGCCGAGCGAGGGGAGCAGGGACAGGTCGTAGGCGAGGATGCCGCCCACCGTCCACGACGCGCCCGAGCCCCGGCAGAACGCCGCCTGGCGGTCGAGCTCCGCCTTCGCATCCCCCACCTCCGCCTCGGGCGTGTCGGGCGGAAGCGTGCGCGACAGGTTGCGGACGCGGCCCGTCACCGGGTCCTTTCCTGCGTAGGCGCGCACCTCCCACGCGCCCGTCCTCTTGTTGCGCCGCGCAGATGCCATCAGGAGCGGCGCCCCTCGGCCGACGCGATGAGGCGGTCGAGGTACCACCGCGCCTTGCGCAGGTCCTGCACGCCGCCTTTTCGGGGCCAGCGCCACAGGTACTTGATGGCGTTGCCGGCGCAGTAGCCATCGAACCCGCCGAGCCCCTTCGTCGCCGCCTTGATCGCGTCGATGCACTCGACGGAGCCCTGCACGTAGTGCTCCGGCCGCTCCACCGGGTCGAAGGGAGATGGAGCCTCTTCCTTCATCGGCGCGGGTACGCCCTCGCCGTACACCATATTTGCCATGCGACACTTCCTTTCGTTGTCAGAACGCCATTACCTGCCCCGCGTACAGCCCGAGATCGACGGCGCGCAGCTGTCCGCGCTCACGACGCATCCCCGCTTCCGTCAGCGCCAGCCCTTGCCCACTGCTCGGCCATCGCGCGGGCGACGCCCCGGTATGTCCTGCTGCGCAGCATCGCCCGGTCTGGACTCGGCGGCATACGGTGCATGCGACACCTCTCCTCCTCCGGCAACGCCATAGCCTCGGCGCGCACATCATCCGTCGGGACGAGCGGTGGTAGGCCTTTGAGCCACAGGCACGTCGCCTTTGATTCGGGATGACCGAACATCCACGGCTGGATGATCTGGTCCGGCTTCCGGTACTCCGTGCTCATGATGCCCACAGGGTTCTCGATGGCCACGCGCGGAACGTGATCGAGGGCGGTAAAGGCGAGGAAGAAGCCTATGCTGCGCTGCTGACTGCCGTCGCGGCGCTTTCCGTCGAACCACCTAGCTCCCGAGGCGGCGAGATCCGTGCAGGGCGGAAACGCGATCACCATGTCCCAATCGATCTTCGCCAGTTCGAGCGCATCAGTCCGAACGTGCCACTCCGGGTGGCTGCCCGAGCAAGGCAGCAGATCGCAGCTGTACGCCTCGTGCCCGAGGCGACGGAACGCCACGGTAACCTCCTGGCTTTCCTCGCATGCCGCCAGAATCCTCATGAGTCCTCCCGTCCAGATTTGTCGCCCACTCCGATCACCGCCCTTTAGGCAGCACGACCGGCATGACGGCCTGTCGGTACGACCCCGACAGGGTCCTGAACATGATGGGCTTCCGCCCGCCGCCGAGCGCGACCGAAACCACGTCATCGGGCACCGCCGCAAGGGCCTCGACCAAAAACGCGGGCGAGGCACACGCCTCATGCGAGCCGGAGGCGTGTGCGCACTCCACCTCGTCGACCGAGCGGCCCTCGGCGCCGAGGTCGCGCTCCACGACCGCCGGGAGCCCCTCGCCCTTGAGCGAGATGCCGACCGCCCCCGGCCCGCGCCCTATCGCGAGCGCGCGGCGGGCGGCGCCGAGGAGCTGGCCGCGGTCGAAAACGGCCGTGGCGGCCGGGTCGGCCACCTCGTCGAGCATGCGCCAGTTGGGGAAGTCACCCTCGATGCGGCGGGCCACCAGGGTGCATCCGCCAACGCGGAGCACGACCTGCCGCCCGGAGCACGCGAGCGTGGCCGTCCGCGTGCAGTCGAGGGCCGCCGCGTCGGCAGCGAGGCGGGCGGGCGCCACCACCGAGCCCTCGCCCCCTCCGGCCACCGGCAGGCGCTCGATGGACACGCGCAGCCCGTCGGTGGCGACCACGCGCAGCTCGCCGCCGCTCCACTCGAAGAGCACGCCGCACTTAGGCCCGCCCTTGCCGTCCTTGCCGGGCTTCTCGGCGAACCTCGCGGCACGGGCGCACGCGGCCGACAGCGGCTCGAAGGGCAGCGTCACCGAGGCCCCGTCCCCGACCCGGGGGAACGCGGGGAACCCGGCGGGGTCGAGCGCCGGCAGGACGGCCGAGGCCTGCGCGCACGACACCGAGG
>ERZ779632.464-NODE-464-length-23381-cov-8.602761_pt1 | contig 23381 bp, 23 predicted proteins | sample MGYA00514194_ERZ779632 | MGnify/ENA primary metagenome ERZ779632 (study PRJEB29562, sample SAMEA4376704) | mouse gut metagenome | isolation source: Cecum | study: EMG produced TPA metagenomics assembly of the A DSS colitis mouse model was used to assess the...
AGATACAAACTCATCTTCTTTCGTATTTTTTGTTTAGACGCTTAAATTATACAATGAAAAGATGGGTTTGTATTTTTATTTTTGTAAAAAGTTGTAAACTGGTGTAATTTCTTTCTATCTTTAATATAGCAAAAAGGAGTCTATATAATGGAAAAATGTTCAGATATTGTTATTGATACAAAAAAGTTATGCAAAAGCTATATAAATGGTGAAATGCAGCAGTATGTTATCAAAAACATGGATATTCAGATCTTCAATATGGATTTCACTGTTTTTATGGGACCATCGGGTTCTGGTAAATCTACATTATTACATATTCTGTCAGGCATGGATCGGGCCAGTATGGGAGAAATATATTTTAAAGGTACAAATTTCACAAAATATTCAGAAAAGCAGTTGGCTCAGTTCCGCAAGTTAAATTGCGGTTATGTCTTCCAGCAGATACATCTGATTAATAGCATGAATCTCATGGATAATGTGCTGATAAGCGGTCTGCTTGCAGAAAAGAATAAGAAAAAGGTTTTAAATAGAGGAAGAGAATTATTTCTGGAGGTAGGGCTTACTGAAAAGGAATGGAAAAAGTATCCATCCCAAATTTCGGGCGGTCAGATGGGAAGAGCTGGTATTGTAAGAGCCCTGATTAACAATCCTGAAGTAGTATTTGCAGACGAGCCGACAGGCGCACTTGATTCATCATCAGGAAAAGCGGTCTTGGATCTTTTAACAAAATTTAATCATGAAGGTCAGACTATCATTATGGTGACACATGATTTGAAATCTGCTTTGAGAGGAAATCGCATTCTTTACCTCAAGGATGGAAGAATAAACGGAGAATGCATTTTGGGAACTTATAAAGGCGAAGAAGAAGAAAGAAAAGACAGGCTGATTCATTTTCTGGAAGAAATGGGATGGTGAGTTTATGGCAGAACATGTACTGTTGTTAATAAAATCAAATATAAAAAAGAGTATAAAAACATCATTGGCGTTTTTTATGTTAAGTGTAGTTACAATATTGTTATCCTATACAGGAAGCCAGATGACAGAAGGTTTTAAAAACTTGTATCAGGAAAAAATAACAGAAACAAACAGTGCTGACTTTGCGGCAGTTCTGCCATACGATTTTTGCGAAAAATATCGAGTTGAAATAGCCGATTTCCAGAAAGAAAATGAGGATATTTCAGATATAGAGGTAACAGAGGCATTATTGATCAGAAACGTGGACATATGCGATGAGGATCATGAGGCAATTAACGGAAGCTGGACTTTTCGTAACGCTGACAGGGAGGAATCCCTTTCCTCGCTAAGAATTGTTGGCGAATTGGACCAAGTGCCTGAAAATGGTATATATGTACCCTATGTCTGTAAAACATTTTTCGGGTTCCGGTTAGGAGATTCCCTTCATATATTTTCTGGTGAATGGCAGGAAACATTTATTATTGCAGGATTTACAGAAGATGTGTTGTTCGGCAGCAGGTCAAGCATTATCTTTGATCTTCCAGAAGACCAATTCAATTCTTTAAAGTCAAAGGCTGGTACAGATTCCGGCGCTGCAATTGTTTTAATGAAGACATCGGGAAAAGCAGGCGAGGTAACAAAACGGTTTTCTGAGTTTGTAGCATCCAAGTCTGATGAAATAGCATTTTACGGAAGTTCGGATATTGAATATGCTGAAACCAGTCGGAATAACAACATCAATATTTATGTCATTATTTTAAGCATTGCTTCATTAATGGGCATTCTAACCTGTTTTATTGTGATTGGGTTCCATATGCGTAATACGTTGGATAAAGACTTAAAGGAGCTTGGAATATTAAAAGCAATAGGTTATAGTGGAAACGAAATTGCAATGTCCTATGTATTACAGTTTCTGATGCTGGGATTATTAGGAGCTGTCGTTGGTGTTGCCATTTCGCAATTGATCATGCCTGTGATCATAAGCAATATAGCAACGGATATAGGCTTTGAATGGAAAAATGTATCTATAGGAATTGCTTCAATAAAAAACATTCTGACTATTTTACTGCTGCTTGGATTAATTACATATTTTTTGTCAAGAGGAGTCAAAAAGCTTAGACCAGTAGAGGCTTTTCAAGAAAGAGGGCAAATATCCAATTGTAAAAGAAGCCAGATAACAATTCAAAGGATGCCGCTTTCTGTCAATTTATCTATTGTATTAAAGATGATAGATTACGGAAGGGTAAAGAGTATTCTGATAAGCATTATAGTAGCTGCAATTATGAGCGTAGCTGGTTTTGCTGTTATTTTATACGCAAGATTAGTCACAGACAAGGAAGGATTATTGCAGATTACAGGCGCAGAAGTCTATACTGTAAATGTGCAGGCAGCCCATCCAGAGGAAACGGACGAAATAGCAGAAGAAATAAAAGAAACCGGAGTTCTAAAGGTTATGACAGCTATAGAACCCGGGAGTACAAAACTTTTATGTGAAGAAGATATATATGCATCATTAGGAGTATATAGTGATTATGCAGCCTTGGAAAATCCTTCTTTATACGTAGGACGTTATCCCAAGCATGAGAATGAAGCGGTTATTTCTGCAAATCTAGCACAATTATTGGAAAAAGAAATTGGAGACACGATAAAGGTGTCCCATATTTTCCAAGAAGATGCAAAGGAGGCAGATTTTCTGATTGTCGGTTTGACGCAGGGAACCTATACAGGCGGTTTGGATATCTATCTTACAATGGACGGCTTAAAACAAATCGATCCTATGGCAGAATGGCAGGAAATACACGTATATTTAGATGAAAATACGAATGTTGAAAAGTATTGCCTTGACTTGAAGAACGGTTATTCGGATCGCTTGTCATATGTGGGAGGATTTGAACAGGTTTTTTATTCACAGCTTTCTCCCATCGTAAACAGTGTGGCTGGCATTGTTCTTTTTATTATTGTCATTGTATTTATTCTTATAATCATTATGGGTTTTTTTGTGACGGATTCTATTTTATTGACACAAAAGACGGATTTTGGGATAATGAAAGCACTGGGATATTCTACAGGGCAGATTATTTCACAGGCTGTAATGACATTTATGCTTTATATTGCAGGCGGAAGTATACTGGGTAGTTTCTTTTTGTATTTTTGTGCAAATGCGGTGATAAGTGGTCTGTTTCATGGAATGGGAGTTTATAAGGTTGCTTTTCCTTTTCCAGCAGCTTGGGTTGTTGTGCTTTTTCTGTGTATGGAGGCAGTTGGCGGCATGACCGCATTCATTTCATCATGGAAAGTAAGAAAAATAGTTCCTTGCAGTCTGATAAATGCAGAGTAGGATGCATATCTGCAGAAAGAAGGAGTTGGATATATTTGGTTTATGATTGTTTGATTATTGAGGATGAGGTGCCATTGGCAGAAAATACATGTAAATATTTAACTCTTTCGGGCGTCAATGCAGCTTCAGTATTCAGTATAAAAGAATATCATGAATTTGTGAAAGAAAATACGACGCGTCTGATTTTGCTGGATATTAATTTGGGAGATGGATGTGGATATAATCTGTGTAAGCAGATTAGGGAAGGAGCGCAGGTTCCCATTATTTTTATCAGCTGTCAGACAGAAGAAGAGAGTATTCTATTGGGGTTAAATGTTGGCGGTGATGACTTTATATGCAAACCATATTCGTTGCAGATATTACTGGCTAAGGTGAAAGCAGTATTAAGGAGATATTCTGCTGCGGATGAGTCGAAAATAGTTTCCTTCGGTGAATGTCAGGTAAATATTGCCGAAGAAACAGTATTAAAAAAGGGGCAGCCTGTTTCGTTAAAAAGAATGGAAAAAAAGCTGCTGCTCTACCTTGTTAAGAACAGAAATCGTCTGGTAGAAAAAGAGGAACTCTTTAAAGAGGTATGGCAGGAAGCTTATGTGGGAGAAGGAACACTGAATGTTCATATAAGGAAGATTCGGGAAAAAATCGAAGAAAATCCTTCTAAACCTATTTATATCATCACTGAATATGGGAAAGGTTATATGTTTTTGCTAAAGGAGAAATAAGTGAGACGTTTTATTATCATTACTGTCAGCTTATATCTGGCAGCCTGTGTATCATTGATGTATATTTGTTCCGTCAGATCACTGGATAAAATAAAAAATACAGAGGCCAATGATGTAATATTTACAATCAAGAACTACTGGCCGGATGTAGATTATGCAATAAGTGTGATGCAGGAGTATGATATTGATTATATTGTACTGGGAGAGGACGGAAAAGAAATTGGAGCTTCCAAAGAAGGCTTGAAAACAGATTATAGACATGATTACATTCATAAAGATTATAGTGTTGATATTTTAAAGGACGGAAAAATCCAGGGAAAAATAATATTTATAAACAATGAGGATGTTGAATTAAAAAATAAAATAAAAATGTGGGCGTTATCGTTTTTAGCTATATTTTTTCTGAAAGATACACTGACAGCTTCCTATTTGAAACGACGCGTATTTCAGCCGGTAAAGAAAATGAATGATTTTGCAAGACAGATTGCAATAGGTAATTGGGATGTTCCTATTGGAAGAACTGGCAGTGGAACCTTTACAGAGAGTTTTGATATTATGCGGGAAGAACTTCTTTATGCTAAAAAAAGAGAACAGGAAGCGGATAAATTAAGAAGGGAAGTTATAGCCTCCATCAGTCATGACATTAAAAATCCGGTTGCCTCGATTCAGGCGGTTGCTGAGTATCAGTCACTTACAATTGACTCTGAGGAATTGCGGCAGGAGTTTCGGACAATTGTTGAGAAAACAAACCAAATTAATGAGATGATTTTTAATCTGCATACAAGTATGCTGAATGATTTAGACAGATTAATTATAAATCCAGAAACAGCAGAAAGCTTTATAATAGAGAGAGCTATAAAGCAGTCTGATTACAAAAAGAGAGTGGGAAGTTTTGAAATTCCAGAGTGTCTTGTGATAATCGACAAGGTACGTATTTTTCAAATCATGGATAATATCATTTCTAACAGCTATAAGTACGCTGATACAGAAATTGAGGTCAGATCGTATTTTGAGGACAATTATCTATGTGTTTGTATAAAAGATTTTGGAAACGGAGTAAAAAAGGAAGAGGAAATTTTTTTGACACAGAAGTATTTTAGGGGACAGAATGCAAAAGAAAAAGAAGGATCAGGTATGGGAATGTATATAGTGGAATATCTGATAAAGGGTATGGATGGAAAGATACTCTGTTGTTCTAAAGAAAGCGAATGGTTTGAAGTAAAACTTTGGCTTAGTCTGGCATCTTGATCTTTTGAATTACGCCCCTGATAGGAGGGAAATATGCTGACATACTTCAAAAAAAAGTGGTTGTTTTGTAATTACATAATTTTACTTGGAATTATTTTTGCATTATTATCAATTTTTCAAGGAGTAATGCTTCAAATCATTATTGATACTGCAGTAGGAAACATAGCAATTGGATTTGTAAAAATTGTTGTGATGGTGTGCATATATGTAGTAATGAATTATGTATCCTAAAATCCCGATATATTATACATAGGTTTGCGCAAAATCAAGGGTTATTGCGAACGTAATATGTACTAAAAAGTTTTACTATCTGAATTTCCATGTGTTTTGTGATAATTTTCTTGCAATTTACTCGTTTCAAATGCTATTTTGTAGTTCAAATTTGATAGGGAACTAATCACGACATATGTATAATATCAATGGTTTTTAAATCAATTATACATATTAAAATTCTAAATAATTCTTTATGTAAGCCGTTTAGACCGACCTATGTATAATTTTTTCGGGAGATTAGGATGTATTTAATCTTTTGTACAAAAGAAATCTATATAAAATATCTACAGATGCTATTGCTTATATCAAAAATCGTTTAATAGAGTCTTTTTTGAGTGAAAAAAATATCGGAAGACAAAATTTAACTGAAAAATTAGCTATTATGGAAAAAGATACTTCTCAGGTGTTTGAAAATTATTATATTAATTTTTTTGTGTTAATTAATGAGGTTATTCTTTTTATTGTAGCAACTGGTTATCTATGCTTCACAAATATATTATTGACTGCTGTTGTTTTAATTAGCGGTGTAGTAAGTATTTTATTGCCACAGATATTTATAACGCGTGCACAGGCAGTAAATGCAAAGTATCTGAACGCAAATAAAGAATATGTACATAATATAAAAGAATTAATTAATGGATTGACAGTAATTAAAGTATTTGAACTGGATAATGGTATAAAAGAAAAAGTGCAAGGTTCAAATTTTAAACTTGAAAAAAATCATAGAAATCAGTTGAATTATCAGTCGTTTATTGAATGCTTAAGCAGTTCAATGAGTTTTTTAGTGCTTGCATGCAATGTAGTATTTGCTGGATATTTGTCTTACAGAGGGTATTTTTCGATTGGTACAGTTCTAGCAGTTATGCAGGTTATGAATTTTGTGATGTATCCTTTAATGCAAATTCCAGGTATTATTATTGAAATGAAATCTGTAAAACCAGCAATTGATAATATAGAGAAATATTTAGATGGGATACAGGAAGAGAGAAAAAAACATATAACGCAGGATTTGTTTGAATGTCTGAGATTTGACCATGTTTCTTTTAAGATGGGTGATGCGAAGGAATATATCCTTGAGGATATAAGTATAACTTTTGAAAAAAATAAAAAATACGCAATTGTGGGGAGCAGCGGCAGTGGAAAAACGACTTTACTAAGGTTGATTTTAGGATTATATAAAGATATTCATGGGAATATTCTAGTGAACACAGAGAATCTAAGAAATATATCATTAGCAGAATGGCGTAAAGGCGTAACATTAGTGGAACAGGACATATTTTTATTTAACGATTCTATAAAATATAATATTTGTTTTACAAAAGAAAATTCGTATGCTGATTTAAGTGAGTTAATAAATTCAGTGGGATTAGAGGATTTTGTTTCATCCAAGGAAGGAAATATTGAATATATGCTTGATGAAAACGGAGCAAATATATCAGGAGGAGAAAAGAAACGATTAGCAATGGCGCGCGCATTATATAAGCAGTCAAAAATAATATTGGCAGATGAACCAACTTCGGGATTGGATGCAACAAATGTAAAGCTGATAGAAGATGTTCTTATTAACAGCGAACAAATGGTAATTAATATCACACATAATTTAGATAAAGAAATTTTGCAAAGATATGATGAGATTATCTGTATGCAAAACGGAAAGATTTCTGGCATCGGTGATTATGAAACATTATACTCACAAAATATGTATTTTCGAGGATTATGTGAAGATTTTAAGAGTGAGAAATAGGTAAACGACAATTCTATTTTGCTTGTGCAATAGTGACTGGCCGATTGTTATGCCAAAAGTTTACAAACACACTTGACAATCGTTCTTTGAACTGACGGGTGGCAAGGGTGTTACTTTTGCCACGGGTACACCGATTTCTAACAGTATGACGGAGCTTTACACCAATATGCGCTACCTCCAGTATGGCACACTCCAAAAGCTGGGGCTTGGGCATTTTGACAGTTGGGCGGCATCATTTGGGGAAACGCAGACAGCGATTGATATAGCGTGCCAGTTATAGGTACATAAAACAAAATACAGGGCAGGAACACACTGGAAAAGGGATTGCAAGATGCAGTCCTTTTTTGATATGGGAAAAGGAGAATATCAGATTATGACGAATTTAACAAAATATGAAATGGAGACCGTAGTTAATTATAATGCTGGAGAGCAGACAGCAACCGTCTATACAAGGGATAAGTCAGTGATGCGCAGACTGGATCGGCTTGTGGCGGATTATCCTGACAGCTACAAACTGCTGAACCAGACGGACATTGACAAGACCTATTCTATGCCGAAATCATACGTTACTTACCGTAAGCCGAGAGCAGTAAGCAACGAACAGAGGGAACAGGCAAGGCAGAGAATGGCAAAATTAAATTCTGCCGGTAATTGAGGTGCAAAAATGTAAATTATTTTATCAGAAGTACCTTGTCTATATAGCATGGATAGAGAATGTCTTATGTGAGGTATTTTATCTCAAAAATCCCCGTTTATTATCGTGCAAAAAGCAAAAGAAAAAGGAGCGAAGGGAAATTCTATGCCAGATAATGAGAATAAGCCAAAAAGCCGCTTAATGAGGGAAAGGAGAGCGAGATAATGGATTTTGAATATTTTTATGGGAAACAGAGCAGCCAGTATGCTTTTTACCGCATACCGAAGCAGTTATTTACGGAAAGCCAGTTTGATGCGCTGTCAATCGGGGCAAAGCTGCTTTATGGAATGATGATTGACCGCATGGAGCTGTCACAGAAAAACGGGTGGATTGATAAGCATGGAAGGGCGTATATATATTTCACAGTTGATGAGGTAAAGGACAGATTTCATTGTGCCAATGACAAGGCAGTGAAACTGATGAAGGAACTTGATAGTGACAAAGGGATAGGCTTAATCGAAAGCGTAAGGCAGGGATTGGGAAAACCGAATATTATTTATGTCAAAAATTTTGTAGGCGGTTCATAGGTGTAGAGAATATTTTTTTATGTGAGATAGATAGGAATGAGTGGGATTCCGCCGTAGCAGACATTGTGGAAATGTCGTATAACTGGCTGTATATGGAGTTGTGGATAACTCTGTTTGCAGGATGTGGGAAAGCCGCACTTTGCTTTTCCATGTGCTGTGAACTTAAGTTATCCATGACTCCATAGCCAGTTATGCACATTTCCATGATGCAAGGGAAGGATTTAGGATAGGATTGATATGATTGATTCAGTATGATTATACTCAGTATAGTTAATATCAGTATTGTTACATTCCGTTTTTCGGAATTGCAGAAGTTCAGAAATTGGACTTCAAGAATTCCGATTTTCGGAAGTCTTGAGGTAAAGAAACTAAACTTCAAGACTTCTGGTTTTCAGAATACTGTAATATAATTCAAGGTTAAACAGGGGAGCGTTTTATTAGTTAAAGTGGCATATTTTTTTCGACAAATCCATTTACGCCAGCACATAAGAGCTGATTTGAAATTTCAATGATTTCTTCCAAAGGAATTTTTTTGCCATCAGTTACCCATCTGCGGTACATTTCTACACTTGCACTTTGCACAAACCCTAATAGGATATTTTGTTTGGAAGTATCTAATAATTGCAGCCATGTGGATTCTCCCCATGTAGAACGCATTACATTATTTACCATTGTGTTTCGGATATAGTTGTAACTTCCGCTACAGGTAATTTTTTCATAGACCATTCCTTTTTCAACAGAATAAAGAAAAAATTCCCGGTTTATCTTATCCAATTCTTCTGGTATCCGATAGTTGGCGATTCGTTCAAGGTACTCCTGTGTCATCATGTTTTGTAATTCTGCAAGCAGATCATCTAATACATCATAGTAGCGATAAAAGGTTTTTTTGTTTATCCGTGCTCTCTCACAAAGTTCCTTAACAGTAATCTTCTCATAGTCCATTTCACAGATCATTTTTTCAAAGGTATTTTGAATAGCTTCTATTGTTTTTTGTATCCTTAAATCTTCTGTGCCATCTAATAGCATAATTTTACCTCCTATTTTGTGTTATGCAACCTTTTTGCAGAAAGCGTGGCATATTCTACTGTTTTAGAAATACTGCCCGTTGTTTTTGATTCTTAAAAAAGATATAATGCTGACATAAGAAATAAGCAACCTAAGTTGCATAGAAAGAGTAACACAATTACAGAAAAAAGTCAAGGAGGCGAAACTCTTGAGAAACTTTTTTGAGAACCATTTTCCAAAGGAAGAAAATAAGTCAGAAACAGAGGAGTTTACTGTTTTAAGCAATGGAATACAGATGCCAATGATTGGTTTAGGTGTGATGCATATGTACGGGAATGAATGTGTCCGGGCAATCTGTGAAGCGGTGGACGCAGGGTATCGGATGATTGATACGGCAGCAATTTATGGGAATGAGGCTGCGGTGGGTAAAGGAATCAGGGATAGCGGGATAGATAGAGAAAAGCTGTTTATCACCACAAAACTTTGGGTGCAGGACGCAGACGAAAGGCACGCAAAGGCAGCTTATGAACAGTCCCTTAGAAATCTCGGCCTTGAATATGTAGACCTGTTTCTGATCCATCAGCCACTTGGCGATATTTACGGCGCATGGAGGGCAATGGAAAAACTTTATGAGGAGGGAAAGGTTCGAGCAATCGGTGTATCAAACTTAAACAGCGGCAGGCTTGTGGATTTATCCATGCACAACCGGATCACGCCTCATGTGAATCAAGTGGAAATACACCCTTTTTACAGTCAGGAAAAAGCGGTGCAGGAAATGAAAAACCTTGGTGTCCAGCCGGAAGGATGGGCTCCGTTTGCGGAGGGGCGTAATCATATTTTCCGGGATAAGGTGCTGACCGACATAGGGCAGAAATACGGAAAAACTCCGGCGCAGGTTATTTTAAGATGGAACATAGAGCGTGGTGTTGCGGTGGTTCCGAAATCCTCGAAGCCTTCCCGTATCAGAGAAAATTATGATGTATGGGATTTCCGGCTGACAAAGGAGGATATGGCAGCAATCCAGAAAATGGAGGGCGGCAGGGAATTATTTTTTGAACATGACAGCCCGGAGCTTGCCCGTATGTTTGGCAATTACCGGATTCATTAAGAGGAGGAAACAATTATGAGCAAAAATGCAGAAACGGCAGTCCTGCAGGAGAATGAAATGGGGACGCTCCCGGTAGGAAAACTTTTAAGAAAAATGTCCCTTCCGCTGATTTTTTCCATGTTCGTGCAGGTGCTGTATGGTCTGGTAGACAGTATGTATGTGGCACAGCTTGGAGATACGGCGCTTACGGCGATTTCCCTCTGTATGCCGGTACAGTATCTGGTGCTTGGTGTCGGTATTGGCATCGGAGTAGGTGTCAATTCCATTTTGTCGAAGAAGTTGGGAGAGAAAGACGAGCATGGTGTAAACAGGGCAGCAGGAAATGGCTTTGTACTGATTTGGATTGTGTCGGTTGTTTTCGTGATAATGGGGCTGTTTGCAATGGAGCCGTTCTATGGATTACAGACGGATATTACAGAAGTGCTTGATATGAGTATTTCTTACAGTCGGATTATCAGCATTGTATCATTTGCGGCTCTGCATCAGGTCATTATGGAAAGGCTTCTGTCGGCTACCGGGAAAGCAAACCTTACCATGATTCCCATGCTGACGGGTGCGGTTGTAAATATTGTCCTTGACCCGGTTATGATTTTCGGCTGGTTTGGGATTCCGGCTCTTGGCATTGCAGGCGCTGCTTATGCAACGGTGATCGCACAGGCAGTTGCCGCTCTGGTAGGATTATTCCTGAACCTGAAATTTAACAAAGAAGTGCGGTTTACCGGCGCGGGATTCCTGCCAAACGGAGGTATCATTGCTGAAATTCTGAAAGTCGGAATACCTGTCGCACTTTCACAATGCCTGATTTCCGTGATTGCTTTTGGCATGAACAACATTCTGCTTTCACTTTCGGCGTTGGCTCCCGGAATTTATGTCATTTATATCCGTTTGCAGAGCTTTGTAATTATGCCCTCCGGCGGTATGAGCACAGCAGGAATTTCCATCATTGCTTATAATTATGGGGCGGGGAATAAAGAGCGGATCATGGAAACCTTAAAAAAGAGCATTGTGGTAAATCTGATTGTTGCCGCTGTCGGTATGGCAGTATTTCTGGCGGTGCCGGAACTTCTGCTTGCCATGTTCAACGCCTCGGATGCCGTTCTGGAAATTGGTGTTCCGGCGCTCCGTATCATTGCGGCATCTCTGCTGCTTACAACGACAACACAGATATTAACAGGTTTTTTGCAGGCGCTCGGGCGTGGTACGGACAGCTTTATTATTGCAATCACACAGGCAGTATTCCTTCTGCTTGCGGCGTGGCTTTTGTCACTGACGGGAAGTGCAATATTGGTATGGATGGCATTTCCGATTATGGAGGTGCTTCGGTTTGTGATAGGGGTATTCCTTGTAAAAAGGACACATAAAAATCAGATTATGAAATTGGAGGTAATAAATTGAAAAATCAGGGATTTTTCAATTGGCGAATTTGCGCATAAGGCGCAAATTTACGGGTTTATAGAAGATTGGAGGTTTTGTATGAACAACAAAGTATTGATTGCGTATTTTTCCCACGAAGGGGAGGCTTATGCGGGCGGAAAGATTGTAACTCTGGAAATCGGCAATACGAGGGTGGCGGCTCAGATGATGGAGAAAATGATGGGAGCTGATGTATTCCGCATTGAAACGGTAAAGCCGTATCCGTACAGTCACATGGAAACGGTAACGATTGCGCAGACAGAACAAAGGGAAGATGCCCGTCCGGAACTGAAAGGAAATAACATTAACGTGGAGGATTACGACACGATTGTACTCGGATACCCGAACTGGTGGGGGACTATGCCGATGGCAGTATTTACCTTTTTGGAGAGCCATGATTTCTTCGGGAAAACAATTCTGCCGTTCTGCACCCATGAGGGCAGCGGAATGGGACATAGCGAATCGGACATAAAGGCGGTATGCCCCGGCGCAAAAATCGAGAAAGGGCTTGCCATTACAGACAGCAAGGTAAATAAGTCAGAGAAAACCATAGAAGGGTGGCTTTCTACGGCTGGACTTTTGTAATAGGAAAGCCGGTATAAAAACAAATTTTATATGAAAATGGAGGAAATCAAAATGAAACAGACGTATGTAACTTTGAATGATGGGAACAAAATCCCGCAGTTTGGTCTTGGTGTTTATATGATTCCGGGGGATGAAACCACAAAGGAGGCGTGCATGGAGGCTTTCTGGGCAGGATACCGCCACATTGATACCGCCCACGCTTACCAGAATGAGCGTGGAGTTGGGGCTGCCGTAAAAGAAAGCGGTATTCCTCGTGAGGAAATCTGGATTACGACAAAACTCTGGCCCAGCGAGTATGGTGAGGGAAAGACGATGGCAGCGATTGACAAAATGCTTTCCCGACTGGATACAGACTACATTGACCTGCTTTTGCTGCACCAGCAGTTTGGCGATTATATCGGGGCATGGAAAGATATGGAGAAAGCCGTTGCCGCAGGCAAGGTAAAGTCTATCGGTATCAGCAATTTTGAATCGGAGCGTCTTGAAGAACTGATTGCTGCCGCAACGATCAAGCCGTCTGTCCTGCAGGTAGAGTGCCATCCGTATTATCAGCAGAATGAGTTAAAAAAGCGCATTGCATCCTGTGGCACAGTGATTGAAAGCTGGTATCCTATCGGGCATGGTGACAAGGGGCTTCTGAACGAGCCGGTATTTACCGAACTTGCGGAAAAGTACGGAAAGAACAATGTGCAGATTATTCTGCGCTGGCATATTCAGGAGGGAACGATTGTATTCCCGAAGTCAACCAATCCGAAGCATATTCAGGATAATATTGATATTTTTGATTTTGAGTTGACGGCGGACGAAATGGAGCGCATTAGGGCTTTAGATAAGGGTGTTCGATTCTTTAATATGAGCCTTTCGGAGCAGGAAGCACATTTGAGTGCATTTACGCCTGCGGATTAAGGAGGAAAAAACGTGAAAAAGATATGTTCAATCATAGCAATATTGATTTTTTGTATGGCCTTTGCTGGCTGTGCGCAGACGGGCGGCCAGAGTGCCACAGACACAGGGGAGGAAATCTCCCAAAGCAGAAATGATAATGAAGTAAATGCAAGCGTAGAAACTCCGCAGGAAGATTCAAGCAGCGCAGAAAGCGGGGATGCCGGACAACCGACAGAAGATTTCGCTGATATGAATACGGAGTTTGATTTGGAGAAAGGAACGGTGCGGCTGAATAACGGGATCGAGATGCCAATCTTAGGGATTGGGACATTCCGGTTATCAGATGAACAGGCAGAAAATTCCGTATATTGGGCTTTAAGGGATGGCTACCGTCTGATTGATACCGCCCGCATTTATGGAAATGAGGTTGGAGTAGGCCGGGGAATCCAGAGAGCGATTGATGAAGGCTTTGTTACAAGGGAAGAAATCTTTGTCACAACAAAAATGTGGACGGACGACTATGACGATGGTGATAGCGCAATCGAAAACTCGCTTAATCGGTTAGGGCTTGATTATATTGACCTTATGATTCTGCACCATTCTGCACCGGGCAGTGACGTGGAAGCGTATCAGGCAATGGAGAGGGCTGTCGAGGATGGAAAATTAAGGTCAATCGGCCTGTCGAATTACTACACGCCGGAGGATTTTGACCGGCTGGTAGAGGCTACAACCATTGTTCCGGTTCTTTTGCAGAATGAAACACACCCATATCATCAAAGTATGGAAATGAAGGAGCATTTGAAAAAATATGGCACGGTAATGGAATCATGGTTCCCGTTGGGCGGCAGAGGGAACACACAGACGTTATTCAATAATGAAACGATTGTTTCCATTGCTGAGGCACATGGAAAAACCTCTGCACAGATAATTTTGCGCTGGCATTTGCAGGCGGGAAATATCGCAATTCCCGGTTCCAGCAACGAAGATCATATACAGGAAAATTACGAGATATTTGATTTTGAATTGTCAGAAGAAGAAATGCAGAGAATGAGCGATTTAGACCGTAATGAGCGGTTTGCCGATTATTGATTGTAAGGAGAAAATGTCATGGGACTGGAACGTATCAATATGCGGGATGAAAGCTATCAGGCTTCCATCCACGAAATCCACAGATGCGGAAAACTGTGCTTTCATATCAACCAGACCGAACCTCATTCCGAGGAAGGGCGGCTGTTGACAGACGAACTTTTTGAATCGCCATTGCCGGAGGGAAGCGTCATCTTCCCTCCAATGCAGATTGACTTGGCGAAGAATGTTAAAATCGGGAAAAATGTAATTATCAATCATAACCTGACTTGTATGGCGAGAGGGAGCATTGAGATTGAAGATGATGTGATGATTGGCCCAGAAGTGGCACTGCTTACAGCAAATCATGATTTTGCAGACCATTGGGTATTGCTCTGCGGGAAAATCCACATCAAAAAGAATGCGTGGATTGGTGCAAGGGCGGTTATTCTGCCCGGTGTCACAGTCGGCGAAAATGCGGTAGTTGCTGCCGGAGCTGTTGTTACAAAGGACGTGGCGGCAAATACTGTGGTTGGCGGAAATCCGGCACGGGTAATCCGAAAATTAGAGGGGTAGGAGGCTTTGATAATGAAAAGGATACTTTCATTTATGATAATTGGAATTATGGCATTTTCTCTTACTGCCTGCGGGAACAGTGCTTCTGGAAACACCACACAGCAGGAAGCAGAAAGCATGTTGGAAATATCGGAAAGGGAAAATGACACTGATTTGAACACGGTTCCGGCAGATGAAGTAGCTTCCGCCGATAACGCACAGCAGGAAGAAGCAGACACCGATTCCGACAGCAATACAGAAGGAAATTCTATTCTGGTGGCATACTTCTCTCTTGCCGGGGAGCAATATGGGGTGGGTGTGATCGAAGAAGGCAATACCTCTATTATTGCAAAGATGATTGCGGAGCAGACGGGAGCAGATTTATTTGAGATTGAAGCCGTAAATGCTTACCCGGAAACATACGACGGACTGTTGGATGTTTCCCGGCAGGAAATGTCAGATAATGCCCGTCCGGAGATTGTTGGCACGGTGGATAACATGGAGGATTACGATATTGTCTTTGTGGGTTATCCGAACTGGTGGGGTGATATGCCGATGATAATCTACAATTTTTTAGAGAGCTATGATTTTTCCGGCAAAACGGTAATTCCATTCTGTACGCATGGCGGCAGCGGATTGTCTGGCACGGAAAGCACGATTGCGGACATTACGGGAGCCGAAATGATGGATGGCTTTGATATTGCCGGAGAGGCGGCGCAGAACCAAAGGGACAAAGCGAGCGAAGCGGTGACGGAATGGCTGCGGAAAGGCGGTTTTGTTGAGTAGAAATAAGCAGACAAAGAAACAGACCTTTTGTGTACTGATAATGTTTGCGATATTTTTTATGTTTACTGCTTGCAGTTTGGAAAAGGAAGGTTTGCAGGAGCCAGTAACTGATATGTCAGGGCTTTCTGATACGGAAAGTGCCCAAGTCGAAGTCACAAACAGGCAGGAAGGAGAACTTATGCAGGAATTTGATTTTTCGGTATTTTCCAATGTGGAGCTGATAGGGGCGGATTTATCTGCTATGAGTGGCGAACAGACGGAAATCCTTTACCGGCAGGCAATGTACTGTCAGGCTATGACAGTCGCAGATATTGATACCATGCGGGAACTTGTGTCGGAGGATATGGTCTTTACGCACATGAGCGGAAGACAGCAGACAAGGGAGGAATATTTTGCAGATGTGAAGGATGGGAGCCTCCGCTATTTTACTATCGGCATTGACAGCCCGTTAGTGGAAGTGGATGGCGATTTTGCTTCTGTTACTTATACTTCTGTACTGAACGCCAACGCTTACGGTGCAAGGGGAACTTATCGCATGGGCGGGACTCACTGGTTTGAAAAGCGGGAAGATGGCTGGTTCCTTATCAACGCCCCTGATCGTTAAGGGGGTATCCTATGGCTTCATTGAAAAATTCGGATAATAAAAAGATACCTTTGAGAAACGAGAAAAAATTCATGCGCATAATAACGGATTTAGTTATGACGGTGCTGCTTCCTCTGCTTATGGCTTATTCTCTGGCCGGGGAGGCTTTACATGAGTGGGTAGGCATCTTCATGTTCCTGCTTTTTATCCTTCATCATATCCTGAATTTATCGTGGTATAAACACCTACTCAAAGGGCGTTATTCCGGTTCCCGTATTTTGAGAACAGTGTTTGACCTGCTCCTTATTCCTGTTATGCTGATTTTGTCAATCAGTGGGATTATGATGTCCCGTCATGTATTTTCGGATTTGGGCTGGAGTTTATCCTTTGCACGGATAGCGCATCTTCTTGCGTCTTATTGGGGATTTGTACTTTTGTCGCTGCATATAGGGCTTCATTGGAGAATGGCTGTCGGCATGGCGGGAAATTTTCTACACAGAAAAAAGCCGGTAAAAAGCTGCATACTCCTGTTGCATATAGTGACTGTGTTTATATCGTTCTATGGAGTTTATGTCTTTATCCACAGGCAGATAGGCTCTTATATGTTCCTTAAAAATCAGTTTGTATTTTTTGATTTTGGGAAGCCGCTCATATTATTTTTGGGGGATTATTTTGCAGTCATGTGTTTGTTTGCCGTATGTGGGTATTATGCTGTGAGAGGAACAGAACTGCTGGCGGAAAGGAGAAAAAAAGCATGAAAAGAAAAGGGATGCCTATAATTGCCATCTTGACGGTATTGTTATTTACGGGGTGTGCTGGCGGAAATGATACGGCTTTAGATTCAACTGGCATAGCGCAGACGGAGCCGGAAACAATGGAAATACAGACAGAGGAATCCGAGGCGCAAAACGAGGCAAGAACGGACGGAACAGATCATGCAGTCCTGCTTTATCAGGGACAGGCAAGTATCCGCATTATTACGACGGAAGGAAAGGTTATCTATGTTGACCCTTATGCGGGGAATGATTATGAACTTTATGCGGATTTGATTTTGGTAACACATCCACATTATGACCACAACATGGTAGATAAAGTGCAAAACCGCAATCCGGGCTGTGAGATTATCACGCAGGCAGAGGCAATCCAGAATGGGGAACATCAGATATTTGATTTAGGCTATGTAACGGTGGAAGCGGTAGAGGCAGGTTATAATTCTCTGCATGATGTGGGTGGCTGTGTGGGATACATACTGACCTTTTCCGATGAAAAATCCGTCTATGTAACAGGCGATACGTCAACCACAGAACAGATGCCTTTGCTGGCAGAGAAAAGTATTGATTATGCCTTCTTCTGCTGTGACGGTATTTACAACATGGGATTGGATGAAGCGGCGGAATGTGCAGAAATGGTTGGAGCAAAGCATAATATTCCCTACCACATGACGGCGGAGGAAGGTGTTGTTTTTGACAGGGAGCTTGCGGAAAAGTTTGGAGCGCCCAACCGTCTGATTGTGGAAGCCGGGGAAGAAATTATAATTGAATAAAAAATTATAGAGCGAATGGAGGAAATGTGATGGAAAAATTTGGTTTTGGGTTAATGAGGCTGCCGGTGGTAAACGGAAATTATAGTGAGATAGATATTCCGCGCATGACAGAAATGGTGGATGCCTTTTTGGAAACGGGCGGCACATATTTTGACACGGCATATCCTTATCATGGTGGCAACAGTGAAAAGGCTTTCCGGGAAGCCGTGGTAAAACGGTATCCGAGAGAGCGTTTTACTATTACGGATAAGATGCCGGTTTACATGGTGCAGAAAACGGAACAGATGCAGGGGATATTTGAGGAACAGTTAAACCGGTGCGGCGTGGAGTATTTTGATTATTACTGGCTCCATGCGCTGGGCAGTAGTAATTACGAAAATGTCCAGAGGGTAAAGGCGTTTGATTTTATTGCAAAGAAAAAGGCGGAGGGCAAAATCCGGCATATCGGTTTCTCATTCCATGATTCGCCTGAATTATTGGAGCGCATTTTGAAGGCTCACCCGGAGGTGGAATATGTGCAGCTTCAATTAAATTATCTTGATTGGGAAGATGAGGCGATTCAGGCGAAGGCGTGTTATGAAATTGCCACTCGCTATGGAAAGCCGGTTATCGTCATGGAGCCGATCAAGGGCGGTGCTTTGGTAAATATACCGGAGAAGGCGGCGGAAATTTTGAAGCGGCAGGCTCCGGATTTATCTGTTGCTTCGTGGGCGATCCGCTTTGCCGCTACCCATGAAAATGTGATGATGGTGCTTTCTGGTATGGGGAATATGGAGCAAATGGAAGATAATCTCAGTTACATGAAGGATTTCCAGCCTCTTAGCGAAAAGGAACTGTCTGTTCTGAAAGAAGCAACGGATGTGATAAGGGAAGGAATTGCTATTCCGTGTACCGCCTGCCGCTACTGTGTCAGTGAAAGCGAATGTCCGAAGAAAATAGCGATACCGGACTATTTTTCCATTTACAATAACCTGAAATCCTTTAGTCAGACGCAGGGGATGGTGGCTTCTGTTTATTATAACAATCTCACAAAAACGCATGGAAAAGCATCGGAGTGTATCCAGTGTGGGAAGTGTGAAAAACATTGTCCGCAGCACCTTCCGATTAGGAAATATCTGAAAGATGTGGCAGGAGCTTTGGGGTAGAGAATAATTGGATTACAATAAATCAGAAAGTGAAATATATGTTAAAGTTTTAAGAGATATTATAATGTGTTGAAATTTAAAATGTTGAATTTTATTTTACATTTCAAGGTGTACTGCGAGTGGATTGAATAATATCATGCAGTACACCTTTTTGATGTTTATAGCTTGAATTTTGTATTGTAATGGGGGTTAGGGGGATTTTCCCCTTAAGAGCAATTTTTACAGATTTCCACTCGTGGAAAATTTGTAAAAAAACTGTCTATGGACGTCCATAGGCAGTGCTTGCTATTTCTTCCTGCGTATATACGCAAGCAGTGCTTGCTATTACGCCCTGTGTCATGACACAGGCAGTGCTTGCTATTCCAGTATGGATAGTAAGCAGAGAATAGTCTGTAAGGCAGTTTTTCTTTAAGACTGCTAAAACTCCATACGGATATTGCCGTCCGATTTTATAAAAAAATTTGAAAAAGTTTTTGCAAATAGGAAGGTTTTTTGCATATTTACCATTTAGAATATAACTGGGGCTGAGTAGAAGGAGGGAGTGGCAGTGACCGCCGCAGACCGCAGATTAGAGATTATCAGTATTCTTGTGGTCAGCGGTCATACTACATCAAAGGAGCTGGCACAGGAATTTGGTGTTACAAGGCGTACAATATTGCATGATGTTTCAGTCCTCTCATATGGGTATCCCGTATACACAAAGCCGGGGGAAGGAGGGGGAATTTTTATCATGGATAGTTACAAACCATATAATAACACACTCACTCCCGTAGAGCAGGAAAGGCTCAAAAAAATGTATGATGCGGCAGAGGGGGAGGATAAAAAAATCCTCGAACGTGTTCTGCGGAAATACGGTGCATATAAGCTGGAACTGTAGCTGAATGAAAAACTGAATATTGTAATACATACAAGACGTGAGGATATGTGTAGCCACTATGTAGGTGCGCCACGATATGCCTGCCCTAATTCGTTTTGGGGTGAACGTGAGGAAATGGAAATAATCTATTGAAGCAAAGACATGGAGCGATAAAAACCTGACAAAATGCACATCAGTTGTGCGGGGCAATGAAGCATATCCGTGATAATGATACTTCTGAACTTTTTGATTAAAATTCAGTCATATAATGACGGTGCGATACCGATGTGGGCAGCGTAATGACCTGCCACTTGTATGTGATTTATCTGATTAAGGAATGAGAGAAAGTGACAGGGAATTTGTAATCTTTTTTAGTGCAACAAAACAGCGTAAAGGCAATTATGAACGTAACAGTTTGTAATTGCCTTTTTTGCGTTTATAAGGGAGGAAATTGAATGGTAAATAAGAAAAAAATCAGGAAAGAAAAACGGGAAAAGCCGACGAGAATTGTCGTGGAGCGTGTCTATCTCGGCGGTCAGAGCATGGAAGACGCTTTCCGCAAAATCAATGAGGAAACAGTCAAGGAAAATATTACTGAAATCTTGGCAAAAACGGTTTAACTTTCAGGGCGGTCATGCTATAATGCTTATAGTGTGTTCCGCCCTTTTATGGAGGTAGGAAGATGAAAGGGAACGGAACAAAAATTACAGCCTTATATTGCAGACTGTCACAGGACGATGGGAATGTCGGGGACAGCATGAGTATCCAAAGTCAGAAAGCTATTTTGGAAAAATATGCGATGGAAATAGGAAAAATTGCTTATTCTTTCTATGTGGACGACGGTTATTCGGGAACAAATTTTCAAAGACCGAGTTTTCAGAGAATGATAGCCGATATTGAGGATGGGAAGATAGATACGGTCATTACAAAAGACCTCTCCCGTCTTGGCAGGAATTATCTTGAAAGCGGCGCATACATTGAAGTATTTTTTCCACAACACCATGTACGCTATATCGCAGTTAATGATGGTGTTGATTCCGAGCAGAGCGGCGGGCTTGACATCACGCCTTTTAAGAATATCCTGAATGAATTTTATTCAAGGGATATTTCCAAAAAGGTCAAGAGTGGAAAGCACATACGGGCATTGGAAGGCAAATTCATGGGAACAACCGCACCATTCGGCTACAGGAAAGACCCACAGGACAAAAACCATTTAATCATTGATGAAACGACTGCACCCACTGTCAGGCTGTTATTCAGTCTTGCCTTGGAAGGATACGGTACAAACCGTATCGGGAAAGTGCTTTATGAGAGGAAAATCCCAAAGCCGAGCTATTACAAGCAGGAGTTTTTCTCACAGCATGATACGGGCAGTGATGATTACTGGTATGACTGGAAACAGGAGGTCATAACACGGATTCTGCGCAATCCCGTTTACAAAGGCGGAATGTATGTGCATACCACTTCAAAGCCGACATTCAAGTGCAGGGGCAGGGGATATATCCAGCGGACGGACAGGGAGATACTGGAAGATGTGCATGAGGCGGTTGTCACAAAAGAAGTGTGGCAGACAGTGCAGGACATCATTGACAGGCACACCAAAGTCAAACCGTGTACTTCCGGCTATGAGAATATCTTCAGGGGGCTTTTGAAATGTCCTGACTGCGGACAGACGCTCTTAATCCATACGGACAACCGCAACCCTGACAGGGATTTGCTGGACAAGACCTATTACCAATGCACCACTTACCGTAAAAAGGGAGCGAATTTCTGTACCGCACACCGCATCAGCGCAGGGGATATTGAAAATGCTATCAAGGCAGACATTGACAGACACGCAATAAAGGCAATGAAAGACAAAGAAAAATTCATAAACAATGTACTTCTAAGCATGAACGAGAGCAGCGCAGAACGTTCGGAAAAAGTAAAGGCGGAGATTGACAAACTCAAAAAGAGGAATGCTGAACTTGACCAGATGTATATCCGTCTGTACGAGGATTATTCCAGCGGAAGGCTGTCAGAAAAGAAGTTCACTATGATGTCAGCGCATTACGAGCAGGAACAGGACGCAAACGAGGAAAAGCTGTTGGAACTGGAAAAACGGCACAAGGAAAAGTCTGTTGCTGTTGCTAATGCGGAACAGTTTACGGAGAGCCTTTCGCAGTGTGCGGGCATGAAGAAACTGACAGCAACGGTGCTGAATACGCTGATAGAAAAGATAGAAGTACACAATCCAGTTATGGTCAACGGAGTGAAAGAACAGAAGTTGACTGTCTATTACAAATTCGTAGGTCAAATCGACTAAAGTATCTATAAATGGAACGCAATAGAGTTAGCACCAGAGGGAACCGGATACCGGGCAAAGACAAGGTTTGCGAAGTTCTTCAACCTGCCGGAGCTGATTGCGCTTTTTAAGGAGAGCGCAGACATTCAGACACCAGATATGCTAAAGCTGCCTGTGCCGGAGGCGGAGTATGAAAACGTGGTGTTAAAGCCGAGTGAATACCAGCAGGACATGGTTTCCTCACTTGCCGACAGATCTGAAGCAGTACGCAACAGGCTTGTCGAGCCGTATCAGGATAATATGCTGAAAATCACGAATGACGGGAGGAAGCTGGCTCTGGATCAGCGCCTTATCAATAATATGCTACCAGACAATGAAACTTCCAAAGCGGCAACCTGTGTTGGAAAGGCATTTGAGATATGGGAACAGACAAAAGAGCAGAAGTCAACACAGTTAATTTTTTGTGATCTTTCGATACCAAAAGGGGACGGTACATTTAATGTCTATGAGGACATAAAAAACAAACTGATTGAGAAAGGAGTACCACCGGAAGAAATAGCATTTATTCATGAAGCGAATACGGAAACAAGGAAAGCGGAGCTGTTTGGCAAGGTAAGAAGCGGACAGGTTCGTTTTTTATTGGGTTCAACGCAGAAGATGGGCGCAGGAACCAATGTGCAGGATCGGCTGATTGCCTTACATCATCTTGATGTACCGTGGCGTCCTTCTGAAGAAGACCGTGCGGAGCGATACATCAACAAACCAAGCAAAATCAAGGCATTCCGCAGTTCAGTAACAGCACGGTCCGCAAGGCATTATAGGAATTTACAAGGAAAACTGAATATGGAACACAAATACACCGAAAGGAGGATTGCGGACAAGAAATTTTTTTTGATACGGATAGAATGTTAGGTTGTTAGCTTTGCCGTTTGATTTTTTGTAGTATTGGCTGATATCATTGTAGTATTTTTAAGTTAGGTATTTTGGTTTCAAAGTCAAAAACTTAATTTCCACTGTAATTAGTGTCTGCTGATTAGGTTTAAAACACTTGATTTTATCGACTTTTACCGC
>ERZ779632.467-NODE-467-length-23312-cov-8.504880_pt1 | contig 23312 bp, 13 predicted proteins | sample MGYA00514194_ERZ779632 | MGnify/ENA primary metagenome ERZ779632 (study PRJEB29562, sample SAMEA4376704) | mouse gut metagenome | isolation source: Cecum | study: EMG produced TPA metagenomics assembly of the A DSS colitis mouse model was used to assess the...
TTAGATTCATGGCACAGTTATCAGTTCAGATACTGTTCCGTGAATAATTCAGGCTGATCTATCATCTCCGGTTTGCTCCATTTACCCTGTACCTTCCGTACCCATTCCTCCGTGACAAACTCCTGCGCCGCAAAGGTTTTTTGGTAAGTTCTGCCGCCCTTTGCGCCATCCATCGCCTCCACCTGCGAGACCATCTCCTCCGGAAAAGGTTTGGGATCAAAATTGCTCACCTGAAAATAGGAGGCGTCAGCAGTAATAAAATCCGTTACCACTCGTTTTAAATATTTGTCCATATCAAAACCGTTTGCCAGAATAAAGGTAATATTCAAAACTACTACCGCAAAGGACATGGAGATTACCGTAATTAAGGTTTTACTTCTATTTCTGCCAAGATTCGCCACCGCCATGCGAAAAATGGAAGCGCCCTTTTGCGAAGTCTCAGACACATTCAGTGAATGCCGTCTTTTAGTTCTTCTCACGCCGTCCTTTTCCGTGTAACGCACCGCCTCCACAGGGGAGATTTTCGCCGCCATCCTGCGAGGCTTCCGACAGGAGACCCAGACCGTCACAAAAGAGAACACCGCCGCGCCAAGAAAGATTATGGGACTGACTGAATAAGTTAATTTTACGCCGTTAAGCTGAGACACCACTACACCCGTCATAGCCACGCCCGCGCCATAGCCTACGGCCAGACCGATGGGAATCCCCAGCGCCGACAGGAAAAACGCCTGCAAAGAGATAATCCGCTTGATCTGCCGCCCCGTGGTGCCGATGGTCTTTAACAGCCCGTAAAAGCGCACGTCGTTTGATACCGATATCTGGAAAATATTGTAGATAATCAGATAACCTGTAAAGACAATCAACAGCATCACCGCAATAAGCGCAAGCACCGTAGAAATATCTATGGAATCCTCAAACTGTGCCGAGACATAACCCCAGTTGCCGCCTGCGCGGATATAATTGTCTCCCTGATCCCAGCCCTCCGACTGATAACCGTGCCGCTCCAAAATGGTGTTAAGATTTTCTTCAATGTGGGAAGCGTTTTTAAACATCACACCCATACGGATAAGGCCGGTCATGCCATCTTTGCCCTGCGTACCCAGCTTTTCAAAAATCTCCCTCGTCCGGCTCTCAGGAACCAACACATGGTTTGCCACAATAGCATCATCATAGTCCCAATAACCGCACAGGGTAAAAGTTTCCGTAGTCTCCTCATCGTCTACCAGAAACGTCATGGTAAACTCGTTACCAATCACCGGCTCCACCCCCAGCAGGGCAAGGACTTTCAAGTCTGTAGCCGCCTCGTTGGTGCCTTCCCTGGGAAACCGCCCTTCGACAGGCTCCAAAAACATCCACTTCGCCGTGTTTTCGTCGCAGTAGCTGACCTCCACATGGCTCTTGTGAAAAGGCTCTTTTTCCGGCATACCGCAGAAGATTCGTTTTCCGTACTCCTGAATCAGCGGGTCGTCCTTCAATTCCTCAAACTGCTCTTCCGTTATATCCTTAATCTCGCCGTGGGCATAGCTGCCCGCCTGCCGAAAGTTGGACTGCTCAAACCCGTGCTTGATGGACATGCCCACCGTTAAAATAACCGTAAATAGTATTGTGGTCAGCGCAATTGCCGCCACCGTAATGATATTTCTGATCTTCGCCGCCTTGAAGCTTGCAAGACTGAGACGGCGAATGGTTTTTCTGTTGGAAACATGCATGTTATTTTCTCCCTTCTTTACGGAGAATGTCGTTCTGCAGACATTCTTCCGGCACGCTTCATACTGCGATCCGTCCATCCTCAATCCGAATAATCCGATCCGCCATCTGTGCTATTGCCTCATTATGCGTAATCATAACGATAGTCTGTGAAAATTTCTGCCCCGTTACTTTTAAGAGACTTAAGACATCCTGACTGGTTCTGGAATCCAGATTTCCGGTCGGTTCATCCGCTAATATAATGGCAGGCTTGGAGGCAAGCGCCCTCGCAATCGCCACCCTCTGCTGCTGCCCGCCGGAAAGATTGTTAGGCAGATTGTTCAGCTTGGAAGCAAGCCCCAGTATGTCAATGATTTCTTTGATGTATCCCTGATCCGGGCTGTCACCGTCAAGCTGTATCGGCAGGAGAATATTTTCATAAACATTTAACACCGGCACCAGATTGTAATTCTGAAACACAAAGCCGATCTTCCTGCGGCGGAATATGGTCAGTTCCTCATCCTTCAACGTAAAAATTTCCTTACCGTCCACAGTAACGTTGCCGGACGTGGGACGATCAAGTCCGCCCAGCATATGGAGAAGCGTACTTTTTCCACTGCCCGATGTACCTACAATGGCAACAAACTCGCCCTTCTCCACCTGAAAATTCACCCCGTCCAGAGCACGCACTTCGCTCTCGCCCGAGCCATATACTTTTTTTAAATCGTGTGTTGATAATATGGTCATGCTTTCCTCCTCTCAAAGACGCAAACCCGCCCTGCCATATTTCTTATCCAAGTTCATCGTATGTTTGCACCTATTTAAAAAATCTGCATCGGAAGGACTGTCTGTAACATCGTCCTCCACAATACAGATTATCTCATGGCAATCTTTCCACATTCTTTCCACAAGAGAAAAGATTATGACAGTTTTGTAAGAATTGAAACGCCGCCTCAATCCGCAGGCAGATACAGAGAAAAAACCGATCCATTCCCTATTTCAGAAACAAGCTGCAGGTATCCCGACTGCTGCCTCACGATTTCCCTGGCCAGATAAAGGCCGATCCCCACGCCCTGACTGTCAGAAACCGTTATTGAGCGGTAGAAACGCCCAAAGACCTTTGCCTGTTCTTCCTCCGTAATACCGATTCCCGTGTCCGCCACCTCCACGCTGACAAAAAGCTCATAGGCCTTAACGCTTATGGTAACGCCGCCGGTTTCCGTATACTTGATCGCATTATCAATGAGGTTTCCCAGCGCTTCCAATGTCCACTTGAGATCAAAGCAGGCTTTAACGCCCTGCGCCTCTTCTGACAGCACATGCAAATACAGTCCCTTCTTCTGCGCTTTTGCAGCGTACTGTTCCCCTGCCTCCTCCAGAAGCGCGGACAGCGCATTTCTTTTCGGATGCAGCGCCAGAATCCCCGTTTCCAGTCTGGACAGCTTTACCAGCGACTGAATCAAAAAATCCAACTTCTTTATCTGCCCCTCCAACAGCTCGATTGTCTCCCTGTTTCCCGCAGCCTCCTCCTTCAGCAATTCCGCATACAGCAAAATATTGGCAAGAGGAGTCTTTGTCTGGTGGGAGATGTCCGCTATGAGGGTTTTCGTCTTCTCCTGTTCCGCTATGGCTTTTTTCTCCTGAACCTGTGAAGCGGAAATGTATTCGGCAAGCTTGCTCTCCACGGACGCACACAGGGATTCGTCATAAATATCCGCCCGAAATGTCCCGTCCATTGCGGACTGTATCATGCTGCGCATCCGTTTCAGGCTGCGCTTTCTGGCAATAACATCCGCAATCAGAATGATGACGGCTGCAAGCAGCAAGAAGATACCTGCCATAAAAAGGATCGTTCCTGTTTTAGTTTCCATATTATTGCCTACTCCCACCGATACCCAATTCCATATACCGTCCTGATTCTATCCTGCCCGCCCAGCTTGTCCCGCAGGCGTTTCACCGTGACAGACAGCGTATTTTCATCCACAAACTCCGCGTCCACAGACCAGATACAATCAAGTAACCTGTCTCTGCTCAGGGTGATACCGCGGTTTTCCACGAGAAAACGCAGAAGCTTCTGCTCGCTTTTGCTCAGCTCAATTTGTTCCTCCCCATGATAAAAAAGCATTTTGGCAAAGTGAAAACGATAGCCCCCGTCCAGAATCCAGCCCTCGTCCGCCGCAAATACTGCCGGCTGTGCTCCATTTTCCGCCGTTCCACCGTTTATCCCATTACTGCGTTCCCCGATTCCCGCCCGTCTAAGCTGTGTGGCCACCCGCGCCCGCAGCACTGCAAGACTGAAGGGTTTCGTAATATAATCGTCTGCTCCGGCTTCCAGCCCTGCCACAATATCCGTTTCCATGTCGTTTGCCGTCAACATTATGACAAATATGTCATATTTCTCCTTGATCTTTTGCAGATAATCAAACCCATTGCCGTCAGGCAAATTCACATCCAACACTACCAGATCAAATGCTGTCCCAAACGCCGTATCTGTTCCAAACCGGCCGTTCGCCGCTTCAAGCAGTTTCTCCGCCTCTTTCAGCGTATGACAGCTGACCGTCTCCGTCTCGTTGTTTCTCAGAGCGCGGCAAAGACCGTCCGCCAGTGTAAGGTCGTCCTCCACAATCAAAATTCGGTATTTCCTTCCGCTATCTGTACCCATGCCGTCCCCTTTTTATTTCAATTCATTTGCCGTCACATAAAAGTGATGATAAATACCGTTCTGTGCCAGCAAACTTTCGTGTGTCCCTTCCTCCACGATTCCTTCCTCCGTCAAAACCAGAATGCGGTCGGAACCCCGGATGCTGGACAGCCTGTGGGCAATGGTTATGGTGGTTCTGCCTTTCGCCAGCGCCTCCAGAGACCTCGCCACCTGAAACTCGCTCTCATTATCCAGCGCGGAAGTGGCTTCGTCCATAATCAGAATGGGCGGATTTTTTAAAAATACTCTGGCAATGCTGATCCGCTGCTTTTGCCCGCCGGAAAGCTTGACGCCGCGCTCCCCCACATAGGTATCATACCCGTCTTTGAGCGCCGTAATAAAATCATGGGCGCCAGCCCGCTTTGCAGCCTCGATTACTTCATCCCGGGTCGCATTCTCCCTGCCGTAGGCAATGTTTTCATAAACCGTCCCGGAAAAAAGGTAAACATCCTGCTGCACCATACCGATATTCTGCCGCAGGCTCTTTATCGTATAATGGTGAATATTCTTCCCGTCCAGGCAGATTTCACCTTTGTCAATATCGTAAAAGCGGGGAAGCAGATTACAAAGTGTAGTCTTGCCGCCGCCGGAGGGCCCCACAATGGCAATCTTTTCTCCCGCGCGGATTTCCAGATTCAAATTCCGAAAAACAACGTTGTGATCATCGGGGTATTCAAAGCTGACATTGTGAAATGAAATATTCCCCTGCGGATGCTCGCATTCTATCGCTCCCGGTTCATCAAAAATCTCAATATCGCTGTCCATGATCTGCACAAACCGTTCGATGCCCGTCATGCCACGCTGAAACTGCTCCGCAAACTCAATGATTCTGCGAATCGTGGCAATTAACGTGGTCACATACATCACATAGGCAACCAGATCTCCGGGCGCAATTTTCCCATATACCATAAAAATACCGCCCGCCGTAAGAAGCACCAGATACATAAGCCCGTCAAACGCTCTCGTGGTAGTCTGGAAAGCCGCCATAAAACGGTAGGTTTCCTTTTTTATCTGATAAAAATTCTGATTGTCCCGCTCGAACTTTTCCTTTTCCTTCTCCTCGTTGGTAAAGGCCTTGACCACCTTCTGTCCCAGTAGGCTGTCCTCAATGCGGGCGTTCAGCTCTCCGATCTGCACCCGCTGCCTGCGAAAGGCCTCCCGCATCCGCAAATTAATAATGATACAGGTCACCGCCATAACCGGCACTACCGAAAAAAGAATGAATGTCAGGCCCAAGCTGATACGCCCCAGAATAATAAAGGAAATCACCGCCTTGATTCCGGCAATAAAAAATTCCTCCGGGCAATGGTGGGAAAACTCCGTCACATCAAAAAGATCGTTTGTGATGCGCCCCATAATCTGCCCCACCTTGGTATTATTATAATAAGTATCCGACAGCTTTTGCAGATGAGCATAGGCGTCCCGTCGCATGTCCGTCTCAATCCGCGTACCCATTACATGGCCCGTATAGGCCATATAAAAATTGGCTATGGTATCGACAATCCGCAAAACCAAATACAGCGCGCCCAGACGTAAAATAACCGCCACCGTAAGGGACGCCAGATCGTTCATCCCCGTGTTGGTGATAAATCGAATAATCATCGGCAGCACCAGTTCACAGACAGTCGTCAGCGCAGCACAAAGCAGATCAATCAAAACAATGGGTAAATATTTTTTATAATACGGAAGAAACCGTCGCAGCAGTTCTCCTGATTTGTAGGTTCGCGTATTTTCCTGTGTGTTCATACTATGCTCCCTGTATTATTTTAGCCGTGCTTTCGGATATATTGTAAGCTTACGGACAGTAAAAGACAAGCCGCAAAAATCTATTTTTTCCTCCCGTTATATTCCACAACCTCCTCCTGCTTTTGCACAAAAGGAAGTACGTCTTCTGTCAGTCCTTCCTTCCAGATAATTTGGGCTAATGCGCTTACTTCCTCCTTCTTCAAGTACAGGCAGACCTCTTCCAGTCTGGCAGGATCAACCGGCCTTTTCCCTTTCAACACCCGATAGGCATATTCCAGATTTTCATCTCCGTAAACGCCGTCAAAATCTTTCTTCTTCATTCCGCTAAAAGAGATACTGACATCTTTCAGTTTAGCCTTCTGCCCTACCATCCTTATTACATTTCTGCCTTCGGGAAGGGTAAGCTTTACCGTATTTTCTTCTCCGCTTTCATTGAGCGTCTGCACGGTCTGATCCGGTCTGACCCAGACAACCTTAAAACGACCGTTATTAAGATCGAAGTCGAAGGCTATCTCCAGCGTTGTTTCCTTATTAGCATACAGAATCCACCAGTCGCTCTCACTGTCTCCTGCAATCAAGGCGTCGTCTTCATACGTCCGATACGCCGGGATTCCAAAAACCGATCAGCATAGGGCTGTCGACTGCATCGCACTCATACAGCGAAATATTTCTGCCGATTCCAAGTCTCTCCCGAATCTCTGCGCTTTAATCAGCGCCTTCTCATCCGTAACGGGCCTGCACGCCGCACGGCTTCCCCTGACAATACCGCATCTCCTGTACCGTCCTCTGCGCTTGGCGAAATTTCTGACGGCATCTACACGTACCCGCTCCCCGCGGCAATTTCCGTCACGATATCCTCATTGTCCGTTGCGACATCCATTTCAAACACCGCCGCCAGATTTCTTGCATTCTCTTTGAAGAACTTATTCAGGAAGCTTTTTGTCTCTCCTTTTACACAGTCATTTCGCGATACAAGCGGGGTATAGTAGTAAACCTCTCTCTTTTCCTGCGCGAGAGCGCATTTATCAAGCAGTCTGCGAATTAACGTCAATACCGTGGTGCGCTCCCAGTCCTTCTTTTCGTTCAGCCGTACGCGAATCTCATTGGCATTCAGCGCTTCCCCCGCCGTCCACAATGTTTCCAATATTTCCAGTTCCGCATCAGGTATTTTTGTGTCCTTCATCCTTTCCTCCTGTTTCGGCCGGTTGTTATTTTCCTGTCAGCTCTGTTGTCTACGATTGTAAACTTTTTATGTATTCATAGTTTACACTTGTAAACAAACTCGTCAAGTCCATTTCCCAAACCTTTTAGATGCCGCCTTTAAATATCTTTCTTGCTTTCGATTTTATGCATGTGTATAATGAAAGAAACATGTTGTTACTAACGTCCTGATTTTGTTATATCTTTATTATTGTAAAAGGGAGGTAGAAAATTGGTAGATTATTCACAATTTGAGGCAAGTACAAAGTCCGGCATCCACGCGGATGTACAGCGCATAAGGCAGCACGATGAAATTATAAGGGCGGTAGTTAAAAAGAGAAAAAACTCTGCGGTTATCTGCGTTTGTTTTGCCTGTCTGGCCGGGGTTACATTTTTAAAAAGCTGGATTCCCGCCGTTATTTTCCTTCTGCTCGCATTATTCTTCCTATGGCGGGCCGTCGGCAAATTTTCTGACGAATACTTAAGGGAAATGTACGAGGAAGGCCTTTTAGTTCCCGGAATGATTGTGAAAACGCAGCCTCTGACAATCATGGCAATCGCAAATATGGTTGCGCATGACGGCGCGCCAACCGTAAACGGATGCTACTGTCTGGAGGCAAAGGCTCTCGACGGGGCAAATATAGAATTATATGAAAAGATCCCCTGCTCCTGCTTTTTCTGCTATGAAGGGGGCGATTATCACTCCTCCTTCCAGCCTCACCCCCTCTACTGGGGCACTACGGATCAGATGGCGATTCATGAAGCGTTAAGACAGGTGGAAGCGGACAATAAAGAAAATTCCAGAGACGAATGGGAGGTTCTGAAAGAAGTGGCGCAGAAATTCCCCGATCTTGGAAACGGAAATATGATTCTGCTGGACGAAAACTATGTCCCTTTCGGGAAAAAGAATTACATGGACAGCAATCATCAGCCCCTCGACTAAGAGGCCCTCCGTCAGCTCTCATAATATGACAGAAAGGCTTCCCTTGTATAGAGCTGATCCGCCACAGCCCCAAACTCCCGGATGGAATGCATGGCCAAAACCGGCGCGCCAATATCAACCGTCGGTATCGTAGTCAGCCCGGAAAGCGCGGGGCCAATGGTGGAACCGCCTGCTATGTCGTTACGGTTTACAAACTTCTGGAAGGGAACCTCCGCCCGCTCGCAGGCCTTCATAAAATAAGCGGCGCTTACTGCCGTGGTGGCATACCGCTGGGACGCGGAATACTTAATTACAGGCCCTCCCCCTAAGATAGGCCGTGTTTCCCCATCGTGCTTATCCCCGTAATTGGGATGCACCGCGTGGGCCAGATCCGCCGAAACGGAAGTGGAATTGGCAACCGCCTGGAAGTATTCCTCGTCCGTCATGCCAAGATTTTTACAGATACGGTTCAAAATATGCCGCAAAAGCCCGGAATTTGCTCCCTGCGCGGTGGTGCTCCCCACCTCCTCGTTATCAAAGGCCGCAAACACCTGGCAGCCTGTTCTCCTGTCCGCCTGCGTCAATGCGCAAAGGCCTGCATAAACCATGGACAGATCGTCAAGCCGTGACGCCGAGATAAATTCCTGATTCTTACCCGTGAAAAGTCCCTTCTGGTATTCATACAAAAACAGCTCGTAATCCACGATATCTTTTTTCTTTGTTTTCGTTTCTTCCCGAATCAGATCAAACAGATAATCCTCTTTTTCCACATCCTCTTCCTTCATACATAAAAGAGGCAGCATATCGGTCTGCTTATTATACGAGCCTTTTTCATTCACGTCCTTATGAAAATGAATGCAGAGACTCGGCAGCATAAAGACAGGTTTATCCATTCTAATCAGCTTTTCCCGAAGCGCTCCCTTTTCTTTTACAATCAGACGACCTGCCACGGCAAGCGGCCTGTCAAACCAGGTATGCAAAATAGCGCCGCCATAGATTTCCACATTGACTTTGACGTAACCGTCCGCCGTGATACTGCATGGACCCGGCTTAATCTTGAGACAGGGGGAATCCGTATGCGCCCCTATAATCCGAAATCCCTCTTTTGAAAGATCGCCCCCGCCCACTGCAAAGGCAATAAGCGCCGAACTGTTTTTGACGACAAAATACTTACCGCCCTCCTGCAAAGACCAGCTTTCCGTCTCTTTTAACTCCTGAAATCCGCCGGATTTCAAAAGCGCGGCTCCGTTTTCCACAGCGTGATAAGCTGTAGGACTGTCATTCAAATACTGCAATAAATCCACCGCAAATTTTTCTACTTTCTTATCCATGCTTTACCCTTTCTAACTCTGCTTATGCGTGCAAATCCGCACCCCGTCTCCAGGGTGCGGACGTTCCTGCTCCTATTTATCTGTCGAATTACAACGCATAGCTGTTTAAATACTTCTCCTGCTCCGGTGTCAGCACATCAATTTCCTTGCCGAGAAATGCAAGCTTTCTCCTTGCCACATCCTTGTCCACTTCCTCCGGCACATCAATCAGCTTCTCGTTAAGCTCCTTACCATGCTCCACCAGATATTTCGCGGAAAGAGCCTGAATGGCAAAGCTCATATCCATAATCTCCGCCGGGTGTCCGTCTCCGGCCGCCAGATTCACAAGACGGCCCTCCGCCAATACGAAAATCCACTGGCCTGTGGGCAGCTTGTATCCCATAATATTCTTTCTCTGCTCTCTGGTTTCCACCGCGTTGGCTTTCAGCCACGCCATGTCGATTTCACAGTCAAAGTGGCCTGCGTTACAAAGAATCGCGCCCTCTTTCATCTCGGCAAAGTCTTCCTTGTCGATTACGCCGTCGCAGCCCGTCACGGTAATAAAGAAATCGCCCACCTTTGCGGCTTCCTTCATGGGCATTACGTCAAATCCGTCCATAACCGCTTCGATTGCCTTTATCGGATCAATCTCTGTGACAATAACCCTCGCGCCAAGGCCCTTGGCTCTCATGGCCGTACCCTTACCGCACCAGCCGTAACCTGCAACGACTACGATCTTACCCGCAACAATTAAGTTAGTTGTCCTGTTAATACCGTCCCATACAGACTGGCCCGTGCCGTATCTGTTATCAAAGAAATGCTTACATGCCGCATTGTTGACACGCACCATGGGGAATTTCAGATCTCCCGCCCTGTTCATTGCTTCCAGACGGATAATGCCTGTGGTAGTCTCCTCACAGCCTCCGATAATGTTCGGAATAAGATGCTGCATCTGTGTGTGCACCATAGTCACCAGATCGCCGCCGTCGTCAATGATGATATTGGGCCCCGCCTCCAGCACGTGGCGGATATGGGTCTCGTATTCTTCCGGGGTTGCATCATACCAGGCATGCACTTCAAGTCCTGCCTTCACAAGCGCCGCCGCCACATCGTCCTGTGTGGAAAGGGGATTTGACCCCGTCACATACATCTCGGCGCCGCCGGCCGCCAACACCAGACACAGATAAGCGGTCTTTGCCTCCAGATGAACAGACAATGCCACCTTCTTACCCGCAAAAGGTTTCGATTCCGTAAACTCTTTCTCCAGTGTGCGGAGCAGATCACAGTTCCTCTTAACCCACTCGATCTTTCTCTCACCGGATTCGGCAAGATTAACGTCTCTGATTTCGCTACTCATGATAGTGTCCTCCTACAATATTAATCATCAGCCGAATTTTTATTATAGTGATGGTCGTCTGTCCTATCATCACTGATTATAATTTCAAGACCGGCTCCTGTTTATACGCTGGTCTCAAAAAACACCTTCTTATACCAGCATACCGTCTCTGTATAAGCCTGATAAATCATATCCGTATCTACGTTAAGTACGATAAGCTGTCTGCTGATTTCCTGCCAGTCCGCCGCCTCATAGCTCACCACAAAGGAGTAAATATTAGCCAGATCTCCCGTCCTGTGTATCAGCGCATCCTCAATCTCTTTTGAAATCGTAACTTTTTTAAGCGCCTCTTCCATGGGCATGTTCAAAATAATATCCAGAATGGAGAATAACCCCATCAGAAATACTTCCGCAGATTTCATCCCCAGACCAAAAATCGGCGCAAGAGATTCCATAAATTTCGCGCGAAGCATGGACGTTCTTGCCACCTCGTTAGGCCTGTCTGCACACAGCTCCTTTGTGATTACGGTGTTAATCCACTTCTTTAACTCGCGCTGGCCCAAAATAGCCGCCGCGTGACGGATGGACGTCACCTGAGAATTAATGGCAATATGATTTACCATCTTTAAAAGCTCTACCACCAACGCGGTATCGCGGCCGATAACATCCGCCGCCTCGGTCAGTTCAAAGTCAACATCATTAACAATGTTCATCAATTCCAGATAATTGATCTTTAACGGAGAAACCTCTGTCTCGCCCTTGGTAATCGGTATTCGATAAAATTTACCTTCAAATACATAAAAATCATCGTCATCCTTTAAGCTGTCAAAAATATCCTGGCTGTCAATGTTCCCCACGCAAATCTTCATCTGCGGATACTGCCTTTTGAAATAAATCTTTGCCTTGGAGATGTCAACCTCTTTCTGATCCAAAATAACATAATCCATCAGCTGCAACAATTCTCTGTTTTCTTCATAACGGCTGACGGGTAGCTTTGACATTGCCAGCTTATACCCCCTGCTTTTAAGCTGCATGAAACGGTTTCTGTACGCATCGTTATTCTCTACTTCTCCATCAAACATCAGAACAACTCTGCCCCGGAACTCATCACATTTCGATTCCAGATCAGAAAATACCGCGATATGAGTCACCGGAATCAGTACATTCGTCCCCGGCGAGAGCGTGTCTATACCAATATTATGCACGATCTCCAGACCTTCGATCTCAGCCAGACCGTTGGGACTGCTCGTGCCGAAAATCGGCGGATTCAAAAGACAGTTGTCTCTCTGTGAGGCCACCGCGTAAGCCGTGACCTTCATGTTCTTATCAAAGTATGGTATCAGTGTTGCCAGCATTTCCTTTCCCTCCCCCAAATACAGATGCCTGCTCATTGCTTACCTGTAAATTATAGCAAATAATTTACCATATTTCCATAATTATCAATAAGTTTTCTTATCAAGACCCATTCTGATTATAATATCCTGAATCTTTTCATAAACCAGTTTTTCATCCATTGTCAGAATTTTGCGCCCTTCCATTGTAATCCGGCCGTTTACTATCACCGTATCAACCTCCGAACCGTTGGCGGAATAGGAAAGCCCCGCCAGCAGGTTGTTTCTGGGCGTAAGCGACGGCGTATTCAGATCGAGAATGGCCAGATCCGCCTTCTTTTCTACCTCGATGGAGCCAATCTCCTTCTCCAGCCCAAGCGCCTTCGCCCCGTTAATGGTCGCAATCCGAAAGCCCTCCTTTGCGCTGACGCACTGGGGCGTCCTGCCGGTTCCCTTATGAATCAGCGTAAGCAGGCTCAGCTCATGGAACATGTTCAGGCAGTTATTGCTGGCGGCGCCGTCCGTACCGAGGCATACGTTAACGCCTTTCTCCAGCATCTTTGCAATAGGTGCAAACCCGTTTCCCAGCTTCATATTGCTGGCAGGATTTGTCACCACGCTGACATTTTTCCGTTTCAGAATATCAATATCTTCATCCGTCACCTGTACGCAATGGGCCGCAATGGCGGGCACATCAAAAACACCGCATCTCTCTGCAAGCGCAATCGGAGTGCATCCGTACTTTTCCTGAATCTGGCCAATCTCGCTCTCGCTCTCAGACAGATGAATATGGATTCCCATATTTTCCTTTTTGGCCTCCGCCGCCACGATCTTTAAAAAGGCATCGTCACAGGTATATGGCGCATGAGGCCCCAGCTTGAAAGTAAGCCTGTCGCAATCCGCCGCAGCATCCCGCTCCTCGTAAGCCTGCCGCAGACGGGACTGTCCCGCCTCGTCATTGCCGCTTCCCACAAGGCCCCTGCAAATCACGGCGCGCATGCCGGACTCCTTCACTGCACGGGTAGTCTGATGAATATTCATCTGCATATCGTTGAAGCAGGTCGTACCGCTCTTCATCATCTCGATGATAGCCAGATTCGCTCCCCAATAAGTATCCTCGTCGGTCATCTGCTGCTCAATCGGATCAATGGTACCAAAAAGCCAGTCCATAAAGGAAAGGTCGTCCGCTACATTTCTCATAAACGACATATAGGAATGGGTATGGCAGTTAATTAACCCCGGAATCACCAGCCTGTCCTTGCCCGCTATTACCTTATCCGCCGTAAATCCCGCCGGCTTGTCGCCTATTCCCGTTATTCGGTCTTTCTCGATATAAAGCGATGTCTCCCGAATCACATCCTCAGCGCCATCGGGTAATATTACCAAAGCATCTTTAATCTCAATTCCCATGTTTAAATTCCTTTCTTTCCTATCAGTATTCTTAGTATTTCGTTATTTGTTGACGACATTCCTGTCTTCTCCATCCAGAAAAGCCTGTATGTTTTTACCCACTTCCTCCACAAGGCGTTCTCTCGCCTCTGTGCTGGCCCAGGCCATATGCGGCGTGATAATCAGCTTTGTGCTGTCCTTGATCTTACCAAGCGGATTATCCTTGCTGATGGGCTCTTTTTCCAATACGTCCAGGCCAGCCGCCGCGATCCGTCCCTGTGTCAACGCTTCATAAAGCGCCTCCGTATCCACCACCGGACCTCTGGCTACGTTGACAAGAACCGCCGTTTTTTTCATTTTGGAAAAGGCCTCTTTATTAATAAGGCCCCTCGTCCTGTCGCTTAAGGGACAGTGCAGGGATAAAATATCCGACTGCTTAAGCAGTTCGTCCAATTCCACACGTTCATACTCCGTACAGCTGCTCTTGCCGGAAGCGGAGTAAAAAATCACTTTACAGCCAAGCGCCTGCGCCACTTTTGCCACCCTGCGGCCGATATTTCCCATGCCGACGATGCCCCATGTCTTTCCTTCAAACTCTCCGAAGGCCCTGTCAAAATTGGAAAAACGATCCTGATTTGCATAGGCCCCTGATTTCACATAATCGTCATAAAACGCCAGTTTTTCTCCCAAAGCCAAAGCCAGCATAAGCGTATGCTGTACCACCGCCGCCGTACTGTAATTCACTACATTGGCCACTTTAATGCCGCGGCTCTTACAATAAACCAGATCCACATTGTCAAAGCCTGTGGCAAACAGGCAGATCAGCTTTACATTCGGCGCATCCTTTAAAGTACTTTCATTCATGGGCGCTTTATTTGCAATTACAATATCCGCGTCCTTAACCCGCTCCGCCGTATTCTCCGCCACCGTGTTAGGATAATAATCCACCTCTCCAAATTTTTCAAAGCAGCTGACATCAATATCCGTCCCAACGCTGTTACGCTCCAAAACCACCAGCTTCATAGGCACCTCCCAAAATATGTTAAATTTACTCTTTCACTATAACACAGCGATTATTAATATTCAATTTAAAACAGGCGGGATAACCCCGCCTGTTTTTTATCTCTTTATATTGTCAGTCTCTCAAGCCTCTCCGCCGACGTTTTCATTCTCTTCCTTTTTTCTTCTGCGAAGAAGCAAAACTACAATTATAACTGCCGCCACGATAACCGCTAACCAGATAAAATAGCAGATTCCAAGGAAGGTCGGGCAGATATGGCACAAGCTGCATTTGCCGTTTGCCAGTGTCCCATCCTCTGCGGCATAAGCGATTGCATAAACCGAAAACATGGACGTCTGAATGGTGATCGTCTCCGCCTTATCGTCCAGATCCTCAAGCAGGGTAAACGCCCCCTCATGGGTACGGACAACATAGAGTTCTGCGGCATGGGCCTGTAATTCCTCCGGCACGTCGATAATAATTTCAATCGGTTCCCCTGTTTCCCTGACCGCATTCCATTCACTCGCTCCGACGCGCACATACATGGAGATGTCCACATACATACCAATCTCCAAATTGGGAATACGGCCGCGAAGCTCCTCCACTCCCTGTTCGGTAAGCTCCCTGTCCTCCTGAGATACAGCACTGTCAATCCGCTCCACATCTATGCGGATTTCAATGGTTTCGCCCTGCGATACCTGTGCGGTCTGCTGCTTCGACAAAACTGCGTTCGCCACTGCCACGGCATCCGCCGCCTGCGCCGTACAAAGCGATTCGTCCACATTATTGACAGTGACGATCACCATACCCTCATCCACAGGTATGGCCGCGGTCTTTTCTGTTTTTCCAACAGTTACCGGCTTGATCGGGGTTTTGGGTACGATCTTATCATCCACAACGGTGTGCGGCTCTACTGTGCCAGACTGCCCTTTTGCATGCTGATTTTCGCCCGGCTTTTTACCATTTTCCGTATCTGCGCCGTTATCCTTGTCTGCCGCCCTGTCCGCGCCATCCGGCTTTTCACTCTCTTTCGCGCCTGTTTTGTCTGTCGACTTCTTTTTATCATCCGGCCCTGTAGCTTCGCCCGGAGCTGTCTCATCCGCAGGATTTACGTCGCTGTTCGGGCTCGTTATACTGCCGCCGGAAGTTGTACCGCCGCCCGGATTCGTACTGCCGCCCGGGTCTGTGCCGTCACCTGAATCTCCGCCGTTTTCTGTCTCTGTTATCCTATCAGACTTCTTATCGTCGTCCTCATCCGAATCATCCGCCGTATCTGTACCATTGTCCGCATCTTCCTTTTTTTGAACGCCGCTCGCCGTTACCACTTTATTTTCCATAATGTTCGCAATCGTATAGACGCCGTCCGCCGCAGGCATGATTGTTTTCCCATTCACGCTGACCGCAAAGCTGTTTGTCTTTTCATAACCGCTATTGATGGCAACGCCAAAACGAAAGCTTCCGCCCTCCTTGACAGGACTTATGCTTCCCGGCTGCGCCGCCAGCGTGTAACCTGTGCCGGACTGTAACGTGACGATATACCCCGTACTGTAAAAGGCGTAAACTGTCATATCCGCGGTGATATTCGTAAACACCGCAGGCCTGTTTCCCTGCTCGTCTGCGCACCATTCACCCGCAAAAATCTGATCCCCGGCATCCTTCTTTGGCGGTACGGCAGGAATTGCCGATAACGTCCCGCCATAATCCACAGAAATAACCCTGTACTCCTCTCCGTTTGCCTGAAAAGTCACTTTAATCTGATAAGCGCCGATCTTTGCCGCAGCGCTGTTTTTGCTGGCAAAATTAGAAATTCCCGCTTTTACGCGCACAACATAGCTTCCGGGATCAAGTCCTGTGATCTCGCCGCTTCCGTTTGTACTATGAGCCTCCCACGTTTTGCCGTTGTCCACAGATACCTCATAGTCTGTATTTGCATTCAGCCCTGTCAGTTTTCCTGTACCGCCCGGCGTGCTTACATCCACGCCTGTAGGCGCCGGCTTCTGCGGTCTGACCGGTATGACCAGATCCTGCTTTTCGCTGTCCGTAGTTTCTTTGCCGTTTCCTTTTTTTACGATGCTTATCGTGGTACCAAGCCACTTTTCAGGAATGGGAAGGAAGCCCGCCTTGTCCGCCCTGCAGGAAGTTCCATTTATTAGGTATTCCCTATTGGGCACGAGATCTTTCAGTTTTTCTGTCGCATAATTAACTGATGCTGCGGGCGTCGCTTCCCGCCCTTTTATTCTCACAGTCACATTTTTCGTCGTCTCATTTCCCGCATTGTCTTTGGCGGTAATCCTTATCGTTGTGATACCCGCCGATATCTCGGATGCAGGAATAGTAAAGGAAATCTCCGCCTTTAAAGCGCTCGTATCAACAGTAACCGGCTTTTGCGCGCTGCCTCCGACCTTATAGGTAACTTCGGCAAGCCCCGTCGTAATAGCCTGCGCCGTATCGTCTTTTACCGTCACCCGTACTGCCGGGACGTCATCATAATAGCTGTCCTCCTTTAAGTCCGTGGCGATATCCGGCGCATGATCTTCCACAATGACGCCCTTTACCGTCTGACTTGTGTCTACGGTCACGCTGTCAGCGCCGTTACCTGCCGCATCCGCGCAGGTAATGGTAATGGTTCCCCTAAAGTTCTCGGAAAACGTAATCTGCGCCTTGCCGTTTTCAACGGAGGCGGTCTTCGTCCTGGCTTTACTGCTGTCAGGATTTCCGCTCGCATCTTCAGGCGTCATGGTATAACTGATCCTCTCCACGCCGCTTCCCGCATCTGTGACGGGCACATGAATAATCAAACTCTTTTTTCCTATGATATACTGCCAGAGATTCGCCTCCTTGTTTTCATAGGTAAGCGTACCGATCACAGGTTTTGTATTGTCTAACATGACCTTAAATTCTTTGCTTTCCGGCGACTCATTTCCTGCCGCATCTACAGCCTTGAACCGATAAGTATGCGCTCCCTCCACAACCTCCTTATATTCGTAATGACAGGGCGCATCGCCGTCGCTTCCGGTGAAGTCGTTTACTTTCTGATATTTGCCCCCGTCAATGCTTACCCATAGCTGCTCCACACCCACACCGTCATGAAGGGTCAGTGGAATCGTCTTCTGCGCATTTGTCCACCCTGTTGGCAAAACGATATTTTTCTGTAAAACAGGTGCGTCCGGCCCCGTTTCATCCCGCCATTGGGCATATAATGTCAGATCCGCCGTCACCTGATCTGTATCGAAGTCCCACTCGTTTCCGCCCGACTCCGCTGTATACCAGCCTTTAAAGGCATATCCTGCTCGCTGCGGATCATCCGGCTTCACCAACGTTGCGTTCGCCGCCGCAAGCTGGGATGCTGCTGCGGCCTCCGTACCGGATACAAATACCGCCTCGTATACGGTCAGGGATTTCGCAACGGTTTTCCCCGAACCGCTTGTAAGGTCAAAACGGTAAGTGCCTTTCTCCATCACTTTATAGTCGGTTTCTCTGTTGATTTCCCCGTCTGCGTCGCCCGGCTCGGCAGTGAGGGCAGCGATCTCCTCGCTGTTTACTTCCACATTTCCGCCGGACATGCCATATGTCGCCTTAACGGAAATCGGAAGTCCCTCGTTCTTTGGAACACCCACGGTTTTGTATATCGCTGTCAGCACAGGCTCCGCAGTATCAATTCTGATCGGCCCGGCAAATCCCTCTGTCTTATTCGACTCTCTGCCGACACTGTCGTCGCCCGCCTGGTCATAATACTTATAATAAACATACCAGACGCCGTTTCCATTTACGCTCACGGTATTTGACGACGTAAGTTCCGTCAATCCCTCCGTGGGTATTTCCTCATTGGAAGTTACTATTTTAATATATTTTTTCCCCACGCCGCTCTGACTGTCGTTTGCAGAAAAGGTAACGATCTGATTACTTCCCTGCCAGCTGTCGGATACACCCGATACATTCACCACAGGCGCAGTCGTGTCAATATACTGCACATTTACAGTGGCCGTGTTTTCTCCGCCATAATCCAGATCCCGCACTTTTACCGTATAAATTCCGTTCCGTGGCGCCCATGTTTCCCCGCTGTTTGCATTGGTTTTTGCCTTTTTGCCATCCGGCAGGATGACCTCATAATTTTTCCCCGCATAATCTGTCAATGACCATTCCAGAGTGGCCATATCGTTCGTCCACTTCGTGGGCGCGCCGGTCAGGGTAATTTTCGGCGCATGGGAATTAATCGCCGCCTGTGAAATCACGGTATAGCCAGCAGATCTCGCCGTATAGGTATGACTCACCTGATCTGTCACTTTAATATGCAGGTATTTTGTAGTTTCCGTACTCTCCGAGGCCGTGTAAGAAAGCTCGGCTTTACCTGCCTGTACCTGACTGGCCGTAAGGCTTTTCCATGTGCTTGCTGCTGGCGTACCCGTAGTATTTGTCCACGCATACTGCACCGACTTTACACCGGACTGGGAGTCCGAAAAAGTAACGGGCAGCGTAATCTTCGTATATACGCCTGCCTTCGTTGTCTGGTTCGTTCCGCTTTCTAAACGCGCTCCAACCGCTCCGGTGGGATTGTTCCTGTCAATCTTTTCTACCTGAATGTCCTTTGTGATAATATACTCTTTATTCTTTGAACTCAATTGGAACGTATACCATCCGTTTTCTGTCACGGTAACTGCAGATGAGCTTACCGAAAGAGTCTTCCAACTGCTCGTCCCCGCCTTGCGGTATTGCAGTGTGCCGCCGCTTGCATTTGCCGTTGTCAGATTAATATTTCTGCTTGTCGCCCACACGCTGTTATTGGCACTGACTACAAGTGTAGGCGCCGGAGCGGCTGGGGCCGTGGGGGATTGTGGCGTCCCGAAATCCACTTCTGCATATTTATATGTGGTCGCCCCTGTAGTGTCGTAGGTGCCAATGACATGGAGATACCATTTGCCATTGCTGCTTCCGCTTCCCGGCTCTTTCCGAACAGACACAGACAGTCCCGACGTACCTTTTGCAGCGGTCAGTTCCGACGAAGACATATCCACCCAGCCTGTCACAGGCATGGTTGTGGAATCGGACCATACATAACGCAGCGAGTTAGTGTTTGCTTTATTATCATTCACGGCAATATTCACCGTACCTATTCCATTTGCAACTCCTTTAGAGGTCAGCGTGAAGTTTGACTGTGCCGTATTGGCGGAAGCAGTCGTATTTCCGCTGCCTCCCGGACAGGCATTTCCATTGGTATTACACATATCCTTAATATTGCCGGCATTGTTAACCTTTGTCACATTTAGCGTGCCGCTTGCTCCTGCTTTTACGCTTCCTGTAAAATATAGCACGTTGGTATCCGCACCGCCTGTATATCTGGCCTCTCCCCATGTGGTTTCCACATTAACTGACGAAAGACTGCTGTTCGCGCTGTCTACGATTTCATCAAAAATAAGAGATACGGTAAAGGTATCGCCTGCCTTATAAAGGCCGCCTGCCATAGGGGCCACTGCCACCATCTTGGGTTCATTCTTATCATGCACAACAGCATAGCTTGTAAGCCCATCTACATACCAGATATCCTTATCCGCACCGGTAGCCCCGAAATAGACATAACAGGTATCGTCTACCTTTAAATCCACATAAGTCTTTCCGTTGTAAGCGTAGGCTCTACCATTAGAATTACTCGGATATCCCCCACTTTCACCTCCTCCCGTACGGGTATCTGGAAAATAATAATGTAGGGCGGCATCTTTCTGACCCTGCAGGAAATTACATGCCCAAAGCTGCCCGCTCACACCGGAAACTGCTGCGTCGGTTGCGCTTAATGAATAATTTGTATCAGCCAGCGCCTTTGTTCCCATATAAACATGTTCGTATCCGTCATCATACTCATAAGCATATAGGTCGTAACGATAATACCACCCGGATGCCGTATTTTTCAGATATTTTACCTCATTGGCATCTTTATAATAGCTTGTAAACGACGTGCTGGTATTGTAATTTATCTCATTGTAGCGATTCGTTAAAAAACTCACGTTTTCCTTCGTGCCACCCTGACCCCCGGTCGTGTCCGCAATCCTTTGGCCATATGTCGTATTTACTTCGGCAACATTTACAATAGATTTCTCCGTTGTATAGACATTCCTGTCCACTTTATAGCCTGACTCTGCCCTCATCGTCCTGCTTGCTCTGACCATATCGCCCAGCGTACCGCCGCCTGTTACACGGTAAAGCTCCACCGAATATATGCGGTTAGCGTTGGTATAAGCTGTCGCAGGCTTGCCGGTATACGCCCAATTTGCTGTGTATTCGCTCACCGTGAACGTCTTTGACGTTTCGCCTGCTGCAAAGGTCAGAGAAGACGCCTGATGAGTAAAATGGGTACCTCCTACCGCAGAGCCGTTGACCGTTCGGTAATAGACTTTCTGTTCACCCTCGCTTCCGCCGCTTCGTGTGACGGTAAATCTCGGCCCGTCTTTATGTTCAATCGTAAAACTTCCGTATTTAGGCGTTCCGATTCCAAAAATGATTTCATTGCTGTAATAGGTCACGCCTCCTGCGACAGCATAGGCTCTGGCATAATAATTCACACCTTTTTGAATATTGTCGACAGCTACGGAAATTTCACCGTTCGCTTCCGTAACAGGAGACGTCGTCGTCTTTTTCCCATTATTCAATGTCATACTGGGCGAGCTCATAATTCCCCATACGAACCCTGTCTCCGTAATGGTATCCCCACCCGGACTTGCCAGAACCGCCGAAAGCGTTTTCGTGCTCTCCGTGAACTCAGGTGTATCGATCAGCAGGGAAAGGGAAATCACTTCCACTTTTACCGTCTTGGTCGTAGTATTGCCAGCCTTATCCCTTACCGTAATCGTAACATCCTTATCCCCAATCGTACGAGTTATATTGGCAGGCGCTGTCACTGTGACAGTACATTCACTGACCGGCTCATTATCGGTAATAACCAACGACTCTTCCACAGCCTGTTTCACTTCATCCGCCGTCGCACGTATCATCACCTGCGATTTGGAATAAGTAAAATCAGGAGCCTGTGTATCCTTCCACTGTGCTTTCAACAACAGGGATGTTGACCCAAAAGAAGCAATCCTCTGCCCCTTCGTATAAGTAGTTCCCTTCTGCGCCTCTTTCCAGTTAACAAAGCTGTAACCGCTTCGTATCGGTGTCATACTACTTATTGTAACACTTTCCCCTGTCCAGGCCGGCTGTATCTTTGGAAGATTGCTCACGCCCGTCCCGTTACCATCATAATTCACAACAAGCGGTATCCGGAATTTTGTATTAATATTATTTCCCTCACTGTCCGATACGATAATTATTATTTCATCCGAATCGGGGTCTGGAATCTGCACAGTATAGCTTCCGGCATCCAGCGTCATGCTTCGGTTCCCGCCAAAGGCGACCGAGACGGTATAATCCATCGGGTCCGTAGAGCCCTGTTTCTCTATATCATTTAAGGAAGCCGATACGTCCGCAGCAGTAAGGCTCTCTTTCACATAAGTATAGGCATAGTAAGGACCGCAATTCCGCGCTCCGCCAAATCCGCAAAAATACCGGTATTCTGTTGGCGTTCCGGAATCAGGCACCTGATACAGCACGCCGATAACACATCTGTCGAAGTCCTTTCCTCTGGTTATTACATTCACATACTTTTTTACCGTTGCAGACTCTCCATACCTATATCGTATATAATTATAAGAGCCATTCTCTATAGTTGTCGCTTTCAGAATTGCTCCGGAACCCAGCACAGAAACTGCATCCTCATATCCATATATGCCATTTAAGAAAGCATAGGTCTCGCCTGCAGTAAAGGACTTCGTCTCCTTAAAGCTGTGATACACGAACGCATTTCCGTCGCCGGAAATCCTCCTTAAGGGAATTGAACCCGACGAACGCGGCGCATCGGTCCGTGCTTTCAAAAACACAGGTGCTTTTACTGGCATTTTCGCTACCGCATCCGCAATGCCCCGTTCGATTTCGCTTACGATAATCTGCAGCCTCTCGTCCGCCGCATCCTCCTGCGTCATAGCAGCAATCATTGCTTCATAATCCGCAGTCAGGGAAAGCCGGGTATCCTCATCCATCGCAAGAATGGCATCGTAGATTTCATCCTCCAAAAGACCGTCAAAATAATCTGACAGAATCTTTGCCAGAAGTTCTCCAGCAACCGTGACCGCCTGAAATTCCTCTGACGCCTCTACCGTCACCGTAATCTGCGGCAGAGTGACGTCCTCCGACAGTACATATCCCTCCGGCAAAACAGGTGTAAAGACATATTCGCCCGCCGTCTCACTGTCGTACGAAGGCGAAGACTCCCAAGTGATACCCTCTATGCTAACGGCTTCTTCGTCCGTCTCTGTAGATGCAAAATCTTCCTGACTCTCACTCGTTTCATACAGCGTTTTCACCTCCAGATCGTCCTGTTCGTTTTCCGCTGCATATACGGGCAGCACAAATAAGTCGGTCTGCACAGTGAGGTCAGAGGATTCCTGTATGGCGCTTCCTGCCCGCGCCTCGTCTTTCGTGCTGTCGCTCTGTTTGGCGCCGCTGTCCTCATTGTCCGCACTGTCGTCGGATTTTTCCTCTCCGTCAGAATCCTTTCCGGCCTCGGAATCACTGCTTTCGCCTGCGTCTTCTCCGTCCCCGGACTCACCGCTTTCGCCTGCGTCTTCTCCGTCCCCGGACTCACCGCTTTCGCCTGCGTCTTCT
>ERZ779632.468-NODE-468-length-23261-cov-13.444928_pt1 | contig 23261 bp, 16 predicted proteins | sample MGYA00514194_ERZ779632 | MGnify/ENA primary metagenome ERZ779632 (study PRJEB29562, sample SAMEA4376704) | mouse gut metagenome | isolation source: Cecum | study: EMG produced TPA metagenomics assembly of the A DSS colitis mouse model was used to assess the...
TTTTAGATTCATGGCACAGTTATCAGTTCAGATACTGTTCCGTGAATAATTCAGGATAATTTTTGAAACTCTGTACATTTTTACTTTTTAAGAATGATGCGGGAGAAATGCACTAGCATTATCTTGCGTTTTTTCCTATGTCCAGCAATAAAATGCTACTCCGGCATCTGTTCCGGCACATTCAGATACACGTCTTCCTTTAAATGGAAGCCGCTGCCGATGATCACCTCGTCGATATTATCCCGCTTAACACTGACAGGTTCCAGCGCGATATAAGGAACCCGGTATGCGCCGCTGGTAATCGTAGTCATATCTTCTGCGGCAATCTCTTCGCCTCTGGCCAGAGCCACCGCTTCCTCCGCGGCCCGGGTGGCCAGACGCTCCACCGGCTTATAGACTGTCATGACCTGGGTGCCCTCTACGATTCTCTGGCAGGCGGCCAGATCCGCGTCCTGTCCCACCACAAGCATGTTGCCCGCCTGGCGGGTCTCCGCCAGAGCACGTACAGCCTGGGTAGCCAGATCGTCATTGCCACACATGATGGCGTCCGCCTGGGCCACCTTTAACGGATTGGCATAAATATAGGCAGCCGCCTCCTCCGCCCGCCAGTTATCGGCATGAACGGAGTCCAGAATTGTCACCCTGTTTTTCGACATGACTCTTTTAAAGGCGCCCTCCACTAACGGCACGTTATTATCCGTGGGAGAACCGCCGATCATAATTACATTGCCGCCGTCTATACCTTCCTCCACCAGCGCTCTTGCCATCATATCCCCCACCATCTCATTATCGAAGGAAATATACAGATCCACGTCCGCATCGTTGATCAGCCTGTCGTAAGACACCACCTTGATTCCCGCGTCTTTCGCTTTTTTCACCGATTCCCGCAGGGACGCCGGATCAATGGCAATAATGACGATCACGTCCATTCCCTTCTGAATAAAATAGTCGATCTGTTTCTTCTGCTCCTCCACCACGCCGTTGGCATTCTGAACATTGACTTCCGCCCCCAGCTCCTTTGCAACGGAGACAAACACGTCCCTGTCTTTCTGCCATCTTTCAATGACAAACGAGTCGAAGCTCATGCCGATCTGTATTTTTTTCTCTTCACCGGCCTCACTTTCCCGGCCGCTTTCCACCGTGCCGCAGCCGGCCGCCGTAAGCAGCAATATTAGCGCCATAAGCAGGCCGCTGATTCTTTTTTCCATATTATCCCTCCGCTTCCCCCTGCAGGACATGAAACTTCCCGGAGTCCCGTCCGATGGCAAGACGTCTTCAAAGGTTCTTCTCGCCCTTCTCACATTTATATTCCGTAGGCGTCACGCCCACATTTTTCTTAAAGGAGCGGCTGAAATAGTTGGGGTCTGCATATCCCACCATGGAACAGATCTCCTTCATGGAACACTCCGTTGTGGTAAGCAGTTCCTTGGCCTTGTCCATACGGATTTTTGTCAGGTATTCCACAAAGCCCTCCCCCACGTCCTCCTTGAAAATTTTGCTGAAATAGTAAGGGCTGATATTGACCGTCTGGGATACCTCATCCAGTGAAATATCCCTGCTGTAATTATTTTGAATATAGGATTTCGCCGCCTCCACCGCGCCCAAAGACTTCTCCGACGCCTTTGTATTCACATTGCGGCAGGCTTCCCCAATCTTATCCGTAAACCATTTGCGCAGGGCAGGCAGTTCTTCCATACCCATCACCGTGGGCAGATAATCCGCCCTGTCCCGAAACTCGTAAACCATGCCCCCGGAATTATAGGCGATATACTCCGCATAAAGCACAAACTCCAGAACTTTCAGACGGATGTTCATAAGATACTCCCCGTGCAGGCCCGCAATCAGATCAAAATAAGTCTCCGCCGTAGCCATGGCATGATCCTTTTCCCCGTTTTTCACCTCTGCAAAAAGCTTCTTCTCCATATCTACGGGATAGGTTTCCTCATGGGTACAGCCGATGGGCAGATCATCCACATGAGCCACGCTGCCCGTCGTCATGATCAAGGCGTTTATGGCTTCTTTGTAGGATTCCCTTGCCTCCTCCAGCGGCGCGATGGCGCTGATGCCGATGCGGAAGCTGATCTGCGTCCGCTTTTTTAGCTCTCTGACAAGTTCTCTTGATTTCTCAATCAGGGCGATTCTCTCCTCGTAGGTCATCTGCGCTTCCTCGCAGGGCATCAGTCCCGGCAGCTTATTGGCCATGGGCATACCCAAAATCACGCCGGGGTACGCCTCCTTTAAATATTCTCTGAGCAGATCGCCGTATTGCTGCATTTTCACGCTGCTGCCCACGGCATTGGTCATATGGTTTCCTTCCTGACTTTCCCCACAGATCACCGCCAGCATATAGGCATGATTCCGGCCGATTCCGAGAAGCTGCTTGTAATTTTCGATATCTTCCTGAAAATGCTCCTGAAAAAGAAGATTATAGAGAAGGCCGTTTTCTATAATCGGCATGACGGTCTCAAGCTTTTCCCTGATTAACAGATCGTTGCTGCGCTTATCCCTCTCTTTGTCGATCTGGGCCATGGCCTTTTTCAGGGCGGCAATGATTCTGGTCTTCTCCATAGGCTTGGTGATATATTCCAGAACGCCCAGCTTGATAGCCTCCTTGGCATAATCAAACTTGTCATACGCGCTCATGACAATAAAAACCACGCTCTGATTTGTCCCGCGGATTTCCCGCATGGCCTCAATCCCGTTGATGCCGGGCATCTGAATATCCATGATGGCGATATCCGGCCTGTACCTCTCGGCCAGCTCAATGACGCTTCTCCCGGTTTTTGCAAACTCAACGGTACAGGTATCCCCAAATTCCTTCTCTATGATAAAGTTCAGGGAATCTATTACAATTCCCTCATCATCCGCCAGCATAATTTTATAGTGGCCCATCGTTACCCCCTTTTTCCGGCTGCCCGGTCCTTTGCAGATAGAAGCACACTTCCGTACCTTTTCCTTCTTCGCTCCTGACGGTAATCACATTCTCGTCGTCCGTAAAAAGCTTCATGCGGGAAATCACATTATCCATACCCACGCCGTTTCCGCCGGACGCCATGTCCTCCTCCCGGTATGTCCCGCAAAGTACTTTCTGGATGGTCTCTTCGCTCATGCCCACGCCGTTATCCTTCACACTGATGCATACCCGTCCTTCTTTCTCATAAAGAGACAGCACAATCACACCCTTGTCTCCCATCTCCCGTATGCCGTGATTGACACAGTTTTCCACGATGGGCTGTAAAATCATACCGGGCATTTCCACCGACAGAAGGGCTTCGTCGATATGCTTTTCATAATGAATGTCTCCGGCAAACCGCACGTTCAGAATATAAATGTAGGAATCCACCATTTCCACTTCTTCCGCTATGGTCACCGTCTCCTCGCTTTTTTTCATATTATATCTGTAAAACTGCGCCACCTTCTGAATGTATTCATAGGTTCTGTCCGCGCCCTCCATCATGGAAAGCTGCGCGCCTGCGTTTAGCGTATTAAAAAGAAAATGGGGATTGATCTGTGCCTGCAGATATTTAAGCCTTGCGTCCTTCAAATGGCCCTCCATCAGAAGCTCCCGCTCCTTTAAGGCCCGCTCCGCTTCCATGCTCTCCCGCAGTTTTTCGATATATCTGCCGATACTCACCACCATGGAATTGAACGCCCCTGTCACGACGCCAACCTCATCCTGGGATTCCACGGGAAGAAGCTCAATGGCAAAGTTTCCCCTGGCTACCTCGTCCGCCTGCCCCGCCAGCTTTTTCACAGGCCGGATCAGCGCGCCCACAAATCGGATAATAATACCCACATTGCAGAACATCACCAGAACGATCGTAATGACGGACACCGCCTCAAACAGGCGGAACCGCTGCAAAAGATCGCTGTAACGCTCGGTATTGCTGCGAAACTGCTCCATGTTCAGATTGGAGAGATAGGCGCCGATATAGCCATACATTCTGGCCGCGTTCTCGTAATGGAATCGGTATTTTTCCACGTTACGGCCACGCTTGGCCTCCACCGCCTGCGCCACCTCCTCCAGATAGTGCTCGCTCATATGCCGGATATTTCTCTCCATACGGTCGAAAGAGCGGCCCGTCACCTCCTCGTTTAAATCCGCCACCATATTTCTGCAAAGAGCTTCGCTCCGATAATAGTTTTCCAGCGAATGGCTGGTTTTCGCGTTCAGATAATCCGTCATGCTGCTTTGCAGCGCGTCCACGGCGTCGGAAAAATCGTTCAGATGGCGGTTTCCCTGATACACCATATCCAGCCGGCCGGACATGCTGTTGATGCCGATGATCAGAAAAATATTTACCATCACCACCAGCAGATTCGTAAAGATATAAATGCTGCTGATTTTAACCTGCAGGGAGAGATTTCGTATTTTATTCATCGCTTTCCGGCTCCTCTCCCCTCAGATACTCGTCCACATTGTCTTTGGTAATCAGACTGATATCCGCCGTAAAATACTGGCTTGTATAGCCAAGATCATGATATTCCTGCAAAGCGTCGATACAAAAGCCGCCCATCTGCGGCGTGTCAATATTTACGGTGGCGTAAATCACGTTCCTGTCTATGGCGTTTAATATGGTGTCCGAGGTGTACTGTCCCAGAATACTGACCACGCCCACCTTGTTATAGTCCACCACCGCCTGATAGGCGCAGGTGGTATTCAGCTCGTTGAGGCAGATCAGAATATCCGGCACGTTCCCGCCCATGAAAATATCACGGACAGACTCCTCCACCGAAAAGGCGTTGGTATCGTCCACGGACTGTAAGGATATCTCGATCACCGCGTCCCCCCGCTCCTGCTCTATGGCCTCCTGAATGCCGGAATAGATAATATTCTGATCCAAACTGTTCGCATAGGAATTGACCAAAAGAGTCACTCTTATAGGGCGCTCCGTCATATCGGCAAGCCGCTCCTGCACGATTTTTAACGCCTGCCTCCCGTACTCTCTTCCCAGATTATAGCCGCCCACACCCACAAAGCTGCAGCGGGCGCTCTGAGTATTATCCCCGTAAAGCGTTACTACGGGAATCCCGTTTTCCGCCGCCCGGTCGATCAGCTTTCGCAGCGTCTCATTCTCATCGGCTGTCACAATAATCCCGTCCACCCCGGAAGCAATGGCTATTTCCATCTGCTCTTCCACGCTGTATCCCTGCAGCTGGTCGCTGCCCAGCCAGTCCACATAAACGTTCTCCTCAAGCGCCCTCTCGCAGGCTCCCTGATAAACGGACTGCCAAAAGGCGGATTTCCCTTCTCGGGTAATCATGATATAGTATCTGTCATACGTTTCTCCCGCCGTCTCTTCCTCATATCCGCCCTGATAAAACCACAGGACATATCCCGCCATCATCACCGTAAATACGACGCAGACTACGGAAAATAGCAAGGGGAGAAGCGTAAGCCCCGAAAAATTGCTTTTCGGGGCCTGGGTCTTTCTATTCAGTTGCTCATTCTTTCGATCACTGTTCATCACTGTTTGTAGTATGTATCATAATTCACAAGCTCATCCAGAAGCTTCGGAAGCTTTTCATCCATCACCTCGTCCGAAAACTGACAGGTTCCCACCGCCATATGGCCTCCGCCGCCATATTTCAGCATCAGGCTTCCCACATTTACATGAGAGGTGCGGTTCAAAACGCTGTAGCCCACCGCCGCAGAACAGCCTTTTCCGCCGCGGCCGTTGACAATCCAGACGGAAATGTTCTGCTCAGGATACATGCTGTAAATCAGGAAACGATTGCCGGAATAGATCGGATCAACGCCCCGCAGGTCGGAGATAATCACATCTTTTTCCACCCGCGTATGAGCCTTTACCATCTCCTTGAACTTCTGATCCTGCTCGTGATAGATTTCAATGCGCTCCTGCACGTCGGGCAGGGCAAGAATCTCTTCCGTGCTCATGGTGCGGCAGCACTCCATCAACTTCTCCATCAGTTGATAGTTGGAAATCGTGAAGTTACGCCATCTGCCGAGGCCTGTGCGGGGATCCATAAGAAAGCCCACCAGAATCCAGCCTTCGGGATTCTGAATCTCGTCTATGGTCAGGTTGCCGGAATCCACCTTGTCCACAGCCACCATCATGTCGTCAAAATGGGAAAACCGCTCCTCTCCGCCGTAATATTCGTAAATAATACGCGCGCAGGAAGGCGTGATCCGGCTCTCGCCTTTATACTTCCCCTTAAGCTCGTTGCGCTCGTGCTCGCTGGAATGATGGTCAAACCAGAGACCGCACCCCTCTACAAAGGGAACGTTTGCCAGCACATCGTTCTCGTTAATCTCCACAAGTCCGTCCTGCAGATCCTTTGGATGCGCAAATTTCCAACTATCAATCAGGCCGACTTCCTTTAAAAGCGCACCGCAGGCCAGCCCGTCAAAATCCGATCGTGTTACTAATCTCATCGTTTCTTCTCCTTTTATTCCGAAATTTAGTACCCATGCTCCGAATTATCTCACTATTTAAAATTATATAGGAAGCGTACCCGCATTTCAAGAAAAAGTTCAAAGGAGAACAGATGTCCGGCCGGCCTTTTCCGGTATCACCGTGATCTCCCGCCCCAGCTTGAAGGAATAGAGAATCCGCTCCTTCACGGGTTTCGACCCCTTTTCCAAGGGATAACCCGAGATCTGCTCCAGCGCTTCACTGTAATAGTCAAGCTGTACCTGATACCGTTTCACAAGCTCCTCCGGCGTTGACACGGCGTCCGTCTTGTAATCCAGCACCACAAAGCCGTCCTCCTCCTCGAAAAACACGTCAATAATACCCTGAATCAGTACCATCTCCTCCGACGGGAAGGCGTCCCCCAGCCGGCTGGCGGGAAGCCCCATCACAAAGGGCTGCTCCTTGTAAAGCTTCCCCGCCCGGGTAGCCTCCGCCATACGAAGCGCCGCCCTGCCGGTCAGAAACGCCACAAGCTTAGGCACGGACACCGCCTCATAATATTCCTGCGACAGTCTGCCCGACCGCAGCATCTTTTCCATCTGCTCCCGCAAATACACCTCCGCGGACGCGGCATCAGCATTGACCTCTTTAGTCAGTTTTGTGAAATCAATGAGCTCCATCACCTTGTGAAAGGCGCTGCCGCGCATGGAACCGCTGACACGCTCGTCGCCTTTTAAAAATTTGGGCAGATAGGGAGCCACCGGTTTCTCTTCGAAAAGTCTGGCCGAAGCCTCGTCCTTCTCATGCATCCCGGCCATCTTTAATTCCGAAACGGTAGTCTTTGTGTAGAGATTCTTCAAATTCTGATGGGGATACTCATAGGCAAAACGATCTGACAGTTTTGTCATGAGATTTGCGTCCGTCAGTCTCTTTACCTCATCCGAAAAGAGCTTCCTCTTCGCCTCCATCCCCGAAATCGTCTCCTCTATCTTTTTTTCCACCGTGTAATCCCAGCCGGTCAATTTCACACAAAACCCCATATCTTCCGCATATTCCGGGCTTCCCGCATCGGTGTCCATGCCGCAGGCTTCATAGAGTTCGTCCAGACATCGGTTTCCGGCAAGCGCGGAGAGCAGAAGCGTCATAAAGCTGTCCTGTTCCATAAGCACATCGTAGGTGAGGAGCTTTTGCCTTCGCCGCCGCAGGGGAAGCAGGGCCGCAGCCGTCCTTTGCAAGTCTTTGACCATTCCGGTCATAATCAGTTTTTCCTCCGCTCTGGTCATGGCGACGTAGAGAATGCGCAGTTCCTCCGCCAGACTGTCCCGTTTCAGTTTAACCGCTATGGTATTCTTTCTGAGGTTCTTACTCTTCACCCTTCCTTCGGGATCGACATAATCCACGCCCACTCCCGCATCCACGTCCGCCACCAGCGTACCGCCGCTCTCCTTTTTGCCAAAGCTCTGCGCCAGTCCCGACACAAAACAGATCGGGAACTCCAGCCCCTTGCTCTTGTGGATGCTCATAATCCGCACCACATCCGCATTCTCATCCTGCACGGCGGCCTCTCCGTAATCCACTTCATATTTTTCCAGCTGTTCCATGTAGCGCAGAAAATGATAAAGTCCGAAATAACTTGTCTTTTCAAAATCCGCCGCCTTCACCAGAAGCATATCCACATTAGCCCGCCGTCTGCTTCCCTCAGGTCTTGCAGCCACATGATACAGATAGCCGGTTTCCCGCAGAATCGTCTGTAAAAGCTCATGGACGGAAAGGTAGACGGCAAGCTCCCTGTATCTTGTTATCCTGCCGAGAAAATCTGAAATTTTCTCCCGCAGCCGGGCGTCAATCAACCGGGCTGTGCCGTCCGCCTGCCCTTCCGCTTCTGCCCCCGCTGTCGTCTCTGTCTGCCCTGACACTTCCGCCTGTCCTGCTTCTTCTGTCTGCGCATTTTCCCCGCTGCAGGCTTTCAGCGCGTCGTAGAGGTATTTGTTCTTCGGACAGGCCGCCCGCACCAGCGCGATTTCCTCCTCCGAGAAGCCTCCCAGATACGCGTGCAGCACGCCGTAAAGCGGAATGTCCTGCAGGGGGTTATCCAAAATGCGCAGAAAATGCAGCAGCTCCTGTACCTCCGGGGCCGCAAAGTACCCTGTTCTGGACGTTACATGGACGGGAATCCCCTCCTCCTCCAGCACCCGCTTGAATACCTCGTCCCAGCCGGAAAGAGTCCGCAGTAAGATCACAATGTCCCGGCAGGCGGCACGACGCATTTTTCCTGTCTCCCTGTCCGTAACCTGAAAATCACGCAGCAGCTTTTTAATCCGGGCGGCCACGCCGTAGGCCTCCTGCTCCTTTGGCGACACTCCCGCAAGATCCTTCTGCTCCTGAAACAAAAGCAGCTCCGTCCCGTTTAAGACGTCCGAAGGAAGTCCTGCTTCTCTGCCCGGATAGGCCGCACCGGGATGCAGGGCCGCGCGCTCATCGTAAACAATCCCCCCCGCTTCCTTTCCCATAATTCGGGAAAAGACGGCGTTCACACTGTTTAAAACCTCCACACGGCTTCTGAAATTCTGGTGGAGGTCAATGCGCATGGCGTTTTCTCCCGCCTGCCCGTAAGCCTCGTGCTTTTCCAGAAACAGCTCCGGCCTTGCCAGCCGGAATTTATAAATGCTCTGCTTCACGTCGCCCACCATAAAGCGGTTAAAACGGCCTTCCGCTTCCCCGCTGATACAGGACAGCAAATACTCCTGCACCAGATTGCTGTCCTGATACTCGTCAATCAGAATCTCATGAAAACGGCTCCTGTAAGCAAGAGCGGTTTCCGTCGGCACATAATTTCCCTCTTCCTCACGCAAAAGCACCTGTAAGGCAAAATGTTCGATATCGTCAAAATCCAGAATATTTCTCTCCCGCTTGGCCGCGTCAAAAGCCTCCTTAAAGGCCAGCGTCAGATCAACCAGCGCGGACACCGCCGCTTGACATCTTCCCATCTGTCTGCACACCTGCTCTGACGAACCGTTAAAGAAAAGCGTCCGCAGCTTTGTAAGTGTTTCCTTCACACTGTCCCGCAGCCCCTTTGCCGCTTCCCGTCTGGCAGGAGAAACCGCGCTGTCCCGTTTTGAAGGCAGCCTGTCAAAGGCCGCCGCCCCAAAGGCGCCGCAAATCGCGTCGTAGCTGAGGGCGTACGCCGCCCCACCGCTGTCAGCGCAGGATCCGCCATCCGCTGCCCCGCCGCAGGCGCGCAAAAGCTCTTCCGCCATTTCCCGCTCCTTTTCCAGAAGCGGGGCGTAAAAATAAGGGCCGTCCGGCTCCTCGCAAAGCTTCACCGCCGCGGACAGCTTCTCCACACAGCCGGAAAGCATAAGCCGCACATGTTCCAGAAATACAGCCGCCCAGGGAAGGCGCAGAATCTCGCAGGCCGTCTCAGCCGACGCATCCTCTCCCGCCTTTTCCTCCGTCCCCGGCAGATAATCCTGTTTTCTCCGGGCCAGCCACCGCTCCGGAAAGGGCATGCTCATGGCGAAGTCATAAAGCTTCATCACCTCTTTTTCCACAGCCTCATCCCTGCTGCCCGGACTGAAATACTCCATACAATGCAAAAACGCCGGATCTTCCTTCTCGTAAGCCTCCTCCATAACCCCGGCCAGCACGTCCCCCCTGAGAAGCCGCACCTCTCCCTCCTCCGCTATCCGAAAACCGGGATCAAGCCCGATGGTATGAAACTGATTGCGCAGAATAAAAAGGCAGAAGCTGTCTATGGTGGTAATCTGCGCATTGTAAAGCAGGGTCATCTGCCTTTGTAAATGCTCGTTTGCCGGATCAAGAGAAATCCGCTCGCTCAGGGCACGGCCCACCTTCTCCCGCATCTGCGCCGCCGCCGCGTTGGTGAAAGTCACCACCAGCAGCCTGTCGATATCCACAGGATTCTCCCCCTCGCACACCATCTTTACAATCCGCTCCACCAGAACCGCCGTCTTGCCGGAACCGGCCGCAGCGGAGACCAGCAGATTACAGCCGCGCTGTTCTATCACCTGTCGCTGTGTTTCCGTAAAAGTAATTCCCATGTTTTATCCTCATCTTCCGCTCTGACTTCTCTGATCTTTTCCAGCGCCTCCTGGGCTTTCAGCTTTTCAAGCCGCCTTGGCTGATACCCTTCTGTCCCGGCGTCAAAACCACAGACCTGCCTGTATGCGCAGTAGGTGCACGCCTTTTCCGAACCCAGCTCACAGGGATTGACCGATATGGTTCCATCCAGAATTTCCCTGCCCAGACTGCGGATCTTATAGTTTACATAATTCGAAACCATATGTATGTCTTCTTCGGATATGACACTGGAGACAGCAGAGAGGCTTCCGTCCTTTTTCCGCTCCAACGGCAGAATGTCGGATTTATCCGTAAACTCTCCATCCAGCATTGTGACGGCTTCGTCATTTCTATTGACTATTCCGGTCATCTTTAATTCCTGTAAAATCTGCGCATTAATTTCCTCCGGCGTCAGATTATCTCCCTCCGCCACAGGATCGCTTACCCGATAGTAAAGCATGGCCGCGGGAACTACATCCTTGTCGGGATGCTTTTTCTGCACAAGCTCCACCGCCGCATTCATATAAACCACAAGCTGGAGCTGCAACCCATAGTAAAGCGCCGCCAGATCGAACCGCCGTTGACCCGATTTATAGTCGATTACCTTCACATAAACCCGATCCTCGGTCTCGGCGATATCCACCCGGTCGATCCTGCCCCGCAGGCGCACCTTCTCCTTCTCGCTCAGCGCAATGTTTAAGGCGTCCAGATCTTCCAGCACATCGAAGGAAACCTCGAAAGCCTCCGGAAGAAACTGCCCCTTTTGCAGCTGGGTCTGCAAAGTCTGTACGGTACGGTTCAGAATGCGCTCGATCCGTTTCAGCAAATGCTGGTTTCTGGCGTTGCTGTAAAGAATAGTCTCCCCATAGGCCGCCGCGCAGGCGGTAAGCGCCTCCGCCACCAGCCTGCGTCCCTCTTCCTTTGGAAAGTCAAACCAGGTATAGCCGCCTTCCGCCAGCTTATCCGAAAAAGTCTCCAATACGCCGTGAAAAAGATTACCCATATCCGCCGCCTCGAAGCTGTACTCTCCCCGCTCCCGCAGGCGCAGGCCGTACTGCAGAAAATGCGCGTAGGCGCAGGCCGCGTACTTTTCCAGCCGGCTCACGCTGTTTAAAAGCGACGCGCCGTAGAGGGCTGTAGCCGCCGCTCTTGACAACGGCCTGTCCTCATGCCTTGCAAAAGCCGTCTCTACAAGCCCGGAAATCCGCTCCCGATACTGCGGATTCTCCTCGTAACAACGGTAAAAGGTATAAAACGTCCTTCGTCCCTCCGTATCCAGCCGCCCCGCCGCATACTCCCGTAAAATATCCGTGAAAAAGCCGATTCCGTCCGCTCCGCTCATAATCTGTTCCTGCGCAGGCGCTCCCTCCGGCCGCGCAGGCGTCAAGGCCGGAAACAGCCCTTTCACCATGTCCACCAGATAGGCGGGGCGCAGCGATCTGCCGTCCTCCCCCACTCTGGCCCAGGAAAGATAAAGAGCCTGCGAAGGCTTCGTCATATTCAGGTAAAGATAAAGCCGCTGGATATACATCTGTTCTCTGGGGGAGGGCGCCAGCTCAATTTGCGACTCCCGCAAAAATTCCCTGTCGATATCTGAAATAATGCCGCCGCCGGAACCTTTCGGGATATTGCCGTCGTTCACGCCGAGAAAGAAAAGCACCCTGACCTGTTTGAGCCGGGTTCTCTCAATATCACCCACCTGAATACGGTCCACATTCTGGGGAATCGTCCCCACCGTAATCTCCATCAGCCCGGAATCCAAAATATCCGCAAACTCTTTCAGGGTCATTTCCTCCCCGGTAAGCAGCCCCTCCATCTGATCCAGCAGATCAACCACCAGCGGATAAATCTGCCCGTACTCTTTAGCCCTTGCCAGGTCTCCCGCCTCCTGAAAGACATTCTCACAGGCGGCCAGTTTTTGCTGTATCTCATTTAGCACAAGAAATTCATAGAGAGCATGCACCATATCGTCCGCCCTTTTTAAAGGTACCAGGAACGGGGTAAGCTGTTTCATCAGACGCTCCCGCATGACGTTGCAGGCGTCCAGCCACTCTGACGACGTGTCCTCCCCTTCCGGCGTTTCTTCCCGGTAGGTAAAGGCTTCACTCCAGCGTTTCCGTCCTCTGATGCCAAAACGGCGAATATAATTTTCCAGCCTGTCCACCTCTTCCCTCTCAAAATCCGCAAGCCCTGTGCGAAGATAGTGAAAGACTGCGTCAAAGCTGAAATCCTCCAGAAGAATCCGAAGCGCGCTTCGCAGATAAGACGTAAAGGGATTTCCCAAAATCCCTCGCGTGTGATCAATATAAACGGGAATGTCAAACCGGGCAAACACTTCCTGCGCTTCCCTGCCGTACACCTCCATGTTTCCCGTCACTACCGCGATATCACGGTAGCATAAATCCTCGGATTCCATGAGCAGCCTGCGAATTTCGATACAGGTCTGGCGCAACTCCTGCGCAGGCGTCGAGGCTTCCACGAGATGAATCTTTTCAGCCGCCCCTCCGTAGGCCTGCGGCGGATATCGGAACAGATTGCGCTCCAGATGGGCCAGCTCCGCATTACAGGCAAACCGCGGCAGTCTTCCCTCTTTCTTTTCCAGACACCAGACAGCCTCCTCTTCCAGAATCCCGGCTTCCTTCGCCAGTCTGCACAGAGCTGCCGTCGTCTTCTGGCTCAGATAAAAAAGCTTCTGCTCCCCCTCCGGGCGATAAGGGTTCTCCCTCTCGTCCATGGTAAGCGTGACAATCACCTTCTCAGTCAGTTTCAATAAGTCCGAAATCACCTGATTCTGAATCGGCGTAAAACCCGTGAAACCGTCGAAGGCGATCACACTGCCCTTCACAATTTCAGATTTTGGCAGCGCGGCGCGCAGTCTGTCAAGGGTTCCTTCCGTGGTGATAAAGCGGCCGCTTATATATTCCCGAAAAGCCCGGTACAAAAACTGCAAATCCTGCAATTTGTAGTAAAGGGCGCCTCTGTCCCTGGCGTATGCCATCAGCGTTTCCAGTTCCTTCTCCCCCACGCCGTACTGCATAAATTCAGAAAGGGCGGATTTCACTTCATGAATATAGCCGATTTTATGCAGATGGCTTCCGAGCGCCTTAAGATTTTCCCGCTCTCTTCCCGCCACCTTGCGAAGCACCAGACTCTTTCCCGTATCATCCAGAATCGGCAGATCCTCTCCGCCCACTTCTTCCAGAACGCGATGGGTCAGTCTTCCAAAGCTTAAAACGTCAATATTCATAATCGCATGGCGGGGATGCTCCACCACCAGATCCATCTGCGTCTGCATGGTAAACTGATCCGGCACAATCAGCAGATAGTTTTTTTCCGGATGGCGAAGGGATTCCTCAATGATATCATCATGCAGCTTTTTGCTCTTTCCCGCGCCCGAAGCGCCAAAATAAAATTGCAGGGACATATGTGTTCCTTTCCAAAAAAGACGCCTCCCACAGGAAACGTCTTTTTACAGTCAGTATCTCCAGGCCGGCATGCTTTCGCTTCCTCTTTTATTCAAAGGGAATCACGCCGCCGTCGTAGGTATTGTTTATGTATTCTTTAACCGCATCGGATTTGAGAGCATCCACCAGCGCCTTGATCGCTTCGTTGTTCTCGCTGCCTTCCTTAACCGCAATCACATTCACGTAGGTCTTTGCCGCCTCGGAATCGGACTGCTCGTAAGCCACCGCATCCTTCGCAACGGAAAAGCCCGCCTCCATCGCATAGTTTCCGTTTAACACCACAAAGGCAACCTCATCCTTTACGCGGGGCACCTGCGCCGCTTCCAGCTCCTGAATCTCCAAGTTGTGAGGGTTCTCCTCGATATCGCGCACGGTGGCCTCAAGGCCTACGCCGTCTTTCAGGGTCAGGATGCCGTTGTCCTGTAAAAGAAGAAGAGCTCTCGCCTCATTGGTGGTATCGTTGGGAACCGCAATGGTGTCTCCCTCCGCGATCTGAGAAAGATCGCTCTTGGTTCCGGGATAAATCCCAAAGGGCTCATAGTGGATGCCGCCCGCATTTACAAGGTGGGTGCCCTGCTCCTCATTAAAGGAATCCAGATAAGGAATATGCTGGAAATAGTTGGCGTCAAATTCGCCGCTTTCCACTACCTGATTGGGCTGTACATAGTCGTTAAAAACCGTTACCTCCAGAGTATAGCCCTGCTCTGCGAGAATCGGCTTCACCTGCTCCAGAATCTCCGCATGAGGCGTAGCGGAAGCCGCCACCGTGATTGTGCCGTCGTCCTTCTTTCCGCCGCAGCCCGTAAGCGCACCCAATGCGAGCGCCGCCGTTACTACAGTTACGATCCATTTCTTTTTCATAATTTTTCCTCCTCCCTCTATTAAAACCGGCGCTTTGGCACGGTTTTTATCACTCCTGCACGTGCTACTTTCTCTTATCCAGCCGGACAGACAGCCGCATCCCCAGCGTCTGAAAAATCTGTACCAATATCACCAGAAGCACCACCGAGACAATCATGATCAGCGTTTCATAGCGGTAATAGCCGTACCGCATGGCAATATCGCCCAGTCCGCCGCCGCCGACTACGCCTGCCATGGCGGAATAGCCGAGTATCGTGCCGATGGCAATGGTAACGCCCACCAGAATCGACGTCCTTGCCTCCACCAACAGCACCTTCCATATGATGGTAAATGTACCCGCCCCCATACTCTGGGCAGCCTCCACCACGCCATGATCCACTTCCTTAATGGAAGACTCGATCATACGCCCGATAAAAGGCGCCGCCGCCAGCGTAAGCGGCACAATCGTCGCAGCCGATCCGGTTGTCTTGCCAACGATGGCCCTGGTAATGGGCATCACCAGAATTAACAGAATCAAAAACGGAATACTCCGCATAATGTTGGCCACCACATCCAGTATTTTATAGATAACGGCATTGGGCCTGATTCCCGACTTGTCCGTTACCGCCAGCACAATCCCCCAAGGCAGTCCCAGCAGATAGCCGAATAAAGTTGACATTAATGTCATAAGCAGCGTGTCACGCACGCCCTCCAGCATCATCAAGGTCAGATCACTGGTCCACATAGCCGTTCACCTCCTCTACCGCCAGTCCCCTCTCTGTCAGATAGGACTTCATCTTCTCCTGTATCTCATGATCGTCGGGCAGACTCAAAATCATCTCGCCTCTGGCAATCCCTTCCACGTTTTTGGTGTCCGCCCGCAGAATATTGATGGGCTGCCCAAACTTAAGCACCATGTTGGCAATCACCGGCTCAAAGGAAGAATTAACGGAAAAAACGATGCGGACGCAGCATTTCCCCTTCATCAGTTCTTTCTGCCGGTCCTCCAGCGTACGTCTGTCCGTTCCGCTTCCTTTTAAGATAAGCTCCTTCGCCTCCGGCGTCTTCGGGTGGGCAAAAATTTCGGAGACACGCCCCTGCTCCACCAACCGGCCCTCGCCGATAATGGCCACATGAGAACAGATTTCCCTGACCACCGACATTTCATGGGTGATAATGACAATGGTAATACCATAATTTCTATTTATATCTTTTAACAGCTGCAAAATGGACTGTGTCGTACGCGGATCAAGCGCGCTTGTGGCCTCGTCGCAAAGCAGAATCTTCGGATTCGCCGCAAGGGCTCTGGCAATAGCCACCCGCTGCTTCTGACCGCCGGAAAGCTGGGAAGGATAAGCCGTCGCTTTCTCCGACAGTTCCACGATCTTCAAAAGCTCCTCCGCCCTCTTTTTCGCGTCCTTTTTCTTCATGCCGCCGATCACCAGCGGAAAACAGATATTGTCTATCACGCTTTTCTGCATCAACAGATTAAAATGCTGGAAAATCATGGAGATGTCTCTTCTGGTTTCCCGAAGCTGGCTCTCCGTCAACGCTCCCAGCGCTCTGCCTTCGATCTCCACCGTGCCGGAGGTAGGTCTCTCAAGATAGTTCAGACAGCGCACCAGCGTACTCTTGCCCGCTCCCGACATGCCGATAATGCCATAGATATCGCCCGCCTGAACAGACAGTGAAATATTCTGCAGCGCCTCCACCTTACCGTCGTCGGTCTCAAAGGTTTTGCTTAAATCCCGCACCTCAATTATTCCCGCCATCTCGTTTATCCTTTCGTTTCCTGTATCCCGCTCCGCTTGTTTTTCTCTGCGGCTATTATAGTATGATTCCAGTTAAATAGCAAGGTCTGCACGCAATTAGATACACTTCGGTTTCATCAAATTCTCATCTGTAAAACCTTCCCTGCTTTTGTAAATGCCCAGGCTTTGTGTTAGAATATACACAAAACACCCAAGGGAAGGAGCAATCATGAAAATACTTTTTATTGAATGGGCAAGCTTCGGCAACGCCGACATGAAAGACGCTTTTACCGAAGAAGGGCACGAAGTCGTCTGTTTCCCTTTCTCCAATAAAGACGCCCGAAGAGACGAAGAAATTGAGAAGGCTCTCGCCTCCAGACTGCATGAGACCGTACCCGACGCCGTCTTCTCCTTTAACTATTTTCCTCTGATTTCCAACGTGTGCAAACGCGAAGGACTGCCCTATATCTCCTGGATTTATGACAGCCCCTACGTGATGCTCTATTCCTACACGGCCATCAATCCCTGTAACGCCATCCATGTATTTGACCGGGCGCTGTGCCGGGAATTTAATGCAGCCGGCATCAAAACCGTTCACTATCTGCCCATGGCGGCAAATACAAATCGTCTTGATGCCCTCGGCTCTCCCGCCTCTGCCTATGATATCTCTTTTGTTGGCTCGCTCTACACCGAGTCCCATAATTTCTTTGACCGTATGGAGAACCTTTCTCCCTACGCTAAGGGGTATCTGGAAGGACTGATGCAGGCCCAGATGAATGTACAGGGCTGCAATTTCATTCAGGAGTCATTGTCTCCCATTATGGAAGAATTGTATCGCGCCCTGCCGATGGATCCCAACCCCGACGGCGTAGAAACAAGAGAATATCTCTACGCCCAATATGTGATCAACCGCAAGCTCACCGGTCTGGAACGGCTCCGCCTGCTGACCGGAATTACCCAAAAATATACTCTGGATCTTTTTACCCTTGATCCGGCTTTCTCACTGCCGAATCTGCGCAATCACGGCACCGCAGACTACTACTCTGAGATGCCTCTTGTTTTTAAGAAAAGCCGCATAAACCTGAATATCTCCCTGCGCAGCATTAAAAGCGGCATACCGCTTCGGGCCTTCGACATCATGGGCAGCGGCGGTTTTCTGCTTAGCAATTATCAGGAGGATTTTCTTGAAAACTTTACCCCTGGGGTAGACTTTGAATACTATGAAAGCGAGCGCGATCTGCTTCAAAAAATAGAATATTACCTGACGCATGAGGAAGAAAGACTGGCCATCGCTAAAAACGGCCACGATCAGGTAGCCGCAGCGCACACCTATCGGGACCGTGTCAGAGAAATGCTCGCCGGACTGCCGGGCTGATTGACCCACAAGCCGGTCAGAGGATATTTCCCCTCTCATCCACCTTACCGCATACCTTAGCCGGTATCCCCTTTACCAGACAATAATCCGGCACATCCTTTGTCACCACGGAACCGGCCGCTACCATGGCGTATCTGCCAACCGTATGGCCGCACACGATTGTCGCATTGGCTCCTATGCTGGCGCCTTTCTTTATCAGCGTTTTTTTATAGTTTTCCCGCCCTTTCGGATAGGCTGCACGGGGCGTCAGATCATTGGTGAAAACGCAGGAAGGGCCGCAGAACACATCATCCTCCAGCTCCACTCCTTCATAGAGGGAAACGTTGTTCTGAATTTTAACGCCGTTTCCGATTTTTACATGGTTGGAGACATTCACATTCTGCCCCAGCACACAACCGCTTCCGATCTCCGCGCCCGACTGTACATGACAGAAATGCCATATCTTCGTGCCTTCACCGATCTTTACATTCTCGTCTATATAACTGCTCTCGTGAACAAAATAGGACATCTTAAAATCTCCCCTTAAAATCTGTCGTCGCGCATTCCTCCAGCGGAAATTTCACGCTGCCCCCCTGCGCCGCCGACTTATATATGGCAAGCACAAGCTCCAGCGCCCGCTTTCCATCCATCGCCGTGACATACGGCTGCCTGTCCTGCGTGATGGCGTTGATCACATCCGCATACAACGGCGTATGGCCATAGCCGTATACATTGGGCGGATTCTCATGGAATTTCTGTTTCACCTGCTCAGGATCGTCCAGAAGATCCGAGAATCTCCACTCCTCGATCACATTGACCGACTGGCCGCCCGCCTTGACCGTTCCCTTTTCTCCGAAAATATACAGTGTCTCCTCCAAATTGCTCGGGTAAATGTCCGTAGTCCCCTCCACAATACCGTAGCTTCCGTTTTTAAATTTAATCAGCGCAATGCCCATATCTTCGGCTTCGATATAGTCATGGTTCAGCCGGTCCGTCATGCCGACCACCTCTTCGATCTCGCCGCCCATCATCCAACGGAGCAGATCAATATTGTGAATACACTGATTCATCAGCGCACCGCCGTCCTGCTCCCATGTGCCGCGCCAGGACGCCCTGTCGTAGTATTCGTGGTTTCTGCACCATCTGATATGAGCCGTCCCATAAAACAGTCTCCCGAACCGATTCATATCAATGGCTTCCCGTATGATCTGCACCGATTTATTAAACCTGTTCTGGTGACAGGCGCTGACCTTCACATGATGCTTGATGGATGCCGATATGATGGCGTCTGCGTCTGCAATGGAAAGCGCAATGGGTTTTTCGATAATACAGTTACAGCCATGCTCGATGCAAAACAGCGCAATCTGCGCATGCTTCCCGCTCTCCGTACAGATGGCCACAAGCTCCGGCTTCTCCTTTTCTATCATTTCCTGATAATCCGTATACCGCTTCACGCTCTCATCCAGCTTAAATTTGCGTACTTTATCTTCCATACATGCGGGATCAGTATCGCAGATCGCCACAAGCTCCAATTTATTGTTCTGTGCCGCCGCTATATGATTTGGTGAAATGCGGCCGCAGCCAATCAATGCATATTTCATTTCTGTCTCCCTCTTTTTTCTTTTTCTATAATATCTTACCACAAATCAGACCTTACAGCCAAAGAAAATATAGAAAAGAATCCTGCTCCTGTTTTTTACTCCCTTTTTACTGTTTTTTCAGGCGCTCGATCTCCTCAGAAAGCCGGCGAATCTGTTCGGCCTGCTCCCTGAGTGCCGTTTCATATTTCATCCGCTCCTGTTCGTGCTCCAATCTCTCCAACTCGCGCTTCTTTTCCCCTTCCTCTATCGCGCGCTCATAGTTGCGCAGGTCCTGATAATACTCCTCCCGATCCCGGCACCGCTTTCGCACCAAATCATCTGCACTCATTCGAAACATAGTCTGCGACGCCTCCTCCAGATATTTGTCTTTTGATGCAATCATCCTGATTTCCTCCCAGGTATCCGCCTTAAAAAGCATTGCCCACTCATGAATATGATACTTCCTGTCTTCCTCCGACGCCAGCTCTATATGCGACAGGTCTATCACATGCAGCGTAAGACTGTCAGTGTATTCCCGATTGCTTTTCACATTTATCAGCTTGTATGTGGTGTAAAATTCCGGCGTATCCTCAAACAGTGTATAATTTAAAAACCCAATATGTACAACAGGTTTCACTTCCGAATAGTCCTGTCCGTGGTTCAACTGGTCAAAGGAACGGCACAGATACATGACAGAGCGTTCCCGCCAGTTTAATTTATTGGCAATCTGCATTTCCAGATTAATCAGGGTATTGTTATTTAAAACTACATTGATGTCCAGTCGAAATTCCTTATTCCTGACAGCCTCTCCCAATACAATGGGGTTCGCTATTTCGACAGAATATACCTCCTTTTCAGACAGATGCAGCAAAGAACATACCAATCCCCTGAGTGCTTTGTTGTTTGACTGTAAAACAGCCCGAAACAGATAATCATTGGTCATGTGGTAGGGAATCCTTCCACTGGCGTTTCTAAATTCCTGATTTGATTTTTCATTCATAGATATGCTTTCCTTTCTGAAATTAAAAGAATTAATAGAATAAAAGATGTGCCTATATAAAAGTCATGAAAAAGATATACCACAAATTTCCTGCCGCCGCAATTCTTTTGCAAATTCTCATTATAGAAAATGAACTGACGAAATTTCGTGTTCCATCTGTCCTTAGACAAAATATAGTATCCAACGGGGTAAAATAAGACAAAAAATACAAAATATGGTATTGTGCATATTTTCTGCTATCACAAAATCCGTTCCCGCATCCCTCACCGCTCTTCCCCAAATATTCTTCACTACGGTTTCCATTTTATGATATAATATCCGCAGAGGAAAAGGAAGCGGCGGCGAATCCGACATTTACTTTTCCTGCGAGTTTCATTGACGCAAGCCCAACAGCTTGCGTCGCAAGGATTAAAAGAACGTAACTGTAAAGGAGACCTTCATGCATCCCATATCCGTATGCATTATCGCTAAAAATGAAGAAGCCCGCATCGAAAAATGCCTGGCTTCCATCAAGCCCTATGGTTTTGAAATTGTGGTAGTGGACACCGGCTCCACGGACCGCACGAAGGAAATTGCCTCCAAATATGCAGATAAGGTGCTCGACTTTGCGTGGTGTGACGATTTCTCGGCCGCCAGGAATTTTTCCCTGCGAAATGCCTCCAATAACTGGATCTTTATGATCGACTGCGACGAGGTTATCAAGGAAATTAATGTGGAAGAACTTAACTATTTTCGCAAGCATCTGGCTGAAAACGTTGGCAGTGTGTCACGGGAAAATCTGACTACGGAAAACGGCGTTCTGACCCTTAATAACATTGATTACACGGAACGTTTTTTTAACAGAAAACTCTATCACTATACAGGCATTATCCACGAGCAGCTTACGCCCATCCGCGGACATGAGATCCCGGCGCTTCTGCTTCATACAACCCTGCTCCACACAGGCTACGACATGACGCCCGAGGAGCGGACTGCCAAATTCAGGCGCAATTTCACTCTCCTTGAAAAGCAGGCCGATACAGATCCGGATAATCCGTATCTCTACTATCAGCTCGGAAAAACCTGCGAAATGCTGGAGGATTTTGCCCGTGCCTGCACCTACTATGACAGGGGGCTGGAATTTGATCTGGACCCGGAACTTGCCTATGTGCAGGCTATGGTGGTTTCCTACGGCAATGCGCTGTTACGGACAGGGCAGGCCGATATCGCACTTGGCTTTGAAGGAATTTATGATGAATTTTCTTCCGTCACGGACTTTATCTATCTGATGGGCAATATTTATAAACAGAACGCCATGTATGAACCGGCTCTGGAGCAATATCAGAAAGCGCTGCAAATGTCCCCCGGCCGATTAAACGGCGTTAATTCCTTTCTGCCCCTTTACCAGTCGGGCCTGATCTTTGAAACGCTGGGCAACCGGGAGGCTGCCGCTTCCCTCTATCAAAAATGCGGAGATTTCAGCCCTGCCCTGCAGCGGCTGGCCATATTGCAAACATAAACACCCAATTCCCATATCCGTAAAATGTAGAAGAACAAAAACGAAGAACGGAGGGCCAGACAAGAAATCCGCTCTCCAAAAGCCTTAATTAACTATAAAAAGGAGCTTACCATGATCCCCCTTTCAGTCTGTATCATCGGAAAAAATGAAGAAAACAACATTGAGAAATGTCTTGCGCCGCTTGTACCCTACGGCTTTGAGATCATATATGTAGACACGGGCTCCACCGACCGTACCAAGGAGCTGGCCGCCAAATACACCGACCATATTTACGATTTCGAGTGGATCGGCGATTTTTCCGCCGCCAGAAATTTTTCCCTGCAAAAAGCGTCCCACAACTTTGTTCTTGTTTTGGACTGTGATGAATTTCTGACTGAAATCGACCTTGACGGCATCGAACAGGCTGTAGACGCCCATCCCAATGGCGTCGGTCTGCTTCTTCGGATTAATTACTGCGACTCCAACCGCAAAAAGACCTCCTCGCCGGATCGTGTAGAGCGTCTGTTCCACAAACGCCGTTATCACTATTGCTTCACCATACACGAGCAGGTAGCCGATATCAACACAAACAGTACCTATTACGACCGCTATGAGATTCCCCTCACCGTGGACCATATCGGTTATGCAGGCAATATGGATGAAAAACGCCTGAAAGCAGAGCGCAATAACGAGCTTCTCTTTAAAGAGATCGAAAAACACCCGGACAATCCCTATTTCTATTTCCAGATAGGGCAGTCCTACAACCTGATCAGCGACTATGAAAACTCTTATATTTACTATAAAAAGGCGTTTGAACTGCCCCTCGATCCGAAAGAGCTCTGGGTACAGGTCATGGCAGTCGCCTTTATTAACGCCATGACGCATACCGGCCGTTCTGAGGAGGCCCTTGAAATTTTCGAACCTATTGCCCACTTGTTTGCCGACACCGCAGATTTCCATTGCAGTATGGGCAATATTTATCTTAACCAGAAACCGCCCCAGCCTTTAAAGGCGATGATGGAGTATGTGAAGGCGTCTCAGTCCCCCAATCACCGCGAAGAGGGCTCCAATACCTATATTCCTTACTATAATATGGGGCTTGTCAACGAAATGCTGGGCAATGCGGAGGCCGCCATCAGTTTTCATCAAAAATCAGCAGCATACGACTATCCGCTTGCCATAGAAAGGCTTGCGGCGCTGGGTGTGAAAAACTTATAATATTGATTTCCTGAGATCTCACCCTGAAATACCAAACAATTCATTAAAAGCAAAAGAGACATCAAAAAAAGACCCCATCCTTTCGGATGAGGTCTTTGATCGTTACTGTGTAATTTCCAT
>ERZ779632.469-NODE-469-length-23256-cov-30.283867_pt1 | contig 23256 bp, 26 predicted proteins | sample MGYA00514194_ERZ779632 | MGnify/ENA primary metagenome ERZ779632 (study PRJEB29562, sample SAMEA4376704) | mouse gut metagenome | isolation source: Cecum | study: EMG produced TPA metagenomics assembly of the A DSS colitis mouse model was used to assess the...
GCGTTCCCGGCGTGGGGATTTCCTGCTCCGTGAGCATACGGGCTATCTTGGTCGGACCGTTCCCGGCAAGGCATAGGCTGTAAATCTGCTTCACCACGGGGGCGGCTTCCTCGTCAATGATGAAATTTTCGTCCTCGTCCATGAGGTAGCCGTACACGGGCTTGCTTGTGACGGGCTTCCCACTCATGCCTTTTGAGCGTTTTACCGCCCGGATTTTCTTGCTCGTATCCCTCACCAGCCATTCGTTAAAAATGTTACGCAAGGGCGCAAAATCATTCTCGCCCTGTGCGCTGTCTACGCCGTCATTGATTGCAATGAAGCGGACGCCGTTCTGTGGGAAAATCATTTCTGTGTACATTCCCACTTGTAAATAATTTCGCCCTAACCTTGACATATCTCCTTGTGTCAACTAAACACCAAATTTTTTACGGATGCCAGAGGCGGCCAACAGGTCTTTCCCAGACCGCCCCCGGCATCCGCTTTATCGTGAAGTAGAAACCTTTATCAGTTGTCATGCCCCTGCAAATCAAACACGTCCCGGAACTTCCAGACGATCTCGATCTCGGTGGGAGAGGACACCAGCACTTCCTTGATGAATGTCTGTGCCAGCTCCGCCGTCAGTTCTGTTGCCCCGGCAAAAGAGGTGAACACATCATCCTCCTGCGCCTTATCCTGAAAGGCCAGATGCTCCAGTTCAGACAAAAGCTGTTCCTGCGCCTCCTGTTCGGCTTTGGCGGCGGCGAGCTTACTGTCAATGTCCGCCCGCTGTCTCAGGTAGGCGTCCTTTGCCAGCGCCCCGCCGCTGAAATCCTCGTAGGCCCGGAACTTCTCCTGCCTGTACCGTTCCTGCTGCTGTTCCAGCTTTTGAAGCTCCGCGACACAGGTGGCGATGCGCTCCTTGCGGGTCAGCATCAGGGAGGACTTCTGCTTTTTCTGTTCCTGGCATATCGCCAGCATCTGCATGACCGCCCGGAAGATGATGTCCTCGATCTCCTTCTCGGAGAACAGTTTCCCCTTCGGGCAATCGCTGTTCTCGTCCGCCTTGCTCTTGGTGCATCGGTAGTAGTATCCCGCCGTACTGTGGAAACGGCTCAGTGTCCGATGGCAGTTGCCGCATTTGAGAAGCCCTTTCAGTGGATATTCCTGTGATGTCCCTTTTGCCCGCCTGGGCCTCCGCCGGATGATCTCCTGCACACGGTCGAAGTCCGCCCTGCTGATGATGGCGTCATGCGCCCCTTCATAGATGATCCAGTCGGACTTATCCTGCGGGACGGTACGCTTTTCATGGAGGCTGGCCTTGTACCGCTTGCGCCCCACCAGCGCCCCGGTGTACTCATACTGGTGGAGGATGTTCAGCACCGAGGCCACCGTCCAGCCGTTCTTTTCGGAGGCTTTGCGGAACCGTCCGCTCCCCGGATTTTTCTGCCGGAAGTAGGCGCCGGGGGTCAGGACGCCCTCGCTGTTTAACTGGCGGGCGATGGCGGTACTGCCCATGCCCTGCAAGGTCATATCGAAGATACGCCGCACCACCGCCGCCGAGTCCCCGTCTATCACCAGCTTGTTCCGGACCGTGGGGTGGAACCGGAAGCCATAGGGAGCGAAGCTGCCTATGTATTTGCCCTGCTTCATCATGATGATCTTCGCCGTGGTGGTCTTGACGGACAGGTCCTTGCTGTACGCCTCATAGATGATGTTCCGCAGGACCACATCCATGCCGGAGGTCATGCCCTTGTAATCATCGCTGTCGTAGCCGTCATTGACGGAGAGGTAGCGGACACCGAGGAAGGGAAAGACGCACTCCAGATAGTTGCCCATCTGGGTGTAGTCCCGGTGGCATCTGGAAAAATCCTTTGTCACCATCACATTGATGGCCCCGGTGCGAAGCTCCTTCATCAGCGCCTGGAACTGCGGGCGGTCCGTGTTGGTCCCGGTGTACCCATCGTCCACGAACTCCGTCCGGGGCGCATTTTTCAGTTGGGGATGGCGGTCCAGAAACTGATGGATCAGCTCCCGCTGGTTGCCGATGCTGTCGCTCTCGGCCTTCCCGTCCCCGTCCGCCAGGGAAAGGCGGATATAAATGCCCACCTGGTAATCAGTCATCGCCGCCCGCCTCCTTTATCTGCTCCACACATTCCAGCATAGCGTAAAATACATCATTATAGTTCAGAACGACCTTGATACGGCCCTCGCCGTAGACAAGCACCTTCTCGATCATCGCGTCCACAAGCTCCTGCGTCAATCCTGTCATCCCGGCAGCGCCCCGCATCATGGTGAGCCATTTGTTGTCCGGGGAGATGGATGCCAGAAACCGCTCCCGGCGCTCCACGGCCTCGTCCAAAAGGCGGTTCAGGGCTTCATACTGCTCCTCATAGGTCTGCTTGGCAAAGGCGTATTCTTCCTCGTTCAGGATGCCCTCGGCATAGTTCTCATACAACCCCGTGAGTTTCTTTTTCAGGGCGTTCAGCCGGAGCTTGACGCTTGCCACCGCCGCCTTGTGCTTCTCCCGGACGCTGGCCTCACCGGAGCCGCCCTGCATGGCGGTCAGCAACTTCTCATAATCGAGCGCCACTTGAATCTGGTCACGGATGGCGTTGAACACCTTCTCGTTGAGGGCGTCCTGCCGGATAAAGTGGTTAAAACAGGTTGCGTGACCCCGCCGCACATGGGTACTGCAATCATAAACGCCCCGGAAGGTCACATTTTTACATCCGCAGATACGCTGCCGCTTGTAATACATCCGCTTGCCGCAGTCGGCGCAGAATATCTTCCCGGCAAAGAGGTCGATCATGCCAGCCCGGATGTCCGCCGACCATTCCATTGCGGTCTCCCGGTGGGCGCTGTCCTTTTGCATCTGCCGCTCCACCGCCTCAAACTCCGGGACAGAAACGATAGGCGGGTGTGCGTCAGGGACTACGATCCACTTGTCCATTTCAGTGATGTGCTTTTTCAGCCCCTTGTAGAGCGCCGTCTCGGACTTCCCGCAGACCATCTCCCCGATGTACGCCCGGTTTTGCAGGATGCCCCGGATGGTGGAGGGACACCAGCCCTCGCCCTGGATGTTATCGCCGTTGCGGGAGCCGGCCCTGCGCTTGTGGCGCTCCGGGCTTTCGATGCCCCCGGTTTTCAGCCGCTCAACGATGGTGTAGACCGATACCTCCCGCAGTTTCCACTCAAATATCTGCCGGACAACAGCGGCGGCTTCTTCATCCACCACATAGGCGGTCTTATCCTCGTTCCAAAGGTAGCCGTAGGGGAGGTTGCGGCTGCGGAACTTCCCCGTCTCCATCTGCGCCCGGAGCGCCGTGGAGACCTTCTTGGAGATGTCCCGTGAATACATGGCGTTCACCAGGTTTTGCAGGCTCACCGACAGGGACTCCATCGCGTTGCCGCAGGTGAAGTTGTCGAAGTTCTCCTTCACGGAGATGAACCGTGTCCCCAGCGCCGGGAAGATCTTCTCCAGATAACTGCCGGTCTCCACATAGTCGCGCCCGAACCTGCTGAGATCGCGGACCACGATGCACTGTATCTTCCCCGTCCGCACATCGTCCATCAGGCGGTTCCACGCCGAACGGTCGAACACGGTCCCCGTCCTGCCGTTGTCCGAGTAGACCTCCGTGAGCCGGAGGTGGGGGCATCCGTCCAGATAGTCCTCGCAGACGGCGATCTGGTTTTGCAGGGAGTTCCCGTCATCGTCCTTGCCGCTGTTCTCCACCGACAGGCGGGCATAGATGGCGGTGGGGAGCGCCGCTGCCTCCTTTTTGACTTCTGCCACAGGCTGGGCCTGTGCTTTTCTGCTCTTTCGTGCCATTTTCTCTCTCCCTCTCAGCCCACTGCCGGAAGCGGACAGTCCTTGTAGTTTTTCGCCGTCTCCATCGCCCTGGCGAACTCATCCCGATACCGAAAGACGATCTCCACCTTTTTGTCCTCGTAGATGAGTATCTTATCCACCAGAGCCAGCAGGAGGCGGCGGTCAAGCTCCTGCACATTCTCATACTGTGCAAAGACCTGTACCCATGCCCGGTTCTGGCTGCCCATCGCGGCGGCGTCCCGCTGTTCCCGTTTCAGCCGCTTCAAAGCCTCCTGCTTCTCCTCGATCAGCCCCCGGTAGTTCTCCCGGAAGTCGGTGTACTCCGCCTTGTTGATGATGCCCTCCACGAAGTTCTCATAGAGGCCCAGCTCCAGCTTTTTATACCGCTGTATCTCCTCCTCCAGACGGGTCATCTGCGCCTCATAGCTGAACACCTTGCGGTCCCGCTGGGGGAGGCTGTCGATGAAGCACAGCACCTTATCCAGGTGAAGCACCACCTCGATCTGGTCGTGGATGGCGTGGAACACGATGTCCGTCAGCTTCGCCTCGCTGAAAGAGTGGGGGCTGCACTGATGGGTGCGCTTGTTGTTGCCGCAGTTGTAGTAGACGTATGCCTTGCCCTTTGCCTTATGGGTCTTGCGGATCATGGCCCCCTCGCAGTCCCCGCAGAACAGGTAGCCAGAGAACAGGTCATGTTTGTCGCTGTCCCTGGCACAGCGCATATCCCGGCGCATCAGCTCCGCCACCGCCTCGAAGTCGGTGCAGGAGATGATCGGCTCGTGGGCGTTCTCTATCCGCACCCAGTCTGCCTCGTCCTTGGGGCGCGTCACCCGTACCTTGTGGTTCGGCGTCCCCCGCCGCCCCTGGATGAGTACCCCGGTGTAGACGATGTTGGAGAGTATCCGCTTCACGGTCACATACTCCCATTCCGTCCGCTCCTTCGTGCGGAAGGCCGTCTCGAAGCGGACGCCCTGCATCCGTTTGTACTCCATCGGCGTGGGGATGCCGCTGGTGTTGAGCCGCCTCGCTATTTTCAGGATGGGGAAGCCGTCCTTATACATCCCGAAGATCATGGACACGACCTCTGCGGCGTCATCGTCCACCAGCAGGCGGTTTTTATCCTGCGGGGCTTTCCGATACCCGAAGGGGACGAAGCTGCCCACATACTCGCCCTTCTTGCGCTTCACCTCCAGGCTGGTGCGTATCTTGATGGATATGTCCCGGCAGTAGATGTCATTTACCAGGTTCTTGAAGGGAAGGGTGATGACATCGGTACTGCTCCCGGGCGCCATGCTGTCGTAGTTGTCGTTGATGGCGATATAGCGGATGCCCATCGCCGGGAATATCTTCTCCAGGTAGTTCCCGGCGTCGATATAGTTCCGAGAGAACCTGCTCAGGTCCTTGCTGACGGCGCAGTCGATACGCCCGGAACGCATATCCTGGATCATCCTCTGAAAGCCGGGACGGTTCGTGTTGCTGCCGGTCTCCCCATCGTCAATATAGGTGTCCACCAGCTCAAGGTCATCATGGCTCTCTATGTAAGCCAGACAGATGGCCCGCTGGCTTTGGATGCTGTTGGACTCCAGTCGGTCAGCATCCTCTCTGGATAACCGGGCATAGATGCCGGTCTTATAGATTTTGTTGGACATTTTGAACCTCCTTGTCGTCTGTGTGTCAGAAAACCGAAGGCCCTGTCCCGTATGGGAACGGAATACAAAGCCGCTGGCCTTGTGATGCTGTCCCTTTTTTTGACCCAGGCATATTGTAGCGCCGGGCCGCCTGTTTGTTAAGGATGTCAGGCCCCGGCAAGGTAGAGGGAATTGATACGCTCCTCAATGGTCTCGCCCCTGTCCGCGAAGCTCAGCTTCACCACCACCCCGCCGTCCAGATAGACATAGGGATTGCCGAGCTGCTCGATCCAAGCCCGGATGCGTTCCTCAGTGGGAGCCTCCGGGTCGATATGGACCGTACTGCGGTCACGGAGCGTCGCCTTATCCACCTTGCGGAGGTCGATGTCCTTCATCGCCTCTGTCATGGCAACACCTCCGATCCCCCAAAAGGGCTTTTCAGCCTTTGGGTACTGCGTCCTTTGGCCTCTCCCAACATCTTATGGGAGGGACAAACTTTTATAGAACAGGGAAAAGCGCCCACCTCAAAAGGCAGACGCTCCCGTCAACTGTCTCAGAACTTCATGGGCAGGGCGGTCTTTGCGCTGGAGCCGTTGTAGATGCGGTACACCTGGTAGAGATACCGCTTGTACCCCGGCAGGCTCGTCATGGCCCGACCCTCCCGGAAGATTACCACCGGGTCCACCTGGCGCAGCCGCGTCACCAGCCGCCTGCGGCTGTACTCCCCGTGGTACAGGTCCACGAACTCCACCACGCCCTGCACCGTCTCCGCCCGGAGGGAGTCAGGGGCTCCCTTCCAGGCGTCCACGATGGACTGCATCGCCTCCCGGTACACCCCGTCCCCGACCTTCTGGAACAGGCCGAAGGCGGTGCTGATGCAGGCCAGCCGCTTCGCGCCCCTGGTCTGCTTGTAGTCCACCCAGAGGCCCACAGCCTCCGTTGCTTTCAGGAACGCCATAGCGTCCTCATCGCCGCCGTAGACCAGCGCCCGGAACCTCGCCCCGGCGGTCAGGCTGGCGGACGCGCCCGTCTGCTGGGCGAACAGCAGCGCCTCATCGCTCTCAGTCAGGCCGTAGAACACCTTGCAGCGGATGGGCAGGTCCTTCCCGCCGTTCAGGAACTTCCGGGCGGCGATGGTGTGCTGGCCGTCAAAGACATAGTAGCGCCCGTTCCGGCTGCTGACCTTCGGCTCGTTGGCGATGCGCTCATCGAACTCGGCGGCGATCCTGCGGACCCGATCCTCGTTCAGGGTGCGCTGGTAAGTAGTGCGGGGGATGATAAGCTCCTCGCTGCCCAGCATCACTTCCCGGCAAAAGAGATTTTTCGTGTTCATTCTGTGTAGCCTCCCTCAATGTTCAGAATGTATTGTTTCAATTTTTGCATAGCTCGGATAAGGTCCGCCCTGTGGCTGCCGTCCGCTAAAAGCCCCGGATATTCCTGGAAGATGTGGTCGCAAAGCTCAATGAAGGACTGTATCTCAAGCTCTATGGAATTGAGCATGGAATCATCTGTGGCCGGCGGTTTGGGGCGCTCCATCTCTGCCGATATTTCCCGTATCTGCTTCAACGTGGACCGCCTGGGACTTGCCGGTGCAGATTTGTGGTAAACGGGCTGGGGCTTCTCGGATACGGACTTGCCGCTTTCCCTGGGCTTTTTCAAGGCGGCGGCAAGCTGGGGGCGCTCCTCCGGGTCAGCCTTTGCAACAGCGACTACCGCTGTCTCCGTGGGCTTGATCACTCCCGTGAGTATCTCCTGCTTGATGCCGGGGAGGACTTCTTCGGCGGCGTCCACACCCTGTGCATACCAGCCAGCCCGCATGACATAGCTCTCGCTGGTATTCGTATCATTTGCGATATGGGCGCGAGTTACATGAGGAGAAATCAGTGGTTCAATTTGAACCACTGATTTTGCCTGGTCGCTTTTACGGTCGCCGCCGTTTGCCATTTTCTCCGCCTCGTACCGCTGCCCAATCAGGTATTTCTTTTGCTGGGGTGTCAGGTTGCGCCTGCCGAGCTGGTTCTTGCAAATCCACGAAAGGGCCTCATAGCGGTTGGCAAAGGACAGCTTGTGAACCGCATAGGTCAGCTCCGGGTGCTTCTGGATGATCTCATAGCGGTTGTGGCCGTCCAGGATCGTGCCGTCCCAGACGATGAGCGGTGAAAAGACCGCCCCGTCCGACAGGATGTTCTCCTCCAGCAAGGTAAACTCGTCCTCCGTCAGCGGCGGTATCTTGTCCCGAAACTCCGGGTCGATGATGAGCCTGTCCATCAGGGTGCCTCCAGTTCCGTGGGGAGGAAGGCGTCCTCGTCCAGATGGAGGCTGACCCGCAGGGCGGCGTCGATCTGCTCCATCTGCTCCCCGGTGAGCTTCCCCACATAGCCCCGCACCCGCCGCTTGTCGATGGTGCGGATGACCTCCAGCATGAACAGGGACGGGTCCAGCCCCTCCGCGTCGTCCAGCACCACATGGGTCGGCTGGGTGGGCTTCTTGAAGGTCCTGCGGGTCGCCGCTGTGACGATCAGCGTGGGGGAATAGTAGTTGCCCACATCGTTCTGGATGACCAGCACCGGGCGGATGCCGCCCTGCTCATGGCCGGTCACCGGGTCCAGGTCGGCGTAGTAGACCTCGCCGCGGTGGAAATCGTGAAAATTACGGTCCATATGGATACCTCCTTCTTCTCGTATGTAAAGAAGCGGCCCAGCGCGGCAAATGCCGTCTCCAGACCGCCCCTCAAATTTCATAAAGCGTGTTTTTGATCCCTATTTGTCCCCGACAGCCCGGAATCACGGGAATCATCAGGCTCGTCAGCTTGCGAAGCTGCTCTCATAGGCATCTAACCTCCCCGCCTTCTTTGTGGCCGGGCCGCGAGTTACGGAAGTATCATTATCGCTGTCCGTTGTCATCGCCAAACCAAGAGCAACTTGGCATTTTCAGTCGGATGGATCGCTCCCCCCAAAACCGGGGATCGTGGCGCTCCGCTGTGCAGGCTATTCCAGACAGTAACGTGGTCTTGTCTCCAAGACTTCCTGATGACTGCGTATTCAGTTTTCAAAGTCCACATCAGCGGGTCGCCCCGGCTGATGGTTTAAGTTTAGAGGAAAACGGGCAGTATTCTTATGGCGCAGGAGTACCAGCCGCCGGTCTTGTTACGACCAGTCACATATCCTCCCGCAGAGCCTCCAATGTTCGGATAACAGCGTCCAGATGCCCCCGCACTTCACCGTCCGAGACCTTCCCCAACACCAGATAGTCGAGGCTGGCGTTGAAAAAGTCGGCAAAGTCGATCAGAATATCCAGCGAACAGCCGCGCTTGCCTGTCTCGATCTTCGCCAGATGGACGGTGCTGACATTCAGCCGTTCCGCCAACTGCTCCTGCGTCAGCCCCTTTGCCTTGCGGAGTTTCTGGATGCGTCTGCCAGTTTCCAAAATGTCATAGCTCATAAAAAGTCCTTTCCCGGACACAGCGGGGAAGGACTTTTTGCATGGTTTAGGCTGTTTCCCTGCCGTGTTCGCCGGCCTGGAACAGCACTTTGGCAAGGGGAACTCCGACGCCCCTTATGTACGAAAAAGGCGGGGCCATGTGCGGAAATACACATAGCCCCGTAAACGCCTGACAGCACAGGAGAGCATGGCATTTCCTACGGCCGACCCACCTATCCGCCCTTATCCGGCGTTGATGGACTGCCATATGAGATACCCTTGCCCTAATGCATATCAGGCACGATATTTTTTGTGGGTAGGCCATGAAGCCTGTCCTTATGTGCCTATTCTATCTGGCGGCCTCCTGAAAGGACAGGCCAGACTATGGCACTTTTGACGGCGCATAATTCAGGGGAAAATACCGTTTTTCGACTTTCATGCTCTGTATCCCTGCTCCCGACAGACGCTCGGATAGATTATCAAGCGGGATTATGGGCATGAGACGGTGACATATCATGGCACTTGCTATCCTCAAAAAATTTCTGGCAGAGCATCCTTAACCGCCAGCAAAGAAAAAGCGCTCACCACACGGTGAGCGCATCAGATGAAACATCCCATTCGATTTTACCTTTTCAGGTGATCCGGCACGATGATCTCTCCAACCGGGATTTCCCGCAATTCCTTTTTCAGCGTATGAGTAAATCGGATAGTCCCGGCAGTACCACCCTTTTCCCGGCCATCATAGACGGCGATCACCCGGTCGGAGTGTTCCACCATGTAGCGGTTACGGTGAGAATAAACGCTGGGCTGGTATTCCTCCCGGATGACAACAACATCCGCGCAAGCCTCCAGCATCTCATAGGTCCACTTTTTTTGCCGCAGATTGTCAAGCCGCTTCTGGTAGGGGATCACGGCCACAAGCTCCAGCGCCGGGTTTGACGTCCGCATCTCCAGCACGATCTCGGCAAAATACTGGTCCACGCCTTCGGCAAAGCCGCTCATAAAGCAAGTAAAGCCGTCAGCGACTGCCTTCTCGATCTCCTTCTGTAGAGCCGCCTTTACGCGGTTGATCTCCTTTTGGGGCAAGTCCCTGTGTCCTGTGACACAACAAGTCTTTTTCTGCATCTGTCTTTCCTCCGTTTGATATTGATGGGCTGGCCGGTTCCTTCCGTTTGGAGCGGCTCTGTTTCAACATACCCGGCCACGGCTCCAACGGTCAAGGATGTCGCAAGGTAATACATATGAGTAGGTATAACCTTTTATCCTTGTTAATAATAGTAGATGCAATTTAGCAAGTCAATGATAATACCCTTTTTCAATTTGTGAATATGCCTATTGCATAAGGTACAATCTAATGCAAGGCGGAGGTGAGGGCGATGTATGAAGATTTTCTCCCGGAGCGGCTGGCAAAGCTAAGGACGCAAAAGGGCGTATCTGCCCGTGATATGTCCCTGTCGCTGGGACAGGCAAACAACTATATCAACAACATCGAAAACAAGAAGTCCCTGCCCTCCATGCAGGCTTTCTTTTATATCTGCGAATACCTTGATGTGACGCCCCAGGAGTTTTTTGATGAAGGGAACTCCCACCCGGAAGCACTCCAAGCATTTATAGCGGAGGCGAAAAAACTGGACTCCCAATCGTTGGAATACATCCTCGGCATCATGAAAAAGCTGAATAATGCAAAATGAAGCGGCCAAGCGACTGGCCGCTTTATTTTGTATTGTACCCTTTGATATTCAGGATATGTCCTGCTCCTATACTGGCGATAATCCAAGAATTGTTCATGAACTTTCTTCCCGATTCATTTTGGCTTCAAAAGTCTTGCTACACCATTGAGATTCAAGGCTTTTTGCTCTATAATAAGCAAGCGAAAAAAATATTTGCATTTTTTGTGGAATTTCATACTGGCTCCATAATGGAATGGTAGAATAGGATGAGGAGGTGCTACAATGGCAACATTACTAATTGTTGAGGACGATATTGACACCAACGAAGCCGTCTGTGAATATCTGCAAGAAGCTGGACATAACACAATTTCAGCTTTTGACGGCGATGAAGCTATCACCCTGTTCTCTGAAAACAAAATCGACCTTGTTGTGCTGGATATTATGCTGCCCACCATCACGGGGCTGGCCGTCCTGAATTCCATCCGTAAAACGAGCCAAGTCCCGGTACTCATGCTCACGGCTATGGAGGACGAGCAAACCCAAGTCGCCAGCTTCGACGGGCAGGCCGATGACTACATGACAAAGCCGTTCTCTATGGTCATCCTGGGAAAACGGATCACCGCTCTGTTGCGCCGGAGTAATCCTGCTGAAAAGGTGGACGTATGGACATACGGCGATCTGACTGTCAATTTCTCCGGCTATTCCGCCCATGATACCAGCGGAGAATTAGAAGTTACCGCAAAGGAGCTTGATCTGCTGAAATTGCTGGTGGAGCATCAAGGGCTGGTGCTGTCCCGTACACAAATTCTGGACGGCGTATGGGGCGATAACTCCTATGTGCTTGACCGGCTGGTTGATACCTACATCAAGAACCTGCGGAAGAAGCTGCACCTGGACTGTATTAAAACGGTCAAGGGGATCGGATATAAACTTGAGGTCAGCCAATGAAAAAATTAAAGATTTTTCCTAAAACATTTCTCTATACTTTGGGCCTGATGCTGATTATCGTCCTGCTTTCCCATACGCTGATCTACTTCTTGATGCCATGGGCCTATAACTACCAGCAGGAAAAGGCTTTGGAGGCGGACGCCGCCCGATTGGTTGAGCAGATCATTACCGCTCCGTCCGAGGAACGGGTAAACTATGTGACCGGCTTCGCCGCCAAGTGGAGCGCAAATGCCTATGTTGTCTATGATGATTTTTCCTATCACGTCGATTTACTCAAAGAAGAAGCTGCTGCATCCTCTCCAGACGGCAAAGTGGAAGTGACGGTCATTGCAACCGCCACGGAGGACGGATTGAAAATCTCCCTGGCAGAGAATCCGCTGGGCGGCGCGGATTTTTTCAAGATAGAGCAGGGTTTCGCTGATGGGGCTGGGAGCATTACGGCTATCGTTTCCCGCCAGCACATCGAGGATGCTGTCAGCGCAGTATTGATGATCCTGCCGTTTACCGCGATACTTTGCATGCTAATCTCTGTCCTGTTTGCCCTGGCCTATTCACGGATGTTCACCCGGCCCATTCAACAGATCAGCGCCGCAACAGAAAAAATGCGGGAATTGAAGCCTGACGCCTACTGTCTGAACGATGCACAGGATGAAATAGGAATGTTGGCCGACAATGTGAACAGCTTATATCAAACGCTCCTGTCCACGATTCAAACACTGGAGCAGGAAATCGAAAAGGTAGAGGCCGCTGATATTCAAAAATCAAATTTCCTGCGGGCTGCGTCCCATGAGTTGAAAACGCCCGTTACCGCTGTCAGCGTCATGCTGGAAAATATGCTTTTGGGTATCGGCAAATACAAAGACAGGGACACCTATCTTGCCAGATGTAAGGAACTGACTGACCGGCTGGCCCAAATGATAAAGGGAATTCTGGACGCATCGCGGACGGAATTTGCCGGTGAGCAGAAACAGACTGATTTTCTGATAGCGGATGCACTCAAAGCTGTCATAGATCCATATCAGATTATCGCAAAAGCCAAAGGCATTGCGTTTTCTGTTGACGTGGGAGAGCCGTTCGCCGTACATCTTTCGCAGGGGATGATTGAAAAGGTCATATCGAATATTCTGGCAAATGCAGTTTCCTACACAAAGCCGGACGGCACAATCTATGTTTCCTGCAAGGGACAGCGACTTATCATAGAAAATGAATGTACGCCGATACCCCCGGAACACCTTGCCCATATCTTTGAGCCGTTTTACCGGCCCGATTATGGTCGTGACCGAGCGGCGGGGGGAAACGGATTAGGGTTATATCTCGTTGCAACGATTTTGAAGTCACTTGACATTTCCTATTCATTTAGCCCGGCCGAGGACATAAAAGGAATGTCTTTTCAAATTTTCTTCTAATCCGCAAATTCCATATTAGATCCACACGCCACCCATAATTGCTCCACATTAGGATGCTAAGATACCTCCATCACATTGATAGGAGGTATCTTTTTTTGGATATTTTGAAACGGGCCTTTCTCTACGACACGCGAAAAAAGGGAAAGAGCCTGACCCTGTTCCTGCTGTTTGTGCTGATTACTCTATTTATCACCATCAGCTTTTCAGTGTTGAGCGCAACCCAGGCCGCAGCCGCGAACCTGCGGGAAACGGTGGGAGCGTCCTTTACCCTGCGGGGGAAGCCGATGGAACTCAGCGCAAGCGGAGAGGACTATGCCATGCAGCTTGTCCCTATTTCACAGCAAGACATCGATCTGATTGCGGGCAATACCGAGATCAAAGCCCACAACGCCCAGCAGTCGGTTACCGCAACGGCCAGCGGTTTCATTTTCCCGTCCGGTATGCCCTCCGGCACGATTTCCGCCAATACATCATCGGCATGGAACCGTAACTTCACCAGCGGCATTTTGACGCTGGCCGAGGGGCGGCACATTACCAAGGAGGATCGGCACATTGCCCTGGTCAGCCGGGAACTGGCCGAAGAAAACGAGTTGAACATTGGCAGCGAGTTGACTTTCAAAGACCCAGCGGTAACGGTGGGGATCATCGGTATCTATGAGAGCGATCCAAGCATGGAATTTGACGCTGACACCATCTTCACAGACCATAACACCCTTTGGGCTTTGACGGAGAGTGAATCCGGAACCTATTCAGGGCGAGTGGATTTCTTTGTCACTGACCCGGCCAGACTGGAAACTGTCATGGAGCAGGTCAAGCGGGACACGCCGCTCCAGTGGGAGGACTACACGCTCCAGGCGGACACGGCGGAGTATGACGCGATTGCATATCAGCTTTCGACCATCGGGCGGCTGACAACACTTCTGATCGTTTCGGCAATCATCGTCAGCATAGTCGTCCTCTTTCTGATACTCGCCATGCGTATCCGGGGCCGCGTCCATGAAGTCGGCGTTCTGCTGGCGGTCGGAGTTGCAAAAGGACATATCATCGCACAGTTTTTTGTGGAAACAACGGCTATCCTGCTTCTGGCGTTCCTTTTTTCCTGCCCTGTCAGCTATTTTGCCATTATGCAGATTGGGGCGTTCCTGCGGAATATGGTCGGCGCAGTCAATGTTGACCTCCCGGCCTGGAAATTGCTTCTGCAATACGGGATTGAGGTTTTTGTGGTAATGGCTGGTGTAATGGTAGCCGCATATCCGATTTTCCAACTTCATCCCAAAGAAATTTTATCGAAAATGAGTTAAGGAGGCTACAACATGATAAAAAGAGCATTTTTCTACACGACCAGGAAAAGAGGGAAAACACTGATCCTGCTGTTGACCCTGTTCGTGATCTCCACGTTTGTCCTGACCGGGCTTTCTATTCTGGTGGCGGCAGATCAATCCGCGTTGAGCCTGCGGCAATCTGTGGGCGGAAGTATCAAGCTGGAGTTGGACAGGGACAACCGCCAGAACTGGACATATCAGCAGGGCGTCGGCGGTATGCTGGTAGGTTATACGGGGACACCGATCACGGACGCGGATATTGGAAAGGTTATGAGCATCAAGGGCATCCGCAGCTATAACGGCGTTGGCGATGGCAGCGTTTTTGCAATGGATTTCTCGTTCATTTCCGGCTTTAGCTTCGGGCCGGGGAGCGATTACAGCCGCCTGCCCTCTGTTTCCAACTCCGAGTATTTCAACTACTTTCGGCGGGGCGCGTTCAAGCTGGTGGAGGGGCGGCATATCACCCCGGAGGACGATCACGCTGTCCTAATCAGTACCGCACTTGCTGAAAGAAACGGTTTGAAGCTGGGCGACACCATCACCGTCCAATGCTGCTATGACGCTGGCGGTTATCCTGATGTGTCCTTGAAAATTGTTGGTATTTATAAAAGCACACTGGATGATGGGGGATTTACTACTACATCAACCGATAAGCGGAACCGTCTGATTATCGACCACAAGGCCATGCGGGAGATCATGATGCACGATGTGATCCAGTATGACAACGGCGTTGAATTTTTTGTGGACGATCCCAGGGACATCGACAAGATCGCGGCGCAAATACAGAAGTTAGACCTGGACTGGAGCTGCTTCAAACTGACCGTTGACAATACCGCCTATGAAGCCGTGGCGTCCTCCCTGACCGCCATGCAGAACATGGTGACGAGGCTGATTATCGGTATCGTAATTGTCAGCATCGGCATTTTGGCGCTGATCCTCAATATGTGGATCAAGCAACGGACACATGAAACGGGCATCTTGCTCTCCATTGGCGTGAGCAAGGTCAAAATCGTGGCGCAGTACATCCTTGAAACGCTGATGATTGCCGTGATTGCCTTTGGCCTATCCTATTTTTCCAGTGGGGCGATTGCACAGGGGACGAGCAATCTGCTGTTCAGCCAAGTGGCGGAAACACAGCCCATCCCGGAGATTGAAACTCCTGACGATGGGACGGAATATCTGGACATCACCGGACAGTATATCCCATACGACACATCCAATATGGTGGCCCCTGACAGCATTGAAGTCCATGTCACAGCGGAATATCTGCTTTGGGTCTACCTGCTGGGAATAACGATCTGCACCGCTGCTGTTGTGCTGGCGTCCCTGCCGGTAGTCAAAATGAAACCGAAAAATATCTTATCACAAATGAGCTAAAGGAGGTTTTGATTATGAGCATTTTAGAAGTGAAGGGCCTGCAATATTCCTATGAGAACAAAAAGCGCGTTCTGCGGGGCATCAACGCTCAAATGGAGCAGGGCAAAATGTATGCCATCCTCGGCCCCTCCGGGTGCGGCAAGACCACGCTTCTGTCCCTGCTGGGCGGTCTGGACAGCCCCAGCAGCGGTCAGATTTTGTACCAGGGGGAGGACATTTCCAAAACCGGCCTTGCCGATCACCGGCGCAGTCATGTGGCCTTTATTTTCCAGAGCTACAATCTGATCGACTATTTAACGCCGGTGGAAAACGTGGCTCTGACGGCCAAGCATCCGCCGCTCCCCATTCTGGAGCAGTTGGGGTTGACCGCAGAAGAAGCAAAGCGGAATGTACTGAAACTGTCCGGGGGCCAGCAGCAGCGCGTAGCCATCGCCCGCGCTTTGGCGAGCGATGCACAGGTTATTCTTGCCGATGAACCGACTGGAAATCTGGACGAGGACACCGCCGCCGAGATCACTGCCATCCTCAAAGACAGCGCCCATAAATCTGGCAAATGTGTGGTGATCGTGACGCACTCTAATGAGTTGGCAAAAGAGGCTGATATAGTATTTAATCTCAAAAAAGGGGAGTTGGTAATTTCTGATGCACCTGATACTACTCCTCGAAAAGGACAGCATCACTAAATTATAGTATCGTGTCGGTCTACAAAATGGGGGGTGATCTCTTGGGAAATTAGCTGTTTTGGACATAGCGGAGTCTGGCAAACAGATTGGCGAAAAGCTGTTCGCTCTGCTGAATGTCAACCAGCAACAGGAACTGATGCAGTATGTTTTTGCACAAAAGCAAGGTGGCAGTCCAGATATTTCCCTGCACAGTATTTCTCCTCAAATTGTTCCAACTACCGCCAGATTAACGGAAATCCAAGCGGAGGGGCTATACTTTTGCTTGGAAAACCGATTGGTATATATCTGTGAAACTGAGATCATGCTGACAGTGAAAGAGTTTGACATCTTCGCCCTGCTCATCATGAATCCCCGCCGTGTACTCACCTATGACATGATAATAGACCTTGTGTGGCATGAAAACCTTGACTACTACTCCCACAGAGCGATCAACAATCATGTCAGCAACCTCCGGCATAAGCTCAAGGTCACGCCCGAAACGCCGGACTACATCAGGAGCGTTCACAGCATCGGGTACAAATTCAATCCGAATATCGAACTTCTTTGAAGTCCCGGACGCATTTTGCGGCTGGGGGCTTTTTCTCCGGTAAAAAGCAGGATTTTTCTTGGAGTATTCCTGGACTGTCCTCGAAAAAATCTGAAGAACTGTCCGTTATAGTTTTTTCAGAACAAGGCATATATTCAATATGACGGAGAGTGGTACGAAATCACAAGCACCTCGGCACTACCGCTCAACCTGGCTGGCTCTGGTAAATAAGCGAATATGACGAGAGGACAAGGCCCAGCCGAGCCTTGTCCTTCCGCTTTATTTGAAAGGGATTATCACAAAATCGCTCCGCCGCCCCAACACCGGGTTCGTGTGATGCTGATTTGTCGTGTTGACTTTTCTATCCCTTTGCTGTATGTTATAACAAGTCAGTAAATTGTGAAAACATACGGAGCGGATATAAAATGGAACCTATGAATTTGAGAATTGGCGAGAAGCTGAAAAGCATCCGCATGGCCCGCACACTTTCCCTGGACGATACTGCGGCGCTGACGGGCGTGAGCAAGCCCATGTTAGGCCAGATCGAACGCGGCCAGTCTGTCCCAACGGTGACAACCCTCTGGAAGATCGCCACGGGGCTGAAAACACCGCTGTCCGCGTTCCTGGAGGAACCGCAGACGGAATACACCGTTACCGGCCCGGATGAGGCAAACGTGGTCTTGGGGGACAGCGGCAAAATGAGGGCCTATCCGCTGTTCACCTATGACCCGGTGCGGAGCGTGGAGACATTCTACATTGAGTTTGACCCGGAGTGCCGCCATTCTTCTGACAAGCATGATGATGGTGTAGAGGAACACATCTTTGTCCTGCGGGGGACGCTGCGGCTCGTCCTGGGGGATAGGCCGGTGGAGGTCAGCGAGAGACAGGCCATCCGCTTCCGAGCCGACATTCCCCACGCCTATCAGAACGTGACCGGGGACAGGTGCGAGGTCTACAACACCATCTTCTATCCACACCATTAAGGAGGACGCAGATTATGTATGAACTAATCCAGGTTTCAGAGCGGAGCTATTACATCCAAAGTCCGGCGAAGATCGGGCTGGTGCGGTTGGACGGACAGGACGTTTGCCTGATCGACAGCGGCAACGATAAGGACGCTGGCCGCAAAGTCCGTCAGCTTCTGGACGCCAACGGTTGGCGGCTCACCGCCATCTACAACACCCACTCCAACGCTGACCACATCGGCGGCAACAAGTATTTGCAGGACCAGACCGGGTGTAAAATCTACGCACCGGGGATCGACTGCGCCTTTACCCGTCACCCTGTCCTGGAGCCGTCCTTTTTGTACGGCGGTTATCCGTGTAAGGAGCTGCGGCACAAATTCCTCATGGCCCAGGAGAGTGACACCCAGGAGTTGACGAAGGAATGTCTGCCGGAGGGCTTTGAGATCATCCCCCTACCGGGACACTTCTTTGATATGGTGGGCTTTCGGACGCCTGATGATGTGGTCTATCTGGCGGATTGCCTGTCCAGCCGGGAAACGCTGGACAAGTATCAGATCGGCTTTATCTACGATGTTGCCGCTTATCTGAACACGCTGGAAATGGTGAGATCCCTGCAAGCGAAAGTGTTCGTCCCGGCCCACGCTGCTGCCTCCGAAGATATAGTCGAACTCGCACAGTACAACATCGACAAGGTGATGGAGATTGCGGATAAGATTACCGGCATCTGCCAGGAATCACTCTGCTTTGAGGCCATTCTGCAACGGCTGTTTACTGACTACGGGCTGACAATGAACTTTGAGCAATATGTCCTGGTGGGCAGCACCGTCCGTTCTTATCTGGCGTGGCTGAAGGACACCGGCAGGGTGAACGCTCTGTTTGAAAATAATATGCTGCTCTGGCAGCGGGTGTAGGAGGACATTATGGCGATTGAGAAAGTAAAAACGTATTTCAATCAGTACGGTATCGCAGACCGGGTGCAGGAATTTGAAGTGTCCAGCGCCACCGTGGAACTGGCGGCACAGGCCCTTAACTGTGAACCCTGCCGAATCGCAAAGACGCTCTCGTTCATGGTGGATGGTCACGCTGTCCTGATTGTCGCGGCTGGTGACGCCAAAATCGACAATCCCAAGTATAAAGCTCAATTTGAAACAAAGGCGAAAATGCTCACCCCTGATGAAGCGGAAACGCTGATCGGCCATGCAGTGGGCGGCGTATGCCCGTTCGCGGTCAATGAGGGCGTGACCGTCTATCTGGACTGTTCTCTAAAGCGGTTTGAAACGGTTTTCCCCGCTTGCGGCAGCAGCAACAGCGCCATTGAGCTGACGATTGTAGAATTGGAGAAATACTCCGGCTTTACCTCCTGGGTGGATGTATGCAAAGGGTGGGACGTATCTGCATGAATACGCTAACAGAACAACCTATATTGTGAGGTAAGCACCCGTAAATCTGATAATAAACGGGCATAGCCACCCAATGGCAGCTATGCCCATTTATTACGCACCGGCGTTGCAACACGGCGATTGAACGTCCAAACCGTCCATGTAGTTGGTTCCCCATCGGCACATGGCATCTATGACGGGAATAATGCTTTCCCCAAAGGCCGTCAAGGAATACACGGTTTTCGGCGGCTTCTCCGGGATCACCTCTCTATGTATCATCCCGCATCCCTCCAGATCGTGGAGCTGCTGGGAGAGCATTTTGGGCGTTGCGCTGGGGATACGCCGCTGTAACTCCATGTAATGCAAAGACCGGTCTACCAAGTGCCAGAGAATGAGCGGCTTATATTTTCCGCCAATCAGCGACAGCGTGGCCTCAACAGGACAATTAAACTGTGTTTGCTTCATAGTCTCACCTCGCGCCAAGTATATCATGGTATGTTCATTTGGAAAAGGACTATCTTTTTGGGAAGTACCTATCTAAAAAGTGCAATCTTGTGTAGATTTCTGAATGTTGCTAAAATCATTGCAGATGGCGCTTTTGGTATCAGCCATCAGACTATTCAGAAAGGACAACATATCATGGATTTCATTACGATTGCAAAAACTCGCTGCTCCATCCGCAGCTACACCGACAAAAAGGTAGAGCGGTCGAAGCTGGAGAAAATTTTGGAGGCCGCTCATGTGGCCCCCACCGCCGCCAACCTCCAGCCGATTCACCTGATTGCCGTTCAGAGCGAGGACGGGCTGGCGAAGATCGGCAAAGCCGCCAACATCTACGGTGCGCCCCTGGCCATCATTGTCTGCGCCGACCACAACAAGGCGTGGGTGCGGCCCTTTGACCAGAAGCAGACCGGGGATATTGACGCTTCCATTCTGACCGACCACATGATGCTCCAGGCCACGGAGCTGGGCCTGGGCAGCGTATGGGTATGCTACTTCAAGCCGGATGTTCTGCGCCGGGAGTTCGGCCTCCCCGCCAATCTGGAGCCGGTTAACATCCTGGCAATCGGCTATGCCGGGGAGAATTTCACTGACCCGGAGCGGCACAGTCAGACACGAATCCCGGTAAGGGAGCTGGTTTCCTACGAAAGCCTGTAAACCGACTAACTGCACCAGGAGGGGCGTCCTCCTGGTGCAACCTTTATGGAAAGGCAAATTGAAATGGTCACTTTTTATATTCTTCGCCACGGGCAAACCTTGTTAAATCAACTTGACAGGGCGCAGGGATGGGCTGACTCCCCCTTGACCGCAACGGGAAAGCAAGCGGCAAAGGAGTTGGGGAAGTCCCTATCTTCCGTTGCATTTCAAGCAGCATACACAAGCGACACAAACCGGGCGTTCCATACGGCTCGGCTGGTGTTAGAAGAAAACGGCCAGCCTGATCTTCCAATACATCAGGATGTTCGCTTGCGGGAATGGTGTCTTGGCATCATGGAGGCAGAACGGAACAGCATCTTCATCAGGCGTGTGTCGGAATGGCTGGGGGGCATCTCCTTTTCTGAAATGAACAAACGACTTCCAGAGGTTGCCACAGCAATCAAACAGCATGACACTACTGGAATGGCGGAAACCTTTGAGCAGATAAGCAAACGGCTAAAGGAACTGCTTATATCCGTAGGATCGGTCTATCCTGATGGAAGCAATATTCTTGTTGTCACACACGCATTTTTAATTAAAACGATACTCTATTTGTTCCATTATGTAGGGATAGAAAATACGTCACAAATTCGCAATACTGATAGTTTTCGCTTGTTCTATGATAAGCAGACGTTCAAAACAGAGTGAAACAAGTCATCTTTCTTCCGGCAAATTCTGATCGCCCCAGGTTTTCATGTAGTCAATCACATCCATGAAGCTCCGGCCCAAATCAGACAGGGTATATTCCACTCTCGGCGGAATCTCCTTGAAATCATGCCGGATTAAAAATCCATCGGCTTCTAATTCCCGAAGCTGTTTTGTCAGGGACGACTCTGTAATTTCACCAAGTTGGCGGCGCAACGCTCCAAATCTATGAATGTCATGAAAAGCAATATAGTAAAGAATTTCAAGTTTCCACTTGCCGCCTAAGATTTTTTGGAGCGTTGACATCGTTTTACAGCGTTGAATTGCTGTTTCTGTTTTTCTCATTTTTCATAACCTCCTGGCAACATTATATCGTCTTTGCAGTTAAAAAGCAAGGTACTACAAAAAAGTACCGTACTTTTATTTTCCCTGTACCATGATATAATGGCAAAAAAGATAAGGAGGTTCTACTATGCACTACACTGGAACAATATGGAGGCCACCCTATGAGGGTTCCTCGCTGTTGCTTGAAGTAACGGCTGGCTGTACCCATCACAAATGCAAATTCTGTACGCTCTATAACGATTTGCCGTTCAAATTCAGAATGTCACCCCTCGAAGATGTGGAGAGTGACTTGCAGGAAGCCCAGCTTTGGAGTACAGACCCCATCTCAATGCTGACAGCCCGCTTGCAGGGATTACCCAGGCCGGAGCGCATCCAGCGGGCCTTTTTGACCGGGGCAACCCCTTTTGTCTTAAAAGCTGAACGGCTCATGGCTATCGCTGACCTAATCCGGCAATATATTCCCTCAATTAAAACGATTGGATGTTTTGCTCGGATTACTGATGTCACATTAAAGTCGGATGAGGAACTTGCATCCCTGCATCAAGCCGGATATGACGGCCTGACAATCGGGATTGAAACAGGTGATGATGAAGCCCTGCGATTTATGAATAAGGGCTATGCCGCCGCTGATATTGTGAAACAATGCCAGCGGTTAGATCAAGCCGGTATTCATTACAGCTTCTTTTACTTGGTGAGCATTTCAGGCGCTGGCCGTGGTGAGATTGGCGCAAAGGCAACTGCCGATGTTTGTAATCGGCTCCACCCGACGCTCATTGGCGTCAATATGCTGACCATTTACCCGGACTCGGAGCTTTACCAGGAAATCCAGCGCGGCAACTGGAAAGAGGAAAGCGAGATTGAAAAATACAAGGAAATCCGCACTTTGCTTGAAAGCCTGGAAATACCCACCCAATTTGCCGCTTTAGGTGCTTCAAACGCATTTCAGTTTCAAGGAACGCTGCCAGAGGATAAAGAGGCTCTTGCTGCGGCACTTGATAAAATTATCGAAACTGTGAAAGAAGATGATTTGCGGGAGTACCGCGTCAATCTGCGGCATCTGTAAGAGGCCCACCCAAATCGTTGATTGGCGGTATAGCGGCTTGATAGGCTGTTCCCCAATCACACAAGGACTTCAAAACGGGATGAATGGATTGTCCGAGGTCTGTTAAGGTGTATTCGACCTTTGGCGGATTGTCGGGATAAACTGTCCGCGCAAGTATTTTTTGTTCTTCCAGTTCACGGAGCTGCTGTGTCAGGGTCTTGGTGGTGATCTTCCCTAAACGCCGCTGCAATTCGTTGAACCGTACCGCCCCTTTTGAAACCTGCCATAAAATTTTCAGCTTCCACTTTCCGCTTAAAACATTGAGGCCGATTTCCATTGGGCATTGTTCCGTAACAGCGATTGATTTTGCCATAAGTTTTCCTCCATAGTGCAGTATCAAAAAAGACACTACATATCAAAAAAGTGCGTTCTTGTTCACCACCTTTGCCTGTGCTATGCTTGATTTTGTTATATCAAAGGAAAGGAATGAACACCATGATTGTAGATAGCCATCAACACGTCCTACTCCCCACGTCCATGCAGATTAAGAAAATGGATGATGCCGGAGTGGACAAAGCAATCTTGTTTACAACGACCCCTCATGTTGAGAGGGCCGCAACTGCGACTTTGGATGCAATCGGCGCAGAAATGCAAGTGCTGTACAAACTCCTGTCCGGCAGCTATTCTCCTGAAGCACGAATGGGAAAAATGAAGGACACCATTCTGGAATTGAATCAGTCTATCCAGGCCGCACCAGATCGGTTCTGCGGTTTTGGCCCGGTTCCGCTGGGACTTTCCGAGCAGGCAACAGCAGAGTGGGTATCGGAGTATATCGTTAGGAACTCCTTCAAAGGCATCGGAGAGTTTACCCCCGGCTCGGAAACGCAGATTGAGC
>ERZ779632.470-NODE-470-length-23237-cov-8.371840_pt1 | contig 23237 bp, 21 predicted proteins | sample MGYA00514194_ERZ779632 | MGnify/ENA primary metagenome ERZ779632 (study PRJEB29562, sample SAMEA4376704) | mouse gut metagenome | isolation source: Cecum | study: EMG produced TPA metagenomics assembly of the A DSS colitis mouse model was used to assess the...
CTTGCCCGTGCCGGACAGGATGCAGATGATCTCGCTGCTGGTGTCGTGGGTGTGCGGGCCGATGGTGCAGCCGGGAGCCAGCAGGCCCTTCATGATCTTGTTGCTGCTGTCTGTGAACATGTGGGCGGCCACCTGGCCCTCGCCCCCCCGCATGTGGGGGATGACGGTCTCGGGAATCCGCTCAAAGTTGATTAACATTTGTATTTCCTCCTCGTTTTTATGTGGTAGCTTTGCGTAGGGCGGATCATATCCGCCCCTACATTCACACCGCCTTCACAGGAAAGCCCAGTTCCTCCAGCCTTGGGGAGAGCGCGTCTAGAAGCGGGACGCCAAAAATCCAGATTTCCCGCCGCCAGGGGTGGCCCAGATAGCCCCATTTCAGGTCCCGCTGGACGAAAAAGTAGTAATCTCCGTCGGGGTAGAAGTCCGGGAAATAGGCGTCGTAGCCCCCGCCCATATAGCTCTCGTCCTCCACCCAGTGGCTGTGCTCGGTGATGGGCAGGCGGGGGGCGTAGCGGAAGCAACTGTGATGCCAGTCCAGGGCGTAAATCCAATCGTCCTCCCCCAGGCAGGCGGCCAGAGCGCCGGGGACCTCCGCCAGCAGCTTTTCTACCTGTTCCTGCGTGGCATAAGTCAGGTCCAGAACAAGGTAAGGCTCTGAAAGCTGAAAGGGCAGCTGATTGACCCGGACGCTGGGCTGAAACCGGAGCTCCGCATTGATGCGGTCCCAAATCTGTTTGCTCTCCTCTTCCCCTAAAATAGAACAAAAAGTGTCCATTTACTCACGCTCCCTTTTGACGAAGCGAGTCCACAATGCTCCCGGCAAAATAGGCGGTGTCCTCGTTTTTTGAGCCGGACACAGCGGTAAAAACGGGAAGATCAGCCTTCAGCTTCTCCCGGAGCTGAAGGGGCCAGGAGGCGTCGGAGCTGAAGCGCTCGGTACAGACGGCGAAGCCCTGGAAAATATCCAGCAGCTCCACCTTCAGTTCGTCATCCAGCTCCCGCAGGGAGCCGGGCACACTGGGGGTTTTTCCGGCCTGAAAGTGGGGGATATCCTGGGCGGCGTTTCCGTAGGCGGTCTCATATTGGGACCAGTCGATCTCGTCGATCATTTTATAGAGTTCTCCAGCCGTCATTGGGCAGCCTCCTCCAAATCCTCCGGCAGCAGCTCCATCAGCTGCTCTTTAGTAGGGGCCTCCAGCCGGGCCACCCGGTCGGCCTGGCTGGCCACCGCCTGCTCAAACAGGTTGCGCACGTCCCGGGCGTTGCCGAAGTTCTCGTCCCGCTCCTCGTAGAGCTCTTGCAGGTCCTTCTCCATGAACTTCTCCCCCTCCTCTGAGAGGGTGTAGCCGTTGTTTTTGCACATGGACCGGAAAATTTCCATCAGCTGTTTTCCGTCATAGTCCTCAAAGAAAAAGTATTTGTTGAACCGGGACTCCAAACCGGGGTTGGCGTGGATAAACCGCTCCATCTGGTCGGTGTACCCCGCCACGATGACAATCAGGTCCTTCCGATGGTCCTCCATGTTCTTGAGGACGACCTCAATGGCCTCGTGGCCGAAGTCATTGGGGCTGTCAGCGTTGACCAGGGCGTAGGCCTCGTCGATGAACAGCACCCCGCCGATGGCCTTCTGGACGGCCTCCTGGGTTTTCAGGGCGGTCTGCCCCACAAAGCCGGCCACCAGACCAGACCGGTCCACCTCCACCAGCTGGCCCTTGGACAGCACTCCCACCGCGTGGTAAATCTTGGCCAGAAGCCGGGCCACGGTGGTTTTTCCGGTGCCGGGGTTGCCCATGAACACCAGGTGGAGGGACATGGGGGGGACGGGCAGGCCGGCCTCCTCCCGGAGTTCGCGCACCTTTACCAGGTTGATGAGGCTCTTGACATCCTTCTTCACCTTGTCCAATCCGCACAGCCCGTCCAGCTGGGCCAGCAGCTCGTCCAGGGTGGGCTCGGGCTCCTCCGGGACCTTTTCCTCCTTGGGCGCCGGGGCCGCTTCCGTCTTGGCGGCGGGGGCGGCGGACTGGCCGGGCTTGGGGGCGGCGAACTGGTCCGCTCGGATAGCGGGGCGGTCGGCGCGCAGGCCGTCTTTGTCGCAAAGCTCCAGCAGAACATCGTTGCAGGAATTGACAAACCCCGCCTCGCTCTCGCTGACCACGCCGTCTACGGCGGCGAAGAGGAGCAGGAGGAGGGTGAGCTGGTCGGCGAAGCGCCGGGCCAGACTTGTCCCTTTCATCCGGTCGTACCGGCGCAGGTCCTCAAAAAAGGCCGGGGGCTGGAACAGGTCGAAGTTGGCCACGCCGGAGGCCACCTCCCAGTACAGGGCGGAGGGGGCCGGACTGCCGGCGGAGTAGATGGCGTTGTAAAACTCCACATGCCGGGGGGTGATGGCGCTGGCGTTGTCCGCCTGCCACACACCCAGGACGTACTGGCGGATATAGCCGTCCACCTGGTAGCTGAAAACCATGCGCAGAGAGGGATCGGGAATCAGCTTGCGAAAGGCGGAGACCACCTCGGTATACTGTTTATGGACCTCGCTGGCGGTAAGAATAGTACTCATAGCGTCGCTCCTTCGGAGGAATGAAATGGAACGCATCCATTATAATCAAAAGAGCGGGGTGGGTCAAGTCAAGCCGGATGGTCTACATAAAATTGTGAACAATTTAATTATTTTGCCGATTCCCGTTGACGGGAGGAAAAAAAAACGGTAGAATAAAAGTAGTTTTTACTTGGAGGAACAACAATGGCAGACAGAGATACATCCGCGCCCCGCGACACCGGCGGGCGCCAGCAGATACCTTCCGGCGAGACGGAGGGCCGCCGTCAGGCGCCCTCTCAAGCCGGCGGCGGCTATTCCCAGCGGCCTCAGACGCCTCCCCGGAGCGGCGGCGGCTATGGAGAGCGCGGGTCCGCGCCCTCTCAGAGCGGCTACAGCTCCCGCCAGCCCTCCTCCAGCCGGAGTGGCGGCGGCTACGGGGAGCGCGGGTCCGCGCCCTCTCAGAGCGGCTACAGCTCCCGCCAGTCCTCCTCCAGCCGGAGCGGCGGGGAGCGCAGGTCCGCGCCCTCCCAGAGCGGCTACAGCTCCCGCCAGCCCTCCTCCAGCCGGAGCGGCGGCTATGGGGAGCGCAGGCCCTCCTCCCGCCGCAACGACGTGATCCGCTGTGAAAACTGTGGGGAGGACTATTCCGTCACCTATAAGCGCTGCCCCTTCTGCGACGAGCGCCCCGGACGGGGCGGCGGGTCCGGGCGGCGGGTGGCCAACACCCGGGGCGGCGGCTACGGCCGGCCGGTGAACCCCATCCAGGTGGCGGGGCTGGTCATTTCGGTGCTCCTGATCCTCACCGCCGTGTTCATTGTGGTCCGCTTTATTGGCGCGCCCCTGTTCGGCGGCGGAAAGAAACCCGGAAACGATTCCAGCGTATCCACCAGTCACAGCCAGTCCAGCACCGGCTCCCAGTCTGCGCCCAAGCCCCAGGCGGTCCAGTCCATCGCACTGAGCGAGAGCGCCTTCGACCTGGACAGCGGCGCCACCCATCAGCTCACCGCCAGCCTGGTGCCCGCGGACGCCACAGGCAGCATAATCTGGTCCACCAGCGATCCCTCCGCCGCCACGGTAGACGCCACCGGCCTGGTGACCAACCTGAACAGCGGCTCCGCCAACGTCAGTGTGACCATCACCGCCTCCTGCGGCGAGATCAGCGCGGAAGCGGTGGTCAACTGCAAGGCCGGCGGCACAACCACTCCTGGCGGCACGGCTGTCTCCGGCTCTCAGGGCGTGATTATCAACGCCGATTCCGGCTTGAACATCCGCTCCGGCCCGGGCCGGGAGTACAACGTGGTGGCCAGCGCCACCAACGGCTCCACCGTCACCATCCTGGGAGAGGAGAACGGCTGGTATCAGATTCGCTACAACGGCAGCAACACCGGCTATGTATCCAAGGATTTTGTGTCCGTACGCTAAACCAAACCGCCCGCTTCCTGTTTCGGAAGCGGGCGGTTTTTTCGTCCGGTTTTGGGCGCTCCGCCCCCTTATTTCCAATAAATGTATCCAAACGTCCCACTTCAGGACATTTCTCCTGTATGGATGGAAGCTATTTTTGAAGGAGGAATTTTTATGGCAAGCAATCACACACCCAACTACGGGCTGAACCAGTGGGAGCGGACGGATAAGGTCATTATGGAGGACTTCAACGCGGACAACGCCAAGCTTGACGCGGCGCTGAAGGCGCTGGCGGAGCGGGCGGAAGTGGTATCCCGCTCCATTCCGCCTATCGCCTTTGGCAGCTATGTGGGCGACGGAGAAAAGACCAGGTTGATTTCGGTGGGCTTCACCCCCAGGGCGGTGCTGCTGCTCAGTAAGGGAGGCCGGACCGATTATCACGAAACCTATATCCGCACCGCCTACGGCGGTCTGGCCGTGGAGGAGGGTCCGGTGACGAACAACGGGTATGAGGTGCTGTCCATCCAGCCCGACGGCTTCCAGGTCTCTTATCGGTCGTTTAAATCATCAAGCATCACGTATAATATCTACTCCAATGTAAATGGTGAAGGAACAGCTGCCCTTGGTAAAGTCCTCCTGGATGGCTGTCACAATGGCTTCCATCAGAGTGGCGGGTTCACTACTCCGCTCCCCCTCCTTTTCCTCAGTCTTCGGCACCCACTTGCTGCGGTATGTCTGATCCTCATCCCACACGTACTCTTTCTCATCGTAGGTGATGGATTCCACGCCCTCGTTGTGCAGGGCCTCCAGGAAGCGGGCCAGGTCGTTGACCGCCTTGGAGCTGTGGCCTTCACCGGTCGTCTCTTCGTCTCCGTAGTCGCTCCCGCCGGTTACGATGATCTCATTCCCTTTCACCTCAACGGTTCCGAAGGGAGTCTTAACGGCGTTCTCAATCACGGCCGCCAGCTCGGCGCCGGCAACCTCTTCCTTCGTGCCCACCCTTGTGAAGGACACGCCGTAGGTCGTCCGGCCAACGGTAGCCTCCTTGGTCCTGCTGTTGTAAGCAACCTCGTCCACGTCCACGCCCAGATGCTCCGCGATGGCCTGGACAATCTGGTTGTTATTCAGGCTCTCAATCGAGGTAATAACGATCACGCCGTTCACCTCACTGATAGAGAACTCAGGCAGCTCCTCATCCTCATTAGCGTCGTCCGCGACCTTCATGACGAAGATAGCGGCCAGCTCGCCGTCATCGGTGACAACCCAGGCCTTGTCATTGATGTCGGTCTCCACGCGGCCCTCAATGGTCAGATCGCTGCCGTCCAGATAGGCGATCGCGGCGTTATCGCTGGGGGCGATGTGGAACTCGTAACTGTTGTCCCCATTGGAGCCGAAGCCGTACACGCCCTCGGTCAATCTCTGGGTGCCGGAATAGGGGGTCCACTCGTTGTCCTTCCCGTTGATCCGGACGCCACTGGGGACAGTCGTGTTCAGCCGGGTGACATAGCCGTCGCTGGTGGTCATGCCGAAGAAAATGCCGATGTCGCCCTTCTTCAGGGACTCGACCGCCTTAGCGGCGGTGCTGCCGTACCGCACCTCGATGGTGGTGGCCTCACCCTTCACAACCGCGTCATAGACATAATAGCGGTTGGAGCCGGTGCCGTTGAGCTTCACATTGTCCGCGCCCACCACAAAGATGATGTCGTTGCTGCCGGTGATATCGGCGGTGGTTACGAACACGGCCTTCAGATCAGCATCGTCGTCTTTGTCGGAATCCGCGGCCGCCCTGGCCGTACTATCTTCCTTCTTGGCATCGGCGATAATCTCATCGGTATAATCGCTGTCCAGGTCTACATTGAGGATGGTGCCGTCGCCGCAAACCAGCTGAGCGCCGAAATCGGCCTCATCGGTGTACTTGCTGCTGGCCTTGCCTACGCCCAGGACAAAGGCGTAGTTGGTGTTCTCCTTGGCGTCGCCGACGTAGATGATGTTGCCCTGGCGGTCCAGATAGATGGCCACCTCGGCGTCGGCGGAGTCGGCGGACAGCTTGCCGCCGTTGTCGTCGTTGAACTGGGCGCTGTAGTTATAGGTGGTGTCGCCAATTACCACATACTTGTCGGCGCGGACGGTCTTGGCCTCGCCCTCCACCAGTTCGGCCTCGCCGATCACGGAAGCCACAGTCCAGCTGGAGCCATCGCGGTACTTGGTATACAGAACCACGTCGTCCTCGCTGTAGCCGGTGGTCTCAAAGTCCAGACGCTTGCCGCCCATGTCGTCCAGCGTGATCTTGCCGTTGGCCACCTTGGTGACCTCGGCGGCGTAGGTGTTCACAACGCACACGGTGGCGGTGCCGGCGTAGCCGCCGTGTGCGGTGTTGTCCAGATAGACGTAGGTGGTGGTGCCCCGTCCGGTGCCGGCCAGGTCATCGCCGTTGTTCGCCTTTACCTCGGCCTGGCCGAAGAGGTCGTCCTCGCCGTTCAGGTTGGTCCGCTGACCATCCATGTACACTGTCCAGCTGTAGTCCTCCGCGGCGGCCTTGCCCACGGTGGCGTACATGTCGCCGCTCTTTACAGTGCCCTCCAGCGCGTAGTTCGCCGTGTCGGTATAGGTGCCGATCTCGGTGTTCTTGTAGCTCCAGCGGGTCGCGGGGGCCTTAAAGCCGTCGGTGACGCCGGTGTTTTTCCGCAGGTCGCCGTTGTACAGCTGCTCGCCCAGCTCCACGGTGTAGCCTCGCACGCCGTTGGTGCCGGTGCCGTCGGTCTCAGCCGTGCTGATGGCGGCGGCTACCGTCCGGTCATTGCTGGTGCGAACGATATACTCCACCTGGCCGTTGATGGTCACGGCGGTGTCGCCGGAACCTACGGTGATGTCGGCGGTGTTCTTGCGGGCGTCCACCATAGTGCACTCCAGGGCGTTCAGAGCCATCTGGGCCACCTGGTTCCGGGTCATGGCGGCGGTGGCGCTGGAGCCCACGCCGGTGTAGATGCCAATCCGGGTGCCCTGGCGGACGGTGGCGGTCTCAAAGCCGTCGGCGTAGTCCGCGTCGGTCTGGAAGTAGCCCAGAGCGCGCATCATCATGGCGGAGGCCTGAACGGCGGTCACACCGTCGTTGGCCCCGTAGGTAGCGGCGTCGTAGCCGGACACGATCTTGTTGGCGTAGCACGCGCCCACATAGGGCCGGGCCCAGCTGGGCACATCGGTGAAGGGACAGCTGGTCTCATAGTACTGGTAGTCGTAGTCCAGCAGCAGGGCCATGACAACCGCCATCTCCGCGCGGGTCACGTTCCGGTCGGGATCGAAGTTGCCGTTGTCGTCGCCCCGCATGACCCGCACGGCCTGCAGGACCTCAATGGCCTCGATGTTGTCGTTCTCGTCAACATCGGGGTAGCTCGCGGCGCTGGAGCCCACAACCATCATGCCAAGCAGCATCACGGAAGCCAGGGTCAGGCTGAGAGCCCGCTTCAGGTTTCTCATTCGGATATTCCTCCTTACAAAATTTTTCGGCCTGAGAGGGGCCGTTTTTTTGGCGGAAACGCGGATCTGAAACTCACTATGGTAGCCTGTGGAGCTTAACCTTTTTGTAACAAAATTCTGCGTTTCCACCAAATTTTTCGAGGTTTTTCAACATTTCCGCCCCGCCACGCCCGTGTCACGCTCCTTGCGGGGGGCGAAAAAGTCGCGGGACACCCATGAAAAGCCCTCCAAACGGCGCCTTTTGACGTAAAAAAGCAGAACTGGTAGACATCTGGTAGACGCCCTAAAAAATGGAAATCCCCCAACCTCTTGCGAAGCAAGGGGTTGGGGGATTCTTTGGTAGACATTTGGTAGACGGGGCCTGAAATCTTCCCTCAGGGGTCATACCATAGATGTCACTTGACTTTTTGATTGACACAGCGTAAATTAAAGGACTACCGCTTACAAAAAGATTCAGGGCGTTTCAACGCTGAGAAAGGAACGTTTAGACTATATGAGAAGTACAGACGAAATTTATAAAGACGCGCAGGAGCTGTTTACGTTTCTCTCAGAAGCGGAAGACCCTGCGGTCACCGCGGATATTGTACTGGCTATGGGCAGTCAGGACCTGCGGGTGGCAAACCTGGCGGCGCGGGCTTTTTTTGAGTACCGCGCCGGGTGGCTGGTTTGCAGCGGCGGATTCGGGAAGGACACGGCGGCCCTGTTTCGCAAGCCTGAAGGGGTGCTGTATGCGGAGCGGTGTCTGGAACTGGGCGTACCGGAGGGGCGCGTTTTGATTGAGGACAAGGCGGCGAACTCAGGGGAAAACGTTCGGTTCAGCAGAGCGCTGCTGAATCAGCATGGCATCGTCCCCCGAACGGGTGTAATCGCCTGCAAGCCGTATATGGCGAAACGGGCTTTGGCCACCGCCCGGATGCAATGGCCGGAGACAGGCTGGAGTGTGGCCCGGCAGAAAACCGGTTTTATGGAATACCTGGAGGAGGGAAACGATTTTACGGCGGTTTTGGAGCTTATGGTTGGCGATCTCCAGCGTCTGCGGGTCTACGCGGGGAGCTTTCAGATTCCTGTTGAGGTTCCGGCTCCGGTTTGGGAGGCCTGTAAACGGCTGGCCGGGGACGGTTATGACAGATTTGTGATTGGAGAAATCTGAATTTCCTTTCGCGATTTTATAAAAAACGTCCGCATTTTGCCTCTAGCTGGCAGAACAGGATTGCACCTTGCACAAATCTGTGATACAATCCTACCGTTATCGCCTCCCAAACAACAAACTCATTTTTGGATAAAGGAGAAAATGTTATGAACAGATTTGGCGTCAACGTGGAGCTGAAGAATGTCCCCGCGCTGGACCCGGAGTTTATGCCTCTGATGCGCTTCAACCGCGCCTTCCTTGCCACGGCGAAAAAGCCGGTGGGGATCGCTGTGGAACGGGCGGACGGCCAGATGGCCTCCTGCCGGACCTTTATCCACGGCACTCCTGAGATGAAGGAGGCGGACCGCTATTACATCGAGCGGATTGTAAAGACGATTCTGTGGATGAAGGGCGGCTTCAAGGTCTATGTCAGCGGAGACGAGGGGATCTGCGAGTATCTCAAGTCGGTCTACCGCGCCGGCGGACAGCAGGAGTTCGACTGGGACTATATGGCCAGCGTTTTTGAGCGCCCCTTTGAGGTGGTGCTGGTGGACGATATCCCGGAGGCCAAGGATTCCCCCAAGGCCATCGGCGGACACCTGGAGGGCTGCCGTATCGGCTTTGACGCCGGCGGCTCTGACCGGAAGGTCTCCGCTGTCATCGACGGGGAGACGGTCTACTCCGAGGAAGTGGTCTGGTTCCCCAAGACCAACTCCGACCCGGATTATCACTACAACGGCATCGTGGCCGCTTTGAGGTCCGCCGCCGAACACATGCCCCGGGTGGACGCGGTGGGCGTGTCCTCCGCCGGCGTGTTTATCAACAACCGCACCATGAACGCCTCTCTGTTTTTAAAGGTCCCCAAGGAAATTTATGACGAAAAGGTGAAGGACATCTATATCCGGGCCGTTCACGACACCTTTGGCGATGTGCCCTACTGCGTCATCAACGACGGCGACGTGTCCGCGCTGGCTGGGGCCATGAGCCTGAACGACAACAGCGTGCTGGGCATCGCCATGGGCACCAGCGAGGCGGTGGGCTATGTGGACGAGGAGGGCCGGATCACCGGCTGGCTCAACGAGCTGGCCTTCGTCCCCGTGGACGCCCAGCCCGACGCCATGCGGGACGAGTGGAGCGGCGACATCGGCTGCGGCGTGAAATACTTCTCTCAGGATGGCGTCATCAAGCTGGCCCCCCGAGCGGGCATTGAGCTGGACGAGAGCGCCTCCCCCGCCGAGAAGCTGAAGGCCGTCCAGGCCCTGATGGCCCAGGATGACCCCCGGGCCGCCAAGGTGTATGAGTCCATCGGCGTCTACCTGGGCCACACCCTGGCCTACTACTACGAGCTGTACGGCTGCCGCCACGTTCTGCTGCTGGGCCGGGTGATGAGCGGCAAGGGGGGCGACCTGATTCTGGACACCGCCAAAAAGGTGCTGGCCGACGAGTACCCCGAGGTTCTGGACAAAATGACCCCCGAGCTGCCCGACGAGAAGTTCCGCCGGGTGGGCCAGTCCATGGCCGCCGCCAGCCTGCCGGAGAGCAAATAATAGAAAAGAGGAGCGCTATGGATAGACAAAAATTACAGGACGCCCAGGCTTGGGTAAAAAGCGAGCTGGACCGCTCCGCCGCCTTCTGGCTGGAGCATGGGATGGACAAGGAGCACGGCGGGGTGTACACCTGTCTGGACCGGAAGGGGGAGATCTACTCCACCGACAAGAGCGTGTGGATGCAGGGCCGGTGCGGCTGGATTTTCGCCTTCCTGTGCCACAACTACGGCGTGAAGCAGGAGTGGCTGGACGCTTCCAAGAGCTGTTTGGACTTTATGGAGCAATACTGCTTCAATCACGGGGCGGGGGACCGGATGTACTTCACCGTGACGGCGGAGGGCAAGCCCCTGCGCCAGCGGCGGTACTACTTCTCCGAGGCCTTCTGCGCCATCGCCAACGCGGAGTATTACGGGGTTACCGGAGACAAGCAGCGGCTGGAGCGGGCCCGCCAGTGCTACGACCTGTACTGGGACCTGAGCCAGGGCAAGCCAGACCCGGTGGGCATGGGACCCAAGACCATCCCCGAGGCCCGGTCCGGCCGTGCCTTCGGCACCCCCATGATTATCCTTAACGTTACCGGCGTGCTGCTGCGCACCGACCCGGAGCGGAGGGCCCTCTATGAGGAGCGGGCACAGCAGTGCGTGGACGACATCTTCAAGTACCACGTCAAGCCCGACCTGAAGTGCACCCTGGAGAACGTGGACGTGGACGGCACCCCCCGCCTCTATTACACCGAGGGCCGCACTGTCAATCCCGGCCACGACATCGAGGGGGTGTGGTTCCTGCTGGAGCACGCCCAGCGCGCCGGGGACCAGGAGCTGGTGAGGAAGGCGGCCCAGATGTTCGACTGGGCCATCGACGCCGGCTGGGACGAGGAGTACGGCGGACTGCTCTACTTCACCGACTGCCTGGGCAAGCCCCCGGAGGCCTATGAGCACGACATGAAGCTCTGGTGGCCCCACAACGAGATTCTCATCGCCTCCATGATGCTCTACCGGGACACCGGGGAGGAGAAGTATCTGGACTGGTTCTATAAAACGCTGGACTACTGCAAGGAACACTTCGCGGACCCCGAATACGGCGAGTGGTACGGCTATCTCCGCCGGGACGGTCTGCCCACCATGCCAAGCACCAAGGGCAGCACCTTCAAGGGGCCCTTCCACATGCCCCGGAGCATGATTCTGGTGGATGGAATGATTTCGGAGATTTTGGCTCGTTCATAGGAGAGGTGCGGTTTGGAAAAAAACATCGTGGCGCTGATGCTCCAGGAGTATGAGAACTTTACCCGTTCGGAACGGAAGATCGCCGACTATGTGCTGGAGCACCAGAAGGAAACCCAGTACATCAGTATCACCGATCTGAGCGCGGAGTGCGAGGTGGCGGTGTCCACCGTATCGCTGTTCTGCCGGAAGCTGAGGCTGGCGGGGTTTAACGACTTCAAGCTGGAGCTGGCCCGGGCGGCGCTGCCCGCCGGGGCCATCCCCGGCTCCTACGGCGGGGAAATCACCCCGGAGGACCCTCCGGCCGCCGTGATGGGCAAGGTGCTCCATGCCGCCCAGGACGCGCTGAACAACGCCTACCACATGCTGTCCGAGCGGGACGTGAACCGGGCGGCGGACCTGCTGCGGGACGCGGGCCAGGTAATCTGCCTGGGCCAGGGCAACCACTCGGTGGTGGCCCTGGCGGCCTGGGCCCAGTTTTCCACCACCTCCCCCAAGTTTAAAACCATTCAGGATTCCCACATGCAGGCGGTAATGCTCTCCACCCTCTCCAAGCGGGATGTGGTCCTCTATTTTTCCTACTCCGGGGCCACCCATGAGGTGCTGGAGGCGGCGGAGGTGATCCGAAGCCGGGGAGCCAGGCTGATTCTAGTCACCCGCTTCCCCAACTCCCCCGCCAGCGCCTACGCTGATACGGTGCTGCTGTGCGGACCCAACGAGCAGCCCTTCCAGTTCGGGTCCACCTCCGCGCTGATCTCCCAGCTCTATGTGCTGGAGGTGCTGCTCAGCGAGTTCATCCGCCGGGACCCTGAGACGGCGGAGCGTAACCGGCAGTCGGTGGGCAAGTCGCTGACCCAAAAGTGTGTATAAGGAGGTCCAGGTGGGAAGCTTTTTCAACCCGGAAAAGGGAATATGGGCCTGGCTGAGCACCATGGTGGACATCTGCGGGCTGTCCATTGTGTGGATCTTCCTGTGCATGCCGGTGGTTACCATCGGTCCGGCCACGGCGGCGCTGTACTATACAGTGGTCAAGCGCGTCCGGGGCCGGGAGGGCGGAGCCTTTGGGGACTATTTCCGCTCCTTCCGGGATAACTTCAAAACAGGGCTGTGGACGGGCCTCATTGCCATTCCAGCGGCGCTGCTGCTCTTTTTCGGGCACTCCGTCGTCCGCTGGTACGGGACGCGGGTGGGCGGCGCGGCCTATATCCTCTATGTGGCCTACTACTTCGCCCTTGTCCTTCCGGCGGGGGTGCTGTGCTGGCTGTTCCCGCTGCTGGGCCGGTTTGACTACCGGGTGAAGGACCTGTTCCGCACCGCCTTCCAGCTGACGGTGGCCCACCTGCCCAGCACCGTCGTGGTGGTGCTGCTCACCGCCCAGACCGCCGTGTTCTGCATAGAACGGTGGTGGCCGGTGCTGTTCATGCCCTCGGTGGCCATGCTGCTGGTTTCTCTGTTTTTTGAGCGGATTTTCCAAAAGTACTCCCCGGAGCTGGCTCCGGAGGAGGAACAACCGGATCAATAAAAAAACAAGTCTGCCATATGACGCGGCAGACTTGTTTTCGCTTCCAGGAGAGAATCAGACGCCGCCGCCAACGATGAACAGAGCGCCGTTCAATTCCCGGAACAGGGACGGGTCCCCCGGTGTAAACGCGATGGTGTCCATATTTTTATACAGCTCCGTTCCGGTGATCTGGTAGATGGACATCAGATACAGCTTTTCGTGGAGCTCCGGCCAGGGGGACTTGGCGTCCAGGAACCACAGCTCCAGAAAGCCGAACTGCTTCAGGCCCCAGGTTCCGGTCAGGGCGGCCTCCCCCTTTCGTCCGCCGCGGATGCTGACCCAGAGCGGGGCCGGGAAATACGCCGGGTCGTCCCAATTTTGCTCCAGGATGGCGGCGTGCTGTAGGTAGAGCCGGCGGCTGACCAGCAGCTCGGCTTCCGCCAGGAAAAGACCCACAGCCCCGTCCAGCTCCATCAGCGCTCCGGCCAGCCGGGTGAACAGGCGGCAGATTCCGCGCTTTTCCGCCAAAGAGGTCCCGCCGCCCTTCTGGGCCAGCACCAGGAAGCACTTGTGGGCCAGAAGCGTTTCCCGTTCCTCGGGGGAGAATAGTCCCTCCGGAAGGGAGGAAAGGTCATAGACCTGGGGCGGGTGGGGCATAGCGAAATAGCCGCAAAAGAACTCCGCGCCCTCCAGCGCGAAGGTCATGGCGGGGGCGTTGGGGACGCTGGTGTCTGTGGAGACCAGCGCCTGGGGTCCAAAGCGTCCCTCCACGGCTTTGGACACGGTGGTCCAGTCTATTTCCCGGTTCAGCAGAATCACGGCCTGGGTGTCCGGCTCGGGCGCAAGACCGGGAGCGGGAGCCGCCGGCGGTTCGGCGGCGGGCTCCGGATCTTTTTTGCGTTTAAAGCGGTCAAAAAGTCCCACAATTTATCTCTCCTTATATGTAAAAATGTTACGGCAGCAGCCCAGGCACCTGTTCCGCCAGCATGGCCGCCAGCTGGGCGTGGCCCTTTCGGGTCAGGTGCATGCCGTCCACGGCGTTAAACTCACAGTCTTTCGCGTCAAGATAGTGGGCTCCTACCAGTTTGGCTGTTTTTTCATAGTAGGCGGGCAGCTCCCGGGATTTTTCCAGGCAGCCCCTGCCCATAGGAACGCCGCACTCGGCCAGCTCCATCTCCGGGCGGATGGGTGGCGGGCAGACAATCAGAATGTTGGGGGCGTGGTCCCCCCAGCAGTCCACGCTCCGCGCCTTGCGCGCCAGCCGCTCCATGCCGATGCCGATGCAGGCGGCGTTGGCCCCCAGCCGTTCCTTGGTGTCATTGGTGCCCAGCATGATGATAAGCAGGTCGATCACCTCGTGGCTTTTCAGCAGGGAGTAGAGCACAGTGAGAGCGTCCATCGTCTCGTGGAGGGGGTCGGGGAAAACGGTGGTCCGGCCGGACAGGCCCTCCTCTGTTACCAGGTAATCGCTGCCCAGGGCCTTCTGGAGCAGGCAGGTCCACCGCTCCTCCTCGTTAAAGCGGATGCCGCCGTCCGCGCAGTCGGCGGGGTCGGCGCAGTAGCCGTGCGTATTGGAATCGCCCAGGCAGAGGATATGTTTTTTCATGGCCGGTCACGTCCTTTCTTTGATTTGGCTTATGGGGAAATTTGTTCGCATATACTATAAGATTAGCAGGAATTCTTTGTTTGTCAAGGCAAACTGTTTCGATTTTAGAGGGTTGTTTAAGTGTAAATTGCACAAAAATCGAAATTATTTTTGTTTATTTCCCTAAACTTCGGATTTTTTCGAAAATCTTTTCGATTTTGATTGACAGACCGCCTCCGCTCTTGTATAATTTACACAGCAAGCTCAGGTTTGCATCGTCACTTTTTGTGAAATTAAAAGGAGGATACGCAATGAAGATGAAGAAGATTGTCGCGGCAGCGCTGGCCATGGCCATGGCCCTGTCTCTGGCCGCCTGTGGCGGCCAGAGCGGCGGTCAGAGCGGCTCCGGCTCCGGCGGCGGCGCTGGTGGAGCCAGCAGCAGCACACCTCCCGCTCAGAGCGGCAGCCCCACCCCCTCCGGCGCCAGTGAAATCACCCTGTGGACCTACCCCATCGGCGACTGGGGCAAGGAGGCTGAGGTCAAAGCCCTGACCGACGCCTTCACCGCCGACACCGGCATCGCCGTGAAGGTGGAGTACTTAGACTATACCGCCGGTGACGACCGGGTGAACACCGCCATCACCGCCGAAGGCACCCCCGACCTGATTATGGAGGGTCCCGAGCGCCTGGTGGCCAATTGGGGCGCCAACGGCCATCTGGTGGACCTGAGCGACCTGTTTGACGACGAGGATATCGCCCAGATCAACGAGGTCAACGAGGGCGTCATGAAGGCCTGCACCCACACCAGTGGCGCGATTTATGAGTATCCCCTGGTCATGACCGCCCACTGCATGGCCATCAACAAGACCGCCTTTGAGCAGGCGGACGCCCTCCAGTATCTGGACCTGGAGAACCACACCTGGACCACCGAGAACTTCATCAAGGCCGTTGAGGCCGTGTACGGCGAGTTCGGCGGCACCGTGGGCGCGGTCTTCTGCGCCGGCCAGGGCGGCGACCAGGGCACCCGCGCCCTTGTCAACAACCTGTATGGCGGCACCTTTACCAACGCGGAGCACACCCAGTATCTGTGGAACGACCCCAACAACGTCAAGGCTCTGGAGCTGTTGGCCGGTATGGACGGCATCGAGTTTGACCCCTCCCTGGACGGCGGCAAGGAGATCACCGCCTTCTATCAGGGCATCCTGAAGATGGCCTTCTGCTGGAACATCGCCCAGCAGCTGAATCCCAACAGCGCCGACACCGGCGCGGAGAAGACCATCTCCGGTGAGGACATCGTGTTCATGAGCTTCCCCTCTGAGACCGGCAAGTCTCAGCTGTGCGGCGGCATCTGGGGCTTTGGTATCTTCGATAACGGCGACCAGGCTCGGATCGACGCCTCCAAGCAGTTCATCCAGTGGATGTGCGACTCGGAGCACACCGCCGACGCCGTGAAGACCGCCCGCTACTTCGCCGTGCGCAACACCGCCGGCGGCGCGGACATCAGCAAGGTCTGGGCTGACGATCCCATCATGGGCGAGTACACCAAGCTGATGCCCTATCTGGGCGACTACTACCAGGTCACCACCGGCTGGGCCGCCGCCCGCACCGAGTGGTGGAACATGCTCCAGGAGGTCGGCACCGGCAGCGACATCGCTACCGTCCTGGCCGCCCATGAGGCTGCCGCCAACGCGGCCGCCGGCTAAACCGGAATCACAACAAAGCAAGGGCTTCGCGCGCCCCCTCCCCGCTCGCGCGGGGAGGGGGCGCGGCCTGTATCCCAATCATGGATCTGAGAGAAAGGGGTGGCCATTTTGGCAAAATCGTCCCAGCCCATGAGCCGGGCGCTGCAACGGCGGGAAGACGTGGCAGGTTACCTGTTCATGCTACCCAGCCTGATTTTCTTTGTGGGGTTTGTCATCATTCCCATGTTTATCTGTATCTTCACCAGCCTGACCAGCAGCAACATGAACGATACCGCCATGTTCGGCAGCTTTGTCGGACTGGAGAACTTCGCAAAGCTATTTCATGATGAGGTCTTTCAAAAGGGCCTGATCAACACCTTTATCATTGTGCTGGTCAGCGTGCCCACCGTGTGCGCCTTCTCCCTGTGGGTGGCCTCGGCCATCTATAAGCTGAACAACGTGGCCCTGTCCGCCTTCCGCTGCATCTTCTATCTGCCGGTGGTCACTGGCTCCGTGGCGGTAACGGTGGTATGGCGGTGGATGTATGACAACTATACCGGCATTCTGAATACACTGCTGTCCTCCGTGGGCCTGATCGAAAAGAACATCAACTGGCTGGGCGACCCCAAGACCGCCCTGGGCTGTATCATTGTGATCCTGTTCACCACCTCGGTGGGCCAACCCATCGTGCTGTATGTCTCCGCTCTTGGCAATGTGGACACCACCCTCATTGAGGCCGCTGAGGTGGACGGAGCCACCGACATGCAGGTATTCTGGCAGGTCAAGTGGCCCCAGATGATGCCCACCACGCTGTACATCCTGGTGATTACCACCATCAACTCCTTCCAGTGCTTCGCCCTGATCCAGCTGCTGACCCAGGGCGGCCCCAATCACGCCACCGATACGGTGATGTACTACATCTATTATACCGCCTTCAAGCTCACCGAGCAGGCGGGGCACTTCGGATATGCCAACGCCATGGGCGTGGTGCTGGCCATCTTTATTGGCCTGATGTCGGCGGTACAGTTCCGTCTGGCGAAAGAAAAGTAAGGGGGCGGGATTATGATAAACGAGTCTGGACGCAAAAAAGCCTATAAGGTATTTTCCATCATCGTGCTGGCCATTCTGGCCTTTCTGTTCCTGTTTCCCCTGTATTGGATTGTCACCGGCGCCTTCAAGCCCTCGGCGGATATTTACAACACCAAGCCCATCTGGTGGCCCACCGAGTGGGTGACCCGGAACTTTGACAACCTGTTTATCAAGCGCACCGCTCCCCTGTGGGAGCTGGCGGTGCCCTTCGGCCGCTGGTTCTCCGCCGAGCATAAGGACATCTTTTTCTCTGTGGGACCTGTGGTCCCCGCCGCCTTCCGCTGGCTGGTCAACACCGTGTTTATGGCGGTGGTGGCCATGCTCCTCACCTGTCTCACCGCGGCCATGGCCGGCTACGCCCTGGCGAAAAAGCGGTTCCGCGGGCGGGCCATCGTGTTCTCCCTCATCGTGTGCGCCATGGCTCTGCCCAAGCAGGTCATCCTGATCCCGCTGCTGAAGGAGGTCGCCGCCCTCCGGATGTATGACAACCTCTGGGCGGTGATCTTCCCCACGGTGGGCTGGCCCTTCGGCGTGTTTTTGATGAAGCAGTTCTCCGAGAGCATTCCGGGCGAGATCCTGGAGGCCGCCCGGGTGGATGGCTCCAGCGAGCTGGGGACCTTCACCACCATCGTGCTGCCCATGGTCAAGCCGGGCATCGGCGCGCTGGCCATCTTTACCTTTATCAACTCCTGGAACGACTACTTCATGCAGCTGGTCATGCTGCCCAGCGGAAACAACAACACCATCGCCCTGGGCATCTCCACTCTGCAAAACGACACCACCGTGGACATGGGCCTGCTGATGGCGGGCGCGGCCCTGGCTGCCATCCCCATCATTATCGTGTTCCTGATTTTCCAGAAATACTTTACCCAGGGCATCACCATGGGCGCGGTGAAGGGGTAGCAATATGATTTACGCCAAACAGACAGACGCCCTGTCCTACCAGGGCATCCACCCCAACCTGGACCTGGCGCTGGAGCACATCACGCCGGAGTTTCTGGCCGGGGTGGGCTATGAGCGGACCGAGCTCAAGGGGAGCGACGTGTATGTCACCCGCTTTACCTATGAGACGGTTCCTGAAGAGGAGAGCTTCTTCGAGGCCCATAAAAAGTATCTGGATATCCACATCATGACCGATGGCTCCGAGGGGGTGGAGATTGCCCCGCCGGGGGATCTGGAGGAGTTCGAGCGGCAGGAGGCCAACGATTTCTACGCCTACCGGGGCCGGGCCCACTATAAGCTGGCCCTGTCCCCCGGGGACTTCCTGGTGGCCTTTCCCAACGACGCCCACCGCATCAAAATGCGGCTGGACGGTCCGGAGACGGTGACCAAGGTGGTATTCAAGGTGCGTATCTACGACGATTGAGGTGAGTCAACTATGAAAGATTTTTCCAAATATCAGGGGATTTTCCCCGCCTTCTACGCCTGCTATGACAAGGAGGGCTGGGTGGACGGCCAGGCTGTTCGGGCACTGGCCAAATACCTGCTGGACAAGGGCGTGAAGGGCCTGTATGTAGGCGGTTCCTCCGGCGAGTGCATCTATCAGAGCGTGGCTGAACGGAAGGAGACCCTGGAGCAGGTAATGTCCGAGGTGGGCGGCAAGCTGACCATCATCGCCCATGTGGCCTGCAACAACACCGCGGACAGCCGGGAGCTGGCCGCCCACGCCGAGAGCCTGGGCGTGGACGCCATCGCGGCCATCCCGCCCATCTACTTCCATCTGCCCCCCAAGGGGATCGCCAAGTACTGGAACGACATCTCCGCCGCCGCCCCCAACACCGATTTTGTGATCTACAACATCCCCCAGCTGGCCGGGGTGGCCCTCACGGTGCCCCTGCTCCAGGAGATGCTGAAGAATCCCAGGGTGATCGGGGTGAAAAACTCCTCCATGCCCGTCCAGGACATCCAGATGTGGCGGGACGAGGGAGCGGTGGTATTCAACGGCCCGGACGAACAGCTGCTCTCCGGTCTGGCCGCCGGAGCCATCGGTGGAATCGGCGGAACCTACGCCGTTATGCCCGAGCTGTATCTGGAAATCCTCCGCTGCTTCGAGTCCGGCGAGCTGGAAAAGGGCCGGGAGGTCCAGAATGAGTGCTGCCGCGTTATCTACAAGATGTGCTCCACCCAGGGCAACATGTACGCGGTTATCAAGGAAATTATCCGCCTCCAGGGCGGGCCTGATGTGGGCGGCGTCCGCGCCCCCCTGCTGGAGCTGGTGGACAGCGACCAGCCCATCATCGCGGAGGCCCATGAGATGATCCAGGCTGCTATCGCCAAATACCGCGGGTGACGCGAACCGCCGCCCAATAGGAAAAAACTGAACGCCGCTCACCGGATTCCGGTGAGCGGCGTTGTTATGCCTATCGCTTGATGTCGTAGTTCATGTTCATCAGGTCGCGGATGGATGCCACATCGTCGGTGATGTTGCCGTCACCGTGGATGGTGTGCTTGATGACGCTGCTGGCCACGGCGAAGTTCACCATGTCCATGGGCTTGTAGCCGTTCATCATGGCGTAGATCAGACCGCTGGCGAAGGCGTCGCCCCCGCCCACCCGGTCCAGGATGTTGAAGGTGAACAGCTTGCTCTCAAAGGTGTGGCCCTGATACCACATGTAGGCCATCAGGCTGTTCTCGCTGCCGCTGTGGGCGTAGCGCACATGGCGGGCGATGCACTTCAGGTTGGGATACCGCTCCACAAAGCGCTGGAACACCTCGTCCTGCTGCTCATAGCTGGGCTGGAGGGGCACGCCGTCCTTCCAGTCCCCCTTGCCGTGGTCCTCCTCGTCCTTCCACAGGTGGTAGGGCTCGATGCCCAGCAGCACGTCCACATAGAGCAGACACTGGGTGCAGAAGTCCCGGGCCTGGTCCCAGGTCCACAGCTTGGAGCGGAAGTTGCCGTCGAAGCTGACGGTAAGGCCCTTCTCCTTGGCGGTGGACAGGCAGTCCAGGATGAATCGGGCGCAGCTGGGGGACAGGGCGGGGGTGATACCGCTGAGGTGGAGCCAGTCGAACCCCTCCAGCAGAGCGCCAATGTCCACCTTAGAGAAGTCGTACTCGGTGATGGCGCTGTGCTTGCGGTCGTAGGTCACCTTGCTGGGCCGGATGCCGTAGCCTGTCTCCAGGTAGTAGGTGCCCAGGCGGTGGGTGGGGGTTTCCTCCGGGGTGGAGAGGATCACCGGGGTGCAGTGGACATCGTTGGAACGCAGCATGCGCACGGCGCTCTTGCCCAGGGAGTTGTTGGGCACCACGCTGAAAAAGGTGCTGTCCACCCCCAGGTTGGCCAGGGCCAGGGCGATGTTGGCCTCGCTGCCGCCGTAGCTGGCCTCAAAGCTGTTGCTCACCCGGATCTTTCCGTAGTTGGGCGGGGTCAGGCGGAGCATGATCTCCCCGATGGTAATGAATTTCTGGCCCTTCTGGCCCTGGAGCAGCGGATTGGAATGCACCATTCAAATCTCTCCTTATTTGCTGGCGTAGCCGCCGTCCACCGGGATTACCGCTCCGTTGAGATAGTCGGAGGCGTGGCTGGCCAGGAAAATACAGGTCCCCTTCATGTCCTCCCCCTTGGCGCCGCCCCAGCGGTGGGCGGGGATACGGTCGGTGATCTCCTTGTACCGGGGGTTGGCCGGGTCCAGCAGGGCGGTGTTCATCTCGGTGGCCATGTAGCCGGGGGCGATGGCGTTGACGTTGATCCCCCGTCCGGCCCACTCGTTGCACAGGGCCTTGGTCAGCAGGGCGATGCCCCCCTTGGCGGAGGCGTAGGCCGGGATGGTGAATCCGCCGAAGAAGGACTGCATGGAGGCGATGTTAATGATCTTGCCATAGCCCGCCTTCAGCATCTCCCGACCGGCCAGCTGGCACAGCTCAAAGGGGGCGGTGAGGTTGACCTCCAGCACTGCGTCCCAGTCGGACATGGGGAACTCCTCGCTGGGGTGGCGGCGCTGGATGCCGGCGCAGTTGACCAGAATGTCAATCCGGCCGCCTAACAGCTCCAGGGAGCGGGAGAAGGCGGCGTTCAGGCTCTCCCGGTTCTGGAGGTCGGCCACCACCCCCTGGCAGGCGAAGCCCCGGCCCCGGAACTCCTCCGCCACGGCGTTTACCTTCTCAGAGGTGCCCCAGATGACCACCTCCGCGCCGGATTCCATCAGACCCTCGGCCATGCCCCAGCCCAGGCCCCGGGTGGCCCCGGTGACGATAGCCTTGCGGCCCTCAATATCAAACAACGGATTTGTCATGTTCAACCCTCCCCGTGAAACAGGCCCACAACCTTCAGATAGTCGCCAGGGCGCTCGGCCAGCTCGCCCAGCATGTGGGGCAGCTGATCGTAAGGAACCACCTTGGAGATGATCTTCTGCGCCGGAACCTTCCCGGTGTAAATCAGGTCGATGGCCTCCTCAAACTCCCCGGCCCCGTTGCGGGAGCCCCGGATCCGCAATTCCTTCTTGGTAATCAGGTTGGTGGGCAGGGTAATCTCATGCTTGGGCCAGCCGGTGAGGGCGACGCGGCCGGTGTAGGCGGCGTAGTCGATGGTACCGCGCACCCCGGCGTCAGAGCCGGAGGCCTCCATGCAGCACTCCGCGCCCCGCCCCTTGGTGATTTCCATGATCCGGGCCACCGCGTCCTCCCTGGCGGGGTTGACGGTGTGGGGGATGCCAAAGGATTTTGCCAGCTCCAGCCGCTCGTCCACCACATCCACGAGGATGGGGATGGCGTCATAGGCCAGAGCGCCCATGCCGGCCAGCAGGCCGATGGCCCCCGCGCCGATGATGGCGACGTGCTCCCCCGCCTTCAGCTGGCAGGTGTGCAGGCCATGCATGGAGATGACCAGCGGCTCAGCCAGGGGAACCCGCTCCCAGGGCATGTCCTGGGGCACCTTGCGCAGCATGTGGACCGGGTGAGAGAAGTACTCGCACATGGAGCCGTCGCAGTGAACGCCCAGACAGCGGAGGGTCTCACAGCAGTTGGTCTTGCCCTGGGAACAGGGGTAGCACTCCCCGCAGTAAAGGTAGGGGTCCAGCACCACATGGTCGCCCTTTTTGATGCCGTACTGGTTGTTCTCGTCCACATCCTCCACGATACCGGCGGTCTCATGACCGATGACGATGGGGTAAGAGGACACGTTCACGTTGGTCCCCCGGAAGGTGGACACGTCGGTGCCGCAGATGCTGGCGGCCATTACCTTGACAATGGCATAGCCCTCTTTTCGCTCCGGCTGGGGCAGGTCTACCACCGCCGCCTGACCGGCTCTCTGAACCTGAATGCCTTTCATATTTGGATTCTCCTTTATCATTGAATTGTTAGGGCGGCCTGTGGCCGCCCGCTGTTTGATTTACTGGTCGTATTCCAGATACGCGCCCTTCATGGGGGAAGCGGCCAGGTCGGAGAACAGCCGCAGCACGCCCCTGGGATACTTGGAGGGCTTGGGCCGCCAGTGTTTTTTTCGCTCGGCCAGAATGGTCTCCATCTCCTCGGGGGGCTTTCGCTCCCCCTTGACGCCCACAATAGCCAGGACGCGCTCCTTCACGTCCAGCTGGATCAGGTCGCCCTCCTCCACCAGAGCGATGGGCCCGCCGGCCTGGGCCTCGGGGGAGCAGTGACCAATCACCGGGCCGGTGGAGGCTCCGGAGAAGCGTCCGTCGGTAATGAGGGCGATGGACTTGCCCAGCTCCTTGTCGGAGGAAATGGCCTCGCTGGTATAGAACATCTCCGGCATGCCGGAGCCCTTGGGACCCTCATAGCGGATAAATACCGCGTCGCCCGGTTTCACTCTGTGGTGGAGCACCGCGTCGATGCACTCCTCCTCGCTGTCAAAAGGACGGGCGTTGAGGACAGCGGAAAACATCTCCCTGGGACAGGCGGTGTGCTTGATAACGGCGCCCTCGGGAGCCAGGTTGCCCCGAAGGACGGCGATGGAGCCATCGGTGCCGATAGCCTGGTCATAGGGGCGGATGATGTCCGCCCGGGTGAGGCTGAGATTGTACTTCCGGTTAGCCTGCTCCAGCCACTTCTGGCAGCGGTCGTAGAAGCCGTTCCGCTTCAGCTCCTCCAGGTTCTCCCCCAGGGTCTTGCCGGT
>ERZ779632.477-NODE-477-length-23117-cov-8.286575_pt1 | contig 23117 bp, 22 predicted proteins | sample MGYA00514194_ERZ779632 | MGnify/ENA primary metagenome ERZ779632 (study PRJEB29562, sample SAMEA4376704) | mouse gut metagenome | isolation source: Cecum | study: EMG produced TPA metagenomics assembly of the A DSS colitis mouse model was used to assess the...
AGTTCGTGTTTACCAATTCCATCAAGCCCTCCATCCGCATTGTCAAGCGCAGCTCGGATGGCTCTCCCCTGGGCGGGGTCCATTTCCGGATCGCCAAAATTGAGGACGGCACCAGATACCTGGACCGTATCACAACAGCCACAGGTGAGATTTTGATATCTGATCTGGAGCCCGGCGTGTACTCCGTGCGGGAAACGGATACTGTATCGGACCACATCCTGGATCTGCGGGAGTACCATGTGGAGCTGTTCCCCGGCAAAACGTCTGAAATCTGCATCGAGAACCAGAAGCGGCCAAACCTCATTGTCTACAAGCACGATGCGGACACCGGGGAGCCGGTACCGGAGACCGTATTCACGGTCCGGGCAGCGGACGGACATTCCGTGGATGAAATCCGGACGGACAGTACCGGCAAAGCCAGGCTGGACAACCTCCTGCCCGGCGTGTACGAGATTTCCGAAAAGTCCGTCCCCGCCCCTTGGCTGAAGGATGCTCCGGCACAGCTTGTCACGCTGTATCCCAATCGGGACCATACGGTATACTTTAAGAACCACAAAAAGCCCACCCTGACGGTGAACAAAATCGACAGTATCACCGGCAGCCCCATCAAGGGGGCCAAGTTCCAGGTCTGGTACGGCTCCAACAATACCACTACCGGCGAACTCAATGACCTGGGCATCCACTACTCCGATGAAAACGGCCAGTTCGTGCTGGACCTGCTCCGGGACGGATGGTACAAGGTGACCGAACTGGAGCCGGCGGCAGGTTTCTCCATCAAGGAACCCGCTACACAGGAGTTCTATGTGAAGGGCGGCGAGAGCAAGGTCCTGACCTTTGAGAATGTGCCGCTCCATGCGATTATTGTGGAGAAGTACGACAGCGTCACCGGGGAGGCCCTGCCCGGCTGCACCTTCCAGCTGAAATATCTGGGCGGGACCTCCGGCACTGGCGGCACCGCCATCGGCCAGAAGGTGACGGGGAAAAATGGGACCGCCATATGGACCGGCCTCCAGCCGGGGACGTATATCTGCGAAGAGGTGGACCCTGCGGACGGGTACAATATCATCCAATCCTCTGAGACCATCTTCCTGGCGGACAGCGGGGAGCAGAGCGTTGTTACCGTCCGCTTCACCAATTCCCCGGACGGCATCCTTCTGATCCGGAAGGTCTGCTCCGTGAACCCCAGCATCACACTCCAGGACGCTGAGTTCAAGGTGACATACGCGGACGGCACACTCATAGGCGACAGCAACGGCGTTTACCGTTCGGACGAAAACGGAGAAATCCGTATTCCTGGTCTGAAGCCGGGAAAAAGCGTAGTGGTCACTGAGACCCGGGCTCCAGACGGATTCATTCTGGACAGCCAGTCACAGACTGTCCAGGTCAAGGAGGGCCGGACGGTCAGCCTGACCTTCAAAAATCAGCCGAAGGGTTCCCTGATTATCCAGAAACGGGACAGCATCACCGGCCAGCCCCTGCCCGGCGCACAGTTCCGCATCACCACCGCCGCCGGCTGCGAGGTAGGTCTGGACGGCGTGATCGGCAGCAGCACGCTCACCCAAAACGGTATTTTTACCACCGATTCCAACGGCGAAATCAGGGTATCCAATCTCGCGCCGGGGGCGCTGGTATTGACTGAGGTACGTGCGCCGTCAGGCTACGTGATGGACGCCCCCAGCACCAACGTGGTCATCGGCTCCAACGGGGATACACAGACGGTCATTATCACCAACACCCCCAAGGGCTCCCTGATTGTGGAGAAATATGACAGCGTGACCAAGCAGCCGTTGGCGGGAGCGCAGTTCCGTATCACCAACGCCAACGGCGAGCTGGTGCCGGACGATGAGGGCATGACCAGCTCCAACGGCCTCTACATCACCGATGTAAACGGCCAGATCGTACTCTCCAAGGTAAAGCCTGGAACATTCGTGGTGGCAGAGGAAAAAGCGCCCGATTTTTACCGCAAGGACCCCACGCCCCAGACTGTCGTTGTCAATGCCGGGGACACCCAGACCCTCCGGTTCTATGACGATCCCCTCTGCACCCTCACCATCCTCAAGCGGGATGCCGTTACCAAGAAGCCCCTGAAAGGCGCAGAGTTCCTGGTCCGGGACAGTGAGGGCAAAGCGGTGGGCCCCAACAATGGCCGGTACATCACCGGGAGCGATGGGACCGTGACGGTCACTGGTCTGGAGCCCAACGCCACCATCGTGGTGTCTGAATGCCGTGCTCCCACAGGATTCATTTTGGATGAGACGCCGCAGAATATTGTGGTGCGCCCCGGCGTGGCCAACAGCCTGATTTTCGACAATCAGCCCGGCACCACGCTCATTATCCATAAGTACATCGAGGGCACAGAGAATGAGCCCCTGTCCGGTGTCGCCTTCAAGGTGGTGGACGGCAGCGGCGCGGCGGTAGGCCCTGACGATGGCGTTTATTATACAGATCACGCGGGCGAAATCGTGCTGGACGGCCTGGAGCCGGGTACTACCGTTACCGCACGGGAAATCAAGACAGTAGATGGATTCGTGCTGGACGGCACACCCCAGGATATCCTGATTAAGGGCGGCGAGGTCCAGGAGCTCACCTTCTGGAATAAGCGGGACTGCTCCCTGACCATCCTGAAGCAGAGCACCGATAAGACCCCGCTGCCCGGCGCGGTGTTCCATGTCACCGATGAAGACGGCGCGGCTATTGGCACCAACAACGGCAGGTACACCAGTGACCGCAATGGCCTCATCACGATCACCGGCCTCCAGCCCGGACAAATCCTGATTGTAACCGAGGAGAAAGCGCCGGACGGATTCATCCGGGATATCACCCCCAAGACCATCAAGATCAAGCAGGGCGTGGCCAACAGCCTAATCTTCGAGAATGCCCATGCGGGCAGCCTTATCATCAACAAGCGCAGCTCTGCGGACAAGAAAACCCCGCTGGAGGGCGTGACCTTCAGGATCACCACCACAGACGGGACATTCCTGCCGGATGAGAACGGGAATGTCTCCAGCAACGGTCTCTATTATACAGATATTGCGGGCCAGATCGTGCTCAAGGGCGTGGTAGGCTCTCTGGTGGTCACGGAGGTGGAGACCATTGACGGATTCATCATCCATGAGGCCAACCGGACCCAGACGGTTGTGGTGAAGCCGGACGACACACAGACCCTCTACTTTTACAACGATCCCCTGTGCAGCCTGACGATTCGGAAGCTGGACTCTGTCACCGGAAAACCTGTCCCCGGTACGGAGTTCACGGTAAAGGACGGCAATGGGAATATCATTGGCCGGTATACCACAGGGAAGGATGGGACGGTGACTGTGACGGGCCTCATTCCCAATTCCACCGTTGTGGTGGTGGAGACCCGGGTGCCCGCAGGATATGTCCTTAATTCGACGCCGCAGACCATCATCGTCAAAAGTGGCGCTGGAAACAGCATCACCAGCGGCGGCAGCTCCAGCGGTTCTGGCAGCACAGGCGGCGGTTCTGGCAGCGGCGGCGGAAACCATCTGGATTTTGAGAATAATCCCACCACCACTCTCGTGCTCCAGAAATTTGTGGACGGCACAGACAACGAGCCCATTCAGGGGGTGGAGTTCCTTGTGACGGACGGCTCCGGCGCGGCTGTGGGGCCCAACAACGGCTACTTCTACAGCGATAAGGATGGCCGCGTCGCCATCCCCAATCTGGAGCCCGGCGCGGTCATTACCGCGCGGGAAACCAAAACAGTGGACAACTTCCTCCTGGACGGCACTCCCCAGACCATCACCATCAAGGCGGGAGAGAGCCAGACCCTGACCTTCTGGAACAAGCGGGCAGGGAACCTGATAATCAATAAGGTGAGCGGCGATGACCAGAGGACGCCCCTGGCCGGCGTGAAATTCAAGATCACCTATGCGGACGGCTCCTATGTGGACCAGGATGGCGGCAAGACCTCCAGCAATGGGCTCTACACCACCGATTCCGCAGGCCAGATCCGCATTTCTGATGTGGTGGGCACGATCATCGTGACAGAGCAGGAGAGCATTCCGGGCTATCTCATTGACCCGGACAACAGGAGCCAGACCGTCACCGTCAACCCGAATGACACCCAGACCCTCACCTTTGTCAACAAGCCTACCCAGACGCTGACCATCCAGAAGCTGGTCACCGGCACCAAGGACAAGCCTCTGGCCGGGGTGGAGTTCCTGATTACCGACAGCACCGGAGCCTTTGTGGGCCCCAACAACGGCGTCTACCGCACGGATCAGTATGGCCGCATCACCCTCACCGGCCTCACCCCCGGTACGGTCATCACCGCCAAGGAGACAAAATCGGCGGACAACTTCGTGCTGGACGGCACACCCCAGAGCATCACCATCAAGGAGGGGGAGAGTCAGACCCTGACCTTCTACAATTCGCCCATCGGCGGTCTGGAGCTGATCAAAGTCAACGAGGCGGACAAGTCCCAGCGCATTCCCGGCGTAACATTCGAGATCAGGAAAATAGACGGCGCTCTGGTGGATACCATCACCACCGGGGATAATGGCCGGGCTTTCAAATCGCTGGACGCGGGGGATTACTACCTCATTGAGATCGAGACAGCATCAGGATTCAAGGTGGATAGTACCCCCACTATTTCACTGTCAACGACAATGCGGCCACAACCGTCACTGTGACCAACAAGGCGTTCTCCGGGGTAATCATCCATAAGACGGATGCTGTCACCGGCGAGGGCCTGTACAATGTCAAATTTCTGGTCTACGACGCCAATAAAAATCCGATTGGGGAGTACAGTACGGATGACCAGGGCTATATCTATATTGATGACCTGACCGTACAGGGCAAGGGAAAACTGTTTATCCGCGAACTGGAGGCTGCGGAGGGCTACGAGCTGGATGAGCAGTACAAAACGGTCTATGTCCAGCCCGGAAAGACTGTGGAAATTGAGTGGACGAACACCCCGATTACCGGCCAGTTCCAGATCTACAAGTACGCTGCGGAGTACAACGAGGTGACCGGCACGCCCGCCGGCGCTCCGCTGAAGGGCGCTGTGTATGAGATCTCCCAGGCCCGCAGCGGGAAAGTCGTCGATTACATCACCACCGACGCCAGAGGCGTCGCCGCCTCCAAGCCCCTGCCGTTGGGCCGCTACAAAATTGTTGAGGTAACACCCCCGGCCTACTGGCAGATCAGCGGCATTACCTTTGATGAGACGCTGGAATACTCCGGACAGATCATCAAAATCTCCGACTATGACAAGCCGTCCAATCTGGGCGTCACCCTCACCAAGCGGGGCAACGCCGAGGTACTGGCGGGGAGCCAGATGCGTTATGATCTCACAGTGGCGAATACCAGCAATGTGCCGCTGGAGGGCTTCTATTGGCATGACCGCATCCCCACCGATGCGGCCACAGCCACTGTGCTGACCACAGGCACATACAGCACACGGCTCAACTACCGCATTCTGTATAAGACCAGCGGCAGCGCGGACTATCAGGTGCTGGCCTCCAATCTGCTCACCAACAACAATTACTCCTTCAACCTGAACGCCATCCCCACCCAGGCGGGGGAGGCCGTTACCGATATCTATTTTGAGTTCGGCAAGGTGCCTGTTGGGTTCCAGTCCCTGTCTGGTCCTACGCTGACGGTTACGGTTCGCGGAAACATCCCCAATAACTACCAACTGGTGAATCGGGCGGATGCCGGCGGAAAGTATCAGGGCACGTGGCAGACCGCCCAGGCGGGGTGGGTCACCATCGTCCGCAAGCTGGAGGGAACGCCCAAGCTGCCCAAGACCGGCTATTAAGCGCCATAGGGCGGCCCCGCGAGGGGGCCGCCCTCCCCTATACCCTGGCAGAAAGGAGCGGCGGCAGCGCCGCTCCAATTTTATGGAAGGGTGCGGCAATGGCACAGATACAGTTCCAATTTGGTAAAAAAGACGAATATTTTACGCCAGCCTACGCGGTCTACCCGATTATTCCGTACCTCAGACCGGGAGCCGCAGTCTGGTGCCCCTTTGATACACAGGACAGCGCGTATGTGAGGATGTTTTCCGCCAATGGTTTCCGGGTTATCTACGGGCATATTCAAACCGGAGAGGATTTCTTTCAGGCAGATGTACCGGAGTGCGACTATATCATCAGCAACCCGCCCTACAGCCTGCGGACCCAGGTGATGGAGCGGCTGTACGCTATCGGGAGGCCCTTTGCCATGCTCATCAACTTCCAGGGGATATTCGGCAGCCAGAAGCGTTTCCAACTGTTCAAGACCCATCGGGTGGAAATGATCTGGCTCAGCCCGAGAGTGGAGTATATGACCGGGCAGGGAGAGCTTCTCCAGGGCGTGCCCTTCCAGAGCGGCTACCTGTGCAGCGGGATATGCCCAAACCAACTGGAATTTGTGTATCTTGACAAAAACAGGCCGGAAAAGGAGTGATTACTGCGCTGTTTCTTGAGGAACCCCGCCACCATTGTTTCACACGCTGAAAGGATAAAGGATTTTATGACAAAGAAGAAAATTCCTCCCACATTCGGCCCCCGGCTCCCCGGTTGGTACGCCCATATTATGGCCTTTGCCGTCACAGCCGTGTGCCTTACAGCGCCGGCCCTGGCTGCAAGCGATCTATGGACGATTGCCAACAATATCATTGTGGATGTGTACAACCATATTGCGGGCATCAGCACCGTCCTGGCCGGGCTCATGTCCGCTGTCGCCGTGATCGGCGCAAAGCTCTCCAACAACCAGCACAAGGTAGACCAGGCATGGGACTGGCTCAAGCGGATCTGGATCTGCTGGGCCATTATCAACGGCATCGGGGCCTTTATCGCGTACATTGTCCCGCAGTTCGAGGGCCTTGCCACACTTACCCCGTAACGCCGCGCTGACGGCGGAGAGGAGGTGTAGGCTCTGCTAGAACTTATCTTTCAGGGCTTTATTGAGTGGATATACAGCCTGATCCTGGAGTGCTGGAACTGGTTTTCCTCGGCGCTGCTGGATATTATGAGCCTGGATTTCACATACATCAAAGCCCACGCGCCTGTTATCCCGGATATCATGCAGGCGCTCCTGGCTGTCGGCTGGGCGCTGCTGCTGGGGAACCTGGTCTTCCAGGCTCTGCGCAGCATGGCCTCCGGCCTGGGCTTCGAGGGGGAGGACCCCAAGATGCTGTTTGCCCGGAGCTTCGTATTCGCGTTCCTGCTGCTGGGCAGCTCCCAGCTCTGTGAGATCGGGCTGAATATCACATCCAAGGTTATGGACCTTTTGCAGCTGCCCACCGCTATTGACGTGCATCTGGTGGACGCCGGCATCTTCGGCAACCTGACCGCCGGATGGCTGGTGGTTATCGTATTTGATATTATCATCATGTGGAAGGTGCTGAAGCTGCTGCTGAAAATCGCGGAGCAGTACGTGGTGCTGTCCACACTGACCATCGCCGCGCCGCTGGCCTTCGCCATGGGCGGCAGCAAGAGCACCGCGCCCATCTTCACTGGCTGGTGCCGCATGTACGGCAGCATGTGCCTGCTCATGGTGTCCAACACCATGTTCTTCAAGCTGATGCTGTCAGTCATGTCCGCGATCCCCAGCGGGCTGGATGTATTTCCGTGGATGGTGCTGCTCTCCAGCCTTGTGAAGGTGGCAAAACGGATGGACGACACCATCACCCGCATCGGCCTGAACCCTGCTCAGACCGGAGCGCCCGGGGGCAGGAGCCTGCCGGGTATGCTGGCGGCCACGGTCATGCACGGCGCGGTCTCCCAGGTCACCAGGTCAATCGGGGGCGCTGTAGGCGGCGCGGCAGGCCACACCATCAGAGGCGCAGGGCGCGGCGCTGCTGCCGCGGGGAAGGGCGCAGCTGGCGCGGCGGCAGCCGGCTTGGGCGGTCTGGGCTCCATTCTCCGGCCCGGCAGCGGGCGGAATACCGCACAGCAGTCCAACAGCCAGCAGGTACATAACCGGCAGGGCAACGCACAGCAGTCCGCCGCACAGCAGAACCAGCAGCCGGGCGCCTATCAGAACGCATCTTCCACAGGGGGCACAGCGCCAGCCGGCGGCGCCAACGCTGCCGGCACGAGCACAGCGTCCTCCACAACCAATACGCAGGTCCATCAGAGCGGCGGTTCTCCTGCCCGATCCGGCAGGAACAGGAACAGTTCGGTACCGCATGGTACACACCGGGCTCCCAGCTATGTGAGAGGCCCGGATATCTCCCGCCCCGGCGCGGCAGGAACCGGGACAGGCTCCCGGCCCGCTGAGACCGCAGGCGGCCGCTTTGATGTGGGTGTATCTGGCGGCGGCGCGGGAGGCTTTCATGGCGCTGCGCCAACCGGCGGCGGACGCGACGGCACAGGCAGAGACCGCTTTATCTACGGCACGGCCGGCGGCGGTCAGAGTGGCGGCCCCGGCAGGGGAACACCCGACGGCGGCAGGCAGGGCGGCGGTTTTGACGCCGGGCACAGCGCCCGTTTCGGCGGTCCCCGTACCGGCGGCTCTCAGGGCGAACGCCCCGGCGCGGCTGGGTCTGGTTCCCGTGGAGGTTTTGGCGGCCGCGCCACAGGTAGGGCACAGGGCGGCGGCAGCTCCGCACCGGCGGGCAATGCGACTGCCGCCGATAGGTCCTTCAATAGTACAGGAAGGCCACAAACCAGCTCTGGAGCGGGAACCCCCGGGGCCACCCGTCCCGATATGGCAGGAACCGCGCCGTCTGCCGCGGGCGTCCATGGGCGTCAGACGCAGACAGATACAGCCAAGGCCGCCAGCGCCGCACGTTCCACAAAGGTGACAGGCCAGGAACGCCGTGCGGCTGTGCCTGCGGCCGGACCGGGAACTCCACCCGAGAAGGTTACCAAGGGAACAACCACGGAGACACGGTCCACGCACCGTACCAACACGAGGACCAATCAAGCAGTAACAGCGGCACAGGCGGCCTCCCACCCCGGCACGGCAGGAACGCAGGCTCCCAATACAGTACGGCAGCCTGGACAGACGCCACATTCTGGACGGGCTGTACCGCCATCGGCGGGTGTACAGCCGCCCAAGCAGGCCCGCTCCAGCCAGGCAGGGCAGGAAACACGCCAATCCTATACAGGAGCCAAACCCGCACCGGCCGCTGGCGGACCGCCCGCGCACCCCGGCACGGCAGGAACGCAGGCTCCCAATACAGTACGGCAGCCTGGACAGACGCCACATTCTGGACGGGCTGTACCGCCATCGGCGGGTGTACAGCCGCCCAAGCAGGCCCGCTCCAGCCAGGCAGGGCAGGAAACACGCCAATCCTATACAGGAGCCAAACCCGCACCGGCCGCTGGTGGGCCGCCCGCGCACCCCGGCACGGCAGGAATTGTGCCGGAGATCTTCTCTGGACAGCAGAGGCGGCAGACGGCGAAAAAACCGGGTAAGCAGTCCGGGGCAGGTCCGGAGCCTCCGGGGATGAAGCCGCACACCGCGCGGCCATTGACGCCTCCCGCCGCTGGAGGAAAGAAGACTGGGCCCAAACCGCCGGACCGCAGCGGAAGAGGTGGGGCGGATGGACAGTAGGCAATCTGGCGTCTCCAGAACCGGCGGCATTCTGCTCCTGCTGATCTTACTTCCTGCTCTGGTGTTTACGGCCATCCCTAATATCTTCTGGGGCTTTGCCCATTCCGGGGATGCGGCGCTCGTCCGTATGACGCAGCAGGCCAAGGCCCTGGGCGGCGCTTATTTCAGTCTGGAGGATTTTGAGAAAACCCAGATTGACGCCGTCATCACTGGTATGGTCAACGAGTATGAGCGCGGCGGGACCACCATAGACCGGGTGGAGCTGACAAATAACATGGAGGCGGATGACCTGCTCTGGGTGATTGCCATTAACGCTGTGCTCCACCAGCAAAATCTGGATGAGATGACGGCAGCGGATGTACGCGCCTTCTGCCTCTCCCGTCTGGCCTATACCCCCTCGCTGGTTTCCTCTGGCGAGGGGGACGCCATAACGATTACGTTAAAGGTGGAGGTTCAGCGGCTGGACCCGGAGCAGCTTATGGACAGCCTGGGCTTTGATGATAAGGCCCGGACCTGGGCTGGCGCTCTGTATGAGGTGCTGTCGGAGAGCGGCGCTCTGGAAAAGTACAGGGATCAGTTTGAGGCATACCGCCCCAGCTACGGCGGCGACGTCCCCAGCGGAGGCGGAAGTGTCACCCCTGGCGGCACAGGGGACAACGCCATTGACATCTCCGGCTTTGTCAGTCCGGAGACGAAAAACAACCTGGATCTGGCGGCCTATGCCATCCAAGCCTGGGAAAACGGCTGGGGGTATGTCTGGGGCACCTATGGCAACGTCCTGTCGCAGTCCCTGTTTGACTACAAGCTCCAGCAATATCCGGATGGCGTAGGCCAGTATGCGGACTTCATCCGCGCCAACTGGCTGAACCGCCGCACGGCTGACTGCGTGGGACTGATTAAGGGCTACGGCTGGCTGAACGCGGAGACGCTTTCCATTGAGTACGGCACAAACGGGATGCCGGACTATGGCGCGAACCAGATGTACCAATCCGCCAACGAGTCCGGGTCCATGGACGCCATGCCGGAGATTGTGGGCCTGGCTGTCTGGAAGCCCGGGCATATCGGCGTCTACATCGGCGGCGGGTATGTGATTGAGGCCATGGGCACCAAATATGGCGTGGTCAAAACGGAGGTGGCCGGACGGGGCTGGTCCGGCTGGTGCAAAATCCCGTATATCGACTATATGGAGGGATAACCCCATGTGGAGGGAAAGTCATCTGCGCCGGCTCCGCCTTCAGCATCAGATCACACTCAGAGAACTGGAGGCGGTCTCTGGCGTCTCTAATCAGTATATCAGCTGCGCGGAATTGGGAACCATCAGTGCTACCGCTGGATTATCCAGGAAAATGGACACGATTGTGGAGTTGATGATTGCCAGCCGGAGAGAGAAACTGCTGCTTCTGGAGGCGGACTTCCTGCAATACAGGGGCCGCCTCCTGGAGCCTGCGGAGGATGAAAGCCATGAATGAACTTTACTACATACCAACAAATTTTACAGACGCGGGCCGTATCATGGGCTTGTTTGAGATTCGCAATCTGATTGAGGCGGTGCTGCTCACCATGCCCATCCTCTATCTCTGCATCGCCCTGCTCCCATTGTCGCTGACGCCGAAAATCATCGTTACGCTTACCATCGTCGTGCCAATAGGCGGCTTCGGGCTGCTGGGCGTCAGCGACGACAGCCTTACCCGGTGGCTGGGTTGCTGGTGGCGCTGGCGGCGGGGACGGCGGCTTATCACCTATCGAGGGGAGGGGCTGCGTTGAAAATCGGCCTCATTGCGGTGGACGGCCGCAGCGGATTCCCCAATCTCGCGCTCATGCGCCTGTCCGCATGGCACAAGGCCCGCAGCGACAGCGTGGAGTGGTGGAACGGATTTACACAGTACGACAGGGTATACATGAGCAAGGTGTTCACCTTCACACCGGACATTGATACGGTCATTCGTGCGGATGAAATCATCACCGGCGGGACTGGCTACAGGGACTATGGCAGCCTCCCGCCGGAGGTGGAGGCCATGTCCCCGGACTACGCCATCTATCCGCAGTTCAGGCGCGCCCTGGGTTTCATGACGCGCGGTTGCTGCCGCAGGTGCGCGTGGTGTATTGTACCCCGCAAGGAGGGGACGGTCCGCCCGGCCGCCGCTTGGGATGAGATCCGGCGGCCGGACAGCCGGGAGATTATTTTTCTGGATAACAATGTCCTGGCCTCGGAGTTCGGCGTAGAGCAGATCAGGCGCATGGGCGGCAGGCCGCTGTGGGTGGACTTCAACCAGGGGCTGGATGCCCGGCTGATAACGCCAGAGATTGCCGGCCTCCTGGCAAGGCTCCGCTGGATACGGTTTGTCCGTCTGTCCTGTGATACGTCTGAGCTGCTGCCAACCGTTAAGCAGGCTGCGGCCTATCTGAAAGAGGCCGGCATTGCCCCCTCCAGGCTGTGGGCCTACACTCTGGTGCGGGATGTTGATGAGGCGCACCGCAGGGTCGCCGCGCTGCGGGATATGGGGATCACGCCCTTCGCCCAACCCTACCGGGACTATGACGGCAGCGAGCCCACAGCGGAGCAGCGGGCCTTTGCCCGTTGGGTCAACAAGAAGAGCGTATTCTATTCCTGTAAATGGGATGAGTTCCGATACCCCGGAAAGGAGTTTACATGAATGTAAAAGAACTGATTTTTGGCGGCAGTACAAAGCCTGCCGCTGCCAACGGAGCCTACCGGGACAGCATCCAGGCGTGGCTCCCGATCAAGAACATTGTCAGCGGCGTGGTCATCACCCGGGACAATCGCTTTATCAAAATCCTGGAGGTGCTGCCGGTCAATATCTATCTCAAATCGCCCAATGACCGGCAGAACATCATCTCCAGCTATGCCGCCTACCTGAAGATCGCGCCCAACGATATTATGCTCCAGGCCAGGACGCTGCCGGCGGATACGGCGGAGTATGTGGAGCGGATGAAAAAGTATGCGGAGCAGGAGGAGAACCCCTCCTGCCGGGAGATGATTGAGGACAACATCCAGGAGATCGGCCAGGGTGTGGCCAGCGACGCTATCCGGCACCGCTTCTTCCTTATCTTTCAGTATGAGGCCCACATGAAGTCCAAGGGCGGCAGCGTGGCCGCCATCCTTCAGCGGCTCAACGAGGAAGCGGACACCGCCCGGCGGTATCTGGATGTGTGCGAGCTGGAGGTGCTGGAGCCCAGGTATTCAGACGACTTTGTTTTGAAGCTGCTCTATGAGATCATCAATAAACGCACCAGTCTCCGCGTCAAGCTGCCCGAGGGCGTGTTTGATATGACCACTGCGGTTCATGGAATTTTTGAATAAAAGCATAGTGAGGAACCAGTGTCATGGTTCCTCACTATGCTCTGCGGCTGAAAGCTGCTTGTCACAAAACTGCCGCAATGCGGGAATGTCGTCTGTTGCCGTTGTCCATATCCGTTTTCGATTTACGCTTCCATAATCATGGGCAACAATACTCCCTTATCCTGGAAATGCGCTGCAAATCAGGCGACAGCATAGATCTTCCTCCGCTCTCTCGTCACGTTTTCACGAAAGTAGATATCGCTCTCCATTCTGCAAGGCTGCTCCAGAGAATCTACAGTAACAAGACTGAGCTCTTTCTCCAAGGCATCCTCCAAATCACTGTAGAGTCCCCCCAATGCAAAGAGGGTCTTCAAATTCGCTCCGTCTGTATCCACCAGCAGATCCACATCGCTGTCTTCCCCGGCTTCACCCCGAGCGTAAGAGCCAAAGACATACACCGCCCGGAGCCGGTACCTTTCCGCCACAGGCCGTATGCGCCGGGCAATTTCATCCAATGTATAGATCATAGCGAGCTCCTTTCGCCCCTATTGCCGTCACTTCTATCTTTATTATATGCAATTTTCAGCTAAATTCAAGTGAAGGATGTGAAAAAATGAGGACTAACAAGAAAGCGGCAAAGCCCGCTCCCGCCAAGTCGCGGGCGAAAAAGAAAACGCCTCCCGCCCGGCCGAAGCAGCTGGGCCTCAAGCGGCTGCTGTTTGGCGAGGAAAGGCCGGACCTCACCGAGCTGGAGGCCGGGTCCACCACCATTCTGGACATTCTCTCCCCTACCGCCGTCAACACCAAGAGCCGGGACTGCATCATCGTTGACGGTGTATACCACGCCTACCTCTACGTGGCCGGCTACGGCTACGCCACCACGGTGGGCTCCTGCTGGCTGTCCCCTCTGGTGGAGGCCGGGGAAGGCGTCAGCCTCAGCTTCACCTGCAAGCGGCAGTCCAAGGACAAGATTCTCTCCAAGATTGCACAGACCACCATGGTCAACCGCTCCCGGATGCGGGATGTAGGCGACACCCGGCAGGACTACGAGGAGCTGGACAGCGCCATCAGCTCCGGCCTCTACCTGAAGGACGCCATGAACCGCCAGGGGGAGGACTTCTACTACATGCACACATTGATCGAGGTGACGGCGGAGGACCCGGAGACCTTGGAGCAGCGCGTCACCGCTGTGGAGAAGCTGTGCGTGTCTGTCGATATGATTGCCCGGCGCTGCGACTACAAAAACGAGCAGGCGTTCCTCTCCGCCCTGCCCCTGCTGTCGCTGGACGCGGATATTGAGCGGAAGTCCCGGCGCAACGCCCTCACCAGCGGCGTGGCGGCGGCTTTCCCCTTCGCATCCTACGAGCTCAGTGACCGCAACGGCGTGTTCCTGGGACTGAACCTCTACAACCGCTCCCCGGTATTCCTGGACCCCTACGACGATTATAAGTACACCAACGGCAACTGCTGGATCGGCGGTTCCTCCGGGGCCGGCAAGACCTTCACCCTCCAATGCCTAGGCGGACGGCTGCGGCAGCAGGGGCGGCGGGTCATTTTCATCGTGCCGAAGAAGGGCCACGAGTTCCGGCCGCTCTGCGAGCTGCTGGGCGGGCTGTACCTGAAAATGTCCCCTTCCTCCAGGGACTGCCCCAACATCATGGCTATCCGCCGCAGGTCCCTGGACGCCTACTCCGGCCTGCGGGATCTGGCGGTGCGGGATGACTCCGTGCTGGCCGACAAGATCTCTAGGCTCATCATCTGGTACTCCCTACAAAAGCGGGATTTGTCGGATGAGGATAAGAATCATCTGGACTCATCCCTAGTGGAGTGCTACCGGCGGTACGGGATTACCTTTGACAACGACACTGTCACCGGCGAGGACGGCGCTTTCCGAAAAATGCCCGTCGTCGCGGATTGGTACGGCGTCCTCCAGGAGAGCGCGGAGACAAAGCACCTGGCGGTGGTATTGGCCCGGTACGTTACCGGCTCCGCCTCCGCTATGGGCGCACGGAACAGCATTGATCTGGACAACAAATACATCGTCCTGGACACCTCCGGGATGCCGGATGACCTGCTGCTGCCGGGGATCTTCTGGGCAACCGATATCGCCAATGATCTCATCATGGACGCGGGCTCTGACCTCTCCGCCCTGATTGCGGATGAGCTGTGGAGCCTGGTGGGGGCCAACTCCAATCCTCTGGCGGCCGGCTTTGTCCAGGAGATGGTGAAGACCATCCGGGGCCTGGGGGGGATCGCCGTCACCTCCACCCAGGGGATGCAGGATCTCTTCGGGCTGGACGGCGGAAAATATGGCAAGGGCATCCTGGACTCCAGCCGGATCAAGCTGGTGATGCAGATGGAGGAACAGGAGGCCAGGCTCATCCAGGGCGTGCTCAACCTCTCCGAGGATGAAGTCCGGCAGATCACCCGGTTCCGGCGTGGGGAGGGCCTGCTGTGCATCGGCTATAACCATGTGCCCATCCAGTTCCACGCCACCCGGAAGGAGTACGACGCCATCACCACCTCGCCCACTGATCTGCGCGCGAGACGGACTGGAGGTGGGGAATGAACAGCCTGAAACAGGATGTTGCACGGATGCAGGAGTTGATCGCCGGGGCTTTCCAGCAGGCGGGAGGACTGGCGGTGCTGGCCGGCAGCGGGCAGCCGGACACGGAGCGTCTGCAAAAGACGCTGGAGCAGACTGCGGCGCAGCTTGAGCGGGCCGCTCTGGAGCTGCGGAGGCTATGCGAGGCGCATAGTCCCGGTGCAGGAGGCTACGGCGTCCGGCCGGCCGCGCCGGTGATGGAGGCATCCGGACTGGTGGAGACCTTTGGTTACGGCTGGCTGCATATCCAGCTCAATACGCTGCTGCCCCACTGCCGTTTCCAGACCCCGGAGTGGCTGACCGATACCATCCGCCGGCTGCTGGACGAATATGAGAGCGGAGGGAGCGAGCTGCCCTGGTTCACCGGGGCTCTGCTGGTGATTGACGAACACTGCGGCATTGACGGCAGGCATATCTTCGATCAGGACAACAAGGGCTGGAAGGCCGTCTCCAACGCCATCAAGGGCAGGCTGATTCCTGATGATGACCAGTACACCCTATCGCTGGCGCTGCTGTCCACAAAAAGCGAGCTGAATACCTGCCATATCACCCTGCTGGACCAGGCAGACGCGGCGGACTTCTTTGCCCTGCACTCCGGCGATTATGAAAGAGCGGACTTCTACAGCGGGACTTGGAGCCAGTAGACACCCATCATACAGCCGTCAGATTCCACCCATTTTCCGCAGCTTACAGCCTGAAGCGTTTCTGATGGGTGTATGCCCTTGGAATACCTTGCAAATACAAGATCATTCCGCAGTCTGCACTCCGTTCCCGCGCAAAAAATCTGACTACTATGTGGAGGCATCACATTGCCTCCACATAGCGGCGGGAAAAGCGCCGAAATTGTCCTTCCGCCGGGAGCGGCGGAAGGGCGGTTTCGGCGCTGGCAGGAACACGGAAGGAGGCGCGGTATGTGTGATTTTCAGTGAACGGGATGTGGAACTGCTGCGCCTGGTTTACTGGTGCCAATATGTCCGGCCGGAGGATTTGCTCCGTATGTCAACCAAGACGGAGATAGACAATCTTATGGCGCTGGGAATGATCCGGCTTCATGAAAAGAGCGGGGCGCTGATATCGGCAAACAGAGGGGCGTCGTTCCTTTCTGAGCTCTTTCCGGACGCCTTACCGCCCCTTGCTTTTTCCTACCATGCCCATATCATCCAGCGGCGGCTGCGGACAGCTCCGCTTCTGCTGACAGCGTATCAGAGCGGAATGAATGTTTTTATATCTGATACGGATGGGCTGATGGAGGCCCCTGCATTGTTTTTATCAGCACTCACCCGAAATCGCGGCTCCAACCCCTGGGGCAGCACCCGTATTGCCGCCATTGCTCACCTGGGGGATACCCTCTATGCCATGCACTGTGTCTGCCCCGGCATTGGCAAGCTGTCCCTGACGGATGAGCTGACCGCCTTTACCAACCAGACTGCCCGGTTCCGGGACACCCGCCGGGCCTTTATCTTTGCCGGAGGCGGTTACTCTGATATTCTTACTGAGCTGGAACAGGGCGGCAGCGCCGATACAAAACTGATCCGCTACGGCGACGCCTACCGCTGCTTACATCTGCCGGTACACCTGCTCTCCTGCGACAGTACCGGCGCGGTACAGCTGCAAATCATGTCTGTACCGGATTACCGGCGGCGGCTGACACAGGCGGCGTTAAAAAGTCAGTACCAGCCCCCGCCTGGGGATACGCCTGCCTGGGACGCCCTCTTTCAGGGGATGCCCTTTGTCATGGTCGCGGATATGGACCTGCGGCGGATTGACGCCGCGCTCCAATCGGCCCATGAGCGCGGCGTGAGGCGGATTGCTGTTGCCGCTCTGCGGGGACAGGCGGAGGCAGCGCTGTTTTCCCGGTACCGGGATACCGGCCTCGCCCGGGTATTCGTTCTCACAGACGACGCCGTATCCCAGGTGACCGCCCGGCCTCCAGAGCCCTATATCCCTCCCCGCACACAATTCCTCACACCGAAAGGAGATGTTGTCGATGCCCCGTCCATCCAAGCTGCTGGAAAAACTGGAGGACTACGTTGAAAAGAAGTGCGGCGCATGGTACGCGCGCCACAAGGCAAAGCTGCCCCTCTATATCCCGCTGGGTCTGACGGCCTGGTATTTCTACGGCATGTTCCTCAACTCCCTGGCCCTGGGCACAGCCGCCACCTTCCACGCCTCCGGCGATGGGGAGGTCCACAGCATCTGGGTGCTCAACCCCTTCAAAAACTGGCTGGCGGTATTTACGCCTCACGGTCTGGGCGTATCTGCGGTGATTGCCCTGCTGATCTGCCTTATCACAAAAAAAGGCTACATCTGGTTCTCCGGCTACAAGTACACCCGCGATCCCCGGGGCTTTGACATTCTGCCGGACGCCACCCACGGTTCCTCTGGCTTTCTGACAAAAAAGGAGATGGGGGAGTTTCTGGAGCTGGGAGAGGCGGCAAAGGTACAGGGGATGATGCTGGGAAAGTACAAGGCCCACGGGGATGACCCGGACAAATACGCTGTCTATGCCGCCCACCGCATGATCCCCGGCGACAACAACAATCTGCTCTGCATCGGCGCGCCCGGCAGCGGGAAATCCCGGGGTTTCATCATTCCCTTCCTTATAGGCTGCGCACAGCGGGGGGAGTCTGTGTACATAACAGATCCAAAGGGGGAGCTTTTTGAAAAACTGGGGCCATATTTTGCGGAAAAGGGCCACTATGTCAAAGCGGTCAACTTCCTGGACATGGCCCACTCGGACGGCTGGAACTGCCTCTACTCCCTGGATACGGAGACCCATCTGGTGCAGACCGTAGCCAACACCATCATCAAGAACACCTCCGGCCCCAGGGAGGCGGACGATTTCTGGAGCCGGGCGGAGCTGAACCTGCTCATGGCCCTCATCCACTATGTCTGCAACCTGAAGGACGCCAGCGGGAACCTGCTGCCCATTGAGCAGCGGGGTCTGGGGGATGTGTACCAGATCATGGCAAACAAAAGCATCCAGGAGATCAACCGCACCCTGGCGGCCCTGCCGCCGGAGCACCCGGCCAAGGGGCACCACGGCCTGTTTCTGAAAGCGCGGGAGAACCTCTGGGGCAATATCGCCATTGGCCTGGGCAACCGGCTGGCAATCTTCCAGAATAGGCTGGTGGACACCATCACCCGGAACCATGACGTGGACCTGCTGCTGCCGGGAAAAAGGCCCTGCGCCTACTTCGTCATCATCTCTGCCCAAGACAGCGCCTACCGTTTCCTCAGCTCGCTCTTCTTCTCCCTGGCCATCCCACGGCTCTCGGACTACGCCCGGCTCCACGGGGAGAACGGCCGCCTGCCGGTGCTGGTAAACTTCTGCCTGGATGAATACTGCAACATCGGCTACATGGACGGCATTGCCGACGCCCTCAACAGCATTCGCGGCTTTAACATGGCCTGTCAGATCGTGGTGCAGAGCCTGTCCCAGTGGCAGGAAAAATATCCGGGGAAAGAATGGGAGAACCAGCTGGCCACCTTCGATCAGACGCTCTACATGGGCTGCAATGATCTCACCTCGGCAAAGTACATCTCAGAGAAGTGCGGCAAGGTGACAATCTCCGTGACCAACAACCAGATGCCCCTCATGCCCCTGTTCTCTCCGGTCTACACCAGCACCAGGCCCTACTCCCAGACCCGCAGCAGCACCCAGCGGGACCTTATGCAGCCGGACGAAGTCCTGCGGCTGGATCGCAGGAAGTGCATTGCCCTGTTTCAGGGGCGCAAACCCGCCCTGCTGTACAAGCTGGCCCCGGAGGAGCTGCCGGACTACGGCGGCCTCCGCTCCCGCAAGGTGATTGACTATGTGCCGGAGTGGAAACGGCAGGAAGAAAAGGCTGCGGCTGTAAAGAAATCTGCCGCGCCGCCAGAGCCGGAACAGCAGTCGGGAGAGCGCGGCCGCCCGGTCCAGGTCAACCCGGCGGAGGACCTGGACTACCAGGTGGCGTCCCCAGCGCAGCCTGACAGCGCCGGTCTTGGGATGGTGGAGCTGACCATTGGCAGCGTATGCGGTGAGGATGACGGCAGCCCGCCGGGAAGATGATTCCGGCGGGCTGTCCATAAAGCGCTTTATTCAGAAAGTATGCTGGAATGCAGAATAGCTGTCCAATCACTTTTTCCATATAAAAAACGAAGTACATATACGGTATGCTCATCCTGCGAAACCGTATAAAAAGCGAGATAGTTTTTTATACGAATAAAACGAATGCCCCATGCCGCGAGCAGCTTGTCGTCCACCAGGGCAAACCGCTCCGGCATATGGGACAGACTGGAGATCGCTTTCTCCGCTTCATCAATCAGGCTGTCGGCGGCTGAAGGGTTTTTGAGAGAAAACTCAATGTAGTCCGCCGCACGGTTCAAATCGCGCTCCGCCGATTTGGTAATTCGGACAAGATATGCTTTCATCGTCTCCGGCGGCTCCTGAGCTCTGTTATGGCGTCAGAAAATGGACGGGTATTTCCTTCCGTCACATCGTCCAGCCCCTCCTGAAGCAAGCTGTAGAGCTCCAGGCGTCCAGCCAGCGCCTCATATGCCTCAATACTCATAACCGCCAGATCGCCTTTGCCATTTTTCGTAATGAACACAGGCTCCGCATAGTCATGGCAGAACGTGGATATTTCGTTATAGCGGTTTCTCAATTCAGCGCTGGAGCGGATTTCCGGCATGACAGTCCCCCCTCTCTTTATATATCACAATTATACCCGAATTTCTTTACAGTGTCAAGATGGAGGTGCCCTATGAAGGCAGCAGCAATGAAAGAACGCCCGGCCTTTATCCTGATGAAACAGACGGACGTGCAGCGCATTTACCACATGCAGATGCCCCGCTGGCTGTTCTCCGATCCCTGCTACGCAGACATGAGCCTGGACGCCAAGGTAACGTACACCTTCCTGCTCAACCGTTTCCAGCTCTCCCGCAGGAATGGCTGGGTCAATGATTTGGGCGAGGTATTCGTTATCTTCCCCCGCAGGGAACTGGCCCGGGAGCTGCGCATTGGCGAGAAGCGGGTTACAGCGGCATTTCAGAAGCTGGCCGAGCTGCATCTGATCTGGGAGAAGCGATGCGGCCGGGGGGACGCCAACCAGATTTATCTGGCCAGCGTACAACCCGTAGACGATCCCGACTATACCTGCGCCCCCTTTACTGCGGAAGAACCATATCACGACAGTTCAAGAACCGCCGGAATGACGGGTCTTACAGCCGCCGGACATACGGCGGAGCCGCAAGAACCGCCTGTTCCACCAGCCCAGAACAGCCAAAACGACGGCTCAAGAACCGCCAAAGCAACGCTTGCAGAACCGCCATTTCAGCGGCCAAGTTATAATAATACAAGAAAAACAGAAAAGAGTTATATGGAAGTCAGTCAGCCAGGTCACGGCGCGAGGCAGGCGGACAGTGAAGCGGAGCTCATGGGCATTCTGGATGCCTGTGAGCTCTCCTATTTCCAGCCGGAGACAGCCAGGGTGTTTGAGAATGCCATAGAGCGGCTTTTTTACTCGGACAATTTCCGGATTGGCGGGGCGGTGCTGCCCCAAAGCCGGGTGCGCTCCCGGCTGCATCTGTTGGACGGAATGATCCTCCGCGTAGCGGAGAGCAAGCTCCGCGCCAACACGGACCGGACAATCAAAAACTCCACCGCCTACACCATGGCGACGATTTTCAACTGCATCGCGGAGAGCGAGAGCGATCTGATGGTGGACCCCTACCTCAACAGCCTGTGCTCTCCGCCGGGGAGGTGATCAACATGCTGCTGTCTGTTCAGCAGAAATACATCCTGGAGGTGCTGCGGGCTCTGGGCTGTGCCTGGCAGCGGCAGCTCCATGTGCTGGTGCGGGAGAAGTTCCGCCGCCCGGGCTTGGAGATATCGGAGGCCCGCATGGGGACTATGCTGCGCCAGCTGCGGTGCAGCCAGGAGAGCATCCGAATGGACGGGGAGCTGATCCGGCTCCCCTCTGCGGAACCGGACCCCCGCCGCCTGGAGGCCATTGACGTCATGCTGGAGCTGGCGGAGGGAAAGCCGCAGACATTCACTGCCAGGTGCCAAATGCCGGAGCTCCTTCATTTTTCTCTGGAGGGTGATAAGCTCCGTCCCTTTTCCGTGGCCACGCTTTCCGATCCTCTGCACACAAACGGCCTGACAGGAGACTGCCCTGGCCGTGTCGTCTGGATTTCAGACAGCGGCAGCCCACCGGAAGGGCTGACTCTGCCCCGCAAGCACTTCTTTGCCGCCCGGCAGCCGGACGGCTCACACAGGTTTTATGGCTCCTAGCGGCCATGAACATACAAAAAATTTAAGGAGGATTTCAGTATGCCAAGGAAAAAGACACCCCCTGCCGAAACTGTTGATAGTATGGAGCAGGCCAACACTCTGGAGACAGAGCTGTTTGCAGAAAATGAGGAGGCCGCAGCCGCGCCCGCTGAAGAGACGTTTCCGCATGTTTCTCCCGACGACTATGCGGCAGAGCCCGAGGCAGCGGACTTGCAGGACGGGGAGCAGCCACTCCCTGCTGCCGAGGTTGATCTCGCCCATGTGGAGCTGCCCTCCGCCGCCGAGGTTGATCCCGCCCATGTGGAGCTGCCCTCCGCCGGCACGCCGCCGCCCTTGGATGAGCCCTCTGGCGGGGAACTGGCGGCAGAACCGGAGCCGCTGTCGGAACCGGAGACACCTCCCCCGCCCCCGCCCAAACCGGAGAAGCCGGAGAAGAGTGACCGGCAAATCTTCTATGAGCTGGACTTTAACGAGGTGGATCGCGGCCTCACACCGGAGGAACGCCAGGAGTGGAACTCCATCTACGCCTCCTACCGCAGCCGCAGCGCCCTGTCCGGCAGGATCATCGGCGTTGACCCGCTGGCTATCCGCGTCCTGAACAGACAGACCGGGGACATGGAGCAGGAGGTCATGTACTGCGCCGTGGTGGTGCCCTACCGGGTGCGCATCGTTATCCCCGCCTCGGAGATGTGGGAGAGCGGACAGGAGCGTCCGGACTTCGTGCTCCAGAACATGGTGGGCGCGGCCATCGACTTCATCATCATCAAGGTGGACCGCGAGAGCGGCTTTGCCATCGCCTCCCGCCGGATGGCGGCACGGTCTCAGCGGTATTTCTTCTCCCACCGCCCTGCCCTGCACAGGGAGGGTGCGCAGACGAAATGTCGGGTCCTGTCCGTTGGACCCCGCAGATGTCTGGTGGAGTGCTATGGACATGATATCAACCTGACGCAGAGGGAGCTGCGCTACACCGCCATTCCCGATCTGCGGGACGCCTACCATCCCGGCATGGAGCTGGATTGCATCGTCAAAAGCTACGACGCGGGCAATGCGGCTCTGCGCATTTCGGTAAAGGAGACGGAATCCAATCCTTTTGAGGGCGCGGAGCTGCGCCATCCCGTGGGCTGCCGCCGGCAGGCGGTCATTGCCGGGAAGTATGGCGGCGGTGTATTCTGCAACCTGCCGGATGGAACCGTGTGCATGTGCGGGTATTCCTACCAGCATGAGGACGCGGATTTCCAGGTGGGCGATACCGTTATCCTGGTGGTGCAGCGGTATGACACAGAGAAGCGGCAGATGTATGGGAAAATTTTGAGCAAGTGGTAATGCAAAAGGAGCCCCGTACCAGAAGATACGGGGCTCTTTCTTGTCCATATGGATTGTCAATTATTTTCGCTCATTCACAAAAAGATCTGTCCGGC
>ERZ779632.479-NODE-479-length-23025-cov-6.484240_pt1 | contig 23025 bp, 16 predicted proteins | sample MGYA00514194_ERZ779632 | MGnify/ENA primary metagenome ERZ779632 (study PRJEB29562, sample SAMEA4376704) | mouse gut metagenome | isolation source: Cecum | study: EMG produced TPA metagenomics assembly of the A DSS colitis mouse model was used to assess the...
CATCCAGATCCGGGACGCTATGTTCGATCTGCTCTGCGGTGGATTGCAGGCACTTCTGCCGCTCATCTGTAATGGGATAGGAATTCTCCAGCGTTTCCTGGATGCAGCGGTAGACCTCCGTCAGCTGCTCCGGGGTAAAAAGGGCGCTGCGGGGGATAAGGCCGGAGCGGACAGCAAAGTCCTGTTTGGCAGCGGTGTAGCTGTCCTTGCCCACTGAGGGACCGTAGTAGTGCCCTTGGTCTAAGGCAGTCCCTTCTTGTATCCGCGCCCAGGTGACAAATTGCACACCATACTTGGTGGGGTGGCCCGCCAGGACCACGTCGTTGAAATCAGCCAGCAGCCTGTAGTCTCCCTTCAGGCCGCTGGCTGTCAATTGGGGCGCCGCCTCCATTTGGCTCATGTACTCGGCGGTGATCCTGGCGATGTCGGTTGCCCTGTCCAGTGCCGCGCTCCTGCTGTCGCCTGCCACATCCTCCCGCCAATACCTCACCGCACCGGTATCCAGAGCAAGACAGAGACGCTGGCTGTCCAGCTCCACCGGCAGGAGACCCTCCGCCGTTTCCGGATTTACGGTGAAGCCTTCGTGCCGGAGGTTCAAGGCCAGTTCCTGAAAATACCGGTTTTTTTGTTCTGCGTTCATTTTTATCCTCCTTGTCATCTCCATAAAAATATAACTTTTTCACATCAAATACCTGGTGCCCTTTTTCAATTTGCCTATTTTCAAAATGGGCACTGGCTGTTTCAATTGCTGCTGTGGATCGCTGGCGCTTTTACCTTTCGTCTATGATTGTTGTATCCTCTGCTGTGCAGTTTGATCTTAGCGCCCTTTTTGAAATCAAAAAGGGCGCCGGTCATATCGGCTCACTCGGAACCGACAGATCGACGCCTGAAATGCTGGCGCTTGAAGTGCTCAGCGCCCTTTTTCAATTTTGTGCCGCACGTTCAAGTCGTACTTGAATGAATACTGGCTGGGGAAAAATCTAAATTTTGAGGTCCTTGGATTTTCGCTATCCAAGGACCTCTGAGGCGTTGAAAACTCTTGGTTTTTTCACCAAAAATCTTTTTTGACCTCTTATTGTGGTACGCCCGACTGGATTCGAACCAGCGGCCTTGTGAGTCGGAGTCACACGCGCTATCCAACTGCGCCACGGGCGCATACCTGACAATATGAACTTGTCCGTTGAGGAATTCCCTCAGAACGCTTACCTAGTATAGCAGAAACTTCCGCTATTGTAAAGGGGAATTTTTCATTTCAGATAAAATTTCTCTCCGATCTATCCCAGCGGCTGTTTACGTTTTCCGCAGCCAGTCCGGAAGCGTCCGGCTGCGGACGCCGGAGACCATGCCCATAGCCGCATAGAGAGCTACAATGGAGCTGCCGCCGTAGCTGAAAAAGGGCAGGGTCAGTCCGATCACCGGCATCACGAACAGGCACATGCCGATATTTTCAATCACCTGAAAGATCAGCATGGTCCCAAACCCCACGCAGATCAAAGCGTCCATGCTGCTCCTGGCCAGCCGTGCCGTCTGGAAGCAGCGGTAAACCAGCAGGAATTCCAACACAATGATTACCAGACATCCTACCAGTCCAAGCTCCTCCCCGCAGACGCAGAAGATAAAATCCGTCTGCCGGGCGGGGAGGCTGCCCTTGGCCCCTTGGGTCTGGATGCCCTGAAACAGGCCCTGACCGAACAGGCCCCCGCTGCCCAGCGCCAGCATCCCCCGGCGTTGCTGCCAGCCGATGTCATTGGCGCTGATGTAGGTGTGGTCAAACACCACGTGGAACCGGTCCATCCAGTATTGAGGCAGCTTGTCAAACAGCACCAGTCCCCCGATGCCCAGCCCCAGCACGCCGAAGCCTAGGGCGAACCAGTACCACGCCAGCCCGGCCGCCACGGCCATTCCCACGTAGATCACCAGATACATGAGCCCGCTGCCCGCGTCCTTGGAAAGGATGTATATCCAAACGAACATGAATCCTGCGTGGGCCGCTGGGAAGATCAGGGATGCCAGCCCCTTCATCCGGCGGTCGTCCCGGAACCAGGCGATCTGCTTCGCCAGCAGCACCGTAAAGGTCAGGCGCACGATCTCCGCCGGCTGGATCATCATGGGCAGGCCCACGTACAGCCAGGAGTGGTTTCCTCCCTCGCCCCGGCCCAGGGGCGTTTTCAGCAGGGCGATGGACCCGATGTCAAACACCAGGAACAGCCACCATTTTTCCGCGAAATGCTCCATATCAATATTGGAAAAGACGAAATAGGCCCCGATGCCCAGCAGCGCCCCGGCGGTCTGGATCAGTACGCGCTTTATCTGGGTACCCGGCTTGTCGTAGTCCAGGTAGGCGGTGGCGCTGGCGATCAATATCAGCCCGAAGGCCGTACATACCAGACACAGCCCCAGCAGCTTCATATCCGCCTTGCGTATGATATCCGTTACAAACTGCAGCATCCGCTTGAGGACCTTCACGGCGTCGCCTCCTGAAAAAATTTCCCTGTTAGTTTACCACAGAACCAGTCTTCTGTAAACCGTTTTCACGACAAAATCCTACGCCGGTCCCCAGCTCCGGAACAGGAGGCGTTGCAAGTCCGGACGGCCTGTGTTATACTGGCATTACAAAGGAAAAAGGAGACGAAACGATGCTGGTATTTACAGGCGGGTACACCCAGGATATCCCCATGGCCTCCGGCGAGGTCGTACCGGGGCGGAGCGGCGGCATAGCCTGCTATTGTCTGGAGGAGGACACCGGCAGGCTGGAGCTGCTGGGAGTCACCCCCTCCACGCCCAATCCCTCCTGGCTGGCGGCGGACCCGGAGGGCGGGTATCTCTACTGTGTCAATGAGCTGGAGGAGCTGGACGGCGTTCCCGGCTCCGGGGTGTCCGCCTATGCCGTCGATCCGGAGAGCGGCGGACTGCGCCTGCTGGGGAGGCAGCCGGCGGCGGGCCCTCTGGCCTGCCACGCGGCCCTGTCTCCCGACGGCAGGCATCTGCTGACAGCCAGCTACAACGGCGGCATATGCGTACTGCCCGTGGGAGAGGACCGCGCCCTGCGGACCGCCTCCTGCGCCTGGAGCTTCCAAGGCCGCGGAGCAGACCCGGACCGGCAGGAGATGTCCCACCCCCACCAGATCCTGCTCCATCCGAAGGAGGACCGGGTCTATGTCTGCGACCTGGGGACGGACCGGCTGCGGTGCTTCCGGGCGGACTGGGCGCGGGGCTGGCTGCTGCCGGAGGAAGGGAACGATCTGACGGCTCGTCCCGGACAGGGGCCCCGCCACGGCGTTTTCGACCGGCAGGGACGGCGGCTGTACGTCCTCACCGAGCTGACGGGCGAGATGGACGTCTTTGACCCGGAGACCGGGGAACTGCTTCAAATCTCCCCCGCCCTGCCGGAGGGCTGGACCGGGCCGGGCATGGGCGCGGCGGTACGGCTCCATCCCGGCAGACGGTTCCTGTACGCCTCCCTGCGGGGACCCCACTGCATCGCCGTCTTTCCTGTCCGGGAGGACGGGATACTGGGTACGCCATCCTTCTATCCCAGCGGTGGCAGGACGCCCAGGGATTTCTGTCTGACGCCGGATGGACGCTGGCTGCTGGCGGGAGGGCAGGACGACAATTCCATCTGCGTCCACCGGATCGATCCGTCCACCGGCGCGCTGGAGCAGGTGTGGCGCGTGGAGGACGCCGGGTCCGTGACGGCTCTGACCGTCTGGAACGGGGCGCATTAACGAAAATTTATGAGCCCGGACCCCTTCATAGGTCCGGGCTCATAAATTTTCGTCGGATGGAGAACCTTTCCCTGTAAAATTACGACTGGAAGGGCAGAACGCAAGAAAAGGAGGCGAGAGCCATGGAAGACACGGCCATCATCGATCTGTACTGGCTTCGCAGCGAGGACGCCATCCGGGAGACGGCGGCAAAATACGGCGCGTACTGCCGCTCCATCGCCCGGGGCCTGCTGGCAAACGCGCAGGACGAGGAGGAATGTGTCAGCGACACCTGGATCAGGGCATGGAACGCCATGCCGGACGAACGGCCCAACCGGCTGAAGCTGTTTCTGGGGAAGATCACCCGGCGGCTGGCCTGCGACGTTCTGCGCTCCCGGACCGCTCAAAAGCGGGGCGGCGGGGTGTACGTGGAGGCGCTGGAGGAGCTGGGGGAATGCGTGTCCTCCGTCCCCGGGGCGGACAGGATCGTGGAGGACCGGGAGCTGGAGGAGGTCCTGGACCGATTCCTCCGCACCCTGCCGGAGCGGGACTGCAACGTATTCCTGCGGCGGTACTGGTACGGGGAGACACTGGAGGAAGCAGCGCGGCGGTACGGGATGAAGCTGAACACGGTGAAAACAAGCCTGTACCGCAGCCGGGAGAAACTGCGAAAGTATCTGGAAAAGGAGGGGATCGCCCTGTGAAGAAGGAAGAGCGTCTGTTCGCCGCCCTGAGCGGCGTGAGCGACGAGCTGCTGGAGCGCAGTGAACGGAGGAAGACCGGCGCGGGCCGATGGATCGCCTGGGGTGCGGCGCTGGCGGCCTGTCTGGCGGTGGTGCTGGTGGTCCGTTCGGGCATTGGGGCGAAGGGGAACGATCTTCCGCCTGCGCCGCCTCATATCGGGGAGGACATCCCCACTTACGCCCAGAAAGATCCCCCTGCTGATGAAAATGAGCAAAATCCTGCCCAGCCCGCGAAGGCGGAACGGCTCCACCTGCTCCAGATCTGCATGGACCAGAAGCGCAGGGTACCAAGATTCACCATCTGGTACAACGAGGAGTCCTACTACGCTTTCCAGCAGGGAGACATCTACACCATCAAGCCCCATGATCCGCCCATTATTCCCGGTGAGGAGCTGCCGGAATGCAAGCTGGAGATCGAATATAAAAGCGGTTCTGCGGATCAAATCGCGGAAGAGGTGCTGGGGCAGCTGAAGGGACTCTACCGGTCCGCGGAGGAGGATGACTACCCGGTCTTCCCCGAGGGGACGCGCTATTTCAGAGCCGGTAACGGGACGGACTGGAATGCCGCCCAGCGGGAGGTCTGGCTGCTGCCCTGGGATGAGGACGGAGAGCAGGCCGGCGCGTTCGTGTGCAGCGCCAGCTATTTCCTGGAGGCCGAGGAGGGCCATGGCATCCGGTTCCTGGATATGGTCCGCTCCTTCCGCGTTGCGGAGGGGAGCGGCGCGGAGGGCCTGCCGTGGATGTCCAGTGCCTTTGACGCCGCCTTTCGGATGCTGGAGGCGGTGATGTCGGACGATCTCGCCAGCGTGGAGGACATACTCGCGCCGGACGCGGACGTATACGGGTACGGCGAAAACGTGTATGGCAGCGTGAGCGCGGGCAGCCATATCGCTATATCGCCTTCCGGGGATTATGATCCGGATACTGCCCAGGGACCGCCCGCCGCGCTGGACGTCTCCGTCCAGTTCCGCCTGGGCGGGGAAGATGCCTACAGCTACCTGACCATGGAACTGATTTATCAGGACGATACGTGGCTGGTCACGTGGGCCGGTATCGAAAAATAAGGAAAAGCCCCCGTCCGGGGGCTTTTCCTTATTCCGCAGGCACGGCTCTGGGGTCGCCCGCCGCGCCGAAAATTTTGTGACAGTCCGCCACGGCCTTCTCCAGCCGCCGTGTGAGGGATTCCCCCGCTTCCCCGGAAGCCAGCGTCTCATAGACATCGAGCAGCTGGAAGCGTGGTTTTGCCCCGGCCTCCCGGTCCAGCATATACATGGGCGCGTAGCTGTACCCTGTCACCTGGGTCTCGCCGGTCTCGTTGTCCCGGGTCAGCTCCAGGGTCAGCACCGCCGTAGTATCGGTGTACTCATCGTTCTGGGAGGAGATGAAGTTGCCCAGGGAGTAGCACACAAAGCCCTGCCTCCCGTCACCCAGCGTGCGCAGCTCCATGGGCTGCGGCACATGGGAATGGCCGCCCAGAATGATATCCGCGCCGTTGGCAAAGAGAAAGTCCGCGATCTCCTCCTGATAGGCGTTCTGTGTGGTCTGGTACTCCACACCCCAGTGGATCATCACCGCCACCAGATCTGTCCCGGCGGCCTTCGCCTGCTCCAGATCGGAGGTCAGACGGTCCCGGTCAAGATCCCGGAGGTTGGAAAGATAGTCGGTGTTGAACACATTGATGCAGTAGGGATGATCCTTGGGTATGGGGATGCCGTTGGTGCCGTAGGTGTAGCCCAGGAACGCCACCGAGATGCCGCCCACGTCCGCTACCACCAGGTTTACATCCTGTTCCTCCTGGGAGCGGCTGGTGCCCACGTGGGCCAGACCCGTTTCGTCCAGTACGTCCAGCGTGCGGCTCAGACCGGACCAGCCCTTGTCCAGACTGTGATTGTTGGCCGTAAGGCACAGGTCAAAGCCCAGGTCCTTCAGTCCCCGGGCCATATCGTCCGGAGAGTTGAAAGCCGGATACCCGGAGTATTTGGGTCCCCCGGCAAAGGTGGTCTCCAGATTTACCACCGCGTAATCCGCGGCTTCCACCCAGGACTTTGCGCCGTTCATCACCCGCACATAGTCATATTTCTCCCCGTCCCAGACGTCGTTGGTGACGGGCATATGGCTCATAGCGTCGCCGCAGACCGCCAGGGTGGCGGTGGTGGGGGCCGGAGGCTCCGGTTCAGAGGGCTCTGCGGGGAGTTCTGCCGGAGCTTCCGGCGGCGCCGGGATATCCTCCGGAACGGCGGCGGCAGCAGGCGGGTCCTGGCTGGCATTGGCGGCAGGCAGGCTCTGGCCGCAGCCGCAGGGGATCAGCAGGGCCAGGCTGAGCAGCAGAGAAAAAAGACGTTGCATCATGGATTTCCTCCTGTTACGCGATGGTATCATAGATATACCGGCTGATTTCGCCGCATACGGCGTAGATGCCCCGTCCGTCCTGTGCGCCGCTGGCGCCGGAGGTGAGAACCACCACTCCGTCCCGGGTATCGGGGTCGTAGGACATGCAGTTGAATACGCCGTAGGCGCTGCCGGTGTGATAGTACAGCCGGTCCCGCCCATAGAGACCGTCCTGGGAGCGCAGGGACAGCGCCTGCCAGGAGCCGTCCGGCAGCTGGGGCTCACAGCGCTGTTCCATCAGCTCCACGGTGGATGCTTTCAGCAGCTGCAGGCCCTCATAGCATCCGTCGTTGGCCAGCAGGGCGGTCATCTTTCCCAGATCCGCCGCGCTCATGGTCATGCCGCCGGAGAAGTAGGCCCCGGTGGCCCCAGGCGGGCTGTACCGGCGGGTGTTGCTCCTCATGGCGGAGAGGCTGCGCCCTACGCTGCCATATTGGTACACCGTACAGAGCAGATCCTTGTTCTTTACGTTTCCGCTTTCAAAAGCGCCGTCAATCTCCATGACTTCCCAGAAGTGTTCTTCCATCACGTCGTCCAGGAATTTCCCGGAGGCGATCTCCAGCGTCTGCCCCAGCACGCCGTAGGCGTAATTGTTGTAAATCCAGGAGGACGTGGCCCCGGGCCTGACCCGGGAAAACCCGCCGGACTGGAGCCGGTCCTGTACCGCCCACCGGGCGCGGGAGGCGTCGTCCCCCAGGGCGGGGATGGAAGAGGTGTGTGTCAGCAGAGCGCGGATCGAAACAGGGTCGCTGGGATAGTAGGGATTCTTCACGCTGACACCCCAGTAAGTCCCGATGCTCCCGTCCAGATCGATCACGCCGTCCTCGTACAGGGCCATGGCCGCCAGTCCCACCCCTACCTTGGTGATGGAGGCGATGCGGGTTTTGTGATCCGGGGTCATCCGGTCGGTTCCCTTGGTGGCCCAGCCGTAAGCGTAGGTGTCCGTCACCCGTCCGTCCTCAATGACTGCCACCTGCAACCCCACAGCGCCGTATTTGGCCGCTGTGGCGTCCACCTTCTCCTGAATTTCCTGGTGATGGGCCTGGCTGGCGCTCTCCGCCGCCGGGAAATGGATGGCCGCCGATAATTCCCGGGCCACAGGCTCCTTCTCGCGGCAGGCCGCCAGCGCCGTCAGCACCTGGGCCAGCTGTCCCCGGGAGACCGGGAGCCGGGGATGAATGACGTCTCCCACCATCCCCGCAAACAGACGGTTTTCCAGCGCCCAGGCCATCCCCTCCCGGGCGTAGGCCAGTATGGCGTCTCCGTCCTGCCAGGCCTCCAGACTGTCTGCCGGGGGTGTCTCAGGAGCGGCAAAGCGGTACAGGAATACCGCCAGCTGTTCCCGGGTGACCCGGGCGTCCGGGTCAAAGGTCCCGTCCGCCTCTCCCTGGGCGATGCCGGCCTCTATGGCCCAGGACACGGAATGCGTGTACCAGGAATCCGTGTCCGTGTCGGAAAATGCGATCAGGACGGTATCGGACACCTCCCCGCCGCTCATGCGGTGCAGGGCCGTCACCAGCTCCGCACGGGTGACGTAGCCGTCCGGGTTGAACCGGGCTTCGTCCGCCCCCATCAGCCAGCCCCGGAGGACGGCGTAGCCGATGGAACCGGCTCGCGGGTCCTCCTGCGGGACATCGTCAAACCGGAGGGCGAGAGCATCCTCCAGGGTGAAAGCGGGCTCAATCTCTATGACCTCGTCCGTTCCGGCGTCCTCCGGTTCCTCGAGGGGTTCGGGCGTCTCCGCTTCCACGATAGCGAACCGGTCCGCCTCCTCCCCGGCGGGGGGCGGCATGTTCGCCAGCGCCTCCATACTGAGGGAAGCGCCTGTTGACTCCCGGGAGTCAACAGGCTGCGGGGCCTGTCCCGCAGCCTGAGAGCATCCTGCCGCCAGCAGCGCCAGCAGGCAGGCTGCAAGAATACAAACGGCCTTTTTCATATGTATCACTCCTTGCACCATCTCCCCGCGTCCGGCGCGGGAGAGAAGCTTCCCATATCATACAGGAAATGACGCAATCTGTCAAATGCGGGAATGCGCCGGGAGAGAACCGGGGGACGGTGCGGAATTCCGGAAAATACCGGCAAAAAGGCTGGAACAGACCCATTCAGAAATCTGTTCCAGCCTCTTTGCCGTCCTCCGCGGAGAACTGCTCCAGGGCCACGGCGGTGTCCGTCTCCCGGAGGATTCCCTCCGTCAGCATTCTTGCCAGCGCCTGCCGCCATACGCCGGTCCGCTGCCACAGCGCCAGCCTGCCGGCAACACACCGGCTCCGGCCAAAGCAGGTGGGCAGGGCCGCCCAGGACTCCCCGGAGCGCAGCCAGTAGAGTATTCCGTCCAGCATCAGACGGTTGCTCTTGAGGGCCCGGCCCCGGCCGCTGTTCTCCGGCGGGAACAGGTCCCGCAGGCGCTCCCACTGTTCATCCGTCAGCGCCCAGCGGCGGACCCGGTCTTCCTGATCCTCCTCCGGCGCGAGGGCGTTCAGCTCCGCCAGCAGGGCGCGGGTAATCTCCTCCTCGGGGCGGGGGTCCCTCATATGCTCGATGAGGGCGGGGACGGAGGCCCGGATAGACGCCATCAGTGCTCGGATGTCCTCCTCCGGCAGGGCGGCCGGTTCCCCCCAGAACGCCCGGGCGCTCTCCAGAATGCCCTCCCGCAGCAGCGTCTCCTCACCGGCGGTCTCCCAGCTCTCCTCGGGCCGGGGCTCCGTCCAGCCCACGCCGTCCCGGATGGCGGCAATGGGCGCGTCCAGGGCGGCGGCGATTTTGCGCACCGTCTCCGGCCGGGGGGTGATCTCTCCCCGCTCATAGCCCCCCAGATCGTCCCGGTGGACGCCGCTGAGAGCCGACAGCTCATCCAGCGTCAGCCCGCGCTGCCGCCGGAGGGCGCGGATGTCCCTGCCCGTGGTCATGCGGTCTCTCCGGCGCGCAGGCGCGCCAGCAGGGGAGACAGGGCGTCCTGTGCGGACCGGGCGATGGCGGCAACGTCCTCCTCGTGGAGGACGAAGTCCTCTGGCAGCTGCCGGATAATGTAGTATCTGCGGCTGCGGCCCCCCTCGCCCACCACCGTACGGCCCTCCACCGCGCCGTACCGGGCTTTCAAAAGGGCCAGCACGCCGTCATAGAGGAGCGCGCCGCTGTCCCGGGGGGCAGCGTACTCCGGTTCCGGCAGCAGCTTTTCCGGGGGAATATCCAGCGCCCGGGCAATTTTCTCCAGCGCCCGGCGCTTGGGGATGGTGACGCCCCGCTCGTAGCTGCCGATGGACCCGGCGGATACGCCGCTGAGCGCCCCTAACTGCTGAATGGTCAGATTCCGTTTTTTTCGGTGAGCCTGAATGCTGCGGCCAATGGTCATGGGCGGTTCCTCCTTGTCGCGTGATGGGGGACGGGGCGGGCCAAAGCCCGCCCCGCGCAGAATGGTGGCTGTAAATATATTGCGGCTTAGCCCAGCAGCTGCAGGACGCCCTGAGGAATCTGATTGGCCTGGGCCAGCATGGCCTGGGCGGACTGCACCAGGATGTTGTTCTTGGTGTAGCTCATCATCTCGGCAGCGATATCGGTGTCGCGGATGGTGGACTCGGCGTCCTGAATGTTCTCCTGCATGACACTCAGGTTGTTCTGGGTATGCTCCAGACGGTTCTGGGTAGCGCCCAGCGTACCGCGGATGGAAGACACAGTGTTGATGGCGTTCTTGATGGTATCCACAGCGGCAGCAGCACCAGCCTGGGTGGCAATGCTGATCTTATTGATGCCCAGAGCGGCAGTGTGGATGTCGCCGATACTGACCTTCAGCTGGTTGAAATCGTCGGAGGTATCGCCGATCTGGAGGGTCAGGGCCTCGCCGGCTTCCTTCTCAACGGTGGTCGTGGAGGCGGTGCCCTCGAAGAAGCGGATCTGCTTCAGCAGGCCAACGTTGGAATCGGTGAGGTCGGCGTCGCCGGTGTAGGTGGTGCGCTCGGTCAGGACCAGGCACTCCTTGCCGTTACCAACCTGAACGTCGAACATCTCGTTGTCCTTGGCAACCTCGGTGAACCGGGCCAGGGCCTTTGCAAGATTCTCTCCGGTAAAAGCATTGCTGTTATTATTCGCTTTATACAGGTCGCGGATGTCAACCACCTTCACATTGTCGGCATAGGTTCCCTTGGCGGTTGCGTCGCTCATGGCCCACACATAATACTCGTCGCCGACCTGGATGCCAGCACCATCCTTGATATAATCCTCAGTCTTGTTCGCACCGCCAGTTTGAGCTGTACCAAAGTGAATGGCAACCTCGGCGTACTGCGTGCCAGAGGCGGGACCGCCGATGTGGACGTCATTAGTGGCGCTGTGCTGGATTTTTCCAGTTTCAGTGAGGAATGCGGTTGTAGTATCGTTGGCGGTAACGCCATCACCAGCTTTGAAACCGAAATTGAACTGCCCGCGGAAATTCTGGTTCTCTTTTGCAGGAGCCTTAATAGCGGTAGCGTAGCCATCACCAGTCATCTCAAAGTTCAGGCTGTCGCCGTCCTGTGTTACTTTGTACTGAATAAGATCGCCGCCATCAGATTGCAGGTAGACGATGCCGTCTCCTTCACCGTTTTCATTGATCGTTTTCATGATGGCGTCTGCCACGTCTTTAGAGGTAATAGCGCCGTTTGCACCGGCAGTAGCGGTAAATTCTACCGCCTTTGCAGTGCCCGTTTTATTTAACTGGAGGGCGTTGCCTCCCTTCTTGTCAGCCAACACGAAAGCAATTTTTTGCGTCGACTTGCCAGCGTCCGTGCCGTAGTTGATGCCATCCAGGCTGACGCTGAAGGAGGTCTTGCCGCCGGTTGTGGCATCCTTGTGATACTGAATGCCCTTGTTGGCCATGCCTGCTACGCCTACCAAGTCCAGACCACCATCGGTAGCCGCTGTGCCAGCCACATCACCTTTATTCAGGTCATGGCTCGCAGTCAGATTTCTGAAAACGGTCTCCGTGGTCTGACGGACAGTCTCGTCCAGAGAACCGTCCAGCAGCTTGATGCCGTTGAAGTTGGCGCTGTCGGCAATGCGGTTGATTTCAGACTGGAGCTGATCGACTTCCTTCTGGAGGTTGTCGCGGTCCACCTCGTTGTCATAGGTGCCGTTGGCGGACTGGGTAGCCAGGCTCACCATACGGTTGAGCATATCCTGAACTTCCTGCATGGCGCCTTCAGCGGTCTTCACGAGGCTGACGCCGTCCTTGACGTTCTTGGAGGCGGCTTCCAGACCGGTGATCTGGGCGCGCATCTTCTCGGAAATGGCCAGACCGGCGGCGTCGTCGCCGGCGCGGTTGATCTTATAGCCGGAGGACAGCTTCTCCAGGTTCTTGGAAACGGCGCTGGTGTTGATGTTGTAGTTGCGGTAGGCGTTCATCGCCGCGATATTATGCTGAATACGCATTTCAAAATCTCCTTATTCCTGTAAGCATCTGCGATCCTTGCAGCTGCTCCGTTTTGTGGGGAGCCGCCCGCGCCGGACATCTGGCCAGACTGTCCGGACGTTTGGCTCGGGACTGTATTCCATCCGGCTCGCGCTGCCGGCTGAAACCCCTGTGGCTGGGACGAAACCTGTCGCGGCCGTGACAAAAGGCATACTTTATGAGACATTTTGTCGAAGTTGAAAATATTTGCTGAAAGGTATTATTTTTCAAAGAAATCGTCCGATATAGTTAGTGAAAACAGTCGCGGGTCTCTGTCTCAAATGGTATGCCATTTGAGACAGAGACCCGCGTTTTTGCCGGGCAAAAGATTCTGTTTTTCATGATGCAGCCCTGCCGGGCTCCGCTTCCTGTTCTGCGGCGGCCTCCTCCTTCACCCGGCGCAGAAAGGTGTGGTGGGACACCCCCAGCTCCCGGGCGGCCTCCCGGGAGGAGACGCCGCCCTCCCGCCACAGCCTGGCCAGCTCGCCGAACCGCTCGGGCAGCTCCGTCCGTTTCCGGCCGAACCGGACGCCCCGCTCCAGCGCGGCCGCAATGCCCTCGGCCTGCCGCTGGCGGATATTTTCCCGCTCCGTCTGGGCCACATAGCTGAGGAGCTGGAGGACAATATCGGCGATAAGGGTGCCGGTGAGATCCCGTCCCTGCCGGGTATCCAGCAGAGGCATGTCCAGCACAACGATGGCGGCGGCGCGCTCCTTGGTCACCGTCCCCCATTGCTCCAGGATTTCCGCATAATTCCGGCCCAGCCGGTCGATGCTCTTGACTACCAGCACGTCCCCGGGCCTCAGGCGGCGCACAAGCTGTTGGTATTGAGGCCGCCGGAAGTCCTTTCCGGACAGTTTTTCCACGATGATGTTTTCTTCCGCTACGCCGAAGCTGCGCATGGCGGCCAGCTGGCGCGCCTCGTTCTGCTCCTGGGTGGATACCCGCACATAGCCGTAAGTGTTGCCTGACATGATACTGCGCCCCTTTCCCGTGTAAAATACAGTGATTCAGCCATATTTTACCAGAAAAGGGGCGCATTCAAACCCGGAGGGGGGACGCCCTGTCCGTCCGGGAGGGCGAAGGGAGGCGGTTACGGGTTCCCCGGCTTTTCCTCCTCCGGGGGAACCGGCGGCTCCTCCGGCCAGACGGGCTTATGGGTGGCGTAGCTGGCGGAGGAGACCGGCAGACCCTTCTTGGTCAGGCGGTATGCGGAGTAGGCCCGGACCCCGGCGTAGAAGCAGGCGAAGATGGGCACGCCCAAGAACATACCGGCCACGCCCCACAGCCCGCCGCCTACCAGGATGGCCACCATGACCCAGAACCCGGAGATGCCCGTGCTGTCGCCCAGGATCCGGGGTCCCAGGATATTGCCATCGAACTGCTGGAGAGCCAGGACAAAGATGATAAAATACAGGCACTTGATGGGGCTGTCCAGCAAAATGAGGAAGGCGCTGGGGATGGCCCCCAGGAAGGGGCCGAAGAAGGGGATCACGTTGGTAACGCCCACCACCACGCTGACCAGGGGGGCGTAGGGGAACTCGAAGAGGCTGGAGAAGAAGAAGCACAGTACGCCGATGATAAGGGAGTCCAGCAGTTTCCCGCGGACGAAGCCGGCGAAGATGCGGTCCGTCGTTTTGACGCCCCGGATGAACAGCGCCGCCTTATCCTCGGGCAGCAGTGTATAGCACAGCTTGCTGCATCCGGCGGAGAAAACCTCCTTCTCCGCCAGAAGGTACACGGAGATGATTACGCCCAGCAGCAGGTTCTTCAAAAACACGAATACGCCCACCACACCGCCGGTGACCGCCTGGGCGGCAACCTGGAGCTGGGGCACCAGGTTGACGTTGATCCAGGCCAGGGCGTCGGTGTAGTATTCGTTGATGACCTCGCTGGCCTTGGCGGCAAACTCCGGGTTGTTCTCAAGCAGGTGGATGACCCAGTCGTACACGGTATAGTAGTACCGCTGGGCGTTGTCCACCAGCTGCACCACGCTGGCGTACAGCTCCGGGAGCAGCACGGAGAACAGGGCGTACAGCAGCGCCAGTACCACGATCCATGTCAGGGCCACGGAGATGGCTCTGCGCCATTTGGAGGGCGCCCGCCCGCGGCGGCGGAGAATGATCCGCTCAAACCAGTTGACAATGGGAGCCAGCAAGTAGGCCATGGCCGCGCCGTACAGCACGGGGGCAAGAATGTCCACCAGCATGCCGGCGTAGGCCATGACAATGCTGTCCCGGAATATCAGGTCATAGATCAGCAGGACGGCGCATACTACGCAAACTGCCGTCAGGCCCCAGGCAAAATAGTGGTTATCCTTTTTCATCGCGGAAGCTGCCTCCTCAAAAATTTCCTGTTTCCATCATACCCAACTTTTCCCGGAATTGCAAGCCCTTTCCAGAGTTGTTACAAAACGCTTATAAAATAATTAAGCCTTGTTGCTAAATTGTAACAGATTTTTGGAAAGAGATGTGGTATAATGGTCCCGCACCGTATGACGGACCATGCCTGTCCGCTCAATTTCCAAAGGAGGAAGCGAAGGAATGAAGAAGAAAAATCCGTGCAAAAGGCCCCTGGCCGCCTTGCTGGCCCTGATCCTGACTCTGACTCTGGCCCCTGTGGCTGGCGCGGTGAGGACCTGCCCGCTATGTAACGGGACGAGTTGGGTTGACACAATACTTAAAGAGGCGAACTGCCACGAGACAGGTGTAATTAAGTATGTGTGCAAGACCCAAAGCTGCAAGAATTCCGTACTGGAAGAAATCAGAATTGATGAAGACAATCACGATATTGTCTATACCGACAACGGCGACGGCACCCACTCCGGCGTGTGCCGCGAACACCCCAAGCAGACGGAAGGGCCTGAGACGCACCGCTTTGCCAACGGCATCTGTGAGCAGTGCGGCGCGCCCAACTACAGCGCCGTCACGATGGACCTGCCTGCGGAGAAGACGGTGCCCATCGCCCTGGGCGACACCACGGCCAAGCTGTCCGCAGGCGATATCCGCCTGACCCTGGGTAGCGCCAATATCACCGACGATTACGAACTGAGCTATCTCTGGTATGACTACAGCCAGAGCGGACGTCAGGTAGGCGACACGGAGGAGTACCGGCTGCCCGCCTCCATCTATGGGAAAGAGGGTACTTATTATTTCGTCCTGGTGGTCAACGCCAAGCCCAAGGGAACCATCTCCCGGATGCCCCTGGCCCAGACCTGCCGTGTCATCGTCCAGGTGGATGAACTCATCACTGCAAGCGCCGTCATCACCAGCGAGGACGGCGAGCTGTACCTGGGGGACGAGGACGGCTGGTCCGCCGACTCCGTTTCCAGCCAGATCTATGACGCGGTCCAGAACCTGTGCGGCCGCGGCGCCCGGCCTGATTATGTGCGCTTTAACGACGTGAGCGGCAGCAGCGTGGGCAAGCTGAATATCACCAGCACAAACACCAAGTATGCTTTCGGTGAAACCTCCAAGGATCTGGATGATGTGCGCTTTACTGCCGAGGGGACTGCCGGCGACTTCGTTGTCGGCTTTACCGCCTACGACACCGACGGCGAGAGCTACGCCGGTGTGCTGACCATCACGGTGCAGCAGTACACCGGGGATATGGACGTGCTGTACATCGCATCCCGGAATGAGCCTCTGACACTGTCCTCCAAGGATTTCGAGGCGTTCTGGGAGGATGTCTGTCCCAACGGCGAGCTGGAATACATCTGCTTTGACCAGCTGCCCCGCTCCGTGGACGGCACGCTGTATACGGAATACGAGTCCTCCTTCCGGGCGGACCCCCTCCGGCTGAACGACGAGCTGTATGTGGAGCCCGTGCGCCGGCAGTACGCCATTGATAACGCGGTCTTCGTGCCCAGTGTCGGCGTGAAGCAGACCAGCTATATCACCCTGAAATTCACCGGCTACGGCACCCGCAGCACAGGCCGCGACGCCGACCGGAAGGGCGTCATATACATCTTCTTCACCGATACCGCCGGTTCGGCGGATGTCTCCGTCACTGCATCCACCGGCGGCACTGCCCTGGACCCTGCCGCTTTCCGGAAGGCCTACCAGAATGTCATGGGCGGCACCGGGACCGACAGCTTCTACATTCAGCTGCTGGATGTTCCCGTCAACGGCGGGCTGTATCTTGACCGCACCGCCAGTAAGACGGGAACCCTGCTGACGCCGTCCAACGCGGATGGACGGCTCTTTGCTTGCGGCACCGGCCGGGGCGAGACCATCGGCGCGCTGACCTATGTTCCCGGTACGGCGGCGTCCGAATCTGTCCGCTATGTGGCCAGCAGTACTCAGGGCAAGCCTCTCTTTGCGGGAAATATCCGCTTTACCTCCACCGTCGTTCCCACCGTGACAACGCAGATTGTGGAATACAGCTGCTCCGCCACCGGCGTGTCCTTCAAGGGAAGTGACTTTGAAAATCTGCCCGGCGTGAAAGCGCCCAACCTGGCCTCCCTATCCTTTACGCCGCCGTCGGCGCTGTTCGGGACGCTCTATCACGGCCGTACCGCCGTTTCCGCAGGCACGCAGATCACGACGGATACCTACTGGTTCAGCGTTGCCCCCGGGACTACCGGAGTAAACAGCATCAACGATATCTCCTTTGTGCCTGCCCTGAGCTATACAGCCGGTGTTGTCACCATCCCCTTCACCGCTATCAGTACCACCGGGGTCCGCTCCGCCGGGAACGTGCGGATCACCGTCGCACCCGGAACAAGCAATCCCGGTACGACGAACCCGGGTACAACCAATCCGGGCACGACCAATCCGGGCACGACCAACCCCGGGACAAACCTGCCCGCCAAGACCTTCTCCGACGTGTCTCCCAGCGCCTACTATTACACCCAGGTTACCGCACTGACCACCAGCGGGGTACTCAAGGGCTATGAGGACGGCACTTTCCGGCCCAAAAATACGGTGACCTTCGGCGAGGCGCTGAAGATGATCCTGACCAGCGCGGGCTATCCGGAGCAGGCTCCCACAGATACGCACTGGGCCAGCGGCTACCTGGCCAAGGCCAAGGCGGATAACCTGCTGCCTGCCGGAATCATTGAGCGCCTGGACCGTCCGGTAGACCGCTACACAATCGCTGAAATCACCGCCCGGGCCATGGGGCTGAAGCTGTCTCCGCTTACGGTCTCTCCCTTTGCCGATATGGCGGTCAACGCAGCGGCTGCTCCCGCTGTGGGGGCGCTCCGCGGCATCGGCGTCCTGATTGGACAAGAGAATCAGTCGAAGCAGATGGTCTATCAGGGCGAATATGCCATTACCCGGGGCGATTTTGCTATCATCATCTGGCGCGTACAGAACTATATGCGCACCGGCAACGTCAACGGAACGGCTGCCGGCTGATCCGGCGGCTCTCTGACCGGCCCCGCTCAAAAAGAGCGGGGCCGGCGCTTTTGCTGGCGAATGGGAGGGATGGGATAATTTCGTTTTTTAGGATTCCATTAACCCTCTTGCCCCGGACGGCGGGATTTGATATAATCATACTGCAACCTCTGAATAAAAGCGGATGGGCGGCGCAGTGCGCCGTACTGTCGAAAGGGAGCAATATGAAAGTTCTGATTACAACGGATTGGTACGCGCCAATCATCAACGGTGTGGTCACTTCCGTGCTGCTTTTGCAGCGGGAGCTGGAGAAGCTGGGCCACGAGGTCCGGGTGGTCACGCTTTCCAATAACCTGCATACCTATAAGGACGGAAATGTCTACTACATGGGCTCCGTCAGCGCCAATAAGATTTATCCCGGCGCGCGGCTGAAAATCAACCGCAACCGCAGCCTGCTGCACGAGCTGGTGGCCTGGCGGCCGGATGTGATCCACTCCCAATGTGAGTTCAGCTCCTTTCGGGTGGCCTATGCCCTGTCCAACCGGCTGGGCATCCCCATTGTCCATACCTATCACACAGTCTATGAGGACTACACCCACTACTTTTCCCCCAGCGTGCGGGTGGGAAAGGCGGTGGTGTCCGTATTCTCCCGATGGATCTGCGGTCGGACAGCCTGTGTGGTGGCGCCCAGCAAAAAGGTGGAGAAGCTGCTGCAGGAGTACGGCGTCCGCTGCCGGATCGAGGTGATTCCCACCGGCGTGGACCTGGGGGCATACCGGCAGGAGCCGGACGGGGAACGGCTGGCGGCTCTGCGCCGGCAGTGGGGACTGCCGGCGGATCGGACGATCCTCATTAACCTGGGCCGGATGGCCAAGGAAAAGAATCTGGAGCAGCTGGTGGATCAGATTGCCGCCTCCGGGCGGCGGGACATAACCCTCCTGCTGGTAGGGGACGGGCCAGACCGGGCCTACCTGCTGGACTACGCCGGAAAGCGGGGGGTGGATGTGATCTCCACGGGCATGGTGCCCCACGACCAGGTGGCGGACTACTACCGGCTGGCAGATATGTTTGTCACCGCTTCCACCAGCGAGACCCAGGGGCTGACTTACTTCGAGGCGCTGGCTGCGGGACTGCCGGTGCTGTGCCGGAGAGACCCCTGTGTGGAGGATGTGGTGGAGAACGGCATCAACGGCTGGCAGTATGAGACGGCGGAGGACTTCGCGGAATGTCTGGCCGCTTTCTGCGGCGATGGAGCGCTGAGGGAGCGTATGGCCCGGGCGGCAAGGGAGTCGTCGGAGAAATTTTCCGCCGAGGCTTTTGGGGCGGCGGCGGCGCGGCTGTATGCTTCGGTCGAAGAGGCGGCCATGCCCGCCGTGGCGGGAGAGGCGTGAACGATCATATTGTAACAGAGCAGGGACGGACCGAAACCGTCCCTGCTCTGTTTTTATAGTCGAAGCAGTTAAAAATCGGTAAAGTTCGGCGATCAAAACCGGGTGTGGACTTCGTTGTCGTCCTTGGCGGGCGTCAGCCCGCCTGCGTCCTCCGCCTCGCCACACCCGGTTTTCCCTCGCCTCCTTTTTACCGATTCTCAACTGCTTCGACTATATGTCGGAAAGGCGGGCAGTTACCATCCCTGACCCCTTTGATAAAATTGAAAAAATCAGGCGTTCCCTGCAAATTCTGAGAAATTTGCAGGGAACGCCCTGTACAAACGAAAAGAAATGGTGTATAATGTACCCATAAAAAGAGAGGGGACGCCGCTATGCTGAAAAAGTGCATTTCTTTACTGCTCTCCTTGCTTCTGTGGTTGTCGCTGCTGCCCGGACAGGCGCTGGCGGCGGACGAGCCGATACCCGTGGACCCGCCGGTCATCGAGGAGCCTGCGGAGCCGGAGGAGCCGCCGGTTATGCCCCTGTTTCTGGGGGAAACCGATAGAGGAGATGCTACAATTGACTAAAATGGCAGATCCATTTTCAGGTGTTCATACATTTCTTTGCGGAGAGCGTCAAGGTCTCTTTGGTTTTCGATAATTTTAAGAAGATACCCGGCCTTGGTATACAAGTCAGCGCTTTTCTCCCGTTCACCCAGAAAGAACTGGCATTCTGCCTGGGTGGCTAAAAAGCCGGGCAGAAAAAGGTAACTTCCATACCGAACGCTAACTTGCTGTCCCTGCTCCGCCAGCTTAAGCGCTTCCGGATATCTGCCAGCCAGACCCAGATTGATGGCGTAATTATGGGCAATCAGGCAAAACAGCCCGGGGAAATCCTCCAGGTCCCGTCCATTTTCTTCGATATGTTGAAGCAGTCGTCTGTAAAGGTCGATTGCTTCTTCTCTTTTTCCCTCCATGGAGAGGGTCCGGGCAAGCATGTTGATAAGGGTCATTTCCGTCAGCCGGTACCGGAAGCTTTCCACCTTATCCAGAGAAAAGCCGGGCACTGTCATCCGGATCGCCTTTTCCAGCAGACGCCTCCGCTGGGCAGGGGGGTAGGGTCCGTCCGGCGTTCCCAGGGTTACCTGGGCGGACAGTATGCACTGCCGGTTAATCATGTCGTCCTCTGCCGTGATGTCTTCCAGCCGCTTCAGCTCCGGCAGGATTTGCTCCCGGAGCCGGGATCTGTCCCCCTGGTCCGCTTTTTCAAATTCGATCATATGGGCCTTAATCTCTTGTTTCAGCTTCCTGATCTCCACGTCATGCTCGGTTACCAGCACGAAAACACGGTCCTCCGGCAGGCCCAGACGGTGCAGAAGCGCGTAGATGGTGTCCCGGCCGGGGGTCTGCCTGCCCCGCTCCAGCCGGGACAGCGTCGAGGGGTCGCAGATGCCCGCGCAGAGTTCCGACTGGGTCATGCCATGTGCTTCCCGGTGGTTTTTCATGTACTCACCGATCAATACTTCCTGCATAACTTGTTCCTCCTGTATAATAAAGGATAGCTCCAGTATGAAGGATTTCTTCCCCCGCGTCAACAAAAAATTTTCAAAAACTAGGCGTTCCCTGCAAATTTGGATAAAAAAGTGCGCAATTTGCAGGAAACGCTCTGTACAGGCGGAGCAGGATATGGTATTATATGGTCATCAAGGACGCGGCCCCTACGCCCGGGCGGAGCGCAGAAAGCAGATATCGGGGACCCCGTCTGCGGGAATAATTTTATTATGGGAGGCAACCGAAATGAAGAAAACAAAGAAACTGGCAGCGCTGATTCTGGCCCTGGTGATGGCCTTCTCCCTCATGGCCGTGACCGCCGCCGCCTACGGCGCGGATGAGCATGTCCATGAAGGGACCTGCTGCGAGGAGACGATCCAGCCCAGAAAGCCGGGCGCGCCTGAGTGCCTGAACTGCAACATTCTCATGACCGAGACGGGCGGCGGTTATGTGGACGGAGAGCCTGTCAGGTATTTTAAGTGTTCCAAATGCGGAGCCACAACATGGCGTTATCTCTGAGCGGCAAGCGTCTGGTATGCTTCCTGCTGCTGGCCTGTGTGCTGGTCCTCCCCGCCTGCGGGGGGGACCAGCTCCCCCCGGAGCCGGAGGAGGGCGTTCTGATCTACGCTGCCTTGAATCCGGTATCCAAAACCCTCCAAAAGTCGGTGGACAAATTTAACGAAAACCACGAGGATGTACAGATTGAAATACGGGACTACTCCGACGAGGGCGGTATAGAGCGTCTTCGCACAGAGCTTGTACTGGGGCGGGTCCCGGATATCATGGAGATGCACTACTACGGAAAGTCTGGCCCCCAGGTGGCTGAAGATTCTACCTTCTACTATGTTCTCCCTGGGAACTACACGGAGGCAGCGGACGAATACTGGATGCCCTACCGGATCATGGCGCAAAAGGGCTATCTGGAGGACCTGTGGCCTTATATAGAAAACGACCCGGACCTTGGCAGGGACGGGGTCATGCAGGCGCCGTTAAAGGCGGCGGAAGTGAACAATGGCCTTTATATCCTTTTTCAAAAGGTGGTTATCTTCACCCTGACTGGGCGGGAGAGCGTAGTGGGTGAACGGTACAGCTGGACGATGGAGGAGCTTCTGGAGGTTTTGGAGGGGATGCCGGAGGGTTCCACCATCCTGCGGTATAATATGACCAGACGGGAGGCGTTTTTTAATTTTCTCCGCTTTTCGCTGGACCGGTTTGTGGACCAGGAAGCTGGGACATGCGATTTTGACAGCCAGGGATTTCGTGACCTGCTCCGATTTTTGGAAAACCTTCCCGATGAGGCAGAGTCTGAGGACCCGTCAGACGCGGAGGAGGAGGTCAAGCGGCGCATCAGGAATGGGCAGCAGATGTTGGAAGGCAAGATGATTAGCTGGCAAATAGGCATCGGCATTTCGGACGCAATCTGGCAGGAACGCGCCGCCTTTCCCGGGTACCCGACTGCGGATGGCAGCTCGGGGAGTTTTTTTTATCCGCCGGGAACAATCCTTGCCATGTCCTCCGCCTGCCGGGACAAGGAGGCCGCGTGGGAGTATATCCGCGAACTCATCAGGCCACGCTGCAACAAAGCGCATCCGCTTGCTCCATTGATGAATATACCCGTCAACGCGAACGATTATGAGATGCTGCTCTGGGGGGAACTGGTGCAGCTGCGAAAGCTTATAGACAGGGCCGGGACCGGGAAGTTTTTTAAAAAGTTTATGGAAACCTCGCCATCTACCACACAGCGGCATTTTAGACACGGGCCGGATCTCCATCTCATGCACGTCCAGACAGAAGAAGACTCCCAGCGGCACAGGGACCTAGTCAACCACACCACCCAGCTCTACTGGCCCAATGATGAGCTGTCCGACCTCGTATGGGACTCCATCGGCCCGTACCTCGCCGGGGACCGGAGCCTGGACGACACCGTGGCCCTGGTCCAGAACCGGGCCCAGCTGTATGTGAATGAGATGCGGTAGCGGGCGGAGGCAGCGGCATTTTCCGCTTTCGGAAAAATAACACTGGAAAACCGGACCCGTCTGTGATATACTGTCATTATCATAGATTAGGAGGGATTTCCACATGCCGTACATTCTTGCCGCTATTGGCGTCATCATCCTCATCCTGCTGGTAACCAACATTCAGGTGGTCCAGCAGTCCCGTGCTTTCGTTGTGGAGCGCCTGGGGGCTTACCAGACTACCTGGGGCGTGGGCGTCCATATCAAGCTGCCCTTCATTGACCGGGTGGCCAAGCGGGTCAGCCTCAAGGAGCAGGTGGTTGACTTCGCGCCTCAGCCTGTTATCACCAAGGATAACGTCACCATGCAGATCGACACCGTCATCTACTTCCAGATCATCGACCCCAAGCTGTACGCTTACGGTGTGGAGCATCCCATGAGCGCCATCGAGAACCTGACTGCCACCACGCTCCGTAATATCATCGGTGATTTGGAGCTGGACCAGTCTCTCACCAGCCGGGACCATATCACCACCCAGATGCGCTCGATTCTGGACGAGG